>Ga0335077_10011848_pt1 | contig 10899 bp, 12 predicted proteins | sample Lox_Sample_31_FD_207151 | JGI IMG/M metagenome (GOLD analysis project Ga0335077, IMG submission 207151) | Soil microbial communities from Loxahatchee National Wildlife Refuge, Florida, United States - Lox_Sample_3.1 | ecosystem: Environmental > Terrestrial > Soil > Wetlands | place: USA...
TCGCCAGCCAGCTCCAATGCCTCGGTGAACTCTTTATTGCTCACGCCTGCCGAAAGATAAATGAACGGCTTGGTCGCGACGCTCGCCGCCTTGCGGAACAGATCCATGGCTTCCGCTTTGCCATAGGCCTTCTGTCCCACGTAAACACTGGACCCCTCCACGAATTTCAGGTTCACCGGCACTTCAACCTTCAGAACGTCCACGCCGTAGCGCTCTTTGCTGAACTCTCTCATGCTCTCGGTGACGATCTGGGGCTTTTTCTTTGCGTAGTCCAGGCCCTTTTCGTCGGCGCCTTCTTCGTAGCCGACAAACTCCAGGAAAAATGGGATATCGTTGGCGCGGCATTCATCGCCGATGCGCTCCACCCAGGCGTGCTTCGTTTCGTTCACTTCTTTCGGATCGAAGGGCGTGTAGTAAAGCAGGATTTTCACACAATCAGCGCCTGCTTCCTTCAAGCGCCGTGCCGACCAGTGATCGAGCAAGTCCGGCAAGCGGCCGGGCCCGGTCTTGTCGTATCCGGTCTTCTCATAGGCAAGCAGCAGGCCGGCATTCTTGGCCCGCCGTTTGGAGGCAGGCAGTCCCCACTCGGGATCAAGCAGAATCGCGCTGGCATGCGGAGTCAGAACCTCGCTGACCAGCGTCTTGAATTCCTCCATCATGGCGTCGCTCACTGCCGAGCCTTTCTCCTTGGCGAGCGATTTTTGCAGCGACCCACGTTGGTCCATCGCCGCCGCGGCAATTACGCCGCGATCGTTGGAAACGTTCTTCAGACCGGCCAATTTTCCCGGGGTGAGCTTCATTGGAATCCTCCAGATGATTGCGTTGAGATGGATAAAACCGGCATCACTGCCGAATCGCTAAACATTGTAATACTTTCCGGGCCATTCCCGAGATACACAAGCCTGTGATCGCAGTCACAGCCGGTGTGCCCCCATGGTGGAAAACTTTACTGTAGTCACCTGCTCAGCAGGTTCGGGAGGTGACAGTATGATGCGAGTGGCAGTGGCTATCTTTTATTGGGTTGCGGCACTTTTCCTTATCTTATTGACTTGGCATGCTGAAGTGACGGCCGAGCGGAGCTCTCGCGCGGGCAAGGGTTCGCCGCACGCCCCCAAGAGCAAATAGTTGGCGGCCCAAACTGGGATCATGCCCGTTTCGCTCCCCGGCGAGAAGCCGCATGTTGAGGACGATCAAGCTGGCTCATACCGCAATCTGGCTCGTGCTCGCTGGATTCATCTTGGCATTGCCCGTTGCCGGCTTAACCCAGCGATTTCACCTGGCCGCAATCCTGACCACTGTTGTCCTGCTCGAATGCGCAATACTAGCCTTCAATCAAGGCCGATGCCCGTGCACCGATCTCGCGGCTCGCTACGCTACCGGCAGATCCGATAATTTCGACATCTACCTTCCTGAGTGGCTGGCCCGGCATAACAAAACCATCTTCGGCACGCTGTTCGTGGTGAACGAACTGATCGTGCTCGGGTGCTGGCTCGGACGATCCGCCAGGTAGGTCCTTCCGAGCTTGACGCCCCACCACAAAGTAGGTAATATAACTACATTGGGAGTAACCATGGAAAAGGCCATTTCAGCCGCCAATGCGAACCGAAACTTCTCGCGCCTCCTGCGAGGCGTGCGAGAGGGGCAAAGCTACGTCGTGACGAGTCATGGCAGGGCGGTGGCGCGCATTGCCCCCGTCACAGAAGAGCAGACTGGCGCGTCGAATGGCCGAACTTCTTTGCTGAACAGATTGCGGTCGGAGCGAGCGATCAAGATTGGCCCGTGGAAAAGAGACGACTTGTACGAGTAGCCGGCCATGCGTCTGACGCTCGATACCAACGTTCTGGCTTATGCCGAAGGCGTGAACGGTACTCCCAGAAAAAAAGCTGCCCTCCAGATAGTCGAAAGACTGCCGCCAGATAGCACATTCATTCCCGTGCAGGTGCTGGGAGAACTCTTTCATGTCCTGGTGCGCAAGGCAGGGCGCTCGCCGGAGCGCGCGAGAACTGCGATCTTGAGCTGGCAGGACGCCTTCCCGCTGATCGAAACTTCCCCGGCTGTCCTGCTGGCCGCGACTGATCTGGCTGCGCACCACGGCCTCAGCATCTGGGATTCGGTGGTCTTTGCGGCTGCCACAGCCGCCGGATGCCGCCTGCTCCTCTCCGAAGATTTGCAGGAAGGCTTCACCTGGGGTGGGGTCACGGTAGCGAACCCGTTCTTGAAAGAAAAACACGAACTGCTGGCGGCGTTGCTCGGGCCGTGATTGTTTACCCTACTGCCGCAGCGTGAGCTTGCTCAACACCGTCTGCTGTTTGACGATCAGCGACTGCACGCCCTGCTTCGCCAGGGTCAGCATCTTGCTGAGCTGGCCCTCGTCGAACACCTGGTGCTCCGCCGTCGCCTGCACCTCCACGAATTTCTGCCCCGCGGTCATAACGAAATTCATATCTACGTCAGCCCGGGAATCTTCCTCATAGCAGAGGTCGAGCATGATTTCCCCGTCCACAATCCCCACGCTCACGGCAGCCACAAAATCGCGCAAGGGAACTGACGTCAGCGTCCCCGCGTCCACCAGCTTTTCCAGCGCCAGCCCTAAAGCGACGAAGGCGCCGGTAATCGAGGCCGTGCGCGTGCCGCCGTCGGCCTGAATCACATCACAATCAATCCAGAGCGTCCGCTCCCCGAGACGGGAGAGATCCGTCACCGCTCGCAGGGACCGCCCGATCAGCCGCTGGATTTCATGTGTCCGCCCGCTCGGTCGGCCTTTGTTTACCTCACGTGGGGTGCGCGTGAGCGTGGAACGCGGCAACATGCCGTACTCGCTTGATATCCAGCCTTTGCCGCTGTTGCGCAGAAACTGAGGTACCGTTTCTTCGAGCGATGCGGTGCAGATGACGCGAGTATTACCCACTTCAATCAGGGCGGAACCTTCGGCCGTAGTGACGAAATCGGGAATGATTTTGACTGGGCGCAACTGATCGGGCGTGCGATTGTCAGAGCGATAAATCATAGCTGCCGATTGTAAATGACCCGTGTGTTGCTAAGAAACTTTCGAAGACGGAGTCATCCCGAGCGCAGCCGTTCTTCAGGCGGAGCGAGGGATCTCGCGCGCATCGCTGCCCACCTCCGGCGGATCAGACCTTACTGTCCCGCCATCTGCACCGCGAGCTGATTCACCGCGCTCACATCATAGAAGCCTGACAAATCTGCGTGCCCCGCCAACGTTTCGCGCTGCTTGCCATCCACCAGAATCTTGACGCGCACGATGCCCGGGTTGTTCGCGGCCAGAGTTTCAATCATCGACGCAATCGTCAGTTCCTCGACCAGCACTCCCGAGCGATGGCCATCGGCGAATGCGCCATTGGTGTCAATCACCGCGAGACCGGGATCCACAAGATAGACGTCGCGGATCTCCGCGCCCGGCGAAAGAGGATGGGACGAAGACTTCTGCAGATACAAGTCCAGCAGAGCGCGCAGCAACTCCTGGGCCCGCTGTTGGCGTCCTTCAGGCAAGGGAATCTTCGCCGCCTGCGCCCGCAGCACGCCGGGCTCGTCGTAGGCCACATAAAGCGTGACTTGCTCGGTCGGTCCCTGAATCGGTGGCGCTACAGGACGGGAATACGCCGCTCCCGATTCCACTTCCTCAACTCGTCCGCGCATCCGCCATGCATACACTCCCACAATAAAAACCACCAGGAGCATAGCCGCGATCCCGATCACCAGGTGGCGGGGAATCAATGAGAAGCCCCCAGTTGGCTCCGCAAGTTCGCCACCCCCGTGGCAATGGCCTCTGCCACCAGTTGCTGGTATTCCGCAGAATTTAACTGGGCCAGCCCAGTGGCGGGTGGTGCGACTTCAATCGCAACTGCTGGCGCGACGACGTTGTTTAAAGGACGCAGGGCGGCACTCAAGGACCGCACCGGAAATTGCCGCCTCTGAAACTCCGCTGCCAACCCCGCGGCCGCCGCCTGGCTCGCAGCACGAGCGCCTGCTTGGGCCGTTTCCCAGTCCAGAAAGACGCCGCGGTTGTCACCGCCGGCAGGCAGCAGTGCCGTATAGATCCGCACGCCGCTGCCTTGGGAGGTTGCATGAATACAAATATAGATAGCCGGATGAGCAGTGTTCGCCAGATCGGCACGCTCATCCAGGCTCAGCGTCATATCCCCGTCTCGAATCAGCCGAGAAGTAATACCCCGAGCCGCCAGTTCCATGTGAACGCGGCGTGCAAAAGCCAGGGTGACGTCTTTTTCGGCCAATTGCTCGGTCAGGGCGGCGCCGCGCTCCTCGCCTCCGTGACTCGCGTCCACAACGGCAAAATATTGCAATGTGGGCGGGCTGGAACCCGCGCCGGCTGGCGAAGAACCTGGCAGAGAAATTCCCGAAACCGGTTGCGCGGGACCCTGGCTGGCGGCTTGACTTGGCGGCGCCGGAGCCGACACCGCAGCCGCCGTGCGCGCATTTTGCGGCGCAGGAGTGATCGTGATCGTGCGGCCGCCGTTGCTGAAACTGGCGAGCAGCGGCACACTGCCACTGACCGCAATCTCGGCTGCGCCGTTGCCTTCGGTGTAGGCGGCAGAGGGAATGATTCCGCTGTCGAAGGTAAGCAGAGTGGTTCCTGGCGCCACCAACGGGTCGCGGCTGAACACCATGCGCAGCTTGCCTGGTTCGGTCGCAATCGTCGGATTTACCGGCGAAGAGAAATTCAGAACCAAAGTCGCGGGCGCAGTTTTAGTTACTTGCGCGGTGAAGTGGACGCCGATATTTCCGATGAACAGGCGGTGTGAATTTTGGTAGTACGCCAACGGCGTATCGAGAACATGAGAAAGCAGCATGTTCAAGGATGCCAAAGGTACTAGGCCTGAGCCGTTTTCCAGGAGAAACCGGGCAGGCAAGCTGTACTCATGGCCCCGAATGCGGATTTGGCTTTTTCCGGCCGTGAATTCAGCTTCGACCTTTTCGTAGCGCACTTTCCAGTGCGTGCCATCCACCTTAACGCCCACCTTTCCTATGGGAGCGAGAACGTCGCGCAAGCTCACATAGTCCTGCCCGTCTCGTTCTTGCAGCGCAACCGTGTAGTTGATTTTGCCGGCGTAGATCGAGATCAGTTTGTCATCGCGCGCTCCGGCGGCGCCTAATAAGAACAATGCGAAGCTCAACCAAAGAAGCGTGGTGTGAATGGGTCGCGCCAGACCGGCAGGCATAAAAGTCCGCCGGCGCACCCAGAACCTATTCCAGCGCATAGATGGTCAGGCCGCTAAGCAGCTTGGGATAGAAATCGGTGGACTTTTGCGGCAGTACTTCCCCGGCGAAGGCGATATCGCGCACTTGGCGCATGCGCACCGGATTCATCAAAAAGGCCACGTTCGCCGCCCCTCGGCGGACTTGATCCAACGCGTCGCCCGCCTCCCGGACATAGCGGGTGTTTTGCTGGTTGCGGATCGATTCCTCCGACAGCCGGAGTGCGTCCGCAAGAATGATTTTGTGCAATTGCACGACATCCAGGGACTGCTGGCGCAGAGACAGACCCGGAAACAGCCCAGGGTCGACGACTTTGGGTCGGTCGAACAGGAAGGCGCGGTTGGCGCAAACCCCCAGCAAGGCCGTCCCCATCCGTCCCGCCTCTCGCAAAATGACGGCTGCACGCCCCGCGTCAATCGATGGGTCAACTTCCTCCACGCTGAAGTAGTGGCGGGTTGCGTCCCGCAGCGCGTCGGGGGAAAAATCTGCCAAACCATGCACAACGCGATGCGTGGGCAGGATGACCAGACCGGCACTCTCCATGTTGATAAAGGTCATCATGACCTGTTCGTAAGGTGCATCCTCAGCCGCGTCCGACGGGAGGCTCACCACTCCGGAATCCGTCTTCCGCGGCCCACTCCCCGGAAGCGTCTCGGCCGCTCGGCGCTCATTGCGGTAGCTGATCGCGGTCTCGTAACGGTGGTGGCCGTCAGCGATGATCAGCTTCTTGTCACGCATCTTGCCCCGCACCAGGTTAATCAGGCTGGCATCAGAAATTCTCCACATTTGGTGGAGCACGCCGTATTCATCGCGGGTTTCCAGATCCGGCTGATCCGTGGGAGTGAGCAAGCCTTCGATTTCCCCGGCCGGGTCGCTGTATAGCATGAAAAGCTGTCCAAAATGGGCCCGGGTGGCGCGCAGTAGTTCCAAACGGTCGGCCTTGGGCTTGGCAAGAGTCTGCTCATGGCGGAAGACGACCCCGGCCGAATAGTCCTCCAGACGTCCCAGGGCGATGAATCCGCGGCGCTCGCTTTCCGTTTGGCTGCCCGGAATCGTGAAGCGTTGCACATACAGATAGATGGAGGGCTCAGAGTCTTGCAGGAAGATGCCTTCGCGGCGCCAATCACGGAAGAATTTCGCTGCACGAGTGTACGTGTTATCCGTGGAATGGTCGGTCGGGTGCTGCGTGCCCAGGATAATGCGCACCAGATTGTGCGGGCTGGCCGCGTAATAGGTTTCCTGCATCTCAGGTGTGATCTTGTCATAGGGCTGGGTCACCACACTCGAGACCGCAACCCGGGCGGGATCATAGCGAAGGGCGCGAAACGGTGCTATGTGAGCCATAAACCGGAATTAACGTTGAAATTGTACAGGACGGTTGCCCCCCGGGTGCGGGCGGTTCAAGAAATGTCTGATTAGGAAGGAATTGGCGAAATGGGAAAAAGTTTGCACCTCAAAGTGAGCGTCCCACCGGCTCTCCCGCAGGGGGCAAAAGACAAACTTGTGACAACTGCGCTGACCGCCTGTGATACTATCCCGGTCAATGAGGTAATTATGGCCCGCCGTCAAGGGCGCGGGTCATCTCGCCCCCTGACCCAAGCTCGGAACCTCTATCCGGTTCTGCCTTTCCGACAGACATACGCTTTACTGCGCTTTCGAGAGTGCGGCGCCGGCATTTTCGCGGTTGCCCTTTGGTTGGGGACGCTGGCTTCCGGTCTTGCCGCCATGGCGCAAGCGCAGAATCCAATCGACGATGTCCATATCGCGCCGCGTGTCGCCGCTCCTCCTCCGCCGAAAGCTGAGACTGAAATCGTCGACCCTGCGCTTCGTACCCACACCAAACCCCTCAAGGTTGATGTGGATCTCGTGCTCGTCCCGGTAACCATTACCGACCCCATGAACCGGCTGGTGACCGGCCTGGACAAAGAAAACTTCATGGTCTACGAAGGCAAGGACTCGCAGGAGATTCGCACTTTCTCCAGCGAGGATGCTCCCGTGTCGCTGGGAGTGATCTTTGATATGAGCGGCAGCATGAGCAGCAAGATCGAGCGGGCTCGTGAGGCTGTGGTGGAATTTTTCAAGACCGCAAATCCGCAGGACGAATTTTTCATGATCACGTTTTCCGACCAGCCGGAAGAAGTCTCCGACTTTACCCAGTCCGTGGAAGACATTCAGGGAAAACTGGTCTATACGGTTCCCAAGGGACGCACCGCGCTGCTCGACGCCATCTACATGGGTGTGAACAAGATGCGGCAAGCCAAGTATGCCAAGAGGGCGCTGCTCATCATCTCTGATGGCGGCGACAACCACAGCCGCTATACCGAAGGCGAAATCAAGTCGCAGGTCAAAGAAGCCGACGTACTCATCTACGCCATCGGGATTTATGATCGCTACATGCCCACCCCGGAAGAACAGTTGGGGCCGGCGCTCTTGAGTGACGTCACCGAGCTGACCGGCGGCCGTGCCTTCACCATCGATAACCCCAACGATCTAGCCGATGTCGCCACAAAAATCGGAGTGGAGCTACGCAACCAATATGTGCTCGGATACCGTCCAAAGAATGCGGCCCACGACGGGAGATGGCGTAAGATAAAAGTGAAATTAATTCCGCCTAAGGGACTGCCTCCGCTCCGCGTTTATGCCAAGACCGGGTACTATGCGCCTACGCAATAACCCGCTCCTGACCCTGCCAGCCGTTTTCTTTTGCTTGATTGTAGGAGCTTGGGCCCAGAGCCCAACCCCGTCCAACTCCACCCCAGTCGGGAGTACTACCACTCCTTCCCCTTCGGCGCCATCATCTCCCCCGGCCAGCGAGGGCGGAGGGACATTTGTCTTCCACACCAGTGTCGACGAGGTGGTGGTGCACGCCACTGTGGTGGATGACAAAAAGCACATCATCACCAATCTGGAGCGTAGCGCGTTCACTGTTTTTGAAGACGGCAAGCCCCAGACGATCACTTCCTTCCGCCATGAAGATATTCCCGTAGCCATGGGCATCGTGATCGATAACTCAGGCTCCATGCGGGAAAAGCGCGAGCGCGTGAATAAGGCAGCGCTCAATCTGGTGCGTGCCAGTAATTCCCAGGACCAGGTTTTCATCGTGAATTTCAACGACGAATACTATCTCGATCAGGACTTCACCAGCGACATCGGCAAGTTGAAAGAGGCGTTGGAGAAGGTGGAAGCACGCGGAGGCACCGCATTGTACGACGCTTTGGTCGCTTCCGCCGATCACTTGAAGAAGAGCGGCAAGCTGCAGAAGAAAGTGCTGTTCGTCATCACCGATGGCGAGGACAACGCCAGCCAGGAGAATCTGGAGCAGGCTGTTCGTCACCTGCAGGTGGAAGATGGGCCCGCCGTATACGCCATCGGAATCCTGGGTGAAGAGAGGCAAAGGCGGGCGCGGCGGGCGCTGCAAACTCTGGCCGAGAGCACCGGAGGGATTGCCTTTCTGCCCAGGACCGCCGACGAAGTCGACCAGATCAGCAAAACTGTGGCTCACGACATCCGCAACCAGTACACCATCGGCTACAAGCCCACGACTCCCAAGACCACGGGCGGATATCGTGCCATTCGGGTGGATGCGCGCGCCCACGGATATGGCAAGCTCAGCGTACGGACGCGCAGCGGCTACTATGCCACCCAGGAGCAAGCCGCCGGCGGCGGGAATTAGCCAGCCCTAAGAAAGTTCTTAACCGTGAACCCCGCAGAGAACGGCCCCAAAAAACACGACTCGCTCCGTCAATCCAATAGGACATGACCTGCGAGCACGATTGACGCTCCCGCCCGGCTTTCGTACTCTGTAGGGTGCCCTCCAAGAAAACTGAGACTGGCTGCTTGCGCGTCACCGATGACATCACTCAGCTGGTCGGCCATACTCCACTTTTGAAGCTGAAAAAACTGCTCCCGTCCGGTTCCGCGGAGGTCTACGCCAAGCTCGAATATCTGAACCCCGGGGGCAGCGTGAAGGACCGTGCCGCTGTAGGAATCATCCTGCGGGCCGAGGCGGAAGCACGGCTGAAGCCGGGTGGAACCATCGTCGAGGCGACAGCGGGAAACACAGGGATTGGACTCGCACTGATCGGAATCAATCGTGGCTACCACGTGGTGTTCTATATCCCCGAAGGTTTTTCGGAAGAAAAAGCCATGATTATGCGCGCCCTGGGCGCGGAGGTGAGGCGCACTCCCGAAGCCCAGGGCATGCAGGGAGCCATTGATCAGGCGAAGGAATTTGCGGCAAGCTGTCCGAATTCCTTTCTCGCGGCACAATTCGACAATCCCGCCAATCCCGATTATCACTACCAAACCACCGCCGCCGAGATTTTTCAGCAGATGGAGGGTCGAATTGATGCCGTCGTGATCGGCACAGGCACGGCCGGAACTTTCACCGGCGTCGCCCGGTATTTGAAAGAGCGCTTGCCCAAGGTCTTGGCGTGCGCCGTTGAAACCCAGGGCTCCATTCTTGGCGGCGGCAAACCCGGCAAGCACAAAGTCGAAGGGATAGGAAACACCTTCATCCCCGGCAATTTTGACCGCTCCGTCTGCGATGAAGTCATTATGGTGATGGATCCCGACGCGTTTGGCATGGTGAAACAACTGGCCAGCCAGGAAGGCGTGCTCTCCGGCTCCAGCGGTGGCGCCAACGTGTTTGCGGCAGTGCAAGTCGCGCGCCGCCTGGGGGCAGGGAAGCGGGTCGTGACCATGATCCCCGACTCCGCCGAGCGCTACTTGTCGAAGAAGATCTTTGACGGCGGAGTGTGAGCCTGGCAGTTTAGCTGATCTTAACTGAGTGTCATCCCGAATGGGCTTTAGCCCTGAGGGACCTTACGAGGCGATCGAAGCGGTACAGGAGCAGATGGGACTGATGTGTTCCTGCGATCGGCAACGGTGACTCGCACGGACGTAAGATCCTTCGGGCCTGAAGGCCCTCAGGATGACATGATTGACAGGGTATTTGTATGCCAAAGCACTACTTCGTGTACATCATGAGTAGCCAGCGCAGGGTGTTGTACATTGGCCTGTCAAGCAAGCTGGAACAGCGCGTTTATCAGCACAAGCAGCATGCCTTCCGTGGTTTCACAGCAAAATACAACGTTACCAGCCTCGTTTATTTTGAGAGTTTTGACGATGTGCTTGTTGCAATTGACCGAGAGAAGGAGATCAAGGGCTGGAGACGGGAAAAGAAGATCGAGTTGATTGAATCGATCAACCCGAAGTGGAAGGATTTGAGCTACGGCTGGTATCAGCAAAACAGGTACGCGCCTGACAGGAAAGCATCATAAGCTGCCCAACTCTTACCGCCCTGTCATCCCGAATGGGCTTTAGCCCTGAGGGACCTTACGAGGCGATCGAAGCGGTACGGGAGCAGATGGGACTGATGTGTTCCTGCGATCGGCAACGATAACTCGCACGGACGTAAGATCCTTCGGCCCTCAGGATGACACGCAAGTAGAGAGCGGTGTTGCCCTGTCATCCCGAACGGGCTTCAGCCCTGAGGGACCTTACGAGGCGATCGAAGCGGTACGGGAGCAGACGGGACTGATGTGTTCCTGCGATCGGCAACGATGCTCGCACGGACGTAGGATCCTTCGGGCCTTCGGCCCTCAGGATGGCACGCAAGTAGAGAGCGGTGTTGCTTGTCATCCCGAATGGGCTTTAGCCCTG
>Ga0335077_10011849_pt1 | contig 10899 bp, 7 predicted proteins | sample Lox_Sample_31_FD_207151 | JGI IMG/M metagenome (GOLD analysis project Ga0335077, IMG submission 207151) | Soil microbial communities from Loxahatchee National Wildlife Refuge, Florida, United States - Lox_Sample_3.1 | ecosystem: Environmental > Terrestrial > Soil > Wetlands | place: USA: Florida...
AGGGTGAGCAGCTCGCGGCAATGGTGTTTCGCAAAGACAGGACCGCCATCGAACACACAGTTGGGCAGTTTTCCGGGCTAGGCAGCCATGCGGGAAACGAACTGATGACGATTGCCGCTCCTCTGATCCTGGCGGTACTCAGACAGCGTATCCATGACCAGGGTTTGACGGTATCATCATTCACTACATTTCTTGCTGCTGAGGCGGCAAAGGTCGAAGAGCTGCCCGCGAGCCTCAGCAAACTGCTGATCGGCGGCTTCATTCCCGCAACTGAAAGCATCTACCCGAAAAAACCGAAGCTCACTCGAGCGCCGCGAGGATGGATTCTGCCGGTCAGCATGGTGGCTCTGGCGCTGGTTGCACGGTCGCTTTCCGGAGGCGCCAACAGAGGACTGACACCGAATCTTCCGTCGAACGCGAAGCACGCTCTGGTTTCTGGCACGTTGAACGGTTTCTTCGTTCGCAAACTTCCTGATGGCGCGCAGCTCAACATTCCAGAGCAGGGAATCGAAGGCGAATTGATTCGGCCAACCTTCAGCCTGCCTCAAACGAGCTGTTGCAGAACGTGGCAGCGATTCTGAACGCCTGCCCAAAGGTCAATGCAACGGTTGGCGGATACGCCGACTTTAAGCATCCGATCTGACGCGGCGCACGGCACGAAGGTCTTAGGACCTTAGCCACTGATGGGGTGTGTCGGGGGGGTACTGACCCACGGAGAAAACGAAGTTTTGGGGTGTGGCATACGTGCTCCGGCCCCATTTGAGAGCCTATGTACATTCCAGATGTGATGGAGATAGTGCGCCTTACAAGCATGGACGAGATCTATCTTGTTACGCGGGTGGATTATGAGGCGCAACTCGCAGACCTGCTGCCGGTCTTTTACGGAAAGCTGCCAGTTCCTGCTGTACCGTTCTTCGTGATTGAAGCAATGCCGTTTTGCGCCCCGCCGCTCCTGACAGTGCATTGAAAATCCAGGGGTGGCCGATGAAATGTTAGCCGTGTGGACAGGATCAACCGAATGAGACACTGCTGCCGTTCGCTGCAAATTGATCGACCGGCAGGACCACTGTACAGCGTTCTGACGGCAGCCGATGGAAGTGGAGGCGGGCTCCGGTGGAGACCGACCCCCTGAGGAATATTCGGCTGCGATTTATCCGTGCCGATGACCTTCAGGCTTTCGGTTCCATGGCAGGTCTTCACTGAAAGTTGACAGTGCGCCGCCAGAGTTGAATGCATGCATTGTTAAAGCGCTCGCTGTGCAGCCGCCACGAACGCGCCTTCGACCGCCGGCTGAAGGTCCTGGTGGAGGGTGTTGCCAAGCGCGACCTTGACGTCAGCCCGCGGAGCTAACGCAGGCACTGGGCAATCTGCTACGAGCTGATGACGAAGTGCATGCCGCCCAGAGCCAGTCCACGAAGCCAGCACACACCATGTCCGCAGCCGCATTCACCTCAATGAACAATAATGCGCCGATTGACTCCTCACAAGAGATTGCAGGACCGAAGCCGGTTTCACAGGATGCATGGGCCAGCGTCCCGATTTGCACGCGTTCGGCAGCGACCTCCGGTTATTGCACAGTGACGACGATGGTGCGCACCTTGGAGTTGGAATTGCCGGGAGCCACGGCGATGAACTTCAACGTAGCGCTGGTGGTGAACGTGATCGGCCCCGAGTACTTGGTTGAGCTCGTCGTAGGCGTGGTCCCGTTGGTTGTGTAGTAGACGGTGGCGCCGTTGGTGGCTTCGGAAATGGTGAGGCTCATGGAACCGATGGGTTCAGCGGCCTGGGGAAGGGTGATCGTGTAGGTAGCCGAACCTACAGCGGAGGTGACGTAGCCGGGCGCGATGGCGATGGCCTTCACTGTGGTGTTTGTAGGGATGTAGATGGGCCCGGTGTACGAGGTGGACGACGTGGTGGGCGCGGTTCCATTGAGCGTGTAGTAGATTGAGGATCCACGATCGCCGCCGGTGAGCGTGACGTTCTGCGGCGTGGAGTAACTGCCCCCGGCAGGGTTGAAGATGGGCGTTGCGGCGGCGACGGTGCTGTTGACCTGGAGATTGACGGGAACCAGCATGCCCTGATCACCCGCGGCGGAGACGAAGATGATTTCGCCGTAGTAGGAGCCTTCAGCGAGGTTGGTCGCAGGGGCCACGGAAACGTTCACCGAGAATGGGGTGTTGATGCCGCAGCATCCGTAGCTGCTGGGGTTGATGACAAGCCACGAGCCGCCCCAGGCGTTCGCGGCCTGGCCGAAGACGGCGAAGTTGGTGCCGGTCGAGGCCAGGTTGAGAGGCTGGGCGGTGGGGTTGCCGCCCTGGTAGGCTTTGCCGAAGCTGAGCGCCGCGAGTTGCTTGAAAACGTTGGCTCCAACGAAGACGGAGACGGGTATTGTCTGGCGATCGGCGCCGGAGGTGAGCACGATTGTGCCGTTATAGGAACCGGCAATGAGGCCCTTGCCGGGCAGGTTGGCGGGCACGATGGTGACGGTGGGCCGCGAGGGCGCAGTTCCGGTGGAGGCGGAGAGGGTGAGCCACGCGCCGCCATCGGAAGTGGAGATGGCAGCTGTCCAGTCGAGCGTGCCCACGCCTGCGTTGCGGATGGGCAGCGTCTGGGCTGCGGGCGCGGTTCCGTCGGTGGCCTGGAAGAAGGTGACAGCGCCGGGCATGTCGTCAAAGTAGTTCTTGGTGGCGCTGTTGACAGTGAGCGCGACCGGAATGACCTGGACGGGGCTGCCTGCACCGGACCGCAAGATGATCTCCGACGTGTATGTGCCGGCGGCGAGTGTAGCCGCCGGGTTCAGGGTAACGATCAGGTCGTGGGGCGTGTTGATGCCGCAGCAGCCGTAGCCACTGGGGTTGATTGTGAGCCACGCACCCCCAGTGGAGGTGGCGACGGTGCCGAAGAACGCGAAGTTGGCGCCGGTACTCGCTACGTTAAGCAGTTGCGGGAGGGGGTTAGCGCCGCCATACACCTTGTTGAAGTCGAGGCCGTTGATCTGGCGGAAGACGTTGGCTCCGACCGACATGGTGACCGGAATGGTGACACGGTCTTCGCCGGATACGAGGATGACCTGGCCGGTGAAGGTGCCGGCAACCAGGCCTTCGCTCGGAAGATGGGCCGGTACTACCGAAAGCAATGGGACAGAGGGGGCGGTTCCGGAGTCGGCGGAGAGGCTGAGCCAGGCGCCGCCATCCGCGGTAGTGGCGGAGGCTGTCCATGCGAGTGAGCCGGTGCCGGCGTTGCGGATTTCGAGCGGCTGGGCGGGCGGGGCCTTGCCGGCGGTGACCATCGAGAAGGTAGCGCCGCCGGGCAGCGAATCGAAGTAGGTGTTGGCAGGCGGTTCGACCGTCAGGGTGACGGGGACGGTCATGCCCTGTGTGCCGTCGGCCGAGACCAGGATCACCTCCGAAGAGTATGTTCCGGCGGCGAGCGTCGGCGACACGGTGGCGGTGACGGTGATGGCGTAGGGAGTATTGATGCCGCAGCAGCCCTGGGAAGCGGGCGTGATGGAGAGCCAGTTGCCGCCCGTGGAGTTGACCGCCGAGGCGAAGAACGGGAAGTTGGTGCCGGTGCTGGCAATCGTCATTACCTGGGGCAGCGGGCTGGCGCCGCCCTCGGTCATGGTGAAGTTAAGCGGATTGACCTGATTGAAGACATTGGCTCCGACGACCATGCTGACGGGAACCGAAACGTAGTTTCCGTTTTCTTCCAGCTGGATATTTCCGGCGAAAGTGCCGGCAACCAATCCACCACCATGCAGGTTTGCAGGATTGACGCTCACCGTCGGGAACGACGGAGCAGTTCCGCTGCTGGAGGATATCGAGAGCCAGTTGCCACCGTCCGCCGTAGAGGGAGTGGCAGTCCAATCGAGGGTGCCGGTGCCCGCATTGCGGATGGGCAGGACCTGCGGCGGTGGCGCATTGCCCTTGGTGACCATGAAGAAGGTGATCTGGCCGGGCAGATCATCGAAGAAGGTTGCGGTGTGCGGCTGGATGGTAAGGGTCACGGGGATGCTCATCACCTTATCGCCAGCTTCGGATTCGACGAGGATCTCGGCCGCGTAGACACCAGCGGCAAGATTGGCTGCCGGATTGACCGAGACGGTGATGGGGCGCGGGGTGTGGACGCCGCAGCAGCCATACGATGCGGGATTGATGGTGAGCCACGAGCCTCCGGTGGAGTTGATGGTGACGGCGTTGAAAGCGAATGGGGTTCCGGTGCTGGCGATGGTGACGGTCTGGGCAAGTGGGTTGGGACCCCCGAAGACCTTGGTGAAGTAAAGCGGGTTGACCTGGCGGAAGACGTTGGCGCCAACGGCAAGGCTGACGGGAACGGTGATGCGGTTTCCGGGGCCCTGCAGGATGATCTGGCCGACAAATGTGCCTGCAACCAGTGCACCGCCGGGGATGTTGGCGGGATTGACTGAAACCCTGAGGTTGTCGGGTTCTGTGCCGGTGACGGCCGATAGGGTTATCCAGTTGCCGCCGTCGGCAGTGGTGGCGGTTGCAGTCCAGGCGAGGGTCCCGGTTCCGGCGTTGCGAATCTGGAGGTCCTGGGCAGGCGGGAAATCCCCGTCAGTGAGCATGGTGAAGTTCACGGCGCCCGAGACGTTGTCGAACACCTGCACCGTATCGGGCTTGATCGTGAGCATGACCGGAATGCTCAGGAGCTGTTGTCCACTACCTGCAACAACGATGACTTCGGCCATGTAGGTTCCGACGGCCAGAGTGACGGCGGGATTGACTCCGACGGTGATGGCGAAGGGAGTATTGACCCCGCAGCAACCGTAGCTGCTGGGGGTGATGGTTAGCCAGTTACCGCCGGTGGAATTCTGCACCGAGGCGAAAAAGTTGAACGCGGTGCCGGTGCTTGCGATGGTGATGGTCTGCGCGAGCGGATTGGCGCCGCCGAAGAGCTTGGCGAAGTTGAGCGGATTGACCTGCCGGAAGACGTTGGCGCCGACATTGACGGTGATGGGGACGGTGACCGTGTCGGATGTGGTCTTGAAGACGATCTGGCCGGTAAAAACACCTGCATTGAGAGAGTGTCCGGGCAAGGAGGCAGGCGTAATGGAAACGATGATATCGGAAGTCGCAGTCCCGCTTGCGGCCGAGAGCGAGAGCCACTTGTTGCCATCGGACGTGCTGATGGCCGCGGTCCAGGCCAGGGTTCCGGCGCCCGCGTTACGGATCTGTATCAACTGGCCGGGAGGCGTTCCGCCCGCGGTGGCCATGCTGAATGTGAGGCCGCCAGCGATCTGGTCGAAGTAGGTGTCGGTGGTGGAGTGGATGATGAGGGTGACTGGAACGGTGACGGTTGCGATGGAACTGAGGGCAGGTTTCAGTGCGATTTGGCCGGTGTAAGTGCCGGCAGCGAGGGTGACGGCGGGATTGACGATGACGGTAATGGGATAGGGCGTATTGACACCGCAGCATCCGAAGGAGGCCGGCGAAAGACTCAGCCAGCTTCCCCCGCTGTTGGTAGTGGCAGTGGCGGAGAAGGCGAAGTTGGTGCCCGTGCTGGTTGGGGTGAGCACCTGGCTCAGTGGATTTGCTCCGCCAAAGGTCTTGCTGAAGTCGAGGGACGGAAGGGGCCGGAAGCTCTGCGCACGGGCGCTGGCGGCGGCGAGCGCAAGAAGCAGAAACAGAAGCCATGTCCGTGGCGGACTACAGAGACGAAACGAGGGGCTTGCGGCCAGGGTTCGATGGGAGGGGATTGTCTGCCCGGCTATCCGGCGCGCAATACCGGTTGCATGCATATTCGCGATCCTGCTAGCCTCGTGCCATCCCGTCTTGATCATGGGAATCAACCTTTCCGTTCGAGCGAACCTGAGCCTGGGCTGAAGAGTTGAGGGAAGGAAGCCGGAGAGTGGCGGGGGCTTCCCCTTCTGCCTACCCATTGCGCGAAACCGGCGGGAAAATCGTCAGGACCACGGCAAAATCTTCACGAGGCGAATCCAGGGTCATGGTCTGTGTGCATGAGGACCGAGAGTCCTTCGATCGTTTGTTCAGCCTGGTGTATGAGGAACTGCGCAAGCTGGCCGGGGCGGAGCTGCGCCGGGAGCACGAGCTGCGCCTGACGCCGACTACGCTGGTGCATGAGGCGTGGCTGAAGCTGCGGCGTTCGCCTGAGCTGGCGGAGACGTCGCCGCTGCATTTCCGGCGGATTGCGGCGCGCGCTATGCGGCAGGTGCTGGTGGAGGCAGCCCGCCGGAGCCGGGCGGCGCGGCGCGATCTTAAGCTCGAGGTAACGCTGGACGACCGGCTGCCGGGCGGCGCCAAGAGCGCGCATCCGAGAGACATCCTGGCGCTGGACCATGCGCTGGAGATGCTTAGCCGCGTCTCCGAGCGGCAGGCGCGGCTGGTGGAGGGGCGGTTCTTCGGCGGCATGGAGATGGACGAACTGGCGGCGCTGTTGCAGGTGAGCGAGGCTACGGTAACACGCGAATGGCGGTCGGCACGGGCATGGCTGGCGGTCGAGATCCGGCGATCGCTGGGCGGTGAGCGCGCGATGGAGGCAACCGGGCCTGGTTAACAACCTCCCGCAGGAAAAGGACGAACTGCGATGAATCTTCAGAGCTGGCAGTCCGTGCAAGACATGTTCTTCCGTGCGGTAGGGCTTCCCGGGGAGATGAGTGAAGTCGAGCGGGGCGCGGCGATCCTCGCGATGTGCGGTGGAGACGCGGAGCTCTCCGCCGAGGTCATGGCCATGGTGGAGGAGGACCGGCGACAGAATCCTCTGTTGGATGCGGGTCTCGAGGGAGCAGCCGGCGCAGTACTGGACTTCGGCGCGCTGCCCGCGCTGGTGGAGAAGCAAATAGGGCCGTACCGCATTCTCCGTCTGCTGGGTGAGGGCGGCATGGGCGTGGTGTATCTCGCCGATCGAACCGATATCGGCGGGCAGGTGGCGATCAAGCTGCTGCGCGACGCGTGGCTTTCGCCGATGCGGCGGCGGCGGTTCCTGATCGAGGAGCTGACTCTGGCGAAGCTCAATCATCCCTCGATTGCGCGCATCTACGATGCGGGAACTTTGGAAGATGGAACTCCCTGGTTCGTGATGGAGTTTGCGGAAGGGGTTCCGCTGACTCAGTACCGGGAGAAATTTGGTGGTTCGTTTCGATTGGAACTGGAGGCCTTCGAGCGCGTGTGCGCGGCGGTAGCGTTTGCGCACATCCATGCGATCGTTCATCGCGATCTGAAGCCCTCGAACATCCTGGTGAACTCCGGCGGCGAGGTGAAGCTGCTGGACTTCGGTATCGCGAAGCGACTCAACGAAGGGGAACGCAACCGGGACGCGACTATGACGGGGCTGCGTCTGCTGACGCTGATGTACGCGGCGCCCGAGCAATTGAGCGGCGGGTCTGTTGGCTTGTACACGGACGTGTACGCACTGGGGGTGCTGCTGTATGAGCTGACCGCGGGGCGGTTGCCGCATCGCACCCACGCGGGAGATGCAGAGGAGGCGGTGGAGCGGTGGGCGAGCGAGAAGCCTTCAGCGGTAGTGCGACGCGAGCGGCCGACGCTGCGCGGAGAACTGGGCCGGAACGAGTGGACGGATCTCGACCTGATTGTGCTCAAGGCCATGGAGCCGGACGGCGCACGGCGCTACGGCAATGCCGATGCATTGCTGCGGGATGTGAAGGCGCTGCTGGAGGGGAAGCCGATCGAGGCGCGGCGGGCGGACTGGGTGTACATGTTCAGCAAATTCATGCACCGCAACAAACGGCTGCTGGTGACGGCAGCGGGCGCGCTGGTGGCGATTGCGACGACGATCGGGATCTACACGTGGCGGCTGGCGCGGGCCCGGGACGCTGCCGTGCGGCAGGCGGAGCGGGCGGAACGGATCCAGCAGTTCACCGAGAATCTCTTTGAAGGCGGCGATGCGTCGGCGGGGCCCGCGGCGGATTTGAATGTGCTGGCGCTTCTGGAACGCGGACGCAACGAGGCTGCAGGATTGCAGGCGGATCCCGAGGCGCAGGCCGAAATGCAGGAGACGCTGGGAGGGATTTACCACAAGCTGGGCAGGCTGGATGTGGCTGAGCCGCTGCTGAATGCGGCGCTGGAGCGCGAGCGGCAACTGCTGGGGCCCGGCGATCCGAAGACGGCGAAAAGTCTGGCCATGCTCAGCTTGCTGCGCAAGGATCAGGGAAGGCTCAAGGAGGCCGAGGATTTGGCCAGGCAGGCACTGGCAGCAGAGCGGAGCGCACGCGGCGCGACTGCACAGGATGTGGCGGATGCGCTGCTGGCACTCGGAACCATTCTCGAGGTAAAGGGCAAGTATTCCGAGGCGGAGGAACAACTCGACGAGGCCCTTCGGCTGGACAACAGGGCGAGCGACGATCCGAAGCAGACACAGATTCTCACCGAGTTGGCGAATGTGCAGTTCTACGAGGGGCACTACGATGCGTCTTGGGACCTGAATGAGAAGGCGCTGGCACTCAACCGGCGGCTGTATGGCGAACAGCACCCGGCGGTGGCCGGCGGGTTGAACAACCTGGGCGCGATTGCGATGAACCGTGGCGACAATCCGGCCGCAGAGGCAGATTATCGCCAGGCGGTCGCGATTTGCGAACGCTGGTATGGCGCCGATCATCCCGAGGTGGCGGCGAACTTGACCGCACTGGCACAGGTGCTGACCAACGAGAAGCGCTTTGACGAGGCGACGGCAATGCTGCGGCGCGCGCTGGAGATTCAGCAGCGCCAGCCCGGGCCGGTGCGGGCGACGGTGGGAACCACGTTGAACCAACTGGGCGTGGTCGCTTTCCAACAGGATCAATACGACGAGGCTCGGGGATATTTCACGCGGGCAATGGAGACGTGGCGGACGCTCTACGGGGACCACCATCCGTTCATCGCGAATGCGTTGTCGAACTTGGGCAGCATCTGCCTGGCGCAGAAGGATTATGCCTGTGCCGAACGGCAGTTTCGTGAGGCGGTACGGCGGTTCGATGCAATTGCCCCCGAAAGCATCAGCGCGGCCATTGCGCGAGTGAAGCTGGGGCGGACCCTGCTGCGCGAAAAACGACTCACTGACGCTGAGGCGCAGAGCCAGGCAGCGTACGACTACCTGAAGGTTCACGTGGTTGCAGATAACAACTACCTTGTGGCCGCGCAGAAGGATTTGGAAGCAATTCACGAGGGTCTGGCGAAGGGACACGGACCACAATTTCAGGCGCGGTAAACGCAACCTGGAGAACCGGAAACACCACCAAAGATCGCACGGGTACTTCTAACCCAAGTTCGTCACGGATTGGGTCAGGGAAGCATTAAGTAGTTTGGAATCAGTCAGGCAGTGGCAAAGTCTGCACTACATTCCTGGTCGAGATTGAGCCGATCGGGGATGTGGATGTGTAGCTGTTCGAAGAGAGTCTGTTGTTCGCGCGTGGGCGAGGTGACGCGGCGCAGGCGGATCTGGCGGCCATCGGTAGTGGGCGGCACGATATCGGCGCTGTGCAGTGTGGAGGCCAGGGCCAGAGTTTGCATGGGGGAGAGCTTCAATGCGCTGCCTTTGAGCAGGTGTTTGAGTGTCCCCCACAAGGCCTAGCCGAGGAAAGCCACCAGCAGGTGGGCCTTGGTGCGGTGTTCCTTCTGGTAGAAGATGGGGCGCACGTTGAGCGCGCTTTTGAGGGCGCGGAAAGCGGCCTCGGCTTCGGTCAGCTGGATGTAACTCCTCCAGATCTGCTCCGGATCGGAGGATGCGAGATTGGTGCGCAGCAGATAGGCGCCTTCGCGCACCTGCTGCCAGGAACGGCGCTGGGGGCGCACTTGCCACGCGACGGTGAGTTTTCCGCCCTGCTCGATCGCGCGCAGTTCATACAGATCGGCGACCTGCGGATGACGCGCCCTGGATAGCGCCCAGGCGCCGCTCGATCTTACTGCGGTCGCGCAACTGTCCCGTGGCCACGCGCTTCTGGAGCGCAGTGAGCGCCTTCTCCATGCGCGCCGAAAAGCGGCTGCGAATGGCCGTTTCCTTTTCCTTGCGGGCCGTCGAGCGACACAGGATGTAGGTCTCTTCGCCGCCCGCTGCCGACACCAGCTTGACCTCCACATCGGGGCGCACCGCGAACCAGTCTTCGGCGAGCAACTCACGCTCGAACTTCCGGAGCTTGCTGCGCGGCGTGCCCACCAGATACTGCCCGCCGCGCCGGCGCAGCAGCGCCAGGTTCTCTTCGCTGACGATGCCGCGGTCGAACACCCACACCCGCCGCGCACGTCCGTACTTGCGCTCCACCAGGCGCACCATGGCTTCCAACGTGGTCACGTCGGCGATGCCCAGCAGATCATCCAGCTCCGTAGCAGGAAACCAACTCTGTTCGATGGCCAACTCGCTGCTTGGCGCGCACAGCCGGTTGATGGCCAGCAGCGCCGCCACCTGCGACCACCGCACTTCGGCCTCATCGCCGGGCCGGTCCAGCACCGAAGCGAAGAAGCGATCCAGTTCCAATCGCCGCCACAGCTCCAGGCCTAGAAAGCACTCTCCGAAACGCCGGGTGCGCTCTAGCCGTACGCGATCGATGAGCACCTGCGCGACCTGCTCGTCGTCTTCCGGAGGAGCCAGGTCGGAAGGAAACAGCTTCAACTGCCGGATCTCGCCCTGCTCGTTGAAAACCTCGATGGTCTTCAGCCAGCGCGAATGTGCCGACCCCTTCAGCTCACCCAGGTAGCAGAGCGTGCGCTGCCGCGGGTCTGACGGAGTGCGCGTCGTCTCTACCAGCGAAAAATACTCATGCGGCTTGCCGTCCTTTACTCGCCGATGCGAACGCAGAAACATCTGCGCGCATCATGACAGTTTCCTCGCCAGAATCAAGAGGGAAGGTCTGCACTACATCGACTTTTGCAACTACCCGCACTGAGCCGAAAAGACTTACTCTCACAAACCAGCATCAAAACCAGCAATTTC
>Ga0335077_10011850_pt1 | contig 10898 bp, 6 predicted proteins | sample Lox_Sample_31_FD_207151 | JGI IMG/M metagenome (GOLD analysis project Ga0335077, IMG submission 207151) | Soil microbial communities from Loxahatchee National Wildlife Refuge, Florida, United States - Lox_Sample_3.1 | ecosystem: Environmental > Terrestrial > Soil > Wetlands | place: USA: Florida...
CAGGCGGGAGTGATGTAGCCGAGTACGAAGCCGTCGGTATAGCCGCGGGTGTTGGCGGCGAAGTCCCAGGCGCTGTCGTTCCAGAGCGACCAGTTGAGAAACTGCGTGCGTGCGGAGTTGGCGTACGTGTTTCGATCAAAATCGTCCGACGCCGACATCTGGCCCAGCTTGAGCTCGATGCGCCGCGCCGCCTCGGGTCCGGCGATCTGATCCTGTGCGCGCGCCACGGGAGTCACCGCGCCCGGCAGCGGCAGCATGAAGCGCGTGAAGAAGCGCGCGATGTAGAACTGCTTCTTGAGGCCGGGGACGCCCTGGCGGACGACATCGCCGTTGGTGAGCCCGCCGAGCCCGGTCCCGCCGCTCACTCCCGCACCCATGAATTTCTCGGTGTCGAGGTAGAGCTGCGCCCAGCTGCGCAGCGCCCAGCCGCCGTAGAAGCCGAAGGTTTGGGTGCCCTGCCGGTCGCCCTGGCTGTGCAGGCTCAAGGGACCGGCGTACGGGGACTCGAGCGTGCTCTGTCGTTGCTCGATGAAGGTGTACTGGGCCGCGAGCAGCTGCGGCGTGGTCGAGGCCGGCGCCGGCTCCTCAAGGTCAGGCGGCGCATCACCGGCACGCGCCACGCCCGTGGCGAGCAGCAGCGCCGCGAGCGCGAGAGGACGGGACATTCGCGACCACGCGGCGCGGGGCAGGAGACCCACGCCCGGCACGCTAGCGGTGAGCCATGGAGGCGCGGGACTCCCAGTCGCCGCCCAGCGCCCGCACCAGGAGCACCGTTGCGCTGATGCGGCGTGTCTCGATGTCGACCGCAGCGAGCCGCGCCGCGAGCGCAGCGTTCTCTGTCGAGACGACCTCGAGGTAAGTTACCACGCCGCCCTTGTAACGGAAGATGGCCTGCTCGAGCGCCCCCTGGGTCGCGGTCACCGCAGCCGCCTGACTCACGTCCTCGAGCGCGAGCTGGCGCAGCGCCGCGAGATTGTCCTCGACGTCCTGGTAGGCGCCGAGCACGGTGCCGCGGTAGTCGGCGACCTGCTCGTCGTAGGCGGCGTGCGCGGCGGCGGATTGCGCTGCGTGCAACCCGGCGTCGAAGACCGTGAGCACACCCTGCGGTCCGACGGACCAGAAGCGGCTCGGCGCGGAGAGCCAGCTGCTGCTCTGGGTGCTCTCCTGTCCGGCGGAGCCCAGCAGGCTGAACACGGGAAAGTACGCCGCGCGCGCCACGCCGATCCCGGCGTTGGCGGCGGCGACCCGCCGCTCGGCCGCGGCAACGTCGGGACGCCGCTCGAGCAGCTGCGAGGGCAGGCCCGGGTCGACCGCCGGGATGACGAAATCGGGCGCCAGCGGCCGCGCCTCGAGATGAAATCCGGTCGGCACCGCGCCCACCAGCACCGCGATCGCATGCTCGGTCTGGGCGCGCTTCAGGCGCGTGTCCTCGGCCTGGGTGCGCGCGGTCTCGAGCTGGGCCTGCGCCTGCTGCACGTCGGAGAGCGCAGCGGCACCCCCGTGGTAGAGATTGCGGGTGAGCTCGAGGGCCTTGGCGTAATCGGCCACGGTGTGGTCGAGCAGTTGCTGCTGGGCATCGAGGCCGCGGAGCGTGAAGTAGTCGGTGGCGAGCTCCGCGTGCGTGCTGAGGTCGAGCGCCGCCGCATCGCCCGCGGTCGCCTGCTCCGTGGCGCGGGCGCCGGCGACGGTGTTGCGGATGCGGCCGAAGAGGTCGATCTCATAGGAGAGATCGCCCCCGGCGACGAAGGTGTCGTAGGTGGGCTCGGACCCCGGGGGGAAGCCCGGCCCGTTGGTCGAGACGCGTTGGCGCGTCGCGCTCGCGTTGGCGGTGAGCGTCGGGAAATAACCGGAGCGGGCGATGCGGGTCTGGGCGCGCGCCTCCTCGAGGCGGGCAAGGGCTGCCTTCAGGCTCTGGTTGGCGTCGGTGACGCGTGACTCGAGCCCGTTCAGCTCCTCGTCGTGAAAGATCGTCCACCACGGGCCGCGCGCGGCAGCGTCGGCCGGCGCCGCGATCTTCCATTCACCGAGCTCCTGATAGGAGGCCGCCGGCGCCGGCGTTGCGGGTCGCTGGTAGTGAGGGGCGAGCGAGCAGCCGCAGAGGGCGCAGCCGGCCGCCGCCGCGAGGGCGATCGAGCCGCGCATCACCCGCGTCCGGAAGCCGCCGCGCCGGCGGCGGGGGCGGCGACACGCACCTGCATGCCGTCGGTGAGGGAGTCGGGCGGATTGACGATGAGCGTGTCGTCGGGCTCGAGACCGGCGAGCACCTCGATCTCCTTGCCGAAGTCGCGACCCTGGGTGATGGGGCGCAGGTGCGCGTGACCGGTCGAGTCGACCGTCGCGATCAGCAGTCCCTGGGCGCGAAACAGCACGGCGTTCGCGGGTATGCGCAGCGTGGTGCTGCCGCCATGCAGGTCGAATTGCACCTGGGCGTAGGAGCCGGGGAGGAGCTCGCCGCTGCGATTGTCGATCTGCAGCTCCACCTGCAGGGTGCGCGAGCTGGCATCGAGCGCGCGGGCGGTGGAGACGACTTCGGCCTGGTAGCTCTTGCCGGGACGGTCGGCGAAGGCGAGCTCCGCGACGAGTCCCGGTCGGATCTGCCCGGCGTAGCTCTGCGGCACCGAGGTGTAGATGCGCAGCCGGTGGGTGTCGGCCACCCGGAACAGGGCGCTCCCCGGGGTCTCCCCCGCGTTGATCAGCGCGCCGATGTCGGTATTGCGCTGGGTGACGACCCCGTCGAAGGGCGCCAGCACGCGCTTGAAGGACTCGAGCTCCTTCAGGCGCGCCAGGTTTGCGGCGGCCGATTGTTCCGCCGCGTCCTTGGCGGCCGCATCTCCGGCGCGCTGATCGGCGTCCTGCTGGGAGACCGACTCGGTGGCGAGCAGTCCCTGCCAGCGCTCGTTGGTGGTGCGAGCCAGCTGGTAGTTGGCCTTCGCCGTGGCGAGGTCCGCCTCCGCCTGGTGCAGCTGCTGATCGACCTCCGGGGTGTCGATCTCCGCGAGCAGCTGCCCCTTGCGCACGCTCGCACCGATGTCGGTGTACCAGGTGCGCAGGTAGCCGTTGGTGCGCGCGTAGATCGGCGCCTCATAGAACGCCTGCACGCTGCCGGGAAGAACCAGCAGGTCGGAGCCCGGTCCGCGGCTCGGGTGCGTCGTCGCCACCGTGAAGACCGCCGCATCCGCGGCGGCACGCTCGAGCGCGATGCGCGCGCTCAGGCGGCTGACGATGCCCCAGGCGGCGAGCACCACCGCCAAGCCGACCGTGATCAGGACGTAGCGCCGGATGCGCGGATCGTGGCCGGCGGGCGGGACGGGGACCATCTCAGGCATCGAGGGCTCCGGGGGCGCGCGCGGGGGCGAGGCGTCCATGGATCAGTGTAAACACCGTCGGCACGAAAAACAGCGTCGCCACCGTCGCGAACACCAGACCCCCGATCACCGCGCGGCCGAGGGGCGCGTTCTGCTCGCCGCCCTCGCCGAGGCCGAGCGCCATCGGCACCATGCCGATGATCATCGCCAGCGCCGTCATCAGCACCGGGCGGAAGCGCATCACGCCCGCCTGCAGAGCCGCGTGGCGCGCGTCGTCGCCGGCGTCCATGCGCTGGCGCGCAAAGCTCACGACCAGCACGCTGTTGGCGGTCGCGACCCCCATGCACATGATGGCGCCGGTCAGCGCCGGCACGCTCACGGGCGTGTGGCTCAGGAACAGCATCCAGACGATGCCGGCGAGAGCCGCGGGCAGCGCCGTGATGATGATGAACGGGTCGAGCCACGACTGGAAATTGACCACGATGAGGAGATATACCAGCACCACCGCTCCCGCGAGCCCGATGAGCAGCCCGTTGAAGGACTCGGTCATGGTGGTGACCTGCCCGCGCACCGTCACCCTGGAGCCGCGCGGCAGATCGTTGCGGGTCTCGGCCACCAGCCGGTTGATCTGCGCCGACATGAAGCCGAGGTCCGTGCCCTGCAGCGCGCCGTAGATGTCGATGACCGGCGTGGCGTCGTAGTGGCTCACGACGGCGGGCCCGACGCTGCGGTGAAAGCTGGCGAGATTGGCGAGCATCTGCGCGCTGCCACCGGTGGCCGCGGGGCCCGTGATCGGCGTGGTGGCCAGATCCGGGAGCGAGGCCAGGCGGTACTGCGGGGTCTGCGCCGCGACGCTGTACTGGGTGCCGCTCTTCGGGTCGATCCAGAAACTCGGGGTGGTCTGGAAGCTCCCCGAGAGCGACACCAGGAGATTGGAGGCGACGTCCTGCTCGGTGAGGCCGAGGAGGGCGGCCTTGCTGCGGTCGACGACCACGTTGATCTGCGGGTAGTCGTAGGCCTGCTGGATGCGCAGATCGACCGCTCCGGGGATCGCGCGCATCCTCGCCAGCAGCCCGTTGGCGTATCCGCGGTTGGCGTCGACGTCGAAGCCCGCGATCTGCACGTCGATCGGCGCCGGCAGGCCGAAGTTGAGGATCTGGCTCACCATGTCGGCCGGCAGGAAGGCGAAGGTGACGCCGGGAAACTCCCGCGGCAGCTGCGCGCGCAGCTCTCGCACATAGTCGTCCGTCGGCCGGTGGCCCGCGACCAGGTTGACGAATACGTCGGCATCCCCGGGCCCCACCGGCGCGGACGTCGAGTAGGTGAGGTTGATGCCGCTGTAGGGCACGCCGATGTTGTCGACCAGGCTCGCGATCTGCGTCCTCGGGATCACCTCGCGGATGCGCGCCTCGACCCGATCGCACAGAGCCGCGGTCTCGTCGATGCGGATCCCGGTCGGGCCGCGCAGGTGCAGCAGGATCTCTCCCGCATCGACGCTCGGGAAGAAGTCCTGGCCGAGCCCCGGCAGGTAGCGCCCGAACGGAAAGGCGAGCAGCGCCGTGGCGGCCATCGCGCCGAGAAAAGGCAGCGCAAAGCGCGGCCCCGCTCCGAGCACCCGATCGAGCAGAGCGCTGTAGCTCGCGCGCAGCCGCTCGAAGCGCTGCGCAAAGCCCGCCTGCAGCCGGGCGAACGGGCTGCGGGCGTTCCTATGGACCTCGGGGTCATGGCGCTGCAGCCAGTACTTGGCGAGCGTCGGCACCAGCGTCCGCGACAGCAGGTAGGAGGCCAGCATCGCGAACACCACCGCCTCGGCCAGCGGGATGAACAGGAATCTCGCGATGCCGACCAGCATGAACATCGGCACGAACACGATGCAGATCGCGAGCGTCGAGACCAGCGCCGGGAGGGCGATCTCGTGGGCACCGGTGAGGATCGCGCCTTCGACCTCCATGCCCTGCTCGAGGTGCCAGTTGATGTTCTCGATGGTGACGGTCGCATCGTCCACCAGGATCCCGACCGCGAGCGCGAGCCCCCCGAGGGTCATGATGTTGATGGTCTCCCCGAGCGCCGACAGGCAGACGATCGAGGCGAGGATCGACAGCGGGATCGAGATGGCGATCATCACCGTGCTGCGCCAGCTGCCGAGGAACAGCAGGATCATGAGCGCGGTGAGGGCCGCGGCGATCACCGCCTCGCGCACCACGCCCTCGATCGCGGCGCGCACGAACAGCGACTGATCGCCCACCAGCACGATGTGGAAGTCGGGCGGCAGGGCGGCGCGGATGGCCGGCAGCCGCTGCTTGATGCTGCGGATGATGTCGAGCGTCGAGGCGGCGCCGGTCTTCAACACGCTCATCAGCACGCCGCGATGACCGTCGCGGCGCACGATGTTGGTCTGCGGCGGGTAGCCGTCGCGCACGTGCGCCACGTCGCGCACGTAGATCACGCTGCCGTTGCGGGTCGTCACCGGCAGGTTGTTGAGCTCGTCGATGGTCTGCGGGCTCGCGTTCACCGCGACGAAGTACTCGCGGTCGCCGATCTTCTCCGTGCCCGCGGGCAGGATCAGGTTCTGGTTGCCGATCGCGTTGGTGACGTCGTTCCCCGAGAGCCCCTGGGCGCGCAGCGCGTCCGGATCGAGGTCCACCTGCACCTGGCGCTGCAGGCCGCCGTAGGGCCAGGGCATGGAGGCGCCGTACACGGTGGCGAGCCCGGTACGGATGATGTTGTTGCCGAGGTCGAACAGCTCCGCCTCCGAGAGGCTCGGGCTCGAGAGCGCCAGCTGCAGGATCGGGACCGAGGAAGCGTTATAGGCGAGGATGAACGGCGGGGTGGTGCCGGGGGGCGCCTGGCGCAGCGCCGTCTGCGATACCCCGGTGATCTGCGCGAAGGACATCTCCTCCCGGGCGCGCGGCTGGAAGAAATACTTGACGACCGCGGTGCCGGAGAGGGATTGGGATTCCGTGTGCGCCACGTCGTTGACGGTGGTCTGCGCGTTGCGCTCGGAGCCGAGCACCAGGCGCGTCGCCATCTCCTCCGGCGACAGCCCGCTGTAGCGCCAGATCACGCCGACGACCGGAATCTTGATGTCCGGGAAGATGTCGGTGGGCGTGCGCAGGATCGCGAACACCCCGAGCAGGAGTATCACGATCGCGAGCACGATGAACGTGTAGGGGCGCCGCAGCGCCAGTCTGACGATCCACATCGGCCCGGGACACTAACCCACGGCGCCTCGCGGGCACCACCCCCCTGAGGATAGGGGCCCGCTCGGCCCCTTGCCGCTCGGGCTCAGGCGGTCTCGCGGGCGACCCGCAGGATCGCGGCCAGGCTCTTCTCGACGTCCGCATCGGTCGTGGCCGCGCCGCTCACACTGATGCGCATGGCAGCGCGTCCCTGCCACATCGTGCTCCCGCACCAGCAGGTACCATCCTCCTGCACGGCGGCAACCACGCGCCGGGAGCGCTCGGCGTCGCCGAAGGCGACCACCACCTGATTCAGCACCACTTCGTTCAGCACTTCGTGTCCGGCCGCCGTGAGTCCCTCGGCGAAGCGCCGCGCCTGGCGGCAGTTGCGCTCGATGAGCTCGGCGAGACCGGCACGCCCCAGGGTGCGCAGCAGCGCGTACACCGGGACGGCGCGGCCGCGCCGCGACTCCTCGGGCACGAACTCGTGCGGATCGCGCAGCCGCGTGCTGGTCGCGAGATAGGGGGCGGACTGTGCCGGCGCCGCGAGCGACATGGCGCTGCGGTGCGCGGCCTCATCCGCGCAGAAGACGATGCCGCAGTCGTAGGGCACGTTCAGCCACTTGTGACCGTCGGTAGCGACCGAATCGGCGTGCTCGACGCCGCGTACCAGGTGGGCGCGGCCCGGCGCCGCCGCCGCCCAGAGACCGAAGGCGCCGTCCACGTGCAGCCAGGCGCGGTGCTGGCGGGTGAGGCCGGCGATCTGCTCGAGCGGATCGAAGGCGCCGCTGTTCACATTGCCGGCCTGTGCGCACACGATGCAGGGTCCCGCAACGGAGGCGAGCATCGTCGCGAGCGCATCGGAGCGCATGCGACCCTGACGGTCGACGGGCACCCGCCGCAGGCGGCTGCCGCCGAGGCCGAGCAGCCGCAACGCCATGAAGATGGTGTAGTGCGCTTCCTCGCCCACCAGCACCTCGATCGCCGGTGCACCGAACAGGCCCTGCGCCTCGACGTCCCAGCCCGCCTCGCGCAGCACGCGATGCCGCGCGGCGGCGAGGCCGGTGAAGCTCGCCATCTGACAGCCGGTGACGAAGCCGACCGTCATCGTGCGCGGCAGTCCCGCGAGCTCGCGCAGCCAGCCGGCGGTGACCTCCTCGATGGCCGATACCAGCGGCGAGGTGGCATGAAGACCGCCGTTCTGATCCCAGGCCGACACCAGCCAGTCCGCGGCGAGTGATGCCGGGGTGCTGCCGCCGATCACGAAGCCGAAGTAGCGTGGACCGGCGCTTGCGACGCTGCCTTCGGCCCCGATGCGCGCCAGTGCCGCGATGACCTCCGCCGGACTCTCGCCCGCGTCCGTCAAGGGCACCTCGAGCGCACCCAGCAATGCCGCCGCGTCCATCGTCGCGCGTACCGGCCGGTCGGTGAGGGACTCGCGGTAGCCGGCGGCGAGCCGCGCGGTGCTCTCGAGCAGCTCTTGCGTAGAAATTTCACTCATGCGGGTGCGCCTCCATATCGCGGCTGACACGAGTAGCGCGCGCTTGCGCGCCGGGCCATGCACGCAGGCTCCTCGCCGGGCCGCACTGTACGCGGGACCGCCGGTACGCGCCGTTGCGCGGCTCTCGGCCCTCAGGCGTGGTAGTCGGCCGCCACGGTCTCATCCGCCGCGGGCTTCCTGGCGCCGAGCGCGTTCAGCACCAGCGTCAGAACGACGGCGATGCCTAGATTCAGGATCAGCGTATAGAAGGCGGTATAGCCCGGGAGGCTCCAGTCGCCGAGCTTGAGCGGGTAGGCGGGCTTGAGGTCCTGGGAGATGGCCATCGCGGTGCCGGCGTAGGTGCCGACTGCCCAGCCGACGAGCAGCGCCCAGTCATTCAGCCAGCGCGTGTAGGCGCCGATCACCAGCGCGGGCAGCGTCTGGATGATCCAGATGCCGCCGAGCAGCTGCAGATAGATCGCAAACTTCGTCGGCACGAACAGGATGAAGACCAGCGCCCCCGCCTTGACGATGAGCGAGGCCCACTTGGCGAGCTGCGCTTCCTGCCGCGGTGTGGGGTTGCGGTTGATGAACTCGCAGTGGATGTTGCGGGTGTAGAGATTCGCCGCCGCGATCGACATGATGGCCGCGGGCACCAGCGCGCCGATGCCGATCGCGGCAAAGGCAACGCCGACGAACCAGTCTGGGAAGCTGTGCAGGAACAGCGCCGGCACCGCGAAGTTGTTGCCGAACTGCTTGAAGCCGGCGGCGAACTCCGGGAGCCTGGCGACGCCGGCGCCGAGCGCGAAGAAGCCGACCAGGGCGAGCAGGCCGAGCATGAGGGAGTAGCCCGGCAGGAGCGCCGCGTTGCGGCGGATGGCCCGGCCGCTGCTGGCGCTGAAGATGGCGGTGAGCGAATGCGGGTAGAGCAGCAGCGCGAGCGCCGAGCCGAGCGCAAGCGTCGCGTAGGCGCCGTAGGCGCCGGTGGTGTTTTGTCCGGGCACCGCCAGCAACAGCTTCTCGTGCGGCACGGCCGCGAAGATCCTGCCGAAGCCGCCGAGCTGGATGGGAATCACGATCACCGCGGCGAATGCGGTGATGTAGATCAGGATGTCCTTGACGATCGCGATCGAGGCGGGCGCACGCAGGCCGCTCGAATAGGTGAAGGCCGCGAGGATCAGGAAGGCGACGATGAGCGGCAGGTCGGCGACCAGGCCGGTACCGGAGATGCCGAGCCCGCCGATCACCACCTGCAGTCCCACCAGCTGCAGCGCGATGTACGGCATGGTCGCCACGATCCCGGTGACGGTGATCGCGAGCGCCAGCCAGCGATTGCCGTAGCGGCCGCGCACGAAGTCCCCGGCGGTGATGTAGCCGTGCCTGTGGCAGACGTGCCAGAGCCGCGGAAACACCAGGAACAGCAGCGGATAGACCACGATGGTGTAGGGCACCGCGAAGAACGCCACGGCGCCGGCGCCGAAGGCGAGCGCCGGCACGGCGATGAAGGTGTAGGCGGTGTAGAGATCGCCTCCGACCAGGAACCAGGTGATGAGCGTGCCGAAGCGCCGGCCGGCCAGCCCCCACTCGTGCAGCTGGCCGAGGTCCCCCTGGCGCCAACGGGCCGCGGCGAAGCCGAGCCAGGTGATGAAGGCAAACAGCACGACGAAAACGCTGAGTGCCACCCAGTTCACGCTCTGCATGACGGCGCTACTTTTCGGTGACGACGTAGATGACGGCGGTCATCACCGCGGCGACCACGACGCAGGCGAGCTGATACCAGTAGAAGAACGGCATGCCGAGCAGGGCGGGCTCGGCCTTGTTGTAGAACGGCGGCCACAGCACCGCGACGAACTGCACGAGAAACAGCAGGTACCACCAGCTCCACGTACTGCGCTCGCCGCGCTTGTCCGCGTTGGTCATCGCGCGTGCCCCTCGGTCTGAAGGACGCGGAGTATTTCATGCATGCCCGCCGGCTAGGAAGTCCTCGCCGGGCCGCCGGGGCGACAGCACTCAACGGCTTGCCGCGGCGGGAAGGGTGGAAAGCCGAGCCATCAAGTAGTTGTTTGGACTATATTTTCTTGGCTGCGCCTTCAGAGGGGAGGCGCGGCAATGCGCGCGCCCGCGAGTGGGGCGGGTCATGCGCCCGCGCTGCGCGCGTGCCACCGGTCCGCGCAAACTGTCGGGTCGCGGCAATGTTGGTATGATGAAGTACGGTGTCCTAAAACAAACTAACCGCGCCGAAGGGGAATGACATGGCCCAGGTCCCTATGAACTTCCGTCGCGTCGTACTCGCTGCCGCCGCGGGGAATGTCATTGAATGGTATGACTTCTACATCTTCGGCAGCCTGGCCGCGATCCTGTCGGTCAAGTTCTTCGACAAGAGCAACCCGGTGGCGGCGCTGCTGAGCACGATCGCCCTCTTTACCGCCGGCTTCCTGATTCGCCCGCTGGGTGCCTTCCTGTTTGGATGGCTCGGTGACAAAGTCGGGCGCAAGTACACCTTCATCGTGACTCTGACCGGAATGGGCCTGGGGACCGCCGCCATCGGTCTGATCCCCACCTATGCCTCCATCGGTGTCGCCGCTGCCTTTATTCTGTTCGGTCTGCGAATGCTCCAGGGCCTGTGCCTGGGCGGCGAATACGGCGGCGCGATCACTTACGTTGCCGAGCACGTCTCGGACGAGCGCCGCGGCTACTACACCGGCTGGCTGCAGACATCCCCGACGCTGGGCATCGTCGTTTCCCTGTTGGTGATCATTAGTACCCGGAGCTACCTGGGAGAGGAGGCTTTCAAGGCATGGGGCTGGCGGATTCCGTTCCTCATCTCCTTCTTGCTGGTGATGATGGCGATCTACATCCGGCTGCAGCTCGGGGAAACTCCGATTTTCCACGAGATGAAGGCCAAGGGCGGCATGGTCAAGAATCCGTGGAAAG
>Ga0335077_10011852_pt1 | contig 10897 bp, 6 predicted proteins | sample Lox_Sample_31_FD_207151 | JGI IMG/M metagenome (GOLD analysis project Ga0335077, IMG submission 207151) | Soil microbial communities from Loxahatchee National Wildlife Refuge, Florida, United States - Lox_Sample_3.1 | ecosystem: Environmental > Terrestrial > Soil > Wetlands | place: USA: Florida...
CCGCTTCGACCTGTATGATTTGTTCGGCGGCGAGACGACGGACTTTCTGATCGGATTTCCGATCGACCTGATCCCGCGCTCCGGCACAAACGGCTGGGCTTTTCAACTCACTCCCTATCATACCAGCGGCCACCTCCTGGATGAAACGATCTTCAAGAATGCGGATTCCACCCCTCCCATAGAACCGGCCGAGTATTCACGGGACGTGATCAGGTTGTTGATCGCGTACCGTTTTAGCCCGCTCGATCGCCTTTATGCCGGGGCGGCTTTTGCTTTCGATGGCATCGACTGGCGCTACTTGCACAATTATCAAGCGGGGTCCGAATTTTTCTCTCCGGCCAGAACGTTTTTCCATCGCGAATTTCGTCTCTATCTGGCGGATGACCTTCAGGTAAAGGAGGAGACGAATTGGAGCCTCAATTTCAATCTCCAGGCCGGGGTGTCGATCAAACGACCGGATGAATCGCATGGTCTGAGAATCGCCGTCGAGTATTTCGACGGCAACGCCGTGGAAGGCCAGTTCTTCGAACAGAAAGAGCAGAACATCGGCCTCGCGGCGTTCTTTGATTTATAGTCCGGGCGGCACGCCGTGTTCTCCGGATGGAAAGAGCTTATATCATCTCATAACAGTCCCGCGGCCGAATAGTAGACGGACAGGAATTCGTTCCAATTCGTATCGTTGATAAGATCCAAGTCTTCGGCTCCTCCGACGTAATCCGCATCGAAGGTACCAACGTTTTGGGCTTCCGGAAGCTTGAAAAACACGATGGACAGCCCCGTGGCCCCGGGCCGCGCGCGGCCATGGTATTCGGAGATCACAACGCTATCCTTCGCGGCCTGCAGGTTCGTCAGGTCCGTCCGTATGGATGGATCCAGCCCCGGCTGCGATAAAAGTTTATCCACCCAGTCCAGAAAATCGGCATAAACGTCGGGAGCCGTTTGAAGGACCATGCCCTGAGCCGCATCCCGTGCCGAACCGACCGCCGCAACGGTCGCATCCCGTGTTGAACCGTGGTTGATCGCAGCCTTTAACTGCAATGCCAGATTATTAATCTTGACCACGAACGATTCAAAAGCGGAGCCCAATCGGATGGCCGAAACGGTGAGATGCTGCTCAAAATCAGGGTTGGCGGGATAGAATATGTTTTCATAAAAGTTCCGATAGGCTTCAACAATCAGTTGGGCCAGATCTTCCGACGTCATCCCCGGATGCCGCTCTAAACCGCTCAGAATCGCCGTGTAGTCCCAACCGTTCTCCTGTCCTGTCTCTTGAGAGAATACGAGAATGTCGGCCGCATTTCTGAACTCGTAGGCCGTCTCGATCTCGCCCATCTCGCTTGCGTCAAACCCGAGCAGATCGAAATGCATCCCCGCCGCCAGGATCGCATCGCGAACGATGCGGTTGGACAGACAGCAGGGCGTCCCGTTTGTGTCGTCTTGAAGTATGCCCTTGGCATGCCGAGTTGATTCACGAGAGGCTTTAACACCCGAATCCAGATATCCGCTGCCGTGGTCCCAGAGTATCAACGCTCGGTGTTGCGCCGGATAATTGTTGCCGGCCCACGTCAGAAAATCCGTCAACGTCCGAGGGTCGGCCATGTTGAGTTCACCCAGGTCCTCGATGACGGTCACTTTTCCTTTTTGAACGGTCAATCTTTTGGTGGTGCCGTCGATCGTGTCCAGTTGAACGACGACCTGAACCGGCGAATCGGAACCGACCGCTTCCATCTCGATCAGGTCCTGGTTCGCAGCCGCGGACAGATTATTGTCTCCGTCCATATAAACCAGAATGGTCCAGAGGGGATCGAGGTCGCCCGACTGGCAGGAAGGCAGGAACAGCAAAAGACAAAGGACAAGCGTCCTTTGGAATAAACCGCGCATCAACAAACAACCTTAATAATAGGTATAGAAAAAAGCAGGGGGGATTTCTCCCCCCTGCTTTCGTGTTTCCTTCAGACGCCTTACAAAGCGCAAGAAGTTAATTCACCGCACCTGTCGACATATGATACACGTCGCCGGCCGACCGGATGGTGTTCAGGTTCACGTCCTTCACACCCGATACCGTGAGCGTATCGCCGGCATTGTCCTGCAAGCCCGCAACGGTTTGTGTCTGCGTCGCGAATGTCAGAACCACATAATACTCCCCAGCTGTGGGAGCCAGACAGCGGGTAACCGGAACGCCCCCACCCGTGCACAGATAAGCGTTCGTGACGGTCGGCGCAGTTCCGGTGTCATCCGCAAACGTGTAGTTGGTCGTCGTCTCGGCCGAAGCCTCGTCGAGCGCTTCGTCAAACCGGACACGAACCGTATCCGCGTTTCCATCCGCGTCATCATCAAAAGCGGCGAACGTGCCGGCTTGCAACTCCGGTCCCAGCACATCCGCAGCCGTTTGCGTGTTGCTTGCCGGTCCTTCGACACCGTCTGAATTAACACCGGTGACATAGCAGGGATACTGGATCCCGACCTGTGAACTCTTCGACGAATCCACATCATGATCCAAGAAACCGGAGAAGTCCACGGTGTCTTCCGAGTCGGTCAGACCGCTGTCGACCAAATGCACTGAACCGGCTTCGACAGTCCCGGCCGAGATTATCTCATCGTTGCTGCAGTAGAGGTTATAGGTTTTCGCACCCGACACCACCGGCCAATCAAAAATTCCGGTCGTGGCGCCGGCCTCATCAAGGCCTGCGGCGTTAACGAGGGTGAGAACCGGTGTTCCCGGCGTCGGCCCGCCATTGGTGGAGAAGTAGACATCGCAAACACCGCTGCTGCCTCCGTTCCATGGGCTCGGCACGGATCCGGCATCCGGGCAGGTCCCGATTGCGGCCGGCCGACCGGTCGTGTCTTTCAAACCGTCCACATCCAGGTAGACCTCATAGAGCGATGAAGCGGCGGTTGCAAATGTAACGGTCAATTGATCGCCCGCCGCGTTCCAGGCCGCCGTACTAGGAACGAAGTCCTTATTTCCATCCCAATCGACCTCGAGGTTGCCCGTGAAGACCAGACCCACCTGGTTGCTCGGATCCGTGCTGGCCTGGGGTTGGGTCGTGTCGACCGGCGAATTGAACGTAAACGTCACCGTTTCGGTTGCGCTCGGCGCCAGATCGGAACCCGGTTCGAAACCGACCGAAGTGATCGTCGGCCCATCTGAGTTGACCGGGCAGACGTGAATGGCGTTGCTTGCCTCGAGGAACGATGTATCAGTCGCACCATCTGTAGGTGATGTCACGGACTTATCCGCCTCAAAGACCGTATTGGTCGCGCTGTCCATTACCTGGATCTCGAAATCTGTGTTCGCTTCGACATTGGTGAATGTAAATTGGCCGGCGGGATTAGTCGTGCCATCACCGGTCGTGACGGTCGCCACAATATGACCCTCATTACCCGTGCTGCTGTTTTCGCTGCCCTTGCTGAGAAGGTTTACAACATAACCGGGTTTAAGAGTATAGAAATCTGAGCTGCTGTCATCCTCACAACCCCCGAACACAGTCCCGCTGATGTTCGCATCCAGTTTACCGATAGACATATCCTGGTTGGCGACAAGGTTATTCACCGGCGTGTCGTGGTTGGTATTGTTGGTTCCGCAATTCTGCAAGGAACCGTTATTTACGTTGTCGGCGCCATCCGGGCAAGGAGAAGAGTCATTCAGTGAGGTGAAATTTACCTCGACGTTACTATAGCTAAAATCCGGATATCGAGGCGTGGTGCTCGATGAGGTCATCTTAACCGGCGAGGTGACCGAGCGAAGATCGATCGTGATATCATACTCCCCGTTCACCGTATCATTTAAAGCGTCGGTCGTGGCCGGAACATTGGCGATAACGTACTGACCCTGGGCATTCGTTACGTCCGTTCCCACACCAATCGAGACGAGCGCATTCACGATTGGTTCCTGAGTAACGGCATCTGTCACGATCCCTTGAATCGTTCCCGTGGGCTTGAAGGCCGCCGCCGACGGAGTTGAAACCGACGTGCTGGTATCATGGCTTCCCTTCGAACATCCCGCCACTACAAGAACCGTTAAAAGCAGGCCAACGATTATGCCTGAACCCCACTTCTGCTTCATTACCTCCATGTTCTCCTCCTTTGTGATTGCTGCTTGTGTGAACGTTCGTTCATATAACCAGATATCTTACCTAGTAATACAGCCACAAAAAGTGATTATAGCATAAAATTTAAAAACTCACTTCGCATGTAACCCGATCGCATTCCTCCCTTCGACAAGGAAGCGGATGGATTCTCCGGAATATCGTGAGATGAAAATTTCACGAGGCATTAGGGACCATCACGCAAAACGGCCGCCGTCGCGGCTCTCACACACTTCGATGACAACGGTTCGATCACAATTCTTTATGATCAACTTCGTGCTGTCCTCGGAAAACTGTCAACGCTTTGAAACGTGATGAGAAAGGCTCTTCAAAACCACGCGGATCATAACCGAAAAAAAAGACCCTGTCAAGGAAAAAGTTACGAATCGATCCGGGCGAGTTCGCCTTCCACAAAACGGCGGATCTTGTCCATCCGGCCGGGGGTCTCGGCTTCAAACCTCAAGACCAGGGCCGGCTGCGTGTTCGACGCCCGCACCAGGCCCCATCCGTCGTCGAAAACGATCCGAACGCCGTCGAGGGTGATCAAATCCCGAATGGGGATGGAATCCGGAGTCGGACGGGAGCGCAGCGCCTCGAACCGCTCCTTCAATTTCTCCACGACGACAAACTTCCGGTCGTCGGAACAGTCCCGGCGGATCTCGGGCGTGGAGCTGGTCTTGGGAAGGTCCGCCAGCAATCCGGACACCGGTTGCCGGCTTTCGGCGAGGATTTCGACCAAACGGCAGCCGGCATAGATCGCGTCGTCGTATCCGAAATACCGGTCCGCAAAAAAGATATGACCGCTCATTTCCCCCGCCAGCGACGCGCCGGTCTCTTTCATCTTGGACTTGATGAGCGAATGACCGGCCCGCCACATGAGCGCCCGTCCGCCGCGGCCCCGGATGTCGTCGTAGAGAACCTGGGAGGCCTTGACCTCCGAGAGGATCAACGCGCCGGGAAGGCGGCGCAGAATGTCGCGGGCGAAAATCACCAGCAATTGGTCCCCCCACAGAATTTCCCCCCGCTCGTCCACCACGCCGATCCGATCGGCGTCCCCGTCGTAGGCGACGCCCAGATCCGCCCCCTTCGATCGGACGGATTCAATCAGGTCTTTAAGATTATCCGCCACGGTGGGATCCGGATGATGATTCGGAAAACGGCTGTCCAGCTCGCTATACAACTCGATCACTTCGCATCCCATGTTCTTCAGCGCCTGGGGCCCGGCCAGCGCGCCCATCGCGTTGCCGCTGTCCACGACCACCTTGATTCCCCGCGCGTCGACGGAACGAAACGCGTCTTTCAGATAATCAAGATACGACGGAATGATTTCCTGAGAATCAACGGAGGGAGCGGCGCCCGCCTGCCCCCCGCCTGCCGGACGGGCGGGGACAGGCAGGCCGGACTCAAAATCCCGCGCCTCGATCATCCGCCGGAGTTTTTGAAGATCCTCGCCGTACAGGGTTTCTTTTCCGACGCACAACTTGAAACCGTTGTACTCGGCCGGGTTGTGGCTGGCGGTGATCATCACCCCGCCGTCGACGGGAAGATTAAACAGGGCAAAATAGAGCAAGGGCGTGGGACAGACGCCGACATCCGTCACGCCGATGCCCGTCGAGGTGATCCCTTGGATCAGGCGTTGACACAGCAACGGCGAACTTTCCCGCCCGTCCCGCCCGACCGCGATCCGACGGGCGTTTTTCCTCCGGAGGGTCGTGCCGAACGCTCTTCCGAGCTGCTCCGCCAGATCCGGAGTCAGGTCCTGACCGACGATGCCCCGGATATCGTACTCGCGAAAGATCCTTTCTGAATAAATCATGCCGGGCTACCCCTGCGGCCGTAATCGTCCTGAAACCGCACGATATCGTCTTCGCCTAGGTAATCGCCGTTCTGGACCTCGATGATCTGAAGCGGCTCCGCGCCGGGGTTCTCCAAACGGTGCTTGGTATCCATCGGGATATAGGTGCCCTCGTTCACCCCGAGATCATAGACCCGTTCACCGCAGGTCACGCGCGCGGCCCCCGAAACGACGACCCAGTGCTCGCTCCGGCGATGATGCAACTGGAGGGACAGGCGGGCTTTTGGATTGACGAGGATCCGTTTGATCTTGTACCGATCCCCGTTTTCAAGAACGGTATAACTTCCCCACGGCCTCCAGACGGTCCGGTGCACCCGGTGTTCCTCGGCGTTTCGTCGCTGCAGGGTCGCGACCACCGTCCGGACATCCTGCGCGCGACTTTTACGGCAGACCAGCGTGGCATCCTCCGTATCGACCACGATCACGTCTTCGAGGCCGATCGTCGCCACAAGGCGCTTGTCCGCGTAGAGGATGGAGTTCCGGCTGTCCAGATCGATGACGTTCCCGACGGTCACGTTCCCCATGGAATCCGGCCGGCTGATCTGTTCAAGGGCCGTCCAACTGCCCACATCGCTCCAGCCCATGTCCACCGGGAGAACCGCCAGTTTCTTATGAAGCCCTGCCCGACCGGCAGGCCCGCCGCCGCGGGCAGGCAGGCGCTCCAGAATGCCGTAATCGATCGAGACGGCCTCCAGTCGGTCATACACGTCCTCGATCGTTTTTTCCTCCTCCGAGGTTCCCATTGCCGCCTGAATCACGGCCAGCCCTCGGTACAACCGGGGTTGCAGCTGTCGAATCGCATCCAGAATGACGGAGGCCTTCCAGACAAAAATGCCGCTGTTCCAATAAAACCGGCCGTCCGAGACGTAGCGCCGGGCGGTCGCCCGATCCGGTTTTTCCGTAAACCGGCCGACCTCATATGCGATCGCACCCCGCTTCGACAAACGGCTCCGAAGCGGCCGGCCCCGACGGATATATCCATAACCGGTTTCGGGCTCGGCCGCCTTGATGCCGAAGGTCACAAGCCATCCATCCACGGCCAGACGGCCCGCCGCGCGCACCGCGCGCGCGAAGGCCGAGTTTTTGAGAATCACATGATCGGACGGCATGACGACCATCACGGCTTCCGGATCCTTCCGGTTCAAGACCGCGGCCGCGAGACCGATCGCGGCCGCGGTGTTCCGGGCCTTCGGCTCGGCGAGGATATGATCGGGCGGCAACGAGACGACCGCGGCCGCCTGCATCCGGACCGGGTCGGCCTGCCGCCGGTGCGTCACCACATGGATGTTTTCCGGGGGCGCCGCGCTCATCGCGCAGCGCAGGGTTCGTTGCAGCATGGTCTCCTCCCCGATCAGTTTCAGGAGCTGCTTGGGATAGAGTTCGCGGCTGAGCGGCCAGAACCGGCTTCCGCTCCCGCCGGCCAGAATGACGGGATAGAGCTTGGACGGATTCATTTCTTCCTCTTCACCAACATGTTCGGGAGAAGCATAACAAAAACACTTTTCAATATCAAGGAAGGACCGGGGCCTATGTTATAATGAGCAAGGGGTCGCGCTGTTAGGCACCGGCTCGCAACGCAACCCCGGCTTGAACTTGGGTATCCGGCTTGGAGTGTTTCAAGGGTGCGACATTCTTCTTGACATCCAATCTGTTTTAAAGTATCAAGAGACTGTCTTGGGTTGCCTCGGCCATGGAATCACGACGAATCAAAAAAATATGACCTGCACAAATCATTCGCTCCGTCAAGGGAATCTTTTGCGAGTATCAGGACGGTCACGGCGGGCGGGCGTCTTTCTATTCTGTACGATCCTTTTGAGCGCCTTCCGGATCAGCTCGGCGGAGACCGGGGTATTGTACAACGGACAGGACGGCACCCTCGCCCTGACGGTCAAAGACGCCTCTCTGAAAGAAACGTTGAAACAGATCGGCGATGCCGCCGGGATCCGCATGTATATAAGCCCGGTTCCGGACCAGAGACTGACTCTTTCGTTCGGTCCCCTGCCTCTTGAAGAAGCCATTAATAGAGTGATCCATCCCTACAACCACGCGGTCATCTATGAACAAGAGAGGGACTCGGCCGGAAAAACCGTCACCCGGCCGGTCGGCGTAAAGATCTTTCAAAAAAGTCCGGCCGAAAGCACGCTCTTGCTCACCGAGAAAGCATCTTCGAAGCTCAACGACCGGGAGATCGAAGAGAAAATGCAAAAAATGAAAAAAGAGGGGGACGAACAGCCGGACCCGGATCCGAAAGCGGTTCAACCACAGACGGCGGATGATTACCTGGCCCGAAAAGAAGAATATAAAAACCGGATGAAGGCCCGGAGCGAGCAGATCCAAAGCGATGAGAACCAAGACGGACCCGCGACGGCCCGCCCGCCCAAACCGGGTGTCGAGTCGCCTTAAAATCCCATTTTGGATTTCCTAAAAAATGCTTGACACAACTATCCAAAACCATTATAGTTCAGCAGGTTCTTTTCCACGCCGAGCCAATCAATCGCACAGCGCAGACCATTTTATTAACTCAGAGGGGTGTGAAATGGGCATAAACCGAAAGTGGATCAAGTTTCAAGCTCCGCTGGCATTTCTGTCAGGACTGATGGTGTTCATGATGCTCGGAGTCACGCAATCGGTCCAGGCGTTGCCGCCTTCCTTGGATCCTCCCGTGGTATCATCGCCTCCGGCTATCTGGGAAGCCTCCCTCGGCAGCACGATTCTTTCCGGCGGGCATCTGGACAACGACGACAATAACACGGCCGACATCACTTTCGGAACCTTTTCCTTCCCTTTCGGCGGGACGACTTACACGGGCTCGGATATACTGTCCATTTCCTCGAACGGATTTGTCAGCCTGGGAGGGGACAACGGCGCCGACTGCTGCAATGGAAGCCCTACCCTGTTGGTCAACGATGCCTTCGCCCGAATTGCGCCGTTCTGGACGGACCTGGATCCGTCACACGGGGGAGATGTTTTTATCAATACCTTTAGCGATGGCGGCGGCCCGGTTGATCGCATTGTGATTACCTGGGCGGTGGGGCTTCATGCCTGCAGCGGTCCCGCATGCCATGTCTTGGTCCAGTTGCAACTTTTAAATAACGGGACGATCATCATGGGGTACAACGGGATCGTCCTCACCTCATCCGTTAATACCGATGTGCTGATCGGGGTGAGTCCCGGAGGCGGCGTCGCCGACCCGGGCAGCACCGACCTGAGCGCCAGCATTCCCTTTGGCAGCGGTTCACAGTCCACCGTCTATGAACGGTTTATAAACGCCAATCCTCCCCCGGTGGATGTGGATAGTACCAATATCATCTTTATACCCAACGGATCGGGAGGCTTCTCGGTTTCCAACACGATGACTCACCCGCCGGCATCGACACAGCCTCCCACTTGGGAGTCCGCGATCGGCCACACGATTTCCACGGTGGGTCTGGACAGCGCGGATGACCAAACGGTCGGCCTCACCTTCGGTTCCTTTTCGTTTCCTTTCGCCGGGACAACCTACACGGGCGGGAACGTTTTTTATATCTCCTCCAACGGAACCGTTAATTTGGGGGGAGACAACGGCGACGACTGTTGCTCCCCGGCCGGCGGCTCTTTGGTCGGAGCCACATACCCGAAAATCGCGGCCTTTTGGACCGACCTTAAACAGGCAAACGGGGGGGACGTTTATGTCAACGCCTTCGATGACAATGGCGACTCGATCACGGATCGAATTGTGATCACCTGGGAGGGCGGTTTTTATCCGTGCAGCAACGGTCCCACCTGTTATGAAGCGGCCCAGCTGCAACTTCTCACCAACGGGACGATCATCATGGGGTACAACGGGATCGTTATCACCAACGGGTATTATGACAATGTTCTGATCGGAGTGAGCCCTGCGAACGGTGCTTTCGATCCCGGAAGCACGGACTTCGATACAAAAAGGTCGTTCGACACCGGGAGCACGCCTACCGTCTACGAAGATTTTCCTGCGCCTCCGGTGTTGGATATGGATTTTACCAATATCACCTTCACTCCCAACGGGTCGGGCGGTTTCACCGTCGACTACACGGGCCCTCTTCCCCCCGTTGAAAATAACCCCGGCAATAATCAGGAGGGCCTCACCAAGGCCACAACCCGGGAAAACGGAGCGAGTTTCCTCGGGTGCTCCCTCGGTATGATCCGGCTCACCGGCGACGGTGACGGCCCTTCGGGCGGTTTCACATCCGGGATGGGGAGCATGATGACGCTCGCGTTGGTTCCAATCTGGATAACGATAAGACGCTTGGCCCGGCGCTTGCGGCCCGGCCGTCTCGCGAACTACTGACGGGATTCGCCCGCCGTTTTTCTGAAAGCGTCCTTGGCAAGTTTTCCAAGGACGCTTTTTTTTGAGGGAAGCGGCCCGTATGCTCTTCTCAACACGATCCGGGCTGTGTTAAGATGGCGGCGCGAAAATATTCGGCGGATCACAACAATGGATGCGAAAAACCCGGCATTGATCTTAAACCCCGTCGCCGGTCCGCTATGGCGGCGGAGGAAGTCGCGGCGCTTGATCGGCCGTCTCAAAACGCTCTATCCCGGTCTCACCGTCCATCCGACGGAGCGGGCGGGCGACGGCGAACGCCTGGCGCGTGAGTTGTCCTCCGCTTCCCACGATCTGATCCTGGCCGCCGGAGGCGACGGAACCTATCACGAAGTGATCAACGGGATGCGGAACTCTTCCGTCCCGCTCGGCATCCTCCCGATGGGAACCGGCAACAGCCTTATTCGCGAATTGGGACTGCCGACCAACCCCCTGAAGGCCGCGACGGCGATCCGGGCCGGCGCGGCCCGGCCGATCTATCTGGGGCGGTACGATCAACGCCTTTTTATTCTGATGGTCGGCGCCGGATTTGACGCGGCCATCGTCCGCAGCGTCCCGCCCGGAAGAAAACGGTTGGGCATGTGGGCCTACATGGCGGCCGGCCTCCTCCAA
>Ga0335077_10011854_pt1 | contig 10896 bp, 8 predicted proteins | sample Lox_Sample_31_FD_207151 | JGI IMG/M metagenome (GOLD analysis project Ga0335077, IMG submission 207151) | Soil microbial communities from Loxahatchee National Wildlife Refuge, Florida, United States - Lox_Sample_3.1 | ecosystem: Environmental > Terrestrial > Soil > Wetlands | place: USA: Florida...
GGCGAGCCCGGCGGCCATCCTCGCCACGGTCATGCGGCAGGGGGCCATCGTGATCGGCGGGGGGATCGCCATCGGCGTGGTGGGCGCGGCGACCTTCTCCCGCGTCGTCGCGTCGCTGGTCTTCCACGTGAGCCCGCTCGATCCGCGCGCCCTGCTCGGCGCCGGCCTCGTGCTCGCCGTGTTCGGCGGCGCGGCGGCCTACCTGCCTGCCCGCCGCGCGGCCGCGGCGGATCCCCGGAGCGCGCTGCAGTAGGCGACGGGGCGGCGCCGTCGTGATGGCTCGGAGCGCATCCCTCAGGCCCAGATCGCCAGCACGGCCTCCGCCTGGCGGAAGCCGGCGGCTTCTCTGGTCTCGTCGGGCTGCGCGCGGCCCTCGTCGAGGGCGTGCCGGAGGCGCACCACCGTCTCGTGGCCCGTGGGGAGCGGCGTGGTCCCGCTCTCCGGATTGGCGATCGAGAAGTCGAGCCCGGCGTCGGTCGCGATCCTCAGGTACGCCTTCTCCAGGTCGCCGCGGATGTGCTTCGGCGTGCCCCAGGCGAAGTTGGAGAGCCCGACCGAGACGTGCGCCCCCGCCAGGTCCCGGTCCGCGCGGATCAGCCTCATCGCGTCGAGGCCCATGTTCACCAGCCCGTAGGTGTCGGCGCCGACGGGCGCGAGGCCGGGATCGAGCAGGATCTGGTCGGTCCGCCTTCCGGCCCGCGCCGCGAGCAGCTCGACGAAGTGCCTCGCCGAGGCGTGCACGTCCTCGGGGCTGAAGCACTGCGACGTGCCGCCTTCGACGAACCGCTCCGACACCACCACGATCACCATCGCGTCGTAGCTCTTCACCAGCTCGATCATCTCGTCGAGCCGCTCGCGCGAGGCGGCGATGGAGTTGACGATCGGCGGCTTCCCGCCCGCCCGCTTCCGGTCGTAGTGCTCCAGCGCCACGCGCTGGTAGTCGATGGACGGGTTGTCGATGCACAGCGGCAGGGGCGAAACCTCCTGCAGGGCCGGGATCAGGTCCGGGAGGAAGGCGAGCATCTCCGCCGGCCGGACCTGGATCTGCTGCGTGCCGTCGATGTTCACGTCGAGCCACTCGCAGCCCAGCGCGGTCTGCCCCCTGGCCAGCGCCTGGTACCCTTCGAGGCTGCGTGCGGCGAACGCCTTGCGGGCCCGCCCGTAGGCGTTGTTGATGAGGTCGCCGATGATGTGGAGGTGGGTCTCAGCCATGGGGACGGGCCGCGGCAGGGGATTGGGGGTTGGGGTTTGGGGGTTGGGGTTGTCCTCGCAACTCGGCGTCTCGCAACTGGGCGTCTCGCAACCCGGCGTCTCGCAACTCGGCGTCCCGCAACTCGGAACTGGGTGTGGTGTGCGGGGTGGCCGGGTGTGGGGGTGCGGCGTGTGTGTCCGCGCGCAGCGCAGAGTGATCCCGGCCCAGCCAGTTGTTGGCCCAGCTCGAGGTGCCGCGCAGCGCCTGGTTCTGCAGCACGGGCGCGTGGTCCAGGAGCGCCAGCTCGGTGCCGGCCGCCTTGAGCCGCTCGTACGCGCGGAGCCAGATGCACTCGCCGTAGCCGTCCACCTCGCAGCGCCCCTCCCGGGTGCCGCCGCACGGGCCGTTGCGCTGGTTCTTCGCGCACTGCGACTCGGGGCACAGGAACGCGACGTCCGGCAGCGAGCAGTCGCCGCAGTCCTTGCAGCGGAACAGCACGGCCTTGGTGGCGCGCTCCAGCACCCGGAGGGGCGGCGGGCCCTGCGCGGGATCGCGCGAGCGGGCGACGAGCTTCGCGCCCCAGCGGCTCAGCAGCCGGCCGGGCGTGAACATCAGCGCGTGGGTCCACCGCGAGAACGCGTACAGGAGGCCGGCGCGCCGGCCGCGGGCCTTCCGGACCGGGCGTGCCGCGGGCCGCTCGCCCGCGCGCGCCGCCGTCTCCGCGGCCGGCCGTGCCCCGCCCGCTGTGGCCCCCCCGGCCTCCACCTCGTCCGGGTAGGCGAAGAACTCGCCCGGCCGCCCGAAGGCGATCTCGCGGGCGAACGCTTTCCAGTCGTCGGAACCGAACGTGCGCTCGATCTCCAGCACGCGCTCCACGGTGGCGAGGTCGTGGATCCCGCCCAGGTACGCGCCGCGGTAGCCGAGCCCGCGGAAGATCGCCATCTGGCGGGCGGCGAACTCCCGGAAGAAGGCCTTGCCGCCGTCCGGCGAGCGGCCGTGCCGCTCGCACAGCTCCAGCAGCGCCGGCGTCACCACGATGCCCGCGACCCGCCCGGCGGCGAACAGGCGCGCGGCGCGCGCCGTGAGCACGTACACGTTCCCCACCAGCGGCGTGTGCCCGATGCCGTGACCGTCCATCCACCGCTTCAGCTCGCGCGCCTTGCGGGCGTCGAACCCCACCTGGTTGATGATGAAGTGGGCGCCGCACTCGATCTTCTTGGCGAGCTTGAGGTACTGCGGGACGACCTCGCCCTCGCGCAGCTTGGTGTTGCTCGTCACCGCCCCGATGCAGAACGACGTCTTGAGGTGCTTGTCGTCGAACCCGCGGTTCATCCGGTCGAGCATCGCGATCAGGCCCACGGAGTCGAGGTCGAACACGGGCTTGGCCCGGCCGCCGCTCCCGCCGACGGGGTAGTCGCCCGTCATCGCCAGCACGTTGTGGAAGCCCTCGCTGTCGAGCTGCCACGCCGCGCTCTCGAGCGCGTTGCGGTTGAGGTCCTTGCAGGTGAGGTGGATGACCACTTCCTTGCCGGCGTACAGGATCGGCTTGCCGAGCGCCTGCGGATGGAGCTGCGGGTTGCCGCCTGCGTTGTCGGTGATGGAGATCCAGTCCACCTCGGGCCGGTCCACCAGCTGGGTGGCGAGCGCGCGCACCCGCACGGCGGTGGCCTCCGACATCGAGCCGCGGATCGAGACCAGCTCGACGCCCACGAGGAACCGTGCCCCCTCGAGCTGCTCCCGCAGCGTGTCCACCGCGGCCTAGCGCGCGGCGGCGGCGGGCCGCCGGTTGAACTCGTCGACCACCTTGCGGATGGCGGCCGTGTGCGCCGGCGTGCTGCCGCAGCACGAGCCGACGATGCCCGCGCCCGCCGCCAGCACCTCGGCCACCCCGGCCGCCATCTCGGCCGGCGTCTGCTTGTAGACCGCGCGGCCGTGCTCGAGCACCGGGTTGCCGGCGTTGGGCTGCCCCATCGTGGGCAGCCCGACCTGCGCCCGGTAGCTCCGCAGCACCGCGGCCACGGCCGCCATGTCGATGCCCGTGCCGCAGTTGAGAGCCACGATGTGCGCGCCGCGCTCGGCGGCGAACGCGGCCGCCCGCTCCGGCAGCACGCCCATCATCGTGACGTAGAACGTCCCGTCGGCCGAGCGGTCGTAGGCGAGCGAGGCGATGATCGACTTCGCGCGCGCCGCGCGCGCGGCGTCGATCCCCAGGCCCAGCTCCTCGAGCGACGTCTGGGTCTCGACGATCAGCGCGTCGGCGCCCGCCTCGACCAGCGCGGCCGCCTGCTCCTCGTACGCCTCGCGGGCGCTCGCCAGGGGCAGGTCGCCCACCGGCTCGAGGATCCCGCCCAGCGGCCCGAGGTCCCCGATCACCCAGCCCGGGCGGCCGGCCAGCGCCTCGCGCGCCAGCCGCACCCCGTACTGGTTGATGGCGCGCGCCAGCTCGGCGTGGCCGTGGCGCGCCAGCATCAGGCGGCTCGCCCCGAACGTGTTGGTGAGGAGGCAGTCGGCGCCGGCGTCGGCGTAGCGCCGCTGGATGGCCAGCACCCGGTCGGGATGGAGGAGGTTCCACGCCTCGCCGCAGCCGCCGGCCTCGAGCCCGGCGGCCATCAGCTCGGTCCCCATGGCGCCGTCCGCGACCAGGCGCCGCTCGAGGACCGCTTCGTGGAGGAGCTTCATCGCGGGCGCGCGAGGGCCGGCGGGCTCAGCCGGCCGCCGCTTCCAGCTCCCGCCGCACGCGCTCGGCCACCTCCGCGGCGGTGCCGGTCCGCTCCAGCGTCTCGCCCCAGCGCCACTCGCCGAGGTAGGCGTCCGTCCCGGTGAGGCCCTGCGCCGTCGCGGCCTGGTCGATCCGCGCCACGAACCGCGGGGACAACTCGATCTTCACCTCGTCGAAGTCGTCCCACGCCTTCACCTGCGAGGGGATGTCCTGCCAGTAGAGGACCTGGTACGACGCCATCGCGCCCTCAGCGGCGCGCGCGCGGCCGCGGACGGCGGCGCCGGCGTGGCGCGCTCACGCCCTGGCCGCCTTCTCGCGCACCAGCCGCAGGAATAGGTCCACGGCGCTCGAGGCGTCGGCCCCGTAGCCGTCGGCGCCGATCTCCTCGGCGTACATCTGGCTGATCGGCGCGCCGCCGATCGCCATCTTGACGTGGCCCAGGCCCCGCTCCCGGTAGCCGTCGATCACCGTCTTCATGTAGGTCATCGTCGTCGTCAGCAGCGCGCTCATCCCGATGATGTCCGGCTTGAACTGCTCCGTGGCCGCCAGGAACTTCTCGATGCTCTGGTCCACGCCGATGTCGTGCACCTCGAACCCCGCGCCCTCGGCCATCATGCACACCAGGTTCTTGCCGATGTCGTGCAGGTCGCCGCGCACCGTCCCCATCAGCAGCACCCCCGCCGGCTCGACGACCGAGTCCTTGGCCGTCAGCAGCGGCTTGAGGACCGCCATCCCGGCCTTCATCGCCCGCGCCGCGATCAGCACCTCGGGCACGTACAGGATGTTGTGCTTGAAGTCCTCCCCCACCACGCTCATCCCCGCGATGAGGCCCTCGGACAGCACCTCCTGCACGCTCCGCCCCTCGGCCAGCGCCTCCTTCGTCATCCGCTCCACGTCGGCGGCCTTGCCCTCGTAGAGGCACTGGTTCATCACCGCGTAGTCCGGCATCCCCGCTCCCTCAGGCGTGCGCCGGCGCCGCGCGCCGGCTGCCGTTGAACTGCTCGAGCGCCTGTTGCATCGCGACGATGTTCGCCTTCGGCATCCCCGGGCTGGTGCCGCCGCCCACCGACAGGATGATCCCCTCGCCGCCGCTCTTCTCCAGCACCTCCAGCGTCGCGGCCCGCACCTCCTCGGGCGTGCCGCGCACCCCCACCTCGAGCGGGTTCACGTTGCCCATCAGGCACATCCGGTCGCCCACCCGCGCCTTCACCTCCGCGATGTCCGTCTGCTTGCCCCAGTTCAGCACGTCGAACCCGCAGTCGGGCAGGTGGTCGAGGCACGCGTTGACGTCGGCGTCGTTGTGGTAGACCTTCACCCAGTCCTTCGGGAACGCGTCGCAGATCCGCTTCAGGCACGGGTGCGCGAACTCGAGGTAGTGCTCCTCGTTCACGAACCCCACGATGTCGTCGAGGATGAAGATCCCCTCGACCGACGGGCCCATCGCCTGCGCCTGCGCCTTCAGCCAGTCGATGATCAGGGTGGTGCAGCGGTCCAGCAGCTTGTGCGCCCACTCCGGCTTCTCCACCAGATCGATCATGAAGTCGGTGGTGCTGCGGACGAACCCGGCGGTGCACATCGGGCCGCGCGAGGTCACCAGCGGCAGGATCTCGCCGGTGTCGAGGATCCGCTGCCGCTGCATCCGGATGCGGTGCAGCGTCATCCCCATGAACGCGTCGGCCTCGACCTCGTAGTCCGGCCAGAGGTCCATGTCCTCGATGTGGTAGAGCGTGTGGTACTCGCTCGGCGTGTTGTCCTGCCAGAACTTGATCTTCGCCCCCAGCGCCGAGGGCTCCGCCGCCATCCCGTACTCCATCCACCACGACGGCACGAAGATGATGTCGGGGAACTCGCGGTGGATCCGGAGGTTGGACTGGAACCACAGCTCGGGATCCAGGAAGTAGTCCATGTGGTTCAGGCCGAGGTAGCCCGGGATCCACGGGCTGTCGATGATCAGCGCCATCGGGACGCGGTCGAGCTTCTCGCGTCGCGCGGCTCGCTTGAACGTCGCCCACTGTTCGGGGCGCATGCGGCGTCTCCTTCGTCGAACGGCCGGTGCCGGGCGGCCGCGGCCGTGGGGGGCCGCGGGCGCGGGGGACGTCGGACTGCCTGTGCTTATCGCTTCCAGGTCATAAAGTCAACAGATGACCTGATAACTCGAGAACTTTGCTCCCGTTGGCGCGCGCGCGGCGCCCCGCCGGCGCTCGGCGGTCCCCTCGTACCATCGAGCCGGGGGCCGAGTTCCAGGCGGGGCGGCGGCGTTACCGGGCCGTGACGGTTGGGCCGGCGGGAGACGGCGGACCCTAGCCGCGCCACCGGGCGGCGGTTTCCTTTGAGCCGATGGGTGCATCTCCCGTGACGCGGCGCGCGATGCAGGCCGGAGCGGCGATCGCCGTTCTGGTCGGCGGCCTCGGGCTCCTCGGCGTGGCGCTCGGCGTCCCGGTCCTCACCAGCGTGGTGCCGGGCTGGACCTCCATCCGCCCGAACGCGGCGCTCGGGGTGCTGCTGCTCGGCGCCGCCCTGTGGCCGCTGCCGGATCGCGTCCCCGCGGCGGGTCGGCGGACGCAGGAGGCGCTCGCCCTGCTGGTGGCCGCGGTGGGCGTCCTCACCCTGGCGGAGTACGTCCTGGGCGTCGACCTGGGCATCGACCGGCTGCTGCTCCCGGAGGCGGCCGTGAGTCAGCCGGCGCTGTTCCCCGGACGGATGGCGCCCACCACCGCGCTCAACTTCTTCCTGCTCGGCGGCGCCCGGCTGGCGATGGACGCGGACGCCCCGTGGGTGGACTGGATCGTCCAGCCGTTCGCCGCCTGCGCGGGCCTGGTGGCCGCCCTGGTGCTGGTCGGCTACCTGTACGACGTCGGCCCGCACGAGCGGGCCGCGCGGATCGTGACGATGTCCGTCAACACCGCCGTCGCGTTCCTCGCGCTCTCGACCGCCACCGTCGCCGGGCGACCGGACTCCGGGATCGCGCGGCTGATGGCCAGCGGGCCGCCGGCGGGCATCATCGCGCGGCGGGCGGTGCCCTGGATGATCGTGATCATCCTGGTGCTGTCGTGGCTCGAGCTGCTCGCGGAGCACGCCGGGCTGTGGAGCGGGGATTTCGGGAACGCGGTCCTGGCGCTGGTGGCGGTGGCGCTGCTGGGCGTCCTGCTGCTGTGGAGCGCGACGCTGCTCGACCGCGCGGAGGAGCGGCGCCGGCAGACGGAGCGCACCCAGCGCGCGATCTACGCGATCGCCGAGTCCACCCACGCGGTGCCGAGCCTGCAGGAGCTGTACGCGGTTCTGCACCGGGTCGTGGGCGAGCTGATGCCGGCCGAGAACTTCTACATCGCGCTCCACGACGCCCGGGCCGGCCTGATCAGCTTCCCGTACTTCGTGGACCAGCACGACCCCGCGCCGCCGCCCAAGAAGCCCGGGCGGGGCCTCACCGAGTACGTGCTGCGGACGGGCCAGGCGCTGCTGGCGACGCCCGAGGTGTTCGCCGATCTCGAGCGCCGGGGCGAGGTCGAATCCATCGGCGCCCCGTCGCTGGACTGGCTCGGCGTCCCGCTGATCGTCGGCGACGCCACGATCGGCGTGCTCGTGCTGCAGACGTACACGGGCGGCGTCCGCTACGGCGAGGAGGAGAAGCGCCTGCTGCAGTTCGTCTCGATCCAGGCGGCGATGGCCATCGAGCGGAAGCGCACCGAGGAGGCGCTGCGGGAGGCGGAGCGCCGGTTCCGGACGGCGCTCGACGGGATGCGCCTGCTGGCCGTCGGTCTCGATGCGGCCGGACGCATCACCTACTGCAACGACTACCTGCTCGACGTGACCGGCTGGCGGCGCGACGAGGTGATGGGCGCGAGCTGGTTCGACCGGTTCATCCCGCCGGACCTCGCGGCCCGCGAGACGCTCGAGCGCGGGGTCGCCACCGGAGACCTCCCGATCCACCACGGGAACGAGATCCTCACCCGCACGGGCGGCCGGCGGCGCGTGGAGTGGAACAACACGGTGCTCCGCGCCCCCGAGGGCCCGGTGGTGGGCTTCGTGGCCATCGGCCAGGACGTGACCGAGCGGTTCCAGCTCGAGGAGCAGCTGCGGCAGGCGCAGAAGATGGAGGCGGTGGGCCAGCTCGCGGGCGGCATGGCGCACGACCTCAACAACCTCCTCACCACGGTCCTGGCGTCCAGCGCGATGCTCGCCGCCGCCGTCCCGGCCGCCGCCGCGCAGCGGGAGGACGTCGAGCTGATCCGGCAGGCGGCCCAGCGCGGGGCGGACCTCACCAAGAAGCTGCTGGCCCTCGGCCGCCGGCAGCCGCTCGACTTCCGGGCGCTGACGCCGGGCCCGCTGCTGGCCGACTTCACCCGCATGGCGCAGCGGGTCCTGCCGGCGGACGTCCGGATCGACCTCAGCATCGCCGCGCCGGACGCGGTGATCCGGGCCGACGAGGGCGCGATGGGCCAGATCCTGATGAACCTCGTGACCAACGCCCGCGACGCGATGCCGGCGGGCGGCACGCTGACCCTCGGCGTGGCGCGCGAGACGGTGGACGAGATGAGGGTCCGCGCCCGCGGCTGGGGGCAGTCCGGCGAGTTCGTGGTGCTGGAGGTGGCCGACACCGGCGCGGGCATGGACGAGGAGACCCGGCGGCGCATTTTCGAGCCGTTCTTCAGCACCAAGCCGGTCAGCGAGCACAGCGGCCTCGGGATGTCCGTCGTCTACGGGCTGATGAAGCAGCACGGCGGCTTCGTGGAGGTCGCGAGTGAGCCCGGGCGCGGCACGTCGGTGCGCGTCTACTTCCCGGCGCTGTCCGGCGCCCCGGCGGTGCCGCCCCAGCCGGACGCGGGCGAGATCCGGGGCGGCACCGAGCTGGTGCTGCTGGTCGAGGACGATCCCTCGGTGAAGCGGGCCACCACGCGCGTCCTCGAGACGTTCGGCTACGCCGTGGTCGGCGCGACGGACGGGCGCGAGGCCCTGGAGTACCTGAGTTCCGGCCAGCCCGCGCCGGCCCTGGTCATCTCGGACGTCGTCATGCCGGGCATCGGGGGCCCCGAGCTGCTGCGCCGGATGCGCGAGGCCGGCTCCCGGGTGAGGATCCTGTTCACCAGCGGCTACACCGAGCGCGACATGAACGAGCGGGAGCGGCTGGATCCGCGGATCCCGTTCCTGTCGAAGCCGTGGACGGTCACGGACCTGCTGCACCGGATCCGCGACGTGCTCGACGCGCCGGACCCGCTCGGCGGCCCGGCGGGCGCGGGCGGGGCGGCGTAGCGCGCCGCCTGGCGGCGCCCGGGCGAGAACGGAGGCCCCATGCGCGTGCTGTACGTCGGCGGGACCGGCGAGATCAGCTTCGACTGCATCCACGAGTCGGTGCGGCTCGGCCACGAGGTCACGGTCTACAATCGCGGCCACCACAACGCCGGCCTCCCGGCCGAGTGCCGGCTCGTCGCGGGCGACGTGCGGGACGACGCGGCCTACGGCCGGCTGGCGCGCGAGGGCTTCGACGCGGTGTGCCAGTTCCGCCTGTTCACCCCCGCGGAGCTGACGCGCGACCTCGGGATCTTCACCGGGCACTGCGGCCAGTACGTCTTCATCAGCTCGGCCTCGGCCTACCGGAAGCCGGTGCGCGGTCTCCCCATCACCGAGGCCACGCCGCTCGACAACCCGCACTGGGCCTACTCGCGCGCCAAGGCCGAGATGGAAGCGCTGCTCGGGGCGCAGGCCGCGCTCCCGTACACCGTCGTCCGGCCCAGCCACACCTACCGCGCGCGCATGCCGACGCCGCTGGGCGGCATCGAGGTCTCGCGGATGCTGCGCGGCAAGCCGGTGGTGCTGCACGGCGACGGCGAGTCGCTGTGGACCGTGACCCACGCCGCGGACTTCGCGCGGCCGTTCGCGCGGCTGCTGGGCGAGCGCCGCGCCCTCGGGCAGGCGTTCCACATCACCGGCGACCGGGCGTGGCCGTGGAACGAGATCTTCGAGGCCATCGCCGCCGCCCTCGGCGTCGGGCTCACGCTGGTGCACGTGGCGAGCGAGACGCTGGTCCGCTACGAGCCGGAGTGGGAAGGGCCGCTGCTCGGCGACAAGGCCGCGTCGGTGCTCTTCGACAACCGCAAGGTGAAGGGCGTCGTGGGCGACTTCGACTGCCCGATCGATCCGTGGCGCGGGATGCGGATGGTGGCCGAGCGTTACCCGCCCGCGGCGAACGACTTCGATCCCGCAGCGGACGCGCTGCTCGACCGGATCGCGCGCGAGCAGGGGGCGCTGGGTCGCTAGGGCGACGTGTCCCGGGCGAACGCGCACATCGCCCGGACGTTGGCCTCCGCGGTGTCGCGTGGAAGCTCGCAGCCGGCGCCCACGATGTACCGCGGCCCCGCCGCGCGATGGCACGCCGCCAGCGCCGCCGTGACCACCGCGGGCGTGCCGTTCCGCATCACGCCGACGGGCTCGACGTTGCCGAGGATGACCTGGCCCGGCATCCGCGCCCGCGCCTGGGCCATGTCCACCGGATAGTCCAGGTCCACGATGTCGCAGCCGAGCCGGCCCATCCCGTCGACGAGGACGTTGGTGTCGCCGCAGATGTGCAGGCGTACCCTGGCGCCCATCGCGCGCACGGCGTCCACCATCCGCTTCTCGTACGGCCAGACGAATCGCTCGTAGAACACCGGCCCCACCAGCGAGGCCGCGGCGTCCCCGATGCCGATCAGATCCACGCCGGCCTCCACCTGGGCCCTCGCGAACCGGATCTCCATCTCCGTGACGAACTCGAACAGGTCGACGATGAACGCCGGGTCGTCGTAGAGGTCGAGCATGATGGTGTTGATGCCCCTGAGGTCGGCGCCCTCGGCCATCGGGCCCTCGATCCAGCCCTCGATCAGCGTATCGCCGCCGACCTCGCGGCGGAACAGCTCCGCGGCGCGCACCCGGTCGGTCATCCGGCCGCCGGCGAGCGGGTCGGGGACCTTCAGGGCGGCGAGCCGGGTCTTGTCCGCCAGCAGGGCCCGCTCCT
>Ga0335077_10011857_pt1 | contig 10895 bp, 8 predicted proteins | sample Lox_Sample_31_FD_207151 | JGI IMG/M metagenome (GOLD analysis project Ga0335077, IMG submission 207151) | Soil microbial communities from Loxahatchee National Wildlife Refuge, Florida, United States - Lox_Sample_3.1 | ecosystem: Environmental > Terrestrial > Soil > Wetlands | place: USA: Florida...
GTCGCGGTCAGCCTGCTGGAGACTCGCGGCGGGGCGCGGGCGGCGGGCGAAGGCGTGGATCGCCTGACGGGACGACCCGTCGATTTGCTGGGCGCGCCCCTGGTACGGCGGATTGCCATGGTCGCGGGCGCCGCGCTGGCGCTGGGTATCCTCGCCTCGCTGCTATGGGCGGGCTTTCAGCGCTCGGTGGACGCCGAACACATGGTCGAGCACACCTATCAGGTGCTCAACGCGGCGGCCTCGGCGCGGTCGTATCTGGAGCGCGCGCAAACGTCGGAACGCGGATACCTGTTGACCGGGGGCGATCAGTATCTGCAAGCCTACCAGGCCGCCGCGGCATCCGAACGGCAGGCGGAGGCCACTCTGCGCCGACTGACGCGCGACAACCCGAGGGAGCAGGCGCGGCTCGATGAAGTGGACCGGCTGATGCAGGCCAGGCTGGATATGCTGTCCGATGCCATCGCGGTGCGCAAACAGCAGGGAGCGGCGGCCGCGCTCGACCTGATGCGCACGTGGCGGGGCGGGGAGTTGATGGGTCAACTGCGCGACACCCTGGACGCGTTGGATGAGGACGAGCACAAGCTTCTGCACAGCCGCAGCATGGCCGCCGGCGCAGCCGATTCGCGCACGCGCTGGATGCTGGGCCTGGGCAGCGGGTCGCTGGTTCTGCTGCTGCTTCTGGCGGGCGCTTCCACGGAGCGCCATCTCTACCGGCGGAAACAGGCGGAGAGGCTGCTGGCGCGCCAGGCACGCCTGATCGATCTGTCTCACGACGCCATCATCATCGCCGACGGCAAGCGCGCGATCACGGGATGGAACCTGGGCGCGCAGCAGATGTACGGCTGGACGGAAGCGGAGGCGCTGGGCAAAGTCATTCACGAGCTGCTCAAGACCAGCGGCGCCACCCAGGTTGCCGAAATGGACGCTGTTCTGCTCCGCGAGGGCCGATGGGGCGGCGAACTGGAGCACGTGACGCGCGACGGGCGGCGCATCCTTATCGAGAGCTGCCAGGTTCTCCAGCGCGACGATGCCGGCCGGCCGGCGGGGTACCTGGAAATCAACCGCGACATCACGGAGCGCAAACTGGCCGAGGAGAGGTTCGCCAAGGCGTTCGGCACGAATCCGGCGGCGATTGCGATCACGCGGCTCGCGGACGGGCTCTATCTCGACGTGAACGAGACGTGGCAGGCGATGACGGGCTACCGCCGCGACGAAGCTATCGGCCGGACCGCGGCGGACCTTCACATCTGGCCGGCGCCCGAAGCGAGGGCCCGCTACGCGGCGGAGTTGAAGGAGCGAGGCGCGCTGGCCGGCTGGGAAGTGACCTTCCAGCGCCGGTCCGGCGACGCCTTTACGGCGCTCTTGTCGGCCTCGTGTCTGACCATGGCGGGGGAGCAGGTGATTCTCTCGTCCTTGTTAGACATCAGCGAGCGCAAGCGCGCCGAGGAAGAGGTGCGCGACCGGGAAGAGCAGTTTCGCACGCTGGCCAATGCGATCCCCCAGTTGTGCTGGATGGCCAATGCCGACGGCGGGATTTCCTGGTACAACGATCGCTGGTATCGATACACCGGCGCGACGCCCGAGCAGATGGAGGGATGGGGCTGGCAGGCGGTCCACGATCCGGAAATACTGCCGAGCGTGCTCGACCGATGGAGAGCCTCGATCGCCGACGGAGAGCCGTTCGACATGGTGTTTCCGCTGCGCGGCGCCGACGGAATCTTTCGCCCGTTCCTGACCCGGGTGATGCCGGTGCGCGACCGGGAAGGCAAAGTCGCCCGCTGGTTCGGCACCAACACCGACATCAGCGAGCAACGCGAGACCGAAGAAGCGCTGCGCGAGAGCCGGGCGAAACTGGAGGCGGCGCTGTCCAGTATGACCGAAGCCGTATTCATTTCCGACGCCGAGGGACGTTTCGTCCAGTTCAACGACGCATTCGCCACGTTCCACAAATTCAAAAGCAAAGAGGAATGCTTCAAGACGCTATCCGAATACCCGGCCATTCTGGAGGTTTTTCTTGCCGACGGGACACGGGCGCCGCTCGAGCAGTGGGCCGTGTCGCGGGCCCTGCGCGGCGAATCGGCCACGGGGGCCGAATACGCCTTGCGGCGCAAGGACACGGGCGAGCGCTGGGTGGGAAGCTACAGTTTCGGCCCGATCCGGGACGAGGTTGGCGCCATCGTCGGTTCGGTGGTGGTGGGCCGCGACATCACGGAGCGGAAGCGGGCGGAACAGGCGCTGCGCGAGAGCGAGGAACTGTTGCGGCGGCTGAACGCCGGGCTGGAACAGCGCGTCTCGGACCGGACGGCGCAACTGCAAGCCTCGGTCAAGGAACTGGAAGCATTCGCGTACTCCGTATCGCACGACTTGCGCGCGCCGCTGCGCGGCATCGATGGCTGGAGCCTGGCTTTGATCGAGGACTGTTGCGGCCAGTGCGAGCGCCTGGACGGAAAGGGCCGCCAGTATCTGGACCGCGTGCGATCCGAAAGCCAGCGCATGGGGCGCCTGATCGACGATCTGCTGCAGCTATCGCGCATCACCCGCGCCGAAATGCGGCGCGACGCGGTGGACCTGACACAGGTCGGCGAGTCGCTGGCGGCGAGGCTCCGTGAAGCTCATCCGGAGCGGCGGCTGGAATTCGCCATCGAGCCGGGGCTGGCTGCTTTCGGCGACGCGCGGCTGCTCGAGATCGCCATGACGAACCTGCTCGAGAACGCCGTGAAGTTCACGGGCCCGCGCGATTGCGCGCGCATCGAATTTGGAACCGCGCAACGGGGAGGGAAGACCGCGTTCGTGGTCCGCGACAACGGTGTAGGGTTCGACATGGCCTACGCCGGGACGCTCTTCGGAGCCTTTCAGCGCATGCACAGCGAGTCGGAGTTTCCGGGAACCGGCGTCGGTTTGGCCACCGTGCAACGCGTCATTCACCGGCATGGCGGGCGGATTTGGGCGGAAGCCGAACCGGACCGGGGAGCCAGCTTTTATTTCACGATCGGAAGCGAGACATGAACAGCCAGAAAATCATCCTGCTGATCGAAGACAATCTGAGCGACGTCGAACTCACCAAGAGGGCCCTCGAGAAAGGACGCATCGGCAATGCAGTGGTGGTGGCAAGCGACGGCAAGGAAGCCCTGGACTATCTCTGGGCCGAAGGAGCGCACGCCGGCCGGGATGTCTCGAACATGCCGGCGGTCACGCTGCTCGATCTCAAGCTGCCCAAGGTGCCGGGGCTCGAAGTGTTGCGCCGCATTCGCGCCGATTCGAGAACCCGCCGCCTTCCCGTCGTGGTGCTGACTTCCTCGAAAGAGGAGCAGGATCTCGCCGGCAGCTACGATCTCGGCGCCAACAGCTACATCCGCAAGCCGGTGGACTTCAAGCAGTTCACCGCGGCCATCGAGCAACTGGGTCTGTACTGGCTGGTGTGGAACGAACCGCCTCCGATAGTAAAGTTGAAGTAGGCCATGGGGAGTGACAAGAGGGAGCCGGACCGGGGGGACGCTATGAACGGGCCGTTGCGCGTTCTGTTGATCGAGGACTCGGAGAGCGACGCCGCGCTGATTGTGCGGCATCTCGAGAACGCGGGTTACGCCGTCCACGCCGACCGCGTGTACACCGCCGACTCGTTCCGGGCGGCGCTGGCCGGCGCGGCCTACGACGCGATCATCGCCGATTATCACCTGCCTCAGTTCGACGCTCCCGCCGCGCTGGCCATCGTGCGCGAACGCGCGCTGGACATTCCGTTCGTGGTTGTGTCGGGCACCATCGGCGAAGAGCGCGCGGTGGCCATGATGAAGTCCGGCGTGCACGACTACGTCATGAAGAGCAACCTGGCGCGGCTGGCGCCCGCCGTCGAACGCGAGGTTCGCGACGCAGCGGCGCGGCGCGAGCTGCGGCACGCCGAGACGGAGCGGCGGCGGCTGGAAGAGCAGTTCCGGCGCGCGCAGAAGATGGAGAGCATCGGGCGGCTGGCGGGCGCGGTGGCGCACGACTTCAACAACATGCTGACCGTAATTTCCGGCTACGCGCAGATGGGATTGAGCGACAACGCCGTGCCGGATCACCTGCGCGATGCCTTTACTCAAATCAACGACGCGGCCAGCCGGGCCACCGACCTGGCCCGCCGGCTGCTGACTTTCAGCCGGCCGCAGCCCGCCGCGCCGCGAGACATCGTTCTGAACGAGCTGGTGCGCAACTTCGAGAAGATGCTGGCGCACGTAGTGGGCGAAACGGTCCGGCTCGAGGTCGCGCTCGACCCGCTCGCGGCAGCGATTCATGCCGATCCCGGCCAGATCGAGCAGGTTCTGATGAACCTCGCGGTGAACGCCAGGGATGCCATGCCCAAGGGCGGCCTGCTACGAATCGAGACCCGGTTCCTGCAGGCGGCCCGGCAGGTGCAGCTTACAATCAGCGACACCGGCACGGGCATGTCTCCGGAGGTGATGGCGCACATCTTCGAGCCGTTCTTTACCACCAAGCCGGAGGGCAAAGGCACCGGTCTGGGACTGGCCACGGTCTATGGAATCGTGAAACAGTCCAACGGCTCGATCGAGCCGGCCAGTGAGCCGGGCAAGGGCACGACGTTCAAGCTGTTGTTTCCGGCTGCGGGGAGCGAAGCCCGCGGCCGGGACCAGGGGGCTTCGACGAACCCGCCGCGCTAGCGGCATCGGCAGTCGCGGCGCCGGGTTGGAACAACCGGAGCGGGCTATAGCTCGGCGAGCGCCCGGTGAACCATGTGGACGCTGATGGCGCCTTCTCCGACCGCCGATGCGACGCGCTTTACATTGCCGGCGCGCGCGTCACCGACGGCGAAGACCCCGGGCAGGCTGGTCTCGAGCATTTGCGGAGGGCGCGCCAGGGACCACGCGGGATTCCCGCCCGGCGCGCTGGAGCCGTCCAGGTCGCGCCCGGTCAGGATGAAGCCTTTGTCATCCATGGCCAGGCAGCCGCGCAGCCACTCGGTCCGCGGCGACGCGCCCGTCATCACGAATAAGTGCGGGATGGCGTGAGTCGAAGCGGCGCCGGTCTTTTTGTCCTGCCACACGACGCGTTCCAGATGGCCGTCGCCTTCGAGCGCGACGATCTCGGTGTTGAAGTGCAGCTCGATCTGCGGGTTCTCCGCCAACCGCTGAATGAGGTACCGCGACATGGTGGTCGACAGTTCCGCCGCGCGCACCAGCATGTGCACTTTGCGCGCGGTTTGCGAGAGGAACACCGCGGCCTGCCCGGCGGAGTTGCCGCCTCCCACGACGGCGACCTGGTCGCCCTCGCAAACCTGGGACTCGATGTAGGTGGCGCCGTAATAGATGCCCTCGCCTTCGAATTTCTGCAGATTGGGCAGCCGCAGTTTGTTGTATTGCGCGCCGGTGGCGATCACGATGGCCCGCGTCGCCAGCGCCTCCCCGGTGTCGAGCGCGACCTCATAAGGGCGGCTGTCGCAGTTGAGCCGCACCACGCTGCGCGCGATCATCATGTCGGCGCCGAACTTCTGCGCCTGGCTGAGAGAGCGCGCCGCCAGTTCCTCCCCGGAAACCCCCATCGGGAAGCCGAGATAGTTTTCGATCTTGGAGCTCGAACCCGCCTGGCCGCCGGGAGCCTGCGACTCGATCATCAGAACGCTCAGCCCCTCCGACGCCGCATAAACCGCCGCGGCGAGGCCCGCCGGGCCGGCGCCCACGATGATCAGATCGCGCAGGCGGGCGGCGTCGACGCGTACGTTGAGGCCCAGGCAATTCGCCAGCTCCCGGATGGACGGGCTGCGCAGCACGTTGCGGCCGTTGCAGATCACCACCGGCACTTCGGACGGCGCCACATGGAAGCGGTCCAGCAGCTCCTGCGAAATGCGGTCGGTGTCCAGGTTGACGTAGCAGTAAGGATGTCCGTTGCGGCTGAGGAACTCGCGCAGCTCGAGCGTGCGCGCGGAGTGGCGCGAGCCCATCAGGATCACGTTGCCATAGCCCCTGCGAATCAGCTCGAGGCGGCGCAGAATGAACGCGCGCATCAGGATCTCGCTCAATTCGGCGTCCTTCGCCACCAGGGACCGTAGCGCGTCTCCACTGAGTTCCAGGAACTCGCCGGGCTCCGTCACGCGCCCGCGCACCAGGCAGCGCTGGCCGGAGATCATGGTCATCTCGCCGGTGAATTCGCCGGGGCTGTGGGTGGCGATCGGGCGCTCGCCGTCGAGGGCCGGCTGCACGATCTCCATGCTTCCCGAGAGGAGCACGTAGAACGGAACGGCTGTATCGCCCGGCCCGAAGAGGATTGCGCCGCCCGGGAAGCTGCGGGGGCGTGCCAGGGGACGAATGCGATCGATCTGCGCCGGGGTCAGCACCGGAAACGCCTGAGTGCGGGCGTCCAGAGCGCTGGGGATTGGGAAAGACATGCTCCATTTTCTCATTCGAGCCGCCGGCCACGGTGTGAATTTGCGCTCTTAGCGCGGAGTGTGGTGGGATGTTCGAGAGGGGGGGACATGAGTGTTTGTGAACACGTCAGTGAGGCCAGGGACCTCAAGCCCGAAAAGCGCGTGTGTGAAGAGTGCGTCAGCATGGGCGACGGGTGGGTGCATCTCAGAATCTGCCTGACCTGCGGACATGTCGGGTGTTGCGATTCATCCAAGAACAAGCACGCGACCAAGCACTTCCACACAACCCGGCATCCCATGGTGCGGTCCATCGAACCGGGCGAAAGTTGGGGCTGGTGCTATCTCGATGAGATCACCTACGACCTGTCGCGCGGCGTAAAGCACGCGCGGGCGATCGATTAGCGGACGCTTGCGCACGAAGACCGCCGGCGCCGAAACGTATCCCATCTCACGAACGGCTCGAAGGGTGAACCTGGATGGGCTGCCCCGGCATCTGATCAGCGTGGTTCCGAGTGTGCCCGGGGCATTGACGCCGATGAATTGAGCCAGACTATGAACACGCGCACAATGTTCGCCGAAGCCCGGAAGCAGACGGACAAACTGTTCGAACTGGTTCCGGAATCGCTGTATGACCGCCCGATTCCCGAGCGTCACCGCCTGGTGTTCTATCTGGGGCACCTGGAGGCGTTCGACTGGAACCTGCTGCGGCCGCACATGCGCAACGTGCCAGCGTTCCACGAGCGTTTCGATCGCCTGTTCGCCTTCGGCATCGATCCGGTGGGGGGCGGCCTGCCGTCGGACACGCCGACGGACTGGCCCGCGGCCGATGAGGTCCGCGGCTACAACCGCCTGGTGAGACAAACGCTCGACGATGCCGAGCACGACGGCCGGCTGCTCCACATGGCGCTGGAACATCGATTGATGCACGCGGAGACGCTGGCGTACATGCTGCATCAATTGCCGCTTGGGCGCAAACGCGCGGAGGCGCAGGCGGCGGTGCCGGAGACCGAACCGGTGCGGAGCGACGCGATCGAGGTCCCGGCCGGTTGCGCGACGCTGGGCCTCGCGCGCAATGGCGGCTTCGGATGGGACAACGAATTCGACGCGCACCAGGTGGGCGTGGCCGGGTTCGCGATCGACCGCTACAAAGTCACCAATCGCGACTACCTGCGATTCCTGGAAGCCGGCGGCTACCGGGACCCGGAATTCTGGACGCCCGCCGCGTGGCAGTGGAAGACGGAGCGGGACATCAGCCACCCGGTGTTCTGGAAACGCGCGGGCGGCGAATGGCGCTGGCGCGCGATGTTCGACGAGATACCGCTTCCGCCCGACTGGCCGGTTTATGTCAGCCACGGCGAGGCGAGCGCGTATGCACGGTGGGCGGGAGGGCGGCTGCCGACGGAGGCCGAGTGGCACCGCGCCGCGTACGGCACGCCGGAGGGCGACGAGCGGCAGTTTCCATGGGGAGACGAACCTCCGGGGCCGCAGCATGGATACTTCGACTTTGCGCGTTGGGACCCGGCTCCGGTGAACGCGTTTCCCGGCGGCCGCAGCGCGTTCGGCCTCGACGGATTGCTGGCCAACGGCTGGGAGTGGACGGCGAGCCCGTTCGCGCCGTTTCGCGGTTTCGCCGCCCACCCTTCGTATGCCGGCTACTCGGCCGACTTCTTCGACGGCAAGCATTACGTTCTCAAGGGCGGTTCCGCGCGCACGGCCGGATGCATGCTGCGCCGGTCCTTCCGCAACTGGTTCCAGCCGCACTACCAGTATGTCTATGCCGGGTTCCGGTGCGTGAGGGGAGTCTGACCGATGGCGACAAGAGCGCTGGCGCTGGACGAGGCATCCGCGTTCGCGGCCGACGTGCGCAGCGGGTTGACCAGGAGCGGACAAAAGGAGCTGGCTTCCAAGTACCTCTATGACGACCTGGGGTCGAAGCTCTTCGAGGCGATCGGCCTGCTGCCGGAATACGGATTGACGCGCGCCGACGAGCGGTTGCTGCGGCGCCACGCCGGCGAGATCGTGGAGCGCCTTCCCGGCGACACGATGGTCGCCGAACTGGGAAGCGGCAACGGGAGCAAGACGCGCTGGATTCTGGAGGCCTTCAGCCGGCAGCGGCACACCTCGTATTTCCCCATCGAAATCTCCGCCACCGCTCTCAAAATGTGCCGCCGCGAACTGGCGGATATCGACTCGATCAGCATTGTCGGCTTCGAGCGCGAATATCTGGACGGGCTGCGGGAAGCCGCCGGGCGGCGGCACGCGGGCCAGCGCATCCTGCTGCTGTTCCTGGGCAGCACCATCGGCAACTTCGACCATCCGGCCGACGTGAAATTCCTGGAGGAGATTCGCATCGTCCTCAACCGGGGAGACGCGCTGCTGCTGGGGACCGACCTTCTGAAACCCGTCGAGAGATTGATCGCCGCCTACGACGATTCGCTGGGCGTGACCGCGGCATTCAACCTGAACCTGCTGGCGCGGATCAACCGCGAGATGGGCGCGGATTTTTCGCTCGACGCGTTCGAGCACCTGGCGCGTTTCAATTCCACAACCGGCAGCATCGAGATGCACCTGCGGTCCAGGCGGAGCCAGCGGGTGACCGTCGCCAGGGCGGGCTTTTCGGCGGCGATCGGCGAGGGCGAGACGATCTGGACGGAGACCAGCCACAAGTACTCGCCGGCCGAAGTGGAGCGGCTGGCGGAGAAGACCGGTTTCCGAAAACGGGCGCAGTGGGTGGACGCGGAGTGGCCGTTTGCAGAGACGCTGCTGGAGGCGGTGTAAGGCCGGCGCGAGTTGGCCGTACAATGCTTCTCGATGCCTCTGGTGGAATTTCGCGACGCCGGATACCGGATCGACGGCAAAACGGTCCTCTCGCACATCAGCTTCGCGGTCGAGGCCGGCGAAACCGTGGTGCTGCTGGGGCGCAGCGGGTCGGGCAAGACGACGGCCCTCAAGATGACCAACGGGATGGTGTTCCCGACCTCGGGACAGGTGCTGGTGGAAGGCCGGCCGACGGTGGAGTGGGACCCGATCCGCTTGAAGCGGCGCATCGGCTACGTGATCCAGGAGGTCGGACTGTTCCCTCATTTCACGGTGGCCGAAAACGTCGGCCTGGTGCCGAAGCTCGAAGGCTGGAGCCGGCCCAATCGGGAGCGCCGCGTGGACGAGCTTCTCGAGAAGGTCGGCCTCGACCCAGCCGAGTTTCGCCCGCGTTATCCGCGGCAACTTTCCGGCGGACAGAGGCAACGCGTCGGAGTGGCGCGCGCGCTGGCGGCCGATCCCGCGCTGCTGCTTTTCGATGAGCCGTTCGGCGCGCTGGACCCGATCACGCGGCATGAACTCCAGCAGCAGTTTCTCGGACTGACCCGCGATCTGCATAAGACCGCCATCTTCGTCACTCACGACGTGCGCGAGGCTTTGCGGCTGGGCACACGCGTCGCGCTGCTCCAGGGCGGGCATCTGGAAACGATCGCCACGCCGCCCGAGTTCCGCCGCGCGCAGAGCGGCGAGGCGCGCGCTTTCCTGGCGGGCCTGGAGGATTGACGACCATGCGACCGGATCTGGCAAACGACGTTCTGTGGCTGACAGGCGAGCACCTGGTGCTGGTCGCGAGCGCGATGGCGGCGGCCATCCTGCTGGGAGTGCCCGGCGGCATTTTGCTGACCCGCCGCGCCGGGCTGCGAAAATGGCTGCTGGGCTTCGCCAGCGTCATGCAGACGATACCGAGCCTGGCGCTGTTCGGCTTTCTGATTCCGATCCCGTTCATCGGAGGCATCGGGCCGCGCACGGTGATTGTGTCGCTGGCGCTCTACGCGCTGCTGCCGATTCTGCGCAACACGTTCGTCGGGATCGCGAGCGTGGATGCTGCGGTCTGCGAATCGGCCGTGGCCATGGGAATGAGCGATGGGCAGGTTCTGCGCCAGGTGCAACTGCCGCTGGCGGCGCAGACCATTCTGGCCGGCGTCCGGATTGCCACGGTGACCACCATCGGCACGGCGACCATCGGCGCCGCGATCGGCGGCGGCGGACTGGGCGTGTTCATTTTTCGCGGCATCGCGTCGGTGGATTCGACGCAGATTCTGGCCGGCGCCGTGCCCGCGGCGGTGTTGGCCTTGCTGGCGGACGGGGGATTGGGATGGATCGAACGAAGGCTGTCGGCGGCCTGATCGCGTGCCTGCTGCTCGGCGGATGCTCGCGTCCGGACGCGGACCGCGCCATACGGGTGGGATCCAAGAACTTCACCGAACAGGTCGTTCTCGGAGAGATTGTGGCCGAGCACCTGGAACATAAGCTGCACCGGAGGGTGGAGCGGCGCCTCAACCTGGGCGGGACGCTGCTCGCGCATCGGGCTCTGGTGAGCGGCGAGATCGATCTCTATCCCGAGTACACGGGAACCGCGCTGACCGCGATTCTCAAGGAAACGCCCGCGGCGATGGACCCGGCGGCCGTGCTGGCGCGCGTGCGTTCCGAGTACCGGCGCCGCTTCAACGTGGAGTGGCTCGATCCGCTGGGTATCGACAACGGATTTGCGATGGTGGTGCGC
>Ga0335077_10011859_pt1 | contig 10891 bp, 11 predicted proteins | sample Lox_Sample_31_FD_207151 | JGI IMG/M metagenome (GOLD analysis project Ga0335077, IMG submission 207151) | Soil microbial communities from Loxahatchee National Wildlife Refuge, Florida, United States - Lox_Sample_3.1 | ecosystem: Environmental > Terrestrial > Soil > Wetlands | place: USA...
AGCGTGACCCGATTCTTCTGTGCCGCTTCGAGCGGCTCGGCCTCATCCGTCAGGGCATCTTCCAGAGGACCGAGCATCAGCGTCAACGGAGTTCGGAATTCGTGACTGACATTGCTGAAGAATTCCGTCTTGGCGCGATCGAGCTCCTGGAGCTTCTCCGTGGCTTCGCGCAGGGCTTCGTTTGCGGCCCCGAGCTCGCGGCTGCGAGCGACGACCTCCCGTTCCATGGCACGTGCCGGGGCGAGCAGCGCTTCGTTTGACTCGCTGGCACGAACCAGCTCGGTCACGTCCTCAACCCGATGGAGGATGTAGAGGATCTCGCCGCTCTCGTCGAGCACGGGGATGTTCTTTGGACTCCAGTACCTCGTGGCAAACTGTCCGTCGGCTCCCTGAATGTCGTACCTCTGCACGGCCATGGTGTCGGGCGCGCGCGTGGCCAGAACCCGCTCGAGCGAGGCCTGGAGATTGCGAGTACCCGTGGCCGAGGGATCCGTCGGGGCGTCTGGAAAGACATCAAACAACGCCTGACCGATGATCTGCTCGTACGTCGTATGGGTCACGGCGAGCCGCGCGCGCGTCGCACCGACCATGGTGAAGCGCGGCGCGTCGGGGAGCAGCACAAGAAGAATGTCGGGAGACTGCTCGAACAGTCGACGGTAGTCGAGTTGCTTGCGCGCCGCGTTCAACGGGTCCTTCCCTGGATCAGTTGCGGGTTGCGCAAAGGGAGCGACGCACTCGCCGCGCCGGCGGTCAGTACGATGAGGATCTCTAGCGACACCAATGCGCTACGAGCCTGGCCCGCGAGCCGCACTTAATCCCTTTGTCGCACGCCAGCTGGCGCGACGATTCGCGCCAGCGGCCGCATGTTATGTCAATCGATACGGCTCCCGAAAGCCAAGTTTTTCATAACGTCTCACGGATGCGACTGAGTCGACAGAAACGATTAAAGCGACGGAAACGATGCAATCGCTGTGGCAGAGTGCTCCCCAACGGAACCTGAACTGGGAGTTGGAAAGCCGCCATGACAAAGACCACATCGCACCTTGTCCCCGTGGGAGCGGACCTCGCGCTTCAGGCGGCGCGGTCGGCGAGCCCCAAGGCGGCCGATCTTCGCCGCGCGATTCACGAGCACGAGCTGACGCTCTATTACCAGCCGAAGTTTGACTGCGCGGATGAGCGGACGCTCTTGGGCGTCGAGGCACTGATTCGCTGGAACCATCCGCAGATGGGGGTCCTGGCGCCAGGCTGCATTTTGCCGCTTGCGAGGGATGCGAACCTGCTGACGGAAGTCACGGACTTCACCATCACGGAGGCGATCCGCCAGTACGCTGCCTGGCGCGATCAAGGAATCGACCTGGCGGTCGCGGTCAATCTGGCCCCGGGGCTGATCAGCGATAGCGGATTCCCTGAGCGCCTGCTCAACGGCCTCAGCCAGTTCGATGTGCCTCCCTCACGACTGACGCTCGAGCTGAAAGAGACCGAGAGCGTCAGCGACCGCGAGTTATGCGTCGATGCGCTGGAGCGGCTGCGCCGTGCCGGCATCGGTCTGGCGCTCGATGATTACGGTGCCGGAGTGAGCTCGATCACCGAGCTCTACAAGCTGCCTTTCACGGAAGTGAAGATCGATCGCGAGCTCGTCCTGGACGCCGCGCACAACACCCGGGCGCGGTTGGTACTGCGGTCGATCGTTCGTCTGGCACACGCGCTTTCCATCGATGTGACCGCGGAAGGCGTGGAGACCCGCTCGGATCTCCTCTCGGCTATGGCCGCGGGCTGCGATTGGGTGCAGGGCGCGCTGCTCTGCGAGCCGACTCTCCCCTTCGGTCTGGAGCGGTTTCTGCGTAAGGACGGTGTCCGAGTTGAGTGCAACCGACCGCTGAATCGGCCGCTGCAGCAGCAGCGGGCTGCTCACTAGCGAAGCAACCCCAAAGGCAGGAGGCAGCCATGATCACCTGGGTAACGCGAATTCTGATGCCGGATAGGTGGCGATACATGGCGCGCATCGCCGCGGTATTTGCGATTTGCACTGTGCTCGGGGCGATGTCGCAAGCGCAAGCCGGGACGGCTCGCGCGGACATTCAAGTGAGCGTCACGCTAATGGCACGCACGCTGATCGACTCTGAATCGAGCCCCCGACAGCTGCAGGTCTCGGCTGTGGACGTGGCACGCGGCTACGTCGAGGTGCAGGGTGCCACTTCGCTGCTCGTCACCAACACCAACCGGCGTGGCTACGTCCTTAGTGTCTGGCCGCAAGTGCAGGTGTTCTCCACCGTGGTCGTGAGGAGCGGAGATAGCCAGGCTGAGCTCGGCGCCGACGGAGGTGAAATCTTCGAGCGTCGCTGGGGCAAGACGCTCCCGCTTACGCTCGATTTTCGATTCATGTTGGCGCCTGGCGTGAAAGCCGGGGTCTATCCCTGGCCGCTGAGATACCAGGTCTCGTCGCTGACCTTTTAGTGCCCAACACAAATGAGACGAAATCGATGAAATCGCCTATTTCGCTTGATCTAACGCAACCGAAACCTCATGCTCCGCCCTTTGCTGCACTCGAGAAGGTGGAGTTCAAAGTGGCGATTTCAGCGAAGACCTACTACACGCCGAAAGAGGCCGCGGCGCTGCTCATGGTGTCGCCGGTCACGGTGCGCGAGTGGACCCGCAAAGGCCTACTCCGGGCGGTCTCAACGGCCGGCGGTCATCGACGGTTCCTTATCGAGGAGTTGCGCACGTTCGCGGCCGCACACGGAATTCGCCTGGAAAACGAGACGACTGCGGCAGCCACGGCACCGCGCCGGGTGTTGCTGGTGGATGATGATGTGGTCTTCGTGACCTACCTCCGGGAGATCATTCTCGCCGCGACCCCAGGCATCCAGATCGAATGCGCGAACGATGGATTCGAAGCGGGGCGACTCACCGAATCATTCCGTCCGCAGCTGGTCGTCCTCGACATTCAGATGCCGCGCATCGACGGGATCGAGCTCTGTCGCCGCTTGCGAGCGAGCCCGACGACCGCCAGTGCTGAACTGGTGGTCATGTCGAATGCACTCACCGAGGAAAACATCGCAGCGGTACGCGCCGCGGGAGCCAACCGTTGGCTCGAGAAGGGAGCATCGCGGGCGGAAATCCTGGCGGCGCTCGGCTTAGGGGCAAGGGTAGCTGCACCCGCGCCGAACGGACAGGAACGCGTTCAAGGGGGGTTAACGACGCATTCAATTGGCGCTGTCCCGGGTGGAGCCCGGCGGCAGGGCTGACTCTTTGAGTTGAGATCGCCGCCGTGCTTGCTTCCCGAACGGCTTCGCAGCGGCTCACCGAGCCTCACCGGAGGCGACTGTCCCGGAGACGAGAAGTGCAGAGGCACGACCCATGCGTCGCCAAGTCCGAGCAGGTTCACGCGTGCCCAACCGCGCTCATGCACATTTTCACGTGCTGGCGGCTGAGCAGATTGTCCGCGCTGGCAAGGTGTCGGGGTTTAGATGCCGACTGAAGGACATACAACGGTCATCCAACGAGTCCTGGATCGACGGGCGCAAAAACGGCCAACGACCGAGGAGGGGACCACCGCAACCGTCGCGGTGATGGTTCGCGTGCTGCCCCCGCCGAAGGCGCTGTTCGTCTTCGAGGACTCAAGGCTCGCTCAGCACACCGAGCGGCGCATCGCGCCCGGTGTCCTCGATTTTGAATCGATCGCCGACGAGTTCGAGGCCCTGCGCAGATTCCGTGCCGACTATCGTCCCGTCGTGCTCACGGATAATCCGGAGTTCGTGCGTAAGGTCCGCGCGGGTCAGGGAGCTCGCGCCCCCTTCGTCCTGTACGTCGCGGAGGCAGCTGATCCATTGGAGCGAGAGGCCGGGCTCCTCGCCGGCGCCGACGACTGCCTCGAGCGCAGGGTAACCGATGAGGAGTTCAATGCGCGCCTGCGGGGCGCACGACGCATCGCGGAACTGGAGGCTGTGCTCCGAATCACTCTGGCGGAGAATCGCAAGCTGGCCGCGACGGATGACCTGACGCGAGTCGCGAGTCGCCGCTTCTTCGGCAAGCACTTTCCGCGCGAAGTGGAGCAGGCAGGGCGCTACGGGCGACCGCTGTCCCTGATCCTATGTGACATCGACCATTTCAAGAAGATCAACGACACCCTGGGGCACGCCGCCGGGGATGACATACTCAAGCAATTCGGCCCGCGACTGCAGCAGGCTTTGCGTACGAGACTGGACTGGGTGGCGCGGATCGGTGGCGAGGAGTTCGCCATCGTGCTACCGGAAATATCCCACGAAGCCGCGCTCGCTGTGGCGCACAAGCTGCGTGCCGCGGTCGCGCACACCGCGTTCAAGGCCGCCGGAAAGACTCTCAGAGTCACCGCCAGTTTCGGTTTGTGCGGCGTCGATCGGGTGCCGGTCGCGCGCCACCTGGCTCAGCGACTATTGAAGCTCGCCGATGCGGCTCTTTATCGCAGCAAGCATGATGGCCGCAATCGCGTTACCGGGGCACAGTTAAAGAGTGAAGATGCCTCGGGCATGGCGAAAGACCCAGCCGGGCTCAAGCGGGTTGACAGGGCAAGCTGACCCCACGCTCTAGTGCCGATCTGGCAACTGGCTCGCAGTGGTTTTGGTTTGAAGCGCGGCCATCGTATCCCGCCTTATCCTGCGCGCCTCGGCGACCTTGTCCTTCACCTGCTCCCGCTCGAGAGCCGGTAGCCGCTCCCTGAGGCGCCGATCGATTACCCCGAGAGCGCTGACATCAAAACCCTCATGAACCATATCGATCAGCGTACGCCAACGGGACAGCGCGACTTCGCTCTGTTCGCCCTCATGTTCAATACCGGCGCACGGGTGCAGGAGATTCTCAACCTTCGAGTCTGTGATCTGCGGCTCGACCCCCCCCTGAGCAAGTACGGCTACACGGTAAGGGTGAGAAGATCCGCCTCTGTCCGCTCTGGCCGCGAAGCGCCCGGCTGGCTCGAGATCTCATCGCGACCCGGGTGCCGGATAACCCCGATCCGGCCGCCGCGCCTGTCTTCCGCAATCGGAACGGCGGACCGCTCACCCGATTCGGCGTGCGTTACCTCCTACGCAAGCACCTACCGGAATGCGCTACGCGCGGGCCGATCTGGATCTGAAGCGTCAGGCGCTGTCCCAGGTCTTTCCCGATTCCTTAGGTGTACCAACAGCTGGTCGTGTGCGGTGGCATGGGGCAGAACTGACCCGTTGGCTGTGGCGGCTGTGATAACGCAGGTCCAGGATATGCCCGCCAACCGTTTGCCAAGGATCCGCGCTGGACCACACGAAGTGTGTTCGTTTGAAGCGAGCGTCAACCCCCAACTGCCTATTGCGTTCGAGGATACAAAATGATGCAGTGTGAAGGTCTATCGCCGCGAGATTAGGGAGGACTCATGGCCCGACGCGCACCGACTCGCGCGCGGGATCGATCGGCGATCGAATCTCGCGGCGCGTGCAGGTCCGCGTGGACCGCGAGCGCGGCGGCGGCTCTAGCCGTACTCTCAGGCGGGGCTGCCGCCGATCCACCGCCGACATCTGGGTCGCCTGCGCAAAGTGCTCCCCCGTCGGGAAGCGCCGGCCTCGAGACCGTCACCATCGAGGCTCGCAGGCATCGCGAGCTCATCGAGCGCCAGATCAGCGCTTTTGTCTCCTCGATTACCATTCCCTTCCGGGATGAGTCGTTGGCGCGCTGGCAAGTACCGATTTGTCCGATGGTGGACGGTCTGACGCAGAATCAGGGCGAATTTGTGCTGGCACGGCTGTTGCGGGTCGCGAGAGATGCCGGCATTCCCCTGGCTCTGCAAGACTGCAAGGCCGCCAACTTCATCGTCATCGTGACGCGCAAGCCCGATGCGTTGTTGCAGAGGTGGTGGGCTCACAACCCGCGGCTGTTCAACACTGACAGGGGTGTAGGCGGCATTAAGCGCTTCATCGGCTCGACCCAACCGGTGCGAGCCTGGTACAACGCGTACTCGTCATGCCCGGACGGGGCGATGCCCTTCGATATTGGAGGAGGCCCGATGTGCTCCAACGGAGGTTCGGGCTCGAGGCTCACGTGGGGGGTTGTCCGGGTGGTCGACTCCGTCATCGTGGTCGTCGATGCCGAGCGAATCACGGGTTTCAATCTCGGGCAGGTGACGGACTACATCGCCATGCTCGGCCTTGCGCAGATCCGCGAGCACGCCAAGCCCGGAGCCGCCCCCACCATCCTGCACCTGTTTGCCGACAGCCCGGCGGACCGGCTGGAGGGCTTGAGCAGCTGGGATCAGGCATTTCTCAGAGCCCTGTATCACACGGACTCGGGCTCCGTCATGCAGCGCGCCGAGATCAACCTCCTGATGGACCGGGACCTCGTGCCATAGGCATCGGGTTTGTCCGCATCCCCGCATGTAACTCGAACGACGAGTGGCACGGTTCCGGTCTGACCTGGCTTATATCTTCCGGCCGTCTCCCGGAGACTCCGGCATTTATGTGCAGATGCGCGTACCAATATGGTCCACCGCTGCCGTCCGCCCGCTGCTGGTCCACGTAACCGGCTGCTCCACACATTGTTAAAGAGATGGCCAATGTGAACTGGTTCGCGAATGAATTTCCCAATGCGGAGCATTAATCGCGCCCGAGCTAAGGGGAGCAGGACGCCTCCATGGAAACGCTCAGACTGCGCCGGATACAGGAGCCCTCACGGGTTGAGAGGCTCTTGGAAGCCTACATCTCGCGCACCAGTACCTTTCCGGAGGGTTCCTACCAGCTTCGCGACCCGCGCGAACTACCGGGACCCTTGCAAGTCCTTCTCACCCGAGCGATTGAAGAGGGGCAGGTCTGGTCGTGTCGGGCCCGCGGCCCGCAGATCTGGCTCTTCACCTGCCATATGTCTCTGGAGCTGTCCCGCGAACGCGGAGCTCCCGTAATCCTCGTGCATCTCTACGGAGAGGATGCGGACGTGAAGGACTCCGGCGCCTGGAGGTTTGACGCGCAGGGGAACTGGACTCGCTGCGCTGATTGAAGGTCGCTGCCGTGCTTACTTCCCGAACGTCGCGGCGGCTCACTCGGCCTCACCGAAGGCGACTCGCCTCGGTGGGGCCATTTTCTTCTAATGCACCGTCGGCCACCCTGCCGAGTTGGATCAAGAACCAGAGAGCTTGAGACCGGAGATCTCGGAGCCGCAGCCGGTTGCGGGCGCCCTTAGGGCACTACGTGGTTTCCGTCTGCCGCGAAGCTCACGGGCCCTTTGAAACTACGCTGGATGGATTGCAAGACCGCGCCGTGATTCTGCTCCACGGCGGGCGAGATATGGCTCAACAAGAGGCTGTGTACGCCGGCATTCCGGGCCAGCTCACCGATGGCAGCTGGCGGTGTATGCAGCGTGTACAAGATCGCCCGCGAGCCCGGCGGATCGAGGACCACGCTGTTGAACACCAGCAAGTCGCTTCCCTTGGCGATCGTGCTCAGGCCAGACAGCCCTTGTGCGTCGATATCCCCAGAGAACGTGATGCTCTTGCCTCGATAGTCGATTCGGTAGATGACCGCAGGTGCGTCGCCATGATGTCCGGCGACCGCTGTGATGACGAGACCACCCTCCTTAAAAATTGCTTCCGGTACCGGGTGTTGGTGAACCTGCGCGGGGATATCGTGTGCCTGGACAGTAATCGGGGCGGCAAAATCGCTCAGGTACGCAAACGCTCCATTTTTTCCGAACAGCAGGTCGAGAAATCGGCTCGTGGAAGGAAACTGCGGCTCTTCCTCCCGTGCCTCCGCGCCTGTGGGTCCCCAGACCTTGAAAACAATCGGGTGTCCGGTGGAAACCGCGCGCGCTTTGAACAAGCCGGCAAGCTCACCGGCGTGATCGATGTGCAGGTGGGTCAGAAGAACGACGTCGGTGTCCGACAGAGAGAGCCTGGCTTCACCGAGCCGGACAAATGCCCCGGGGCCAGCATCGACGAGTATCCGCGGGGTGCCATCAATGAGCACGAGATAGCAGGACGCGGCACGTCCCGTTGCTCCTGGTCCCCCTGAACCGAGCACCACGAGTTCGAGAGGCGTCGTTGAAGTTTGCCCGAATGCCGAAGAATCGAGGCCCACACATGTCGCCGCCAGTAAGGCAATAGACCACACTAGTAACTTCAGCAAATCCACAAGCTAGTCTTGCGACAAATGGTTCTGCAGGCCCGTTAGTCGGCTGCATCCGCAGCCTCGCCTTTATGGAGCGACTCTATCAAAGTTCGCCGTTTTGAATGACAGCTTTCAGGGCGCGATATCCGGCTGATTTTCCGGGTCTACTCATCGTGGAAGTGCTGCGGGACGGTTTCCGATGACATACACATTTCGACGCTACTTGCTCTTTGCCGCGATGCTGTGCTGCGTTTCGGTGACGAACGCCCAACCCCGCCCTGTGGTAGTCGAGCTGTTCACCTCCCAGGGCTGCAGCTCATGCCCTCCCGCGGACGCCTACGTCGGCAAATTGAGCGCACGGTCCGACGTCCTTGCCTTATCGTTCCACGTCGATTACTGGGATGACCTGGGCTGGCAAGATCGGTTTGCCTTGCCCCAGTCCACTGCGCGGCAGAGCATTTACGCCCGAAACCTGCGCCGTTCATCAGTCTACACACCGCAACTGGTTATAGACGGACGCGAGGACTATGTCGGTTTGGACGGAAGGGCGATTGCCAGAGCTCTGAGCGAGAATCGGGATGGCGTGCCGGTTCGAGTTTCGATACGCGACGCACAGGTACTGATTGGCCTTGATACGTACGCGGAGGCTACGCCCAGCGATGTGCTTCTCGTCGCGTACCTGCGCCACGCTGTGTCGGTCATCGGTCGTGGAGAAAACCGAGGGCGCACCCTCGAGGAGTTCAACATCGTCCGCACTATCCGCACTCTCGGCTCGTGGAAGGGGCAGGCCCAGAGCTTCAGCGTGCGCGTGTCTTCATTGCCGCCGGATGCCACCGATGTGGCGGTCCTCGTGCAGCCGTATGGGCAAGCCCCGATCATAGGAGCGGCCGCGCATGCACTTCGCTGAAGACCGGTGCTCAAGTCGAGCACAACTACGTCGGGCTGATGGGTTTCCACGAGACGCACCACTGTGCCTCCTGCGTAGTAATTGGCCTCGGTTTGCCGTTACATCCGCAAACGGTTGGCGGCCGATTAAAGGTTTGCCATTCCTCCATCAACGTTGAGCTCAACTCCCGTGATGTAGGAGGCGTCATCTGAGGCGAGAAAAGCCACCGCGCCCGCGATCTCCTCGGGGCGGCCGATCCGCCCCAGAGGGACGCGAGAAGATATACCCGCCTTGAAGCCGTCGATCTGCTGTTCGGTCAGGCCGCTGCGCCCGAAGATAGGTGTGGCAATCGGTCCTGGAGCCACGGCATTGACCCGAATGTTCCGCTCCTTCAGTTCGGTGGCGGCCGTGCGGGCAAAGGAGCGCACGGCGGCCTTGGTGGCCGCGTAGATTCCCATATTCTCGGTGCCCTTGCTGGCTGCGACGCTGGTATTGAGGATCACGGAGGCCCCGGCATTGAGATGAGGGATCGCCTTCTGAAGCGTGAAATACACGCCCTTTACGTTGGTCGCGAATAGCTCGTCAAAAAGTGCTGCCTGCGAGGCGGAGTAGGGCGCGAATCTGGCGATTCCGGCGTTCGCGAACAGTACGTCGATCTTGCCGACCTTGGACTCGACAACGGAGAACAGCCGCTCGATGTCTTCGAGCTTTGATGCGTCGGACTGCAACCCCACAGTTCCGGCGCCGATCGCACTCACCGCCGCGTCCAAGGTCCTTCGGTCCCGTCCGGTGATCACTACCCGCGCGCCTTCCTGGTGCAAGCGTTTGGCGCTCGCCAGACCGATACCGCTGTTACCACCTGTCACCAGCGCCACTTTGCCTTCGAGTCTCTTCATGATGAGTCTCCTGGTTCGAATTGCGATAGTGCAGTATTATTGAACTATGGAACCAGATGCAAAGACCATATGAGAATGAGCATATGACCCGTTTCGTGCATCCCGCGCCTGAGGACATCACGCTCGCAGGAGTGCTCGGCGCGCTGAGCGATCCCATGCGGCTCAGGATCTTTAAGAAACTGCTCGAACGTCGCGAGGGGTCGCTGTCGTGCTCGGCCGCGGCGCCCTGTCCAGAAATGGCTAAGTCCACGCTTTCACATCATTTCCGGGTGTTGCGTGATGCCGGGTTGATCCGGACGACAAAGCAGGGCGTGGAAAACCTCAATGGCGTGCGCTGGGATGAGGTGAACGCGCGCTTCCCCGGGCTGCTCAAGGCCATCATGAAGTTTCAGCCGTGAAGCACCAGCGGTCCTCATGAGGCGATTGGTGTGCCTGCCGTCTTTCAGGCGACCCCGCTCACCTATCTCCAAAGTTCCGGGAGCGCATGCCTCTGCGATTCGATCAAGGCGGGCAGGGATGGCGCTGCCTGAAATGCGGGCGCGAGCGCGCCTCTTCCATAGATGGCATCTATGGGAATCGTAGAGACAATTGATTGGACGCCTAGGCTGGGACCTCGTACGTTGGCCGACATCGGAGCGGGATCGCGAACTGATCGAGCAAGAGGGTGGTACTCGGAAAGTCCGTATCGACTAAGCCCCGGGGCGCGGATACGTTTCTTTGGCTTCGGGCAATTAAAGAGGAGTCACGGCATGGACCAAGTCAGCGGGCGCACGCCATCGATCAACATCGGGATCAGCGACGCGAATCGCGCGGCCATTGCCGCAGGGCTCTCGAAGCTCCTCGCGGATACGTACACGCTTTATCTTACGACGCACAATTTCCACTGGAACGTCACCGGACCGATGTTCAACACACTGCACGCGATGTTCATGGAGCAATACACGGAGCTGTGGAATGCGGTTGATCCGATCGCCGAACGCATTCGATCGCTCGGTCATCCCGCACCTGGCAGC
>Ga0335077_10011860_pt1 | contig 10891 bp, 12 predicted proteins | sample Lox_Sample_31_FD_207151 | JGI IMG/M metagenome (GOLD analysis project Ga0335077, IMG submission 207151) | Soil microbial communities from Loxahatchee National Wildlife Refuge, Florida, United States - Lox_Sample_3.1 | ecosystem: Environmental > Terrestrial > Soil > Wetlands | place: USA...
GCAGGCCCGGAAGTCGTCGTCGTCCAGCAGCCCGTGCTCCACCAGTTCGTACGCTTCAGGACGACCTCACCCATGTCCGGCACGTCGAAGTGCCCGATGTCCGCGCCGTCTGCGCCTGGTGCGCACGAGAATCAGCCCAAACCGACGCCGAGTCAACCCTGATCGACATCCCGATCTCGTGGCGGATCGGTCCCGCCGGTGACGTGTCCGCAGGTGCCGCTTTTCGGTCAGGTTCCTTCCCGGAACGATGTGCGCTATGCTGGCTCGCGAAAGGGGCCGCCCATGAAAACGATCATCGCGGTGTTGCTCGCCTTGACCCTCGGCTGCCCCATGAAAGGCGCATGGGCCGAGGACGAGGCCGCGCCTCCGCCTCCACCACCCAGCAAGAGTGCGCAGGTGGCGCTCCAGGCTGCTGGCGTCCTCGCAACTGGGGGCTATGTGCCGATCAAGGGCCTCATGTGCGCCATGACCTTCGCCACGACCCCCCTCCTCTGGCTGGAAAGCGGGAAAAAGGCGGCCAGGGATGCGACCAATCGCGCCTGCAATGGCACGTGGATCATCACACCCGAGGTGTTGAAAGGCGACAAGCCCTTCGACTTCGTCTACGACAATCCCTGCTGCGGCTATCCCGATCAATAACCCTCGAGCCGGCGTCGCCGGCCTCGGGTGGAGCCGGCGACCAGAACGCGCCCTCAGCCGTTCCCTCGCCGTGGGCGTCATGCTGATGCTCCTCGCCGGCTGCGCCTCGGCAATTCCCACACCGGTCACCGACATCGGGCCGTTCGTGGGGAACTGGTCTGGCATCGTGGATCTCGGCGGGCCCCTGCTGCCGTTCTATCTCACCATCTACGAGAATCAATCGCTGGTGGCAACGTGGGGCCTCAAGTGGACCTGGGGCACCATCGCGATCGCGAACGGGCAGGCGACGTATCAGATGAGTCCGCCCCCGACCGAAGGTACCTTCCGGCTCTATCTCGACGAGGCGAAGCCGACGCTCTACATGGACGACCTCTGGCTCAGCTTTCACGCCGTCGTCACGAAGCTCCCCGCCCCCGCGTCGACACCCGTCGACTACATGCAGCAACCTCCACAGCAGCAACCTCCACAGCAGCAATTTCCGCCGCAGCAGGCTCCACCGTCGCAGGTCCCACCGAAGTAGCCCAGCGCGGGACGTGAGGCTCGCGCGAGGACGACGCCGCGGACTCTGCACGCCGACGGCACGGGCACGCCCGGTGCGCTACAATCGCGGCAGCCGACACCTCGCTGTCGCGGTCCAAGGAGGGCACAGATGCGCGTGTTCGGATTCGACCTGCTCCCGTACCCCGAGCGTCTGGATCATCTCAAGGTCGACGGCGAGCTGCCCTATCCGCTCGCGCGGAAGCATTTCCGGCCAGCGGCGGCCGTCCAGGCCTACCGGGAGCACCTCGATGCGTGGGCCCGCATGGAGGAGCTGGGCTTCGACGGGATCGGATTCAACGAGCACCACACGTCGCCATACGGGCTCATGACTTCGCCGAACATCATGGCGGCCGCCGCCTCGCAGCGGCTCCGCCGGATGCAGATCCTGATCTACGGGAACCTCCTGCCGATCCACGACCCGCTCCGCCTCGCCGAGGAGCTGGCCATGCTCGACTGCCTCAGCAACGGCCGGCTCATCTCGGGTGTCGCGCGCGGCATCCCGCGCGAATACCTGGCGTACGGCGTGGATCTGGCACAGTCGCGCGAGCGCTTCGAGGAGGCGTGGGAGATCGTGAAGCGCGCCTGGACGGAGGAGATCTTGTCCTACTCGGGCAAGTTCTGGTCGTATCGCGACGTGGCCATCTGGCCGCGACCGGTCCAGCAACCACACCCGCGCGTGTGGGTGCCCGTGACGACGAGCCAGGAGACGATGGAATGGGCGGCGCGCGAGAATGCGCCGATCACGCCCGGCGCCGTCGGCACGCTGGCCGCGCGCCAGGACATGGTCCGCTACTATGCCAGCTGCCTCGCGCGCCACGGGCGGACCATCACGCCCGAGCACGTCGTCACTCCCGCCAGCGTGTACATCGCCGACAGCCGCGAGCAGGCGCTCGCGGAAGCCGGGCCGTACATGCTCTACTTCTTCCACACGCTGTTCAGTCACGGCAACATCTCGAACGTCGGACGTCAGCGCGAAAAGGGTTACGTGCGCGAGGAGGGACTCGGCTGGCTGCGGCCCGAGAACCGCGACGCCTTCCTTCGCGCGCTTCAGGGTTTCCGCCACGTGACCATGGAGGACCTCAAGCGGAACGAGCGCCTCTGCTGGGGCTCGCCCGCCGAGGTTCGCGACGCGCTGCTCGGGCTGGCCGAGTCGCTCGGCTCCAACATCGTGCTCGTGCAGTTCAATCAGGGGGCCATGCCGCACGAGATGTTCCTGCGCCAGATCGAGCGATTCGGCGCGGAGGTGCTCCTGGACATCCAGCGCCACGACGTGACGAAGGGGCTCGCGGCGTGACGAAGGTTGGTGGGAGGCACCCGTGAATACGCTGTCCCCTTCCGAGGTGGGCGTGCTGCTTCAATCCCTCGGCTTCCCTGCGACCGCGGACGACATCGAGGAGATCGCCCACCGACTCCGCGCCTACACGAGCGCGCTCGAGCCGCTCGCCAGGCTCGACCTGGAACACGCCGCCCCCCCGGCGGCAGCCCTCGACCTGAACGCGACATGAAACACGACGATCTCGTCTGGCTCGGCGCCACCGAGGCCGCTGCGCTGGTCCGTGGCAAGCAAGTCTCGCCGACCGAGCTGGTAGAGGCCTACCTCGAGAGGATCGACCGGTTCGACGGCGCCGTCCACGCGTACATCACGGTGTGCCGCGACGAGGCGCTCGCCGCGGCCCGCGCCGCCGAGCAGGCGCTGGCGCGCGGCGAGGCGACGGGACCGCTGCATGGGATTCCCATCGCCGTGAAGGATCAGTTCCACATGCGCGGAGTGCCCACGACAGCGGGTTCGCGTGTCCTGGCCGACTCCGTCGCGGCCGACGACGCGCCCGTGATCGCGCGGCTCCGCGCCGGAGGCGCCATCCTCCTCGGCAAGCTCAACCTTTCCGAGTTCGCTCTCGGCGGCACCCTCGACCCGCCCTTCGGACAACCACGCAATCCCTGGGACCTCGAGCGGGATCCCGGCGGGTCATCGTCCGGATCGGGCGTGGCGGCCGCCGCGGCGCTGGCCTCGGCGACGCTTGGCGAGGACACCGGCGGCTCCGTGCGGTCGCCGGCCGGATGGTGCGGGGCGGTGGGCCTGCGTCCCACCTGGGGGCTGGTGTCGCGGTACGGGTGCATCCCGGTGAGCTGGTCCATGGACACCGCCGGACCTCTCACCAGGAGCGTGGAGGATTGCGCCCTCCTTGTCGGCGTGATCGCCGGCCACGATACGCGCGACCCGCTGACGAGCACCCGCGCCGTCCCCGACTATCGCGCCGCGCTCCGTGGCGACGTCCGCGGCGTCAGGATCGGCGTGATTCGTGAGCTGTGTGCCGGCGACACCGACAGCGAGGTGAGGGCCGCCGTGGCGGCCGCGGCGGCGCTGCTGGCGAGCCACGGAGCGATCGTCGAGGACGTGTCCCTTCCCTTGCTGCCGCTGGCGGGAGCCGTCTTCATGGCCCTGGCCGATTCCGAGGGGGCGGGCTTTCATGCCCGATGGCTTCGCGAGCGTCCCATGGACTACGATCCGGGGACACGCCGCCGCCTCCTGACCGCGGGCCTTCTGCCCGCGACGCTCTATCACCAGGCGGAGCGTGCGCGGGTCCTGATCCGCAACCAGATGTGGGAGGCGCTGAGCCACCACGATCTCCTCCTGGCCCCCACCGCGCCGAGCCCGGCGCCCCTCATCGCGAGCACCAAGGCCCCGCTCCGCAGCGAGGCCGAGGCCGCCCGTCGCTTCTTCACTCGTCGCTCCTACACCACGCCTGCGAGCCTGGCGGGAGTACCGGCGATCTCGCTGCCGTGCGGCTTCACCGTGAGCGGGCTTCCGATCGGCCTTCAGCTCATCGCGCGCCGCTTCGAGGACGCCACGCTCCTTCGCGTCGCCCACGTCTACGAACAGGCGACCTCCTGGCGTCATCGCCGCCCGCCGCTGTAGGCCGCGCTACTCGACTCGGAGATGCGTTCGGTTAGGCTCGTCCTCGCTGTCCTCGACCTGCGGGCGCTTCAGGTGCGGGCGAGTCGAGCCGCGCGACCGAACCTCCTGTGGAGGTGTGACATGCCGACTGGATCCCGCGACGGATCTCTCCTTCATTCGTGGCTTCGTGACCGCACACTCCTCGGCCTGCTGGCAGCGGCGCTCGCCGTGGCGCCAGCTGGGATGGCTACCGCGCAGCCCGCGCCGGCCGGCGAGGCGGCGTTCGGCTGGCCCATCACGATCGCGCCGACGTGGTTCGACCCGTCGACGGCGCCGCCCCAGATCACGCCGTTCGGCATCCTGTTCGCCCTGCACGACGCGGTCGTCCGGCCCCTGCCGAACCAGACGATGGGTCCGAGCCTGGCCGAATCGTGGACGGAGAGCCCCGATGGGCTCGCGTACGAGTTCAAGCTGCGCCGGGGGATCAAGTTCCACAACGGCGATCCCCTCACCGCCGAGGACGTGAAGTTCAGCTTCGAGCGCTACAAGGGCGCCGGCGCGCGTGAATTGCACGCGCGGGTGCAACAGGTCGACACCCCGGACCCGCTGACCGTTCGCTTCCGGCTGAAGGAGCCGTGGCCGGACTTTATGACCTTCTACGGCACGACGGCGACGGCCGCGGGCATCGTGGTGCCGAAGAGCTATCTCACCCGAGTCGGTGACGAGGGCTTCCGGAAGGCCCCGATCGGGGCCGGACCGTATCGCTTCGTGAGCCACACGCCGGGCGTCGAGGTCGTGCTGGAAGCCAATCCCGGGTACTGGCGACGCGTGCCGAGCATCAAGCGGCTCGTGATGAAGAGCGTCCCGGACGGCACGACCCGCGTCGCGATGCTCAAGAAGGGCGAGGTCGACATGGCGTTCGTCCTCGAGGGCCCGGACGCCGAGGAGGTGACGCGCGACCCGCGACTTCAGCTCGTGGCCACGCGCCACGCCTCGGCCATGTGGATCGAATTCACCGAGCAGTGGGACGCGAAGTCCCCGTGGCACGACCGGCGGGTCCGGCTGGCCGCGAACCATGCGCTCGATCGCAAGGCGATCAGCGACGTGGCGTGTCTCGGATACTGCCCGACCACCGGCGGCATCGTGCCACGCGTGATGGACTTCGCGCTGCAGGTCGAGCCCCCGGCCTACGATCCTCAGAAGGCCAAGCAGCTCCTCGCCGAGGCGGGCTATCCCAAGGGCTTCGACGCCGGCGATTTCACGCCGCTCCCGGGATTCTGGACCGCTGGCGAGGCGGCTGCGAACTTCCTCACCGCGGTCGGCATCCGCACGAGGATGCGGTCGATGGAGCGCGCGCCGTTCTACGCCGCGTGGCAGGAGAAGAAGCTCCGCGGGCTGGCGCTGTTCGCCGCCGGCAACGCCGGCAACGCCGCGACGCGCATCGAGGTGTTCGTCTACTCCAAGGGCTCCTATGCGTACGGCGGGTATCCGGACATCGACGAGCTGTTCGTGCAGCAGGCTCGCGAACGCGATCGGGCCAAGCGCGAAGCCCTGCTGCTTCGCATCCAGCAGCTGACCGCCGAGCGGGCGACGTTCGCGCCGATCTGGAACCTCCGCGCGCTGATGGGTGTCGGCCCGCGCATCGCCGACCACGCGATCAACCTCGTGCCGATGTCGCTCTTCCCGTCGTACGAGGACATGACGCTGAAGCAGCAGTAGGCGAGGCTCGGGTCATGAAGACCAGCACCGACCGGATTCTCACCACCCACGTGGGCAGCATCCCGCGTCCCGAGACCATCCGGGCTCTCCTCCGGGCTCGGCTGGCGGGCCAACCGGTGGACGAGGTCGACCTGGCAACGCGGGCAGCCGAGGCCGTGACGGACGTCGTCCGGCGACAGGCCCAGGCCGGCCTCGACGTCGTCTCGGACGGCGAGATGAGCAAGACGAGCTTCCTCGCCTATACCGACGAGCGCCTGACGGGGTTTTCTCGTGCGCCGGGGAACGATCCCAGCGCGCTCCAGACCGGTGGCGGGCGCGCGTGGACGCGAAGAGTCGACAGCCGGCGGGAGTGGCGCGCATTCCGCGAGTACTACACCGAGTACCTCCCCCGGGAGATGCCGCTGGCCTCGGCGCCCACGGTGTGCGACGGTCCGATTGCCTACAAGGGACAGGCGCTCCTGCAGAAGGACCTGTCGACGCTCAAGGCCGCCCTCGAGGGCGTGAACGTCGTCGAGGCCTTCGTGCCCGCCATCGCGCCTGCCATGGTCGGTCGCGGCCAGAATCGCTACTACCCGACCGAGGAAGCCTATGTCTTCGCCATCGCCGAAGCCCTCAAGACCGAGTATCGGGCCATCGTCGAGGCGGGCTTCATCCTGCAGATCGACGACCCGGGGCTCGGTGAGACGTGGGACATGCTGATCCCGGCCCCGCCCCTCGAGGACTACCGAAAGACGCAGGTCCGGAACATCGAGGCCCTCAACCACGCGCTCGCCGGAATCCCCGAGGACCGCGTGCGCTACCACCTCTGCTGGGGCAGCTGGCAAGGACCGCACCTGCACGACCTCGGCTTGCGGGACATCGTCGACCTCGTGCTGCGAGTGCGGGCCCAGGCCTACTCCATCGAGGCGGCGACCCCGCGGCACTCGTACGAATGGCAGGTCTGGAAGGACGTCCCGCTGCCCGAGGGCAAGGTGCTCGTCCCCGGCGTCATCGCGCACACCACGGCCGTCGTGGAGCACCCCGAGACGGTGGCCGAGCGCCTCATGAACTTCGCGAGCCTCGTCGGCCGCGAGCGCGTCATCGCCGGCGCCGACTGCGGCTTCGCGCAGGGAGCGCTCTTTCAGCGTCAGCACCCCACGATCATGTGGGCCAAGTTCGAGGCGCTCGTGACGGGCGCACGGCTCGCGTCCGATCGGCTGTGGAGGTGAGCCTTCGCGCGATCACAGGGAGCGCGGGTTCAAGATTCCGACCATGCCGTTGCCGATTGCGCTACATTCGGCGTGGAGCGACGCGGCGCTACCCGCTCGATGCGCCGGCGCCGCTGACGGCGTTACGGGGTCGCGAGAGCATCATCCAACCTCGAAGTGCAAAGAGGAGTCGACCATGGGTTCAAAGTTCGCCGCCGAGTTCGTTGGGACGTTCTGGCTGGTTCTCGGAGGCTGCGGCAGCGCCGTGCTCGCCGCAGCGTTCCCCACGCTGGGCATCGGCTTTGCGGGCGTCGCGCTGGCCTTCGGGTTGACCGTCCTCACCGGCGCCTACTCGCTGGGTCCGACGTCGGGTGGCCACTTCAATCCCGCCGTGTCGATCGGGCTGTGGGCGGGAGGCCGTTTCCCCGGCGGGCAGCTGCTTCAGTACATCGTCGCGCAGGTCCTCGGCGCGATCGTGGCGGCGTTCGTTCTGTACATCATCGCGAGCGGGAAGCCCGGCTTCGACCTCGTCGCCTCAGGCTTCGCGGCCAACGGCTACGGTGAGCACTCTCCGGGCAAGTACGCCCTCCTCTCGTGCCTCGTCACCGAGATCGTGATGACGTTCATGTTCCTGATCGTGATCCTCGGCGCCACCCACCGGCGCGCGCCGACCGGATTCGCAGGGCTCGCCATCGGTCTGGCCCTGACGCTCATCCACCTGATCAGCATCCCCGTCACCAACACCTCGGTCAACCCCGCGCGCAGCACCGGGCCGGCCGTGTTCGTGGGCGGATGGGCGCTGGGACAGCTCTGGCTCTTCTGGGTCGCGCCCATCATCGGCGCCCTCGCGGCGGGATGGGTGTACAGCACGTGCTTCGAGGCTGAACCCGAGCCTCCGGTGACCGGGCGGCGCTGAAGCGGCGCCTGTCGATCCCCACGGCGGCTCGCGGCGCGCGCAGGTCAGCGCAAGATCGCGCCGCGAAAGGCTGGTCTGGCCCACGCCGCCGCGACGAGACGGCGGTAGGTCGGGAGGCCGAGAACCGTCACGGCCACCGCCCTCGCGGCGCGTGGGGCTGACCAGGGGAACAGGCGCGCCATGCGCCACGCGCTGCGCGCACCCTCGCCACGCTGGCCGGCCTCGGCCGCCCTCATGGCCCGGCAGAGTTCGGCCTTGGTGAGGAGCTCGGCGCGCCATCGCCGGTAGGCCAAGCGCCCGCAGGACGCTCTGACCGTCAGCGCCCATTTCTCGTCCATGACGGCGGCGTCACGGGCAAGGATCTCGCAGTTCCGGGAGAGCTGTCTCCCGAGATGCTCGTGTCGCACCACGAGAACCGCGCGGTTGCCAGCGAAGTCGGTGCGCTGCGCGAGCCGCATGCAGAGATCGCGATCCTCCGTGGCCCCGAGCCGCTCGTCCAGGCCGCCCACCTCGATGACGACGGACCGGCGCAGCAAAGCGCTCGACATCAACGGGACCCATCCGGTCAACAGCTGGCGGAACACTCGCCCGTCGCACAACGTGGACGGCACGAGCCCGTGACGGCGTGCTCGCGTGTCGTGCCGGCGAGCGCGGCAGTAGACCATGTCGGCACCGGGGCGAGAAGCGGCAAAGGCGAGCTGGCGCTCAAGATAGTCCGGCGCCCACTCGTTGTCGTCGTCGAGGAACGCGATCCACTCCCCGCGCGCCCTCGCGAGGGCGGTATTCCGCGCCCGGCTGATGCCACCGTTTTCTTCGTGGCGCACGTACGCGAGACGAGGATCCCCGACCTCGGCGACGACCTGCGGCGTCCCATCGCTGGAGCCATCGTCCACGACCAGGACCTCGAACTCGCGGAAGGTCTGAGCGAGCGCGCTCCGGATCGCCCGTTGGACGAGGTAGGCACGGTTCCACGTCGGAATGGCGACGGTCACGCGGGGGGACTGGTCCATCACGTGAGCAGGTCCGTCACGAAGCGCGTGAGGGCCCCCGGCTCGATGGCCGAGCGATTGCCGACGATCCCCACCGCCAGGGCGCCGACCGCACTGCCGAGCAGCCCCGCCATGTCCATCGACATGCCCGATGCGACGCACGGAGCCGTCACGGACAGGAACGCATCGCCCGCGCCCATGCGATCGACGACGGCCTGCGAGAAGATCGGGACGGTCCACCAGGCGCCGTCCGCGCCGGATACGAGCGCGCCGAGCCGGCCCCGCGTCACGGCAATCGCCGGGCCGCCGAGGTGGGCACGCACCTTGTCGGCCAGCTCTTCCACGGAGCCCCAGCGATCGCGCGTGGCAAGCCGGAGCTCCGGCTCGTCGATGCAGACGTAGCTGGCGCGCGGATACTTCGTGACGATGTGGAATCCGAGATTGGCGGCGTTGGCCTGCGTGTTGACGGCCAGGAACCGCGCCCGCTCGGCCAGGAGCGTCGCGACACGTTCCCCCAGAAAACCGTGGCCGTAGTCCGCCACGACCACGACGTCGTAGGTGGGCACGCTCTCGCGCAGATGCCTGAGCATCTCCTCTTCCAGAGGGGCCGGCCACGGGCTGTCGTCCATGAAGTCCACCTCGAACAGGCGTACGAGAAATGGCTCCCAGATGTAGCGGCGCTTGGTGATGGTGGGGGCGCCCGGCCGCACGAAGAAGCGTGGCGCCACGTTGGGCTTGAGGCGCTCGCGGACGAACGCTTCCCGCGTATCGTCTCCCCCGAGGCCGGTCACCAGGTGCACCACTTCACAGAACCCCGCCACGTGGTTGGCGCACGCCAGCGCCCCACCGGCATGCGTCTCGCGGCGGAGATGCTTCGTGGAGACGATGGCTTCCTTGGGCGATTTGCCGAGGGGAGTGCAGTAGCTGTACTCGTCGATGATGGCTTCTCCGACGACCAGGACCCTGAGCTTCCGGAGCGCCGCGAGCCCGGCCTCCACCTCGGCGAGCGAGTGGCGCCGCTTGAACGCCTCGAGGAAGCGCCGGGCGTCCTGCGGGAAGGCGTCGTCGACGGCGTTCGCCACGTGATGCTCGCTAACCGCGCGGGAGCGTCTTCATGAGAGCGGTGGAGGAAAAGACGATTTCGTCGGTGAATCGAATCTCGCCTCCGGACTCGTGGAGCGCAGCGATCTCCGCCCGAAGCCTCTCCGAGCGCTGGGACGGGATGGCGCAGGTCTGGCCCTTGACGTAGTACTCCGGGCGCAGCAGGCGGATCGCCTCGGCGGCGGTCGGCCAGCGGTTGATCGCGACGAAGTCCACGCATTCGAGCGCGGCCAGAGCCTCGGCGCGAAGGGTCTCGCCGAAGACGGGGCGGCCGTCGCCCTTGGCCACGTAGTGGTCCGCGGTCACCGTCACGACCAGCCTGTCGCCCAACCGCTTCGCAGCCTGCAGATGCCTGATGTGGCCGATGTGCATGAGGTCGAAGCAGCCGTGGCACTGGACGATCTTCTTGCCCGCCGCCCTCAGCACGGCCAGACGTTCGGCGACGACTTCCAGTGGCAGGATTTTCGCGGCTGACATCCGCGTCGCTCAGGTGGGTTGGCCAGATTGCCCTATGGAGGTGAGGAGCGCAGCATCCACCGATGGACCTTACATCGAGCCGCCGCCGCCGCCACCCCCGCCCCCGCCGCTTCCGCCGGGTCGCAGCTGCGCAACCGGCTCGGGCAGGGCAGGGCCGGTCTTCGCCGCCGCGCGAAGGCACTCGAGCATGGACTCGCCGTCTCCGGCGCCGCTGTACCAGAACGTGATACGGCCATCTCGCTGCACGCTGTTCAGCTCGGTGCCTCCCACCTTCGTGTGGCACACGGTCCAGCGACTCCAGGCCGTTTCCTGCGCGGGCGTGTCCGTCAGGAGGCTACAGCCGGACAGCACGGACAGGAGACCGACCAGGGCGCCGATCAGCGACGTATTCATCGGTCACGTACCCTCCAGCCCACCCGAGCCTCAC
>Ga0335077_10011861_pt1 | contig 10891 bp, 6 predicted proteins | sample Lox_Sample_31_FD_207151 | JGI IMG/M metagenome (GOLD analysis project Ga0335077, IMG submission 207151) | Soil microbial communities from Loxahatchee National Wildlife Refuge, Florida, United States - Lox_Sample_3.1 | ecosystem: Environmental > Terrestrial > Soil > Wetlands | place: USA: Florida...
GAGCCACGGTGAGGACGACGGCGGTCGTGGTGGAAGCCGCCGGAGCGACGGTGGCGGTCACCGTGTTCGAGGTGCTGGCAACGTCCTTGGCGTCTCCCGCGTAGGAAGCGGTCAGACTGTGGGTGCCGGCCAAAAGAGCGGATGTGCTCCAGACGGCGGTCCCGGAAACAAGCTGCGCCGTGCCCAGCGCTAAGGAGCCGTCCTTGAAAGTAACGCTGCCGGTGGCGGAGGATGGTGTGACCGCTGCGGTCAGGGTGACGTTTTGCCCCACGGTCGAGGACACGGGAGCCACGATGAGCGTGGTGGTCGTTATAGCGGCGGATGCCCCTACCGTCTCGGTGGCCGAATTCGAGATGCTGGCCGCGGTTCTGGCATCGCCGCCATAGGCAGCGGTCAGGACGTGGACGCCGGCTGACAACGCGGACGTCGTCAAGGTCGCTGTTCCCGCATTCAAGGGCACGCTGCCGATGCTGGTCGTGCCATCCTGAAACGTGACCGATCCACTGGCCGTGGACGGCGTGACCGCGGCGGTCAAAGTAACCGATTGGCCTGGAGTTGAGGATGTCGGGGTTACCGTCAAGGTGGTCGCGGAAGTCTGCAGCACGGACGCAATTCTCCAGGCCAGAGTTGCCGGGATTCGCGATGACGGTATGACTCCGCCGGGGAACGCGCCGCCATTGGCAAGGGGATCGATGAGAAGCCCGGCGAACGCGCTGAAATCCCCGCCCCGCTCCGCGGCGGTCGGAACATACGCCGTGACCGGTACGCCTGGGGCAAGAAGGACCGTCCCACAGAACTGTTGGTTGGGAGCAACCGGCAGCGGAAGACCCTGATAGGTGGCGTAGTTGCTGGAAGTCATGCTGCCGACTACCGCGAGGTCGCCCGCGCTATTGTTCTGTGTAAACGAAGAAACCGAAGTGAATGGCACAAACCCCGCTGGGAAAGTCGCGCACGGGGCCGCCGCGCCAATTGTCTCGGTGACCGTGGTCGAATTGCTGGCGGCGTAATTCCCATCTCCACCGTAGGAGGCAGTCAGGTTATGGGTACCCGCGGCAAGCGCGGAAATTGACAGGGTGGCCGTCCCGTTGGCGAGGGGCGTGGTGCTCAGTGTGAGTACCCCATCGTTGAATACCACGTTTCCGGTAGCCGCCGAAGGGGAAACTGTTGCCGTGAGGACCACGGTCTGGCCTGGAACGGATGAGGCTGGCAGTGCCGTAAGAATGGTCACGGTCGCCGCCTGACTGACAGTCTCGGTCACCACAGCCGAAGTGCTGGAAGGATTGTTGCTATCTCCGCTGTAGTTGGCTTGGAGCAGATGAGAACCGACCTTGAGAGCGGACGAAGTGATCGTGGCGCCGCCTCCCGAGAGCGTCTCCGGTCCCAAATACGTTCCCGTGGAAGTATCGATCACGGTCACCGTTCCGGTGGCGCTCGCCGGCGTGACCGCGATCGTAAGGGTCACCGCCTGGCCAAAGGCGGCCGGATTCGGGGAGGCCGTCAGGACCACCGAGCCGCTGGCACCGCTTACGCTCAAGGTCACCGTGTTCGACGTGCTCGAACTGTAAGCGCTGCTGCCGTTGTAAGAGGCCGACAGCGAATGACTGCCCGCCGGGAGGGTGGAAGTCGTGAAGGACGCGCTCCCGCTGCTGAGGGACGCATACCCGATTATGGCCGTCCCGTCCTTGAATGTGACGAGTCCGGTTGCGGCCGAAGGGGTGACGGTCGCCGTCAGAGTCACCGGCTGGCCGGTCGTCACCGATCCCGGCGCGACCGAAAGGCTGGTGGTAGTGGCAGTCGCCGTAGCCGGGTTGATCACCTCGGTCACGGCTGACGATGTGCTTGCTGCGTTGCTGGAATCGCCGCTGTAGGAGGCAGTCAGCGAGTGGCTGCCGGCTGTAAGGGAAGATGTGCTGAACGTGGCAGACCCGTTTGTGATATTGGCGGTACCAATGGCCGTGCCTCCGTCCTTGAAGGCGATGCTCCCGGTAGCGCTCGCCGGCAACACCGCAGCCGTCAGGACCACCGTCTGCCCGACGGCCGCGGGATTCGGAGTCGCGGTCAGACTCGTGGATGGCTGGTTGCCGGCGGCATTGATCGTTTCGTTAAACGCGGAGGAGGTGTTGCCGTAGTAGTTGGCATCCCCACTGTAGGATGCCGTGATCGAATGGGATCCCGCGGACAAGCCCGAGGTACTCATACCCGCGGACCCCGCCGTCATCGTGGCAGTGCCGAGAGTCACGGAGCCGTCATGGAACGTGATGCTCCCGGTGGCTCCGCTGGGTGTGACGACGGCACTGAGCATCACGGGCTGGCCGGCGCCTGCCGGATTGGGCGTGGAGGTTACACCGATTTGTGTCGCGGTCTTTCCGGTGCCGACATTCACGGTAACCGGCAGGGAGGTGCTGACATTGAAATTACCGTTTCCGCCGTACGTTGCGGTCAGAGTATGGATTCCGGCGGCGAAGTTGGCAGTCAGGGAGGCGCTTCCATTCGAGAGAGTTGCGGAGCCGAGAGCGGTGCTGCCGTCGTAGAAAACAACCGAGCCGGAGGCGCTGGAAGGACTCACAGTGGCCGTGAGGGTCACCGGTTGCCCCGGAGTCGTGGAGACCAAAGACGGCGTGAGGATCGTGGTCGAATCGGCCTTCGTCCCGGTGCACGCGCTGATCGAAAGAAGATTGACCGGCGATGCCGCGGCTGCGAATCTCCCGATCGGCAAGGTACTCGATGGACCCGATCCCGCACTCGCGGAGAACGTGGGTGCGAAGCTCAACGTTACCGTGGCCGTACCCGGGGGAGGGCCGTTGGCGGTGAACTGCTGCCAGACTCCGAACTGGAATGTGCCGGAGGCCGCCGGATCGGTGTTGATCACTTCCCAGACCGCCGTCGCGGAGCCGTTGACCACCAGAAGCTCCGCCAGGTTCGTGGTGGGAGGTGTGCCGTTTACCGAGGTAGTGGAAATCGTCACGGGCGGAAGGCCGTTGGCATCCACGGCAGACTCGCTCTGCACCAGCTCCGCGAAGGCCGACGTGCTATTGCCGGAGGGAGCGGACGTGTTCGCGGACGACGTATTCGATGCCAGGTTAGTCACCGAAACAAAGATGCGAACACCGGTAGGGATATTGTTGAAGGTCGCTTTGAGCCGGGTACCGTAGTCGGCCAGCCCGGCGACCACGGCGCCGTTCGATGCAGCCGGAAAGACGAAGCCCGATTCGGAATTGTAGATAGAGCCGGGGACGTTTTGCGTGGGGGCGCCGGATTGGCCGTTATATGTGGTTGTGGGGGCCACTCGCGGCAGGAAAGCTGAGGTGAAATTCTCGCGGAACTGGAGTGTCGATACCGCGACCGGAGAGCTGCTGCCGGTGCATTGGCTAAAGCTGGTGCCGCCGGCCGCGAGAGCACCCGAGTTGGCCGCATTCTGCCCGCTCGCCGTCAACCCGGCTGTCGCATTGGCTACCGTCTGGGGATTGTTGCTGACATTCACGGTCACCCCGCCGGAAATCGATACCGTACCGGTCACCGCACCGGTGCCTGCGCCCGACATCCCGGACGCATTTACCCGTACATTGGTGATGCGGAGAATACGGGTGCTGCCGGAGGCGGGCGCCAGCAACGGAATGGCATGAAACATCACCTGGCTGCCGTTCACAATCCCCTGAAAGACGTTGGCTCCCGGAGCCGCGGGACCCGATGGGGAACTGGCAGCCACCAGCACCGAGCCGCCGCCGGTGCCGGAGCCGACAGTCTGGGCGTATTCCACGCATCCGCCGGGTGCCGCTCCCAGGGGGCTCGAGCACAGGATCTGCGTCGCCCCGGGCCCGAATCCGGGCGCCGGCGCAGGCAGCCCGCTGCCGGGTTCGTCGACCAGAAGTAGGGCCTCCGAGACCGCTGTAGCGCCAGAGGGATCCAGCAGCCGGCTGGTGACATTGGCGTTGAAGGTAAGGGTGATATCGGCAGTCGGGATCTGGGTGGCGCTGGGCGTGGGGGTCCCGCCGGTGCACGTCAGCACGACATCGCCGACCAATTCCGACATGCCTTCGTACCGCACGTGCCGGGACACGGACGTCGCAGAGCACGCCAGGGGCGTCGCCGCCCGAAGATGGCCGGATGCTATGACGATCACAACGGCGAATTGGGAGGCCCCCCGGTGCCCGATCATGGCACATCCTCGGGAGACGGGCTGGACGCCGGCACGAATACCGTCCGCCCGGTGCTTCCGTCGAAGTAAAAGATCCAGGCGGGTTGGCGGCGGCCGGCGGAAATCAGAAAAGTATCGCGATTGCGCAACGGCTCGAGCGTCATGGCTGCTACGCCGGTGGAAAAGCAATTCACATCCCCGGAGGCCAGGTCGAGCGCCGCGACGAATTTGGTGCCGGGCCTCACCAGAAACACGGTCCCGCCGTCCCACGAAGGGTACAGCTTTCCGCCGCCCTTCCACCCGGTAGCTACGACGCGGTCCGACGGTTTGGTCGAGACGTTATCCAAAACGTGAACGGATCCCGCACCGCCGTCCCAAATCGCGGCGCTGGTTCCATTCCGGAACAGGGCTAGGGAGGCGATCGCGTTTGCCTCCAGGAGTTCTCGTGCGGCGCCGTTCGGCTGCACGGAGTACACGGAGCGGCGGCCGGCCATCAGAACGGTCCCGCCGTCATCGCTCACAGCGGCGGACCGCGGCATTTCGCCGAAGAGGCCGGCATCCACATCGGCGACCTTCCGCGGTGATGCCGGCAGCCCGGTGAAAACCTGCAGACGGTTGGAGGCGGCCGAAAATAAGACAGCGGACCCCGACTGCATGCTGAATGTCACCCAATCCGGCGTTACGGCCCCGTCTAGCGGTGTGACGCTGCCCACCGTACCCGTCGCAAACGAAAGAACCGCCACGCCTGCTGCTTCGCGTTCGACTATTGCGAAGTCCTGCTGCGGAGCCACGTAGATCTTTGCGACTCCGGGTGGCAGGGCGAGCGGATCGCTGAAGCGGAACGACCCGGGAACACCGAGGATCGCCCGGAGCACCGGCCCGGGCGACTGGGGCACATAACCCGCCACCGGTCCGGTTATGGCGGTTGCACCCGCCATGGGCAACGGCAGGGCCGCCAGAAGCCAACAGCCGCGTAGCACTCCTGGTACCGCCTTCATGTCCCCGGCCCCTCTGCAAGAACGCCATTCCCTCTCATACTGGTCCAAAGAATAATGTGCCCGCGCCGGTCCGAAGCTCTCATAAAGATCATCGGATGGGAAACTATGAAACTATAGAGCAGGAGTTGAAGCGCCACGGGCTGAAGCCTGCCCCTCTAGTGCGGCGGGCCGAAGGTCGTTCCGCCGCCGGTGCCAACCGTTCCCGTCGTAGTAGTACCGGTTTGAGAGGAACCCGGGCCGTTGCCTTTGCCTTTCGAGACAACCGCCAACGCCACGCCACCCGCCGCCGCAACCCCCGCCACGATGCCGATGATGCCCGCCGTCGAAACCGCTGCGGCCCCTGTGATGCTGGACTGCGAAATCGTGGCGCTTGCGCCCAGTCCGCGGTGCGAGGCATACACGCCGATGCGGTAGGTGCCCGGGTTGGAGTTGACCTGGAGGTGGGGCATCACCGCCCGGCCGGCGCTGTCGGTGTTCACGGTCACGCTCTTGGCTCCTCCGGTGAACGCTCCTCCCGGGCCATCCGCCGGCAGAAGGAACGCAACCGCAACACCCGCAAGGGGCTTGTGATTCTCGTCTTCCACCTTGACGATGGTTTCCCGCGACGTCCGCCGCTTGATATTGTTGATCGCGCCTTCACCCTCCAGCACGACCACGCTGAGTCTGGCGGGTGCGGGGGCCGGCGCGGGCGGCTCCTGGCCGTTCGCGGTCACGAACGCGACCAGCAACGGGATGAGCAGGGAACGAACCACAGGTGACTGCATAGATCGCTCCAGATAGTGGGACAAATCCGGCAGAAGTCTCTATCTTTTTGAGAGTTGTGACAGTGACCGCGCGGAGAAGCATTCATTCCGTGCCCGTGTGGGATAATTGGGAGAGCATCCCACACTCGATGGATCGCGAATTCATACGCAATTTTTCCATAATTGCCCACATCGACCACGGCAAATCGACACTGGCGGACCGCCTTCTCGAGACTACCGGCGCGCTGTCACAGCGCGAAATGATGGAGCAGGTGCTGGACTCCATGGACTTGGAGCGGGAGCGCGGCATTACCATCAAGGCGCACGCCGTCCGTCTCAATTACCAGGGCGAGGACGGCGACCTCTACCAGTTGAACCTGATCGACACCCCCGGCCACGTGGACTTCTCCTACGAGGTCTCGCGCAGCCTGCAAGCCTGCGAAGGCGCCCTGTTGGTGGTGGATGCGTCCCAAGGGGTCGAGGCGCAGACCCTCGCCAACACCTATCTGGCACTTCACCACAACCTCGAGATCATCCCGGTGATCAACAAGATCGATCTGCCGGCGGCTGAGCCCGAGCGCATCCGGGAACAGATTGAGACCATCATTGGCCTCGATGCGCGCGATGCGATCCTTGCCAGCGCCAAACAGGGCACGGGGATCCACGAGATCCTGGAAGCGATCGTCCACCTGGTGCCGCCTCCCAAGGGATCGGCCGACGCTCCGCTCCGGGCGCTGATCTTCGACTCGTGGTTCGATACCTATCGTGGGGTGATCATCCTGCTGCGTGTGGTGGATGGCCGGCTGCGCCTCGGGCAGAAGATTCGCTTGTGGTCCAACGGCCAGGTTTACGAGGTGGAAACCCTGGGGTATCAATCGCCGAAGGCCGTTCCTTGCGACGAATTGTCGGCGGGCGAGGTAGGGTACCTCTCCGCCAACATCAAGACGGTGTCGGACGCCAAAATCGGCGATACCATCGTGGACCACCAGGACCCTGCTGCGGAGCCGCTGCCCGGCTTTGAGGAGATCAAGGCGATGGTGTTCGCGGGGCTGTACCCCGTGGAGTCGCACGAGCACGGGCTGTTACGCGACGCCCTGGAAAAGCTGCGGCTCAACGACAGCGCCTTCAGTTTCGAGCCGGAGAATTCGGTTGCCCTGGGCTTCGGATTTCGCTGCGGTTTTCTGGGCCTGCTGCACCTGGAGATCGTGCAGGAGCGGCTGGAGCGCGAGTTCGATATCGACCTGATCACCACCGCGCCGGGAGTGCGCTACCAGATCACTTCCACGACGGGCGAGATCATCCACGTCGAAAATCCGACCAAGTTCCCGGATCCCTCGGAGATCAGGCAGATCGAAGAGCCCATCATCGACGCCACCGTGATCACGCGCGAGGAGTACCTGGGCGGCATCCTGAAACTGCTCGAGGAGAAGCGCGGAACGCAGAAGAAGTTCGAGTACGTGGGCGGCGGGCGCGTGCTGCTGCTGTACGAATTGCCGTTGAACGAGATTGTGCTAGACTTCTACGACCGGTTGAAATCGGCGTCGCGGGGCTACGCGTCGCTGGACTACCACTTCTCAGGCTACCGGGTGTCGCCTATGGTGCGGCTGGACGTGCTGGTGGCCGGCGAGCCGGTAGACGCACTCTCCATGATCGTGCACAAAGAGTTTGCCTACGAGCGCGGCAAAGACCTGATTTCGCGCCTGCGCAAGCTCATCCCGCGGCAGATGTTCGAGGTGGCGCTGCAGGCGGCTATCGGGAACAAGATCGTGGCCCGCGAGAACATCTCGGCGATGGGAAAGAATGTGCTGGCCAAGTGCTACGGCGGCGACATCACGCGCAAACGCAAGCTGCTCGAGAAGCAGAAAGAAGGCAAGAAGCGGATGAAGCGGGTGGGCCGCGTGGAGATTCCGCAAGAAGCGTTCCTCGCCGTCCTGAAGGTGGGGCAGGAAGACGAATAAAGTGGATGCTAATCTGAGTTAAGGACCAAGCTGTGGCAGCGCCAGTTCTGCCTCCGCGCCTGCGAGAAGGCGACCGTTTGACCGCGATGAATTCCTGCGCCGCTGGGAGGGCATGCCCGACCTGAAGCGCGTGAAATTGATCGACGGAATCGTACACATGCCGTCTCCAGTGCCGGGAGTTCACCGTGACTATCATTTCCGGTTAAGCAGTTGGCTGACCGGCTATGTGCTCGCAACGAATGGCGGTAAGGCTGGAATTGCGGGAATCTGGCTGATGTCCGAAGACAGTGCCCCGCAACCTGATCTTACCTTGGAGGTCGATCCCCGAGTTGGCGGGCAGGCACGAATCGAGGGGGACTATCCCGCGGGAGCGCCGGAGTTGGTCATCGAAATCAGCCACACCACAAGCGCGAAAGACGCGGGTGCCAAACTCCGGCTCTACGAGCGAGGCGGCGCCCTGGAATACCTCACGGTACGGCCCCGGCAACAGCATCGCCACTCCCGAGCATGCGGCATTCGTCGAGCGGCTGGCTCGTTCGCAGCGCTGATCTTCGATTCGCTATTCCAACCTGTGTTGCGCGAGTTCCATTAGAATTTCGTGGGTGCCGCGCGCTTCCGGCCCATCGACTGCACCCTCGGGATGCAGTTGCGTGTACTTTCCGTTTTCCCCCAGCTCCCACGCCTGCCGGCGGTCCCGCAAACAGGTCTCCAGGATCTCCCAGAGCCGCGCTTTGGCTTCCGGATCCAGAATCGGGGTCACTACTTCCACCCGTTTCGAAAGGTTGCGGAACATCCAATCGGCGGATCCGATCAGGAACTCGCCCTTCGCCGGCTCCTCGGCTGCAGCCGCGAAATGAAAGATGCGGGAATGCTCGAGGAATCGGCCGATGATCGATCGGACGCGGATGCCTTCGCTGTGGCCCGGGACCCCCGGCCGAAGACAGCAGAACCCGCGGACAATCAGATCCACCGGTACGCCGGCGGATGCGGCCTCGCATAGAGCTGCGATCAACTCGGGATCTTCGAGCTGGTTCATCTTGGCGACGATCCGCGCGGGCAGCCCCGCTCGCCGGTTCTCGGCTTCGCGCCGGATCCGCCCGATCAGACGGGGCCGCATCGTAGAGGGCGCCACCAGCAGCGACCCGCAGGCCGGAGTTTCGGAGTGCCCGGTCAGATAGTGAAACAGATTCACGGCATCGCGGGTGATCCGCGGATTGCAGGTGAACAGTCCCACATCCGCGTAAATGTGCGACGTGCGGACGTGATAGTTCCCCGTGCCGATGTGCGCGTAGGTTCGCAGTCCAGTGGCTTCCTGGCGAACTACCACCGCGACCTTTGCGTGCGTTTTGAGGCCCTGTACGCCAAACGTAACATGCGCGCCGGCCCGCTCGAGTTCGGCGGCCCAATGCAGATTGCGCTCCTCGTCGAAACGCGCCTTGATCTCGATGGCGCAGGCCACCTGCTTGCCTCCCTCGGCCGCCTTCACCAGCGACTTCACGAACGGTGTGTCGTCGCCCACCCGATACGCCGTCATCTTCACTGCCACCGTTTCGGGATCCACAGCCGCCGCCGCAATGAAGTGCTCCACGCTGCCTTCGAAGCTGTCGTAGGGATGGTGCACCAGAATGTCGCCTTTCCGGATCGCGGCAAAGGGATCCGGGCAGCCTTCCAGGGCCGGCACCGGCGCCGGAATCCACGCAGGGTCGCGCAAGCCGGCGATGGGCAGCCCGGCAATCTGGAAGAGCGAAGTGTAATCGAGTTCGCCGGCAAGATCGTACACATCCACCGCACTCAGCTTGAATCTTTCCTGCAGCATGGTGCGGAGGGAGGGCTCCGCGCCAGGCGCGAATTCCAGCCTCACCACAGGCTCGTAGCGGCGTTGGCGGATCTGCTCCCTCACCAATTCCCCCAGCGCTTCGTGCGAATCGTCATCGATTTCGACTTCGGCGTCCCGCGTCAAGCGGAACAGCGTGGTTCCGGTGAGCTTCATGCCGGAGTACAGCTTGTGAGCGTTGCCGCGGATCACCTCATGGAGCGAAACGTAGACGCTCTGGCTGGCCGGCACGTCGGCTTCCAGCGAAATCCACTGCTTCAGAATCGACGGAACTTTGATGCGGGCGTACGTACTGGTCTCCCTTTGCGGATCCTGCAGAAGAAACGCCAGCGAGGTGGAGAGATTCGAGAGGAAGGGAAAAGGATGTGCCGGATCGAAGACCAGGGGCGTGAGCGCGGCCGAGACTTCGGTGTCGAAATAGCGCTCGGCCTCCTCCCGTTGCGCCGGAGTCAAGGCATCCCAGCTTTGCAGATGAATCCCTCTCGCGGCCAATCCCGGGACAATGTCGTTGCGGTAGCAGTCGGCCTGCTGCTCGAGACTCGACTTCAGCCGGTCATGCAGCTGCGTCAGCGGGTGGCGGGCTTCGGGGCTTGGCTTGGTTCTCAGCGTAGCAACCCGCTTCATGAAGAATTCGTCCAGGTTCGACGTAAAAATCGCCAGGAATTTCACTCGTTCCAGCAAGGGGGTTCGTTCGTCCAGGGCTTGCGCGAGCACCCGATCGTTAAAATCCAGCCATCCCAGGTCGCGATCCAGCCAGATCTCGGCGAGCGAGGAAGGCACTTCCCGGTTGAGTACGCCCCGGTCGCCGATCGACACCATCGCGGTGGCTGCGCTCATGGTTCCCTCTCCCAGGCGAGGTAATCGCCAGTCATCGACCTCAGTCTACTGGCGCAAAGGTAACAGATTGATGAATGACGAACGGGGACGTGTTGGCGCCGTTTGGTGATTTCCGTCATTTTTTTCGGGTGTCATCTTAAATTAACCTTCGCCTGATACGATCTCGAAAAATTGTAAAAGAGACACACAGTTCTATGGCTGCCCCTACACTTGTCCATGAGAAGCTCGCCAAAGGCCCCGGTATGGTAGGGGTCGCCCTTTTCGGATTGATCCTGGTGGTTGGTCTCGCCTACATCGGCCTCCAGTTAAGCTCGGATCTTTCCATTATTCATTCGCCTTCCGTTTACCCCTTTCTCCTGCTTGGCGCCGCACTCCTGGTGGCGCTT
>Ga0335077_10011864_pt1 | contig 10890 bp, 8 predicted proteins | sample Lox_Sample_31_FD_207151 | JGI IMG/M metagenome (GOLD analysis project Ga0335077, IMG submission 207151) | Soil microbial communities from Loxahatchee National Wildlife Refuge, Florida, United States - Lox_Sample_3.1 | ecosystem: Environmental > Terrestrial > Soil > Wetlands | place: USA: Florida...
AATCCGGTTTGAACTCCTCCAATCGTCGTCCCGCGTCACCGCGACGCTGGACTTCGACGGCAGCAAATGTACCTACAAGGGGATGCTTTCCGAGTCGTACCGTGGCTTCATGGATTGTGGTCGTGAGGGAAGCCTTCCGCTCAGACTTTGGACCAAATGAATCCGATAGGGATGCGCAAAGTCTCTCCGCATAGCTGACACCATAGCTGTCCGATCCGCCAGCCGCGACGTCAGGGTCCGCAGTGTGAGCTAATTGGCTGGCGTTTCCCATCGACGGCGTGTTATGGAACCGTTGGAGTTCTGCAATGCCCGGGGCGTACCAAAAATCCTGGCTTCAGAGGGCGGTCGCCGGCGCGACCGCCTATATCTTCGCGATTCAGATCATTCTGGCAGGCGCCCTCGCAGCGCAGATGGCAATCAGGCCAAGCAGTGCCGAGGTCATTTGCCATAGCGCCGGTTTCGATAGCCAGACTGATCAGCGGCAAAACCCAGTTCATCCCGCAGACCATCAAGCGCCTTGCGGGATCTGCGGGTTCGCAGGCTTCACGCCGATACTTTCGGAAGCAACTTCAATTGCGCCACCTTGGCCGCGCCGAACCAGCGTAAGGCTTGTGGAGGCCGACAAAGCCATTTTACTTGCCGGAAGACGTGAGCCGCGTTCGTCTCAGGGACCTCCCTTTGCCGTTTAGCCGAATTTCGACCGGTTAAGGTTCATCGGGAGTACACTTATGCCCCGCGTCTTTCGCGTGCTTTGCACGGTCGCAGCGTTTGCTGCAATACCGAGCTTGTTGTTTGGCCAAGCCCAAAGCGTTCGGCCGCTCGGATCTTCCACGGAAGCGAGTGACCTCAGGGACGCAAGGGACGCAATCAGGACGGCGGCAGTCGACGGTAGTCCACAAGCGGAGGACGCCAACCGGCTTCCCCCGGTAGTCGTCCGGGCTCCAAACCAACCAAAGCGGCAGAACACCCGGCCCCAGCCCAGCAAGCGGCAAGTGGCAGATGAGAACCGTCCCGCAGAACAAGCCAAACCGCCAACAGAACTTGGCAATAGTCAGTCGGGAGCTGGATTGGGAGGACGCTTAACCGGATACACGGTTGACTTTGGTACTCCAGCGACGGCAGGCAAAGACAATACGTCGATCTTTCAGTTGCCGACCAATGTCCAGGTCGTGCCTCGCCAGGTCATGGATGACCAGCAGGACATCACGGTGCGCGACGCGGTAGTCGGCTATGTGAGCAGCGTGCAGCCGCCGAGCGTAACCAACGACAGCAGCAATTTCTATGATGGCTTCAATATTCGCGGTTTCGACAACCCCAATATCTATCGCAATGATTTGAGGCTGTTCGAGATCACGGGAATTGAGACCGCCAACCTTCAATCCATCGAAGTGCTGAAGGGGCCGGCTGCGATGCTGTTCGGTCGCCTGGAGCCCGGCGGCATCATCAATCTTGTCCCGAAGCGGCCACTCGATACGCCGTATGCATCGATTCAGGAACAGTTCGGCTCGTGGGGCTTGACGCGCACAACAATCGATTCAACTGCCCCGCTGACGCCTGATAAGACCTGGCTCTATCGGGTTAATCTTGACTACACCCAAGCCGACTCCTTCACCGACTTCGTCAATACCAAGAACTTTTTTGTTGCACCGACGATCACCTGGCACCCGACTAGTCAGTTCCGCTTCAATGTCGATCTCGAATACCAGAAATCGAGCTTTGTCGATAATTCAATGGGTATTCCTGCCGTCGGCACGCGGCCGGCCGACATTCCGGTGAGCCGTTATTTGCAGGCGCCGCCGTTGACAGTGGTCAATCCCAACCAGCAGGAACGCGAGTTGATCGGCTACGACTGGACCTATGACTTCAACAAGGATTGGAGCCTGACGAACCGCTTTGCATTCAACAATCAGGAATACCGTCAATTCCTCAACACGGCCTTTTCATTCGACGAAGCAAGCGGCGATCTGGCACGTCAGGTCTGGGACGCCCACGTCCACACCCAGACGTTCGCAACCAATCTTGATCTCAAGGGCAAGTTTGACGTTGGTCCCTTCAACAACGCGATTCTCGTGGGGACCGACTACTGGAATCTCACCAAGAATATCGAAGCATTTTCTGGCACAAATCCCAGCATCGGACCGATCAACATCTACGCCCCGGATTATAGTGGCGTTTACACTCCACTGCCCAACAACAGCTTCTTTCCCCTGCGCGAGCAGTGGACCGGCGTATACGGCCAGGATGTCATCTCGTTTGCACAGGACCGGATTCACCTGCTGCTCGGTGGCCGATATGATTGGGCGACTTATGGAACGGGCTACAGCCCGAACTCTGACGCAGAGGCGGAAGGGCCGTATGACCCTACAACTGGGATCGGTTTTTTGCAGGCCAAGGACCAGGCATTTAGCCCGCGCCTTGGTGCTTCGGTGCAGCCCCTTCCGTGGCTCTCATTCTACGGCAATTACACCAAGTCGTTCGGCGTAACCAATGCGCTCCCGGTACCTGGTCAACCCTTGTTTCCTCCAGAGGAAGCAACGCAGAAGGAAGTTGGTGTAAAGGCCGAGCTGCTCGACAAGAAGCTGACCGCTACGCTGGCCGTATACGACATTGTCAAGAACAACGTGGTCGCGGCGTTGGGCGGCACGCCCTTCTCTACTCCCGTAGGTCAGGTCGAAAGCAAGGGCGTGGAGTTAGACGTCACGGGCCGAATAAACGATAACTGGAGCATCATCGCGAGCTACGCTTACGACGATGCTCGAATCGTGAAGGGTCAGGGACCGAGCGTCCAGGATATTCTCAATGGCACTCTCTTTCCGCCGACGACCATTGTGGACGAGAGTGGCAACAGGCTGCAGGACGTGCCCTACAACTCCGGTGCGATCTGGGCGAAATACGATGCGGACGGCCCGTGGCGGGGGTTGAGTCTTGGCGCCGGTGTCGTAGCCGTCGGTGATCGCCAAGGCGACAACCAGAACAGCTTTATCCTACCTGCCTACGCCAGAGTTGACGCGATGATTCAGTATCAGTTCAAGCCACCCCCGGAGACACAGTTCAAGAGAGTCACCTTGCAGCTGAACGTGAAGAATATGTTTGACACGGTTTACTATCAAAACTCATCGTCGCGACTTAACATATTCCCCGGCGTGCCACGGACTTTCCTTGCCTCGGTCCGTGCTGAGTTGTGAGTAAGGACGGCTACGCATGGAATTGAACAAGGCTCTGGGCGTCACTATGGCTGCGAAGCCAGACCGTTGCTATGGAGCGTTTTGGCGCTGGCACTTTCTCGCGGCGCTGATCGTCATCCCGTTTGTAGTTTGGCAAAGCTGCACGGGGACCTTGTACCTGTGGTCCGAACGTTGGATGGATTTCCGCCATCCCGAGCTGCGGTTCGTGCCGGCTTCCCGCGCCCAAGTCGCTCCAAGCGCGCAGATCGCAGCGGCCTTCGAGGCTGTAGGGGACAGGCAAGTACTTAGAGACCCCGCAAAAGATATTCACGAAGATCACGGTCATCACGCGCAGCTTTCGCAGGGCTCGGCTGCACTGCCCGTACAACAGATCGTCCTGTCAGATGATCCGGGTCGGAGCACCCAAGTGATCATGCAGGGAGCAAATGGGCTGCCTTATCCGGTATTTGTGGATCCGCACACAGGAAAGGTCCTTGGTGTGCTGACGGCCGGACAATGGCTACCCGGCATCAGCCGTGCGCTGCACGCGGGATGGCCGCTCGGCAAGCCGGGAAACTGGCTTCTCGAGCTTGGCGATTGTTGGGCCATCGTCATGATTATCACGGGGCTGTACTTGTGGTGGCCGCGCGGAAGAAGCCTGTGGCAAGCACTGCGCCCCCGGCTTGATGCTGGCCCTCGGATTATCGCGCGAGACCTGCATGCAACCGTCGCCGTAGTGTTCTCCGGAATCTTTCTGTTCTTCCTCATTAGCGCATTGCCGTGGACGGCCTTTTGGGGAGGAGAAGTGTTGTCGCGGATTCAAGCGGTGACCAAGCAGGAAAGTCCGGCAGGTTTCTCGATCGGCGGGGCATCGGTGGGCCAGATAACGACAATCGGGCCCTCGATAGACGCATTCGCCGCTGCTGCCCGTGAGCGGGGAGTAACCGGTGCGATCGCCATTCAGTTGTCGCCCTGGCACAACGCGCCACTATTCATGACCAACCGAACCACATCATTGAGCGAGGATCGAATCGTCACCGCTGATGCTGCTAGGGGTAAAGTGATCGGCGATTTTCGTAATGAAGATCTGCCTGCCATTCCACGGATGGTCGTCGTCGGCATCCATGTTCACCAGGGTGATTTCGGGCCTTTCAATCTGTGGCTAAACACGTTGCTTGCGGCTTCGCTGATATGGCTAGCAGTGACCGGCGTCGTGTCGTGGTGGATTCGGCGACCCAAGGGACAATTCGGCGCGCCGCCTGCGCGCGATATTCCTTGGTCGGCGCCAACGATCACTGCGCTGTGTCTGATGGCCGTGTTTCTACCTATTTTTGGACTATCGGTTATCGCCGCCGCCGCAGTGGGGTGGATGGCGAAGCGCCCTTTGCGATGGCGCCAAGTCTGAGAAGTCCCCAGCCCAAGCGCGCCAACCGGCATGGGCCGCTTCGGGATTTTTCTCAGATCGACTCAAATCGAAGAGGAAGAGTAGGACATTGGACTTACTTGACTGGCTCGACCTCGAATAATCCATCGGCAGCCATGACAGCGTCGTAACGACCGCGTGGGTCAAGATTCTTATTCATCAATCCTAGCTTAGCCTGGGCAGAAACCGGCATCGTGTACTTAAAACCTGCCCCGCCATTGCGAGGCCGTATCACCGCAACGGCAATCGCTGTGAATCGGCGCGGGGTCCCGACGCCGATCGGCACGTTAAGCTATTGATCCAATTTGCGGTGGAGGGGTCACTCTCGGGCGCTTATTTACACTCTTCGCGATTTCGCGCGACTTATCAGGGGCGGCAGCATTCCGTGTCAGATCGTCCGATTATCCCTCGATAGCCCCGCGCCGATCCATCCTAGAAATCGACGCGATGTGCCAACCCCGATAATCACGGAGCATCAACGTTGCGTCGGATTCGCACGAACGACTGGACATTCCAGAAAGAGGCCGCCTAGTCAAAAAAGTGCCAGTTGTGGAAAGAGACGCCTCCACGCGAACCGCGTCGCAAGAACGGCGGTCGTGCGACGTATCCGAAATGGTTCCGGTGTGCCATTCCCGATTGAAGGCCTATTTGCAATCGACGCAGCATTCGCCTTGCCACGCTTCACGGCCTTCCTTGACTAGAAACCAAAGGAGCGCGAGCGAGCCGGTGCTGTCGATCCACCAAGCTCCAAAGATCGCCTGCACACCAAGGCTCACAACGGCGACCGCCGACAACCAGCCACACGCAATGGATTCCACCGCATCGGTTCTCAGCGCGCGGCTCCCCAGCCGATTGGCCAGATCAATCTTCCTCGTCGCGAGATACCGCATGATTGGGATTGCCAGGAGCGTGACGATGAACCCTGGCGCCGAGAACTCGGCATGGTGCCGGGTCCAAAGGTTCCATCCAGCCGCTACGACCACAAAAGCTGCCAGCGCAAATAGCAGCGCACCTCCGACCCGGCCTGCAATCCGCTCGGCGTTCTCAGAAAAGGCGCGGCCATGGCGAAGCTCAGTCGATAGCCGCCACATGAGCATGCCTGCGGAAAGCAACTCGATGACCTTATCCAGCCCAAAGGCAAGCAGAACGAGGCTACCGGACACGATGCCCGAACCGATCGCCACAATGGTTTCGATAACCATCCAGCCGATCGTGATCCATTCGAGCCGGAATGCCTCCCGAACAAGGGGGTGACGGTCAGCTGTGGGCTTTGCGGACAGGATCAGCGGAGGTGGTGTGCAGCACTCGTCCTCACATCGCTCCGGTACTTTACCGACGTGCAACATGTTTGAACCGCCAAAGCCAATCTCAAGCCCCAATTTCAAGTCATTGTCGTGCCTAACGCCGACTGCCGCAACCGTAAAGGCGCCCTGTGCGCGCCGTGTGACGAGTGGAGATTAAGGCTCAGCACGCGCCAGTTGCCCATCTTACCTTGCGGCAACACTTCGATGAGTTGACCCTGTGGTCAGTCGATACTCAGAATTGAGTGTGCAATCTCGTGGCAAAGACCGAGACTGGGCCACGATCGCGGTTGTACGCCGGATTGACGATGAACTGGTAGTCGAGGGTCACGCGACAGAACGACATCGGGAAACTGTAGTACGTCTCAAGGATCCGCTCGGTGCCGGGATGCGGAAGCTGTCCGTCCCCGACAAGAATGCCGAGGCCACCCGCGTTGAGAAACGTCTCATGCTCCTTTGAGATTCCGTTGACGACACCGGCAAATCCGAACGTGTCGTCGGGCCGCCCCCAACGTTTGCCGTTTATCGACAGCCCTGCAGAGACAGTTCGATCGATATCGGTGAACTCATAGGGTTCGATATCGCCATTGGCCCACCCGGCGCGGGCGAAGAGGCCGACATCTGGGACGATTTGTTGCTCGAGGTTGACGCTGACGCCGCCGCGGCTGCGATACTGACGCACCGCGGCGATATCGGCGGGTTCACCGGTGAGTTGCGCCAGTTGGATTGCATCCGCAAAGCTCCCCATGCGCCCACGCGACAGGAACCCCGTCACGGCAATCTTGCCGGGCTGTCCCCAGAGTTCATGCCGGTGTTCAATCTCTCCGATCCATTGGAACTGCCCGAACTGCGGGTCGAGCTCGGTGCTGTTCGGAACGATCGACAGATCGAACACGCCGCCGCGCAGCGTCCAGGCGCCCAGATACCATTCGGCGGTTGCGCCGAGCGAATAGCCCCAGGCTTCCGCGGCGTAGTCGAAGGTGCCGGCATCGATGATCGACCAGTTCAGAAAATCGCCGCGCGGGTCGTGCGCGTACTTGTTGGTATCGAAGATATCGGCAACGCTGAATTTTCCGACAGTGAAGACCAGTCGGTCGGCCGTCTGGCTGGCTGCAAACTGATTGATGCCGGCATCAATCTTCTGCGTCTCGCCGCCAAGGTCGATCGTCTGCCGGACGAAAGCGCGATGCAGACGCGTGTAGGGATAATCAGCCCCTTGCTTGTATGCCTCTCCGCTGGTGAAGCCTGCAACGCCGAGTGTGCGGCTCAATCCGAAGCCCTGGTCGATTTCCGGATTGATCCAGGCTTCGGCGCCGTCCCAGAGTCGCAGGCCCACAAAAGCCGTGGCGTCCCATGTCTCCCGTCCGCTGTTCGGCGCAAGGCTGTTCGGGCCACCATAGGGTGCCCGGAATGGCGCCGCGTACTGTTCGACAAATGTCGTCTGGCCATGAACGGCCCAGATGTCTTCGGTCGGTGCGGCGGGAGCCTTGGTGATCAAACCCACGCCTTTGACCGCAGTGTCGTCGAACAGTTTGTAGTTCAGCCCGAACCGGAGCTGATGCAGGGACATATTGGAGTCGAAGACCTCGGGCGTTCCAGCGAACGTCCTGCTGTGGTTGTCAAAGCCGGTGTAGAGATACTCGGCGCGCGCACTCCAGTTTGGCGCCACCGGAACTTCGATACCCGCGCCCGCCGCCCAGCCGAACCGCCACAGGAATGCGCCTTCGTCCGTGTCGGGCGGCAGCACGCCGCCAACCAGTTGCGTCCGTTTCAGTTGATCGTAGCTCCAGGCAAATCCGCCCGTTCCGTAGGCCAGCCAATTGTTATCGAAGACATAGCCGATGCGAACACGCACCGTACCGGTATGAAGCACGGTGTCACCATAACTAGCGACGCCGGTGTTCGTCGTGCCGACGGACGTTCCTGCAATTAAATTGGGAAACGAGGCATCGGCCTCAACGCCGAACAAGACTCGGGAGGGAAGCACGACATTGTAGCCACCCTGAAACCCACCAAAGAAGCTGCCGGAACCTTTGAACAGGTCAAAACCGTTGGTGAGATCGGTTCTGCTGACCGACCCGATACCTCCAGCCTGACTTGCAGACCAGTCGGACCATCCCGCGGCGTAACCGGCATGGCCGCCGATGTAGGCTCCGGTCCAATCAAAGGGAACTGCGACTGAGGACGGCGCCATCAACCGCACTTGACCAATCAAATCCGCGGCCCACGCGGAGGCGCCAGACATGAACGCCAGCGCCACTCCCACGCTGAATGCGGCTATGCACGCAACATTGATGCCTTTGGAGAGGGCGTGAGACTTGGCGTGAAATCCCCGGGTTTCTCGTCGCCCGCTGCCGACCTGGTAGGCGGCACTTTGCAAGTGCGTCGTATTCGCAGCTGGATTGCAAGGCTTGGCGTCTAGGTGAGTTGCGAAATCCATTCCACTTCCCGAATTTAGCTCAAGTCGACGGCGGCATTCGCAACCACAAACCAGGACTGCTTCGACTGATCGATCGAAATCCGGTTCAACAACCCGGCGCGCTCAAATTGGCGCAGCGCGTCGCAAACGGTGGACCTGGAAACAGGGCACCGTGCTTCGCGAGCTTCGTTGTAGAGGATTTCAGCAGTGACGCGCCGTTTCGCGCCCTTGAACAGCAGCCTTGCGACGGCGACCCGCTGCTTGGTCGAACGCAGCCCAGCGTGCTGCAGCAGGTGCTGAGTGTCTCCGGGCAACGGAGCATCCCGACGTGGCCGACCTGCGGTGATATATGCGCTCATCAGCTCGACAATCCTGGAATTGGCACGCCGAACGTCTGCAGGATCAGGAAGATGTTGAGCACCAACACCACTGCCGTTCCAATCAGGGCGGCGACATGGGTTAGCCGGCTATTCGCAAACTGACCCATGATGTCGCGTCGGCGGGTAAATATCAGGAGCGAAATCATTGGAAGGGGCAGCGCTATGCTCAGCACCACTTGGCTGATGACGAGCGCACTGGTGGCGTTGGCGCCAAGCGCGACCACAACGAATGCCGGCACCATGGTCACGAGCCGCCGGACCCAGATCGGGATTCGGAAGCCGACGAACCCCTGCATGATCATTTGACCGGCCATCGTGCCAACGGTCGAACTCGACACGCCCGATGCGATGAGGGACACCAGGAACACGCCCGCAGCCCCGATACCGAGCAGCGGCGTCAAGGTGTGATAGGCCGTTTCGATCTCTGCCACATCACTGTGACCCGCATGGAAGGCGCTCGACGCCATCATCACCATCGCCATATTCACCAGGCCGGCAAAGGCGAGTGCGATGATGACTTCGTGATTTGAGAAGCGCAGGACTTTTCGCCGTTCGTTGTCGTCGCGGACCGGCATGCGCGCCTGCGTCAACCCGGAATGCAAATAAACAGCGTGTGGCATGACCGTGGCGCCGATAATGCCGACGGACAGCAACAGCGCCTCGGCATCGGCGATCTGCGGCACGACCGTATGCACCGCTGCCGAAACCCAATCGACCGGAGCGATGAACATCTCGATCAGGTAGCAGAGCCCAATGAGGCTAACCATGCTGCCGATGATCAGCTCGATCGGCCGGAATCCGAAGCCTTCGAACATCAATATGCCGTAAGTCACTATCGCCGTGACGACCATGCCGGCAAATAGCGGCATTTGGAACAGCAGCGAGAGCCCGATGGCGCCGCCGAGGAACTCGGCGAGATCGGTCGCCATGGCGGCTACCTCGCTGACAACCCACATCGCCCATACAACCGGACGCGGAAACTGATCGCGACACATCTCTGCCAAGTTTTGTCCGGTGACGATGCCGAGCTTGGCGGAAAGGGCCTGGAACAGCATCGCGATCAAGTTCGCAAGCAACACCACCCAGAGCAGTCCATAGCCGTACTTCGCCCCCGCTTGGATATTCGTCGCAAAATTCCCAGGGTCCATGTAAGCGATCGAGGCAATCACCGCCGGGCCGGTGAACGTCAGATACGCGCGCAGTCCACCGCGCTGGCCTGCCAACACCTCGCGAGCCGCAGAGACGGTCCTTTCGGTCAGTGAGTCTTTTTTCGGCAGAGCTTCGGAGATCGCCGGGGGCATCGAGCACCTACGCCAGTTTGTAGTCAAAGCTACACTTAAAGATTAGGGCCTCCCTATGAGATGTCAACGCACACAATGTAGCCACAGCAACAAGTTGGTATTGGGATTGAAAATGGCATTCGCTTGGCGCATGGTGCATTCAATGGTGAAAGGCTCCAAGAGGCCGCAATGCTGCGATTCGCTAAGAATAAGCGTAACACCCCCGAACTTCCGCCTGAACTGACCCAGGCACGTCGATTCGGTAAGACTCGTTCGGCCCAATCGAGAGCGCTGCTCGAGGACTATGTGGAACTCATTGCGGATCTATTGGCTACCAACGGCGAAGCGCGGCCCACTGATGTTGCCCGCCGTCTCGGTGTCTCCCATGCGACCGCGATCAAAACGATCTCGCGCTTGAAGCGTGAGGGGTTGGCCACGGGGCGGCCATATCGCGGTGTATTTCTCACGGACACTGGGCAAGCACTGGCCGAAAGAACGCGAGCGCGTCACAGGATCGTCGTGAATCTTCTTGTTGCCCTAGGTGTTCCTCCCGAGATTGCCGAGGCTGACGCCGAAGGGATTGAGCATCACGTTTCCGAAGCGACGCTGAAAGCGTTCACTCATTTTCTACAAACGCGAGGGTACGGGCCTGCGACCCAAAAATCGCTAAAACCTAACCGAACGGTCTCCGCCTAAAAGCAACCTAGGCTATTTGGGACTGCTTTAAGCGCAAACACGGCCGGTTTTGGCGTGCCCAGTTTTGTACCGAAATGGCGCGCCACCATCGTGGGGCCGGGATCCGCAAACCTTCACAACAACGGTCATCGAGATGACACGCTCGCTGGACCGGGTACCCTCGGCCGCAGACCGTGTTGAAGATCGGTCGTCGCAACCGGATAGGACTTACCGGTATCGAAAGAGCG
>Ga0335077_10011867_pt1 | contig 10887 bp, 5 predicted proteins | sample Lox_Sample_31_FD_207151 | JGI IMG/M metagenome (GOLD analysis project Ga0335077, IMG submission 207151) | Soil microbial communities from Loxahatchee National Wildlife Refuge, Florida, United States - Lox_Sample_3.1 | ecosystem: Environmental > Terrestrial > Soil > Wetlands | place: USA: Florida...
AAGTTGAGTCGCAAGCGGCGCATGATGCGCCTCAAAAGGGTTTTCCGGCCGAACAATTCCAGGAGATGAATATGAGATCCCTTCAAGCGACTCGCGTTGCCGTCCTGTCTTCTCTCTCGCTCGGCCGATTAATCGCAATTTTGTTGCTGCTCGCCTTCGCCACCCCGCTCTTCGCGGAACCGATGACTTACTTATTGTTCGTTCATCGGATGAATGCGCCGGCGCCATATGGCTCGGTGGGGCCGTCAGGTACGTTAAACGGTGTTTCATTTGGCGCGAACAACAATGCCGTGATGACCTTCGTCTTCAGGGGAGACAGCTCATCTGTAGTCCCGTGGTCGTTTGGCGGTTCAAGTGGCTACGAGAACGTTACCGGCACCGCCTCGTTCCAGATTAACGACAGCGGGACCGGCTCTCGCATCGGAAAAGGCACTTTCTTGGCTTCCGACGGAATTTTCGTGAGCACCGATACCTTTTTTGGCGGCGTCGGCTTTGGTTCCGGAGGCGGCATTCCTGGTAGCGCGCAGTTCCCCGGTAATCCGGTTTACCCGTACGGCATGGTTGTATGCAATAGCTATGCCTTAAGCGGCCCGATCACCCTTGGACCGTTAAATTCGGCCGACTCCTGTATCAATTTTCCCTTTGTCTGTGCCGCTCCCACTCCTCTTGCCACCACCAGCGGAAGTCTCGTGGTAAACAACGACGGTAACGGCCAACTGGGTTTCTTCTTTGCCATGCCGGGAACGGCCACTCCTTTCTCGAACTTCAAGGCCAGGTCGACGGTCGATCCCGGCACCGGCGATTTTGCTATCACTGGCCGCTTCCGCCCCGCCACTAGGGGCATTGCGATCAATCCCACAAGCCAGCCGGTCACCTTGTACCTTCAGGTGCTCATGTATGAGGGCTTGCAATCGCTCTTCCTGACAATCCCATCCGGTTCGTTCACCCAGGTGTCGGAGGACCGTGTCTATGAATTCAGCGGTAGCGTCCCTGGCGGGACCATGACCATGTCCATCCGACATACGGAGGACAATAACTTCTCGTTTAACGCCCGCGGTAGCTCGACGAATCTAGTGTTCCCCTACTTTGCGATTACACCTTATCCCGACGCATTCTTCTTAAGCATCGGCAATAGCGCTGGCGAGACTGTGCCCGTTCCGCTATTGCACCATCCTGACAACTGGCAGCCGATAACTGGGAACTCTGATGTATCCAACAGCGGGCTAAGGGCGTCCCTTCGAAGGGCCGGGGCTGCCCTAGAACAAACCCGTGAGAAATTGAAATGATTGAGTTATGTCGCAGCCGGGCTTCTGAGGTGCCCACCCCCACAAGAGTATAGAGGTGGGGCAGCCTCAGTTGCGAGCGTCGGAAGCAAGGCGACTTGCCTCGCACCGAACCTCAATGTTTGGTGGCGATCTTCTTGTACTTTGCTTGCATTGCTTTGTAAGGCGTCACGTCTGGCGCTTTGAAGGTGAACCTCCACGCTCCTTTATGGTTACCCAGAGCGTGCGGCGTCTTGCAATTTACACCCGCGGGAGGCGACATGTTCGGTCTGGTGAGGTCGCTGATCATCGTTGCCGTCGAGTCGCACGTAATAACGCCTCCGGTATTGCTCGAAAACGTAACACCGGTGAAATCCGTGCTCGAGTTCACCAGTGCCAAAATTCCAGGGCCGTTATTCTGTGACACAGTTCCCCCTCGAATATAGGCTTCGGAGTTTCCATCGACTCGAATTCCCGCGCTGGTTGGATCTCCGCCGGTTCCGTTTCGCAGAATTTGATTTCCGCCTTCGATTCTGACTTGGCCATTTCCAAATACATCGAGGCCCGGCCCGACATGATCTGTAACCTGAGCCGTCTCAAACAAGGTCACTTGGCCCCCGTTCCCGACCTGGACGCCAAAGGGTCCGTTTGACTGAATTACGTTTGCTGGTCCTCCTGCGTAACCGAAGAACGACGCCTCGGAACCCTCTCCAGCCAGGACTCCTCCACCCCAGTTTGCTTGGATGCTGTTCGGTCCTAGATACGCTCCCCACTGCGCACGGGCACCACCTAGTAACACGATGCCGGCGCCGCCAAAAGAACCATTCGAGCCGTTGTTGTTAACGATGGTCTGTCCGACCGTCCCAACCAGGGCCGCCGAAGCGAAAACACCGGGCCCGCCATTGTTGCTGATATCAATTGGCGCAGCCCACGCCCCCAGCACGATGGTCGAAGACCCACCGGCGGCGATCCCGCCGGCGGAGTTGTTGTCGAAGGTGCCGGTTGCGGCTACGATCACGTCCGAGGTCCTGGCGGCGTTTAAACCATATCCGGCATTTCCGCTGCTGTTGCAGGTGTCAATTACGATGGCTTGCGAAAAACTGGCAACGATACCGTCCCCACCCGCATTTGTCACGTTGAGCCCGTATAGGTAAATTCCAGAGGAGCGATCCATGAGGATGCCACCACTGATGTTTGCGGTTTGGCCAAACCACGCACCCACACTGATGTCATGGACGCTGATCAGATTGACATTCTCGTTGCACGTTCCATTCACCAGGATGGTTGCGCCAGAGCCCGCATTCGCCAGAGCAGCACTGATGCTGGGATATGCGCTCTGGTTCTGACCTGAGCAGTCCACTAACAACTGAGCACGCAGCGAGAGCGGAATGAGCATCACTGCGAAAAGAAGAAACTTGTGTTTGTTCATAGATCCTCCGAGGGATTTCGCTTTTCTTGATCGTCGAAGACGCATCAAAGGGCGAGGTGGCGCATCAGCGTTTACACAGTGACGTGCCACCCGCAAGACACTTCCGGATGTGTGACAGGGACCTATTTCATCCCGATTGCCAGAGCGGCAAACGACCCTGTCACAATGGGTGGTTGAATGACTAAACTATAGCCGTTGTAGGTCGAGCGATACGATTTTCCCAGTTGTCCCAACCGATAGCTCACTCCGTTCAGCGTGAATGTTTCTACCGCAGTGATTGTGTGTGTGTTCGTGGACAGGAACTCATTGGTTACCGTGTTCACCAGCACTGTCTGGCGGTAGGTCGACACTTGAATCGGCGTGCCTTGACTGAAACTGGCTGGGTTGGAGAAGTCTGAGGGGCCATTGTTCAGATAGATGGTGCATGTTCCCTTGCGGTCTGTGATTCTGGATGCACCATGATTCACCACTTGAAATGCGTCGGCAGTGATCACAACCGTGAACAAGGCCGTTGTTTCATCCTTGGTCGTGGTGCTGCTGAAGACGGAGTTCAGGCCGGTGACGTCGGCGAGATAGCCGAACTGAATGTTGGCGGGGCCGTTGTTGTTGAATTCGGCAATGAATTCGTAGAGTTGTTGTTCATCCCGAATCGGGAGAACCTTGACATCATCTGAAGCGTTCGCCGCAGTGACCAGAAGCAGGACCGCCATAAGCCAAAAACTGAACTGTCGTATCGCTCGCATTTTGATTCTCCTATTTGCGCCGTTTGCGCAGCGTCCCGAGAGAATCGAGCGAATCGGGGAAATCGGCAATGTTTGTCCGCTGCTTTTCCGATAGCTTTTAGATAGACGCCCAAGTACATGAAAACAGTAATCTTAATTTGTAGATGAAACCCTCAAACAGATGACCCCGAGCACGTGCTAAACTTCCCACCCACTGGGAGGCCTTGGGGTGTGCCTCAAATACCGCGCCAATCTAGCGTAGTGCGTTTCGGAGCTTACGAAGTTCATGTAGCCAGCCAGGAACTTTTCAAGCACGGGTCTCGAATCAAACTCACACCGCAATCGTTCCGCGTTCTGCAGACTTTACTCGATCGTCCGGGAGCACTGGTGAGCCGCGAAGAATTTCATCGAGCCCTGTGGCCTTCGGACACTTTTGTCGACTTCGACCAGGGCCTCAACAGCGCCATCAAGAAGATTCGCGACGCTTTGTGCGATTCTGCCGAGACGCCCCGGTACATTGAAACGCTGCCCAAACTCGGATATCGCTTTATTGGCCAATTGAATGGCCTATCACAGCCGGTCATTGCCGAACCTAAGGGTGCTGGCGGCAATGGCAGTGGTTCCCATACACACGTGGTGCTCGCACCGGAATCCGAGCGAGTGACCTCCGTAACAGGAGGCGAACTCAGCTCCACTGGGTCGGAGGTGCATGAATATCGGCTGCGTTTCAAGGGAAGCAGCGAGTCTCGACGGGGAATTTGGCAAATCACTGTTGCATGTGCATTAGCATCAGCCTTGGTCGGCGGCGGAGCTATTCTCTGGGCTGTCCGTCGAAGCACAACTGATCGACCGGAGATCAGGCAGCAGGTTCTAACCGATACATCAAGTGAGAGGCCAATCTGGGACGCTGCCATTTCTCCTGACGGCAAGTATCTCGCCTATGCGGACAATCAAAAGATGTACCTCAAGTCGCTGGCAACAGGAGAGACGCGCGATCTGCCACAGCCTGATGGAATAGAAGACCGCGTGCCGGGCACGTGGTCGCTTGGTGGATGGTTTCCGGACTCCAGCCGCTTCCTTGGCAATATGCATGGGCAGACCATAACAATTTGGTCGTTTTCGGTCCTTGGCACACCGCCACGTAAGCTTCGAGAGGGTGAGGCCTTTGCAGTGTCGCCCGATGGGGGTTCGATTGCCTTTACCTGCGGTGGAATCTCGATCATGGATTCGAACGGAGAACACGCGAAGGAGTTTATCCCTCGCCAAAGTAATCACTTCCTATACACGAACATCCAGTGGTCGCCCGATGGCAAGCGAATCGCGTACAAGTTCGCGAAAACAGCCGACCCCTATAAACTTCCGCGCGTAGCGGTGATGTCGCCACCGGAGATCAGCATTGAGACCCTGGACCTGAGTGGACACTCGCCAACGACCGTTCTCTCGGGTATTCCGGTTGTTGATTTTCGGTGGATTCCTGACGGCCGCATCCTCTTCACTCGCAGTGGAGAAGAGGTGGATGGTACGGCCTCCAATCTTTGGGAGATTCACGTTGACGGTCGAACCGGGCTACCGCAAGACAAGCCGCGACAACTCACTAATTGGGCGGGGGTGGGACTCCGCTCGTTGACTTCGACTGTGGACGGGAAGCGCTTGGCCTATGTCAGGCAGGCAAATGTCATGAGCATTTACGTCTCTGAATTCGACCGAATTCGCCACAGCTTGAAATCCACGCATCGGCTCACCACAACGCAGAGTTGGGATTTCCCCTACGATTGGACCTCGGATGGAAAGGCCGTCCTCTTCTCGTCGAACCGAAGCGGACACTGGAACATATATAAGCAAGCCCTTGATAAAGAATTCCCGGAGATGCTTGTTGCGGGGTCAGATGAGGCAGAGGCACTCGCGCCGAGACTCAGTCCCGACGGAAACTGGGTGATCTATACTGCATACAGCTTCGATTCCAAGCGCCAGGTGTCAACCGATCGCGTGATGCGGGCACCGCTGGCTGGTGGTCCGTCTGAGTTCATCTTTTCGTCGCCTGGTCACCGAGGCAAATCCTGTTCGCGTGCCCCCGCCGACGTCTGCGTGGTCGCAGAACTGTCGGAGGATAGCAGTGAACTCATCTTCACCGCGTTCGGTGCAGTTGCGGGTCGCGGCCAGGAACTGACGCGAATAGTAATCAAGCCCAGGATGAATATTTGGTGGACTTTCTCACCTGACGGCAAGAGGATTTCCTACATAGAGCCGGGAGATACCACGATTCACGTTTTGCCCCTTGACCAAACCATGCCTTACGAGATTCACGTGCAGGGTTGGCGGGGTTTTACGGTGTTGACCTCCGCTGCCCAGGGCGACGGATACTTTGCCGACAGCAAGGCGAACGGAAAGATCACGTTACTTTTCGTCGATCTAACGGGAAAAGCATACCCGCTGACAGAGAACAAAAGTGATCGCAACTGGGCCATTGCGTCCCGCGACGGAAAACTCCTGGCGACCATGGACGAGTCGGCGGCTGGCAATGTGTGGATGGCGCAAAATTTCTGAGTAGTGTACGGCCTTATGAGACGGTGAGTCCCACGTTGGGGGAGGGCCCCGTGAAACCCCTAGGATCGTATGTTGCTGTCGCGCTACTTGTGTGTCTCCTGCTCGCGACCCGGGCGCGCACCCAGGAAATTGCCGGTACCATCTCTGGCGTAGTGAAAGATCCAAGTGGGCGCCTGGTCGTTGGAGCCCTGATCACCGTTCTCGATACGGATCGAGCTATTGTTCGGCGGACCCTTAGAACCTCTGCCGAAGGCCATTATAGCGCCCCACTTTTGCCGATTGGACGCTATCGCATCACTGCCGATGCCCCTGGTTTCAAGACTGGCGAGCAATCCGTGATGCATCTCAGCGTCAGCGATAACCTAGACGTGAACTTTGTGCTTCAGGTCTCTGGGGCCAAAGAGGAAGTGCACGTGACGGCCAGCGCGGCGCCGGTGGCCGGAGTTATCAACGGCACACAGATCCGCGAACTGCCTTTGAACACTCGGAATTATTCAATGCTGGTGTCGTTGCAGCCCGGTGTTTCGCACGACCTGGGAACGGACCAGTCGTGTATCGGTACGGTCGGAGCTCTCGGTTCCAGTGGAGCTGGCATTCAAGGCAGCGCCAACGGAATTGGTTATGCGGTCGTGGGTCAGCGTCCGGAACAGAACAACTGGACGCTGGACGGCGCTGACAACCTAGATCGGGGGGCGAATATGAGTCTCCTGACGTACCCTAGTGTCGACTCCATTGAGGAATTCAGGCTTTTGCGCAGCAACTATAATCCAGAATTTCCCAGCGGGTCGAGTGGCCAAGTCATTGTCGTTACGCGCTCGGGAACGAGCCAGTTTCATGGCAGTGCATATGAGTTCTTTCGCAATGAAGCTCTGACGGCCAATAATTTCTTCAATAACCGCAATGGCTTGTCGCGGCCTCCGCTCAGGTACAACAATTTTGGACTTACTATCGGCGGGCCAGTGCCCGTTGTTGGCCGGCAGCAGAACGGAGGAAAGAATGCCACCTTCTTCTTTTACTCAGAAGAGTGGAGGCGCGTAGTTGATTACAGCACTCTGTACGCCGGGACAATGCCGACTCCGGAGATGCTGCAAGGAACGTTTGCCAATCCCGTCTGCACGGAGCCGATCTTCGATCCCAACACAGGAACATGCACCGGCCCCACGACGACTCAGATCACCAATTTTGATCCTACCGCAGCTGCCTACATCAAAGATGTCTATTCAAAACTTCCCGCACCCAATGGGAACGGCAACCTCGTGACTCCGGCCATTAACAGATACAACTTCCGCGGTGAAACTGTCCGGGTCGACCACATCTTTACTCGGCGTTTCAGTATCTTCGGCCGTTACATCAACAACGACATTCCCGCAGTTGAGCCAGGCGGCGGACTATGGGGCAGTTCACCCATACCCGGATTTTTCACCACTCACACAAACACCCCAGGAAAAGGGCTGACCGTACAACTCAGCATGACGCTGGCGCCCACTTTGCTGAATCAATCGGGGTACTCTTATTCGTACGGTGCCATCGCCGACGAGTTGATTGGATTGGCAAACAGCAGCCTTTCACCTGATATCAAACCTGTCTTGCCATTTGGCTCGCCGCTCCCACGGATACCCGACCTCGCTTTTTTCGCGGGGCAAGGGCTCGGGGGATTCGGCCCGTACTTGGTATACAACCGGAATCACTCCGTGTTCGACACGGTAACGAAGATTTACCGCAACCACTCCCTCAAAGCCGGTTTCACTTACAGTCACTACGAAAAGGACGAAAACCACCCGATTGGCACCAACGGCTGGTATTCCTTCTATGGTGTCGATCCGAACGGGCAGTACACATTCGAGCAGGAGTGGGCAAGTTTTCTGCTGGGCAACGTCGCCAACTTTACTCAAAGCAGCTTACCGCATCCCGCGGATATCACGCAGAACCTCCCGGAATGGTTTGTTCAAGATGAATACCGCGTGCGACCGAACTTCACCTTGACCTACGGATTTCGATGGTCGTTTTTCCGGGCACCGACGGACGGGCGCGGGAACCTCAGCAGCTTTGATCCGAACGTCTTTGACGCGACTGCAGCTCCCGCAATAGACATCACGACAGGACTGCTTGTGCCCGAAACAACCGTTCCGGTCACCAATGGGATCATCGTCAACGGACAAAACTCTCCTTACGGTAACGCCATCCATCGACAGAACAACTTCAACATGGCGCCACGTGTAGGTTTTGCGTGGGATCCCTTCCGGAGAGGCAAAACCTCAATCCGTGCTGGATACGGGATTTTCTTTGACAATCAGGTGAAGGACAAGTACGAGGATGCCATCTTCAACAACGCGCCGCTGGCGAAAAATGTGAGTATCAGTAACACCCATCTCAGCGATCCCGGGAGTGTTGTCCCAGACTTGAATCTGGTTCCAAGCGTCGTTTACGGCATTGGCCCCAACTGGAGCCAGCCCTACACCCAGCAATGGAACCTCGAAGTTCAGCAGCAAGTTGGGCGCTCGACAACGATAGAAACCGGGTATTTTGGCAGCAGCGGCGTTCATCTCGCCGGTTCTGTAGATATCAATCAACCCCATCCGGGAGACTATCTTGCTGCGGGTGTGCTTTCCCAAGGACCGATTTACGGATATAGCACTCGGCTGCTGAACTACGTTCGACCTTATCGCGGCTATTCATCCATTAACATGATCGAGTCATCTTTCAACTCGAACTACAACTCTTTGCAGGCACAAGTCCAGAGTCGGATTCACCAAAGCTCACAAATAGTAGCGAACTACACTTGGTCTCGGGCCATTACCGACGCGGGACCGGTCGGATTGAACCGTATTCCGCAGCAGAACACTTATGACCGCAGAAGTGAGTACGCCGATGCACCTTTCGACCGCCGCAACATTTTCAACTTCAACTACGTGTACACCTTGCCCATCTATTCCAGTCAGCACGGCTGGGTTGGGTACGCGCTTGGCGGTTGGGAAGTTTCCGGGATCTTTTTCGCTCAGACGGGCGAGCCAATTACGGTTGCGGGTACGAACATAGACCCTGCGGGTCTGGGTCTATTTGCCCCAAATTCCATACTCGCGCGCCCTGACCAAATTGGCGACCCCAATCGCCACGCGCCCCATACGATCGATCGATGGTTCGACACCTCGGTGTTCGCGTTGCCGCCAGCCGATGGCATTCGGCCGGGAAACGCACGGCCTGACTCGGTACTAGGCCCCGGTTCCGTTCGCCTCGATGCGGCTCTGATAAAGAACACCAGGTTCTCGGAGAGTTTGAACCTACAGTTTCGGATCGAAGCCACCAACGCGTTAAACCACACCAACCTGAACAGCGTGAATGCGTGGTTCCCCGACGAAGTCAATTTCGGCAAAGTGACCAGCGCCCGCGGACCTCGCATCATTCAGCTTGGACTTAAACTTCTTTTCTAGCGAACTGGTTGCCTCTCGCGGCAAAAGACGAGCTCAACCCAAGGCAGATCATTAAATGAGACGTGCGACGGCATCCAACACTGTCCAGAAAGCGACAGAACTACGACCTGCGGCTGTGCTCCCTGATGCCCTCGACAGGGACTAAGCATCAGTTCGGCTTGCCGGTACGTGCGCGGTAGGGTCGCGCAATTCGCGGTTCATTGATCTTAAGCTCTGTGATCCCAAGCTGCTCATGCAACTGAGCCAGTTCGGCATGGAACTCATGGACACTAGAGGTTAGTTCCTGTAACAGTCTTGCCAGTTGCCGGATTTCGCGAATCAAGTGTTCAGTAACCGGCGCATTTTTGCATGGCATGGGATCTCCGGGTAGTAGATCTTGGTGGATTGGGTCAGGTTGGCTCGGCTGGCAGGCGGCTCAACCGGGTTGATCCGTGCACCCAGGCACGGAACCAGAACGGGGAACCGCCCACGACCGAGCGAGCTTGAAGCCTAAGCACGGACCGTTGAAGTGTCGTTGCCCGTCGGCAATTAGTGTGCGCCGAGTCTTGACTTAGGAGCATCCCAGCGCTCGCGATGTCGTCATCGACCCGAGTCGCGTCGAAGTGCGCGGCGATGATCCGCTTATGGCGCGAGAGTCGGCAGCGGCCGCAGATGCTCCAGCTATCGTAGATTGAGACTTGCTGGATTCCGCGTCGGAGAGGACCATGCGTTTAGGCTAGGTTTGCGAAGATGAGCCGTCTGTGCGCGTTCTGCCCAAACCCCGCAAATACACTGGAGCACCTGTGGCCTGACTGGATTTTGAAGAGCCTGAGCGCCAGTCAGCCCATCCGTCATTAAATCGGGAGCAGGCCTGCGGTCTACGTCAATAATCCAGCGGTCAAGATAAGAACCGTCTGCGAACAGTACAATGGTGGATGGATGAGTGACCTTGAGACGCTAAACAGGTCGGTGATCGGCGCGTTGATCCATGACATTTCCTTTCCTTTGGATGCAGGTCCACGGTCCAAGCTAGCAGTCTGGACTATGAAAACTGGTTTCGTTCTTGACGCGATCAAGCGGGACCGTGCGCCATTAAATGACGCAAAGGAACGCACTCTACTGCGAACGCAATCATCAATACCCGCTGAAACTACGGTTTGGATCGGCCGTTTCTCTGGTAGTGGGTTTCACGCAGGAGGGACCGACATTTAGTTGGACCAAGGTGAAATCAAGAAAGCCGCTCGAGGCTGCGTCACAACGGTGATCATCGGGCATCCCGCAATCCAGAGTGTGACGATTCGCGGAGTCCATCCGGAGTAGCACGCCCATCCTATCAAAGCTGTTGCTACAAAACCCGACCGCTGGGCTCAACTACTACACAAGATCTGTCCGCCGTCGGGGAAAGTGGACTGGCCTCCCCAACTAACATTCACAAGTCGCGGCCGCTCTCGTTTGGCGCGTTGATGGACAGATGGAGGACAGGCAGAAAGCCGTAAATCCGGCAATGTCAGAACGCTGCGTAT
>Ga0335077_10011868_pt1 | contig 10887 bp, 11 predicted proteins | sample Lox_Sample_31_FD_207151 | JGI IMG/M metagenome (GOLD analysis project Ga0335077, IMG submission 207151) | Soil microbial communities from Loxahatchee National Wildlife Refuge, Florida, United States - Lox_Sample_3.1 | ecosystem: Environmental > Terrestrial > Soil > Wetlands | place: USA...
CATAAAGCGTCTGCGCCTCCTCGCGCGGAATAATGCGGTCATGCTCTCCGTGCACCACCAGGAACGGGCAGTTGACGCGCTCAGCGACGCCGGCGAGCGAGAACTTTTTCATCCGCTCGACTGCGCCATCAAAGTCCAGATCAGGCACTCCAAATACCCAGGGGATCTGGAAATGAGAAGTCGCCACCGCGCCTTTCTTCATCTGTTCCTGTGTTCTTAACAGCCAAGCGTGCATGTTCCAGAACATCGCGCCGAACGCAACACCACCGGCATAGCGCCTCTCAAGCGCGGCAATGCGCGGAGCGCAATAACCGCCGAAGCTGTACCCCATGATTACGACCTTACTGGTATCGACATCCTTGCGACTCGCGACATAGTTGAAAGCGGCAATGCCCGGCACTTCGTAGTCGTATCGGCTGGGAATTTTCCGCAGGCGCAGCGTTTCGCCCTGACCCGGCCCGTCGATCGCGAGTGTATTGAAACCGCGCCGCGCAAATTCAAGCCCGCAGAACAAGGAGCTCATCTCCTTGCAATTGTCCAAACCATCGAACACGACCACGGTTGGAACGGGACCGGACGCAGTAAAAGCTTTTACAAAATAGGCTGGCAGTGTCGTGCCCTCGTAGGGGACCTCCACCCGCTCGAATTCGGGGTAGCGGCGCTTGAATCCGGCATTGAAGCAGCGGATCGCGTTGTCGTAGATCTTGGTCTTGATCTCGCCCGGATAAACCATTCGTTCGCCAGTATAGTAATAGTACCCGGCACGCATGTAGTAGTCGCCCGCGGTGAAATCGCGGCCGCTTGCGGCGGCATCATCGGCCATCTTGGCGACGTGATCGCCCATCGCGCACCATTCCTGCCACCACGCATTCTTATCCGTTTCGCGCCCTTGCAGCTTTTCGCCGATCCGCTCGATCTCGCCCAATGCTACGACCCCGTAGGGCGCCATGCCTTTGGTCACCATTGTCGCGTTTGACCAAGAGAAATTGTTGGCGAAGTGGTCGGTCCAACGGTTCGGCATTTTTACGTTCCTTCGATGCTATCGCGTGCCGCGCCGACCAGCATGGCCGGCCCCGTCAAATGTTGCAGATGAGGGATTTATTGCGGCTCGATGCCGGCGTCCTTCATGACCTTGGTCCAGCGGGCCAGATCAGACTTGATCAATGCTTCGAATTCCGCCGGCTGGTTGGCGACCGGCTCCATTCCCTGTGTCTTGAACAGCGCAATGACGTCGGGTAACGCGACAACCTTGGCCACTTCGTCGTGCAGCTTCTGGACGATTGCGGGCGGCGTGTTCGGCGTCGTGATCAAGCCAAAATAGTTGGCCACCACGAAATCCTTGAAGCCGGACTCGACCATGGTCGGCACCTCCGGCAACGCGGAAGACCTGGTAGCACTCGTAACCGCTATTCCACTGACGTTACCGGCCTTCACCTGCGCAACCTCGACCGGAATGGCGTCGAACATAGCGTCGATATGGTTGCCAAGCAGGTCGTTGAGCGCCGGCGCAGCGCCCTTGTATGGGACGTTGATGATCGTAATGCCGGCGCTAAGTCGAAATAATTCCGCTGTCAACGTGAGCGAACTGCCGGGACCGCCACCCGAGCCGAACGTAAGCGTGTTGGGATGGGCCCTTCCATAGGCGACAAGATCGTTGACGTTCTTGAATCCGAGACTCTTCCGTGCAGTGAGGATGAATGGGCCTTCCGACACTTCCGTAATCGGCGTCATCTTTCGCATGTCGAATGGATAGTTCTTGTGCGCTGGCTGCGTGATGACCGCGCTCGCCGAAATCATAACTAGTGTATGACCGTCCGGCGGCGCAGCGGTGAGCTCTCGATAAACCGGCTCGAAAGCGGCGCCCGGTTTATTCTCCACATAAACGTTAGTGTGGAGGCTCGCCGTCAGCTTCTGAGCAACCAGCCTCGCGGTCAAATCGGTTGCGCCGCCGGCCGCCACGCCGACAATCATGCGTATCGGCTTATCGGAGAAGTCCTGGGCTTGCGACGGACGACCATACAGCGAAACCAGCGCAAAGCTCGCGAGCGCAACGACCGCATTTGTAATCTGCAATTGATTGCTCATTATTTCTTCCTGTGCGCCACCTTGGGCGACTTTTTCATCACTTGCGGCCGATTGCAACCTTAGAGAAGTGGGTGGCGGTCGCTAATGATGTGGCGGCGGATTTCGCGGTGCTCTGCCGATAGTTGCGGCAGTTCGCTGCTTACCTTCGTAACATCGCCGTACGTCACCTGAAGCTGCGGCGAGAACCGAAAATAAATAGAGCCGTTTGTGTTAGGTATCTGTCTCGGCACGAAGACAAAGACCTGTCGGCTCACGATTGGATCGCGCTTGATGATACGCTGGCGAGCACGGTGATCGGCCGCTGGATTCACGAGCACCTGCGTGCGGCCAAAGTTACGTGCCGCGTCGATGCACTTCCGGCCCTCTGTGACGCCGCGCTTGCAGGACTAGGTCTTGCTTTGCTTCCCTATTATCTTGGCGACCCTGCTTCCGGGCTGCGCCGCTTCACACCGAAGACGCCGGCGGAGCCGCGATCGGCTCTCTGGCTACTCACACACGAAGACCTAAGACGCACCGCCCGCATCCGCGCCACGCTAGACTTCTTGGCAAAGGCGCTTGCATCGGAGCGTGCGCTTCTGGAGGGGAACCAACCAACGCCTCGTCGCGCGCTCGGCAATAGAGTCCAACGAAATCAACCGTCAGGTGTAGGAATCCGCCAAAATCGCGAATGATGCGGCACGCGATATTTTCAACGAGGGTTGAGTTTCTCGAATACGCTACATCTCATATTTGCGTTTGAAATAGTTTCAAATACCTTTTCGAATTGGCCGGCGCGGCAAAACCACATTATACTGCGGGGCATCATTCGCGGCCCAGGCCAAAGCCAGCATCAGCCATCGTCAATCAGAAGCCCGGGCATGATCGTGGTTGATACATCCGTGCAACAATCTTCGACGCCATTCCGGGTCGCCATTCCGCAAGCCACAATCGACCGAATCCTCAATCGTGTGCGGGAAGCGCAATTCCCGGACCGGCTTGACGGCAACGATTGGCGGTACGGGACTGACTGGGATTACATGAAGGCGCTCGCTAACTACTGGGCGAAGGAATATGACTGGCGCGAAGCAGAAGCGAAGCTGAATCAGTATCCCCAATTCGTCGCGCGTGTGAACGACTACGATATTCACTTTTACCACGTCAAAGGACGTGGGCCGAAGCCGATGCCGCTTATCCTGACCCATGGATGGCCGGGATCGGTGTTCGAATTTCTAGAAGCGATCGGTCCGCTGAGCGACCCGGCAAGCTATGGCGGTTCGCCCGAAGATGCATTCGACGTCATTGTACCGTCGCTGCCGGGATTTGGTTTTTCGTCTAAGCCAAAAGGGAAACCCATCGGCCCCGCGACAACGGCTGCCCTCTGGAATCATCTCATGACGGGCGTGCTCGGATACGCAAAGTATGGCGCGCAGGGCGGCGACTTGGCCAATGGTATCCAAGTTCAACTCGGACGTGCGTATCCCGGCTCGCTTGTGGGCCTGCATTTCAACGGGATCGCTGTAGCCTTTGCACCATTGCCTCCCGAATCCGAACAGACACCCGAAGAGCGTGCTTACGCGCGGGCGCTGGCCGTCCATCGACGCACGGAGTTGGATTACATCGGTGAACAACTCAATAAACCACAGACGGTGGCGCTCGCGCTCAGCGATAGCCCCGTTGGCGTAGCAGCGTGGATTGTCGAAAAACTCAAAGCCTGGAGTGATTCACCAGTGCTGGAGCCGGTTTTCACGAAAGAGCAAGTCGTCACGAACGTGATGATTTATCTTGTGACAAACACCATCGGTACGGCGGCCTGGTTTTATCGAGGGCTGAAAGACGATTTCGGGTCCTCTGACGGCAGAGTCATTGTTCCAACCGGTTTTGCCTCCTCGCCGCACGAACTGACACTTCTCAATCCACCAAGAAGCGCACTGGAGCGCAATTTCAATTTGGTTCACTACACTAAGATGTCGCGTGGAGGCCATTTTGCGTTTTGGGAGCAGTCCGATGCGATGGTGGCAGAGGTGCGGCAATTCTTTAGAAAACTGCGCCCTTAGGACCAAAAGTTTGCACCGACACTATTGCGACTCGAGTTGGTTACGAGCCGAAGAAAGTGGCACCTAACGCATTGATCCTACGTCATTTCAAGACTTGTTGAAATATCTCTTGACTCCAGGCCATCATTTCAATATTTGTTGAAATATGAAAAAGCAGGACGCGATCGCCATTCTCGCGGCGCTGGCGCAGGACAACCGGCTCGACGTCTTCCGGCTTCTGGTCGAAGCCGGACCGGAGGGCATGCCGGCCGGCCACATTGCCGACAGCCTTAAGCTGCAGCCGAATGCGCTGACGTTCCATTTGGACCGTCTGCGCGAGGCCGATCTTGTCACCGTGCGGCGCGACGGCCGCTCGATGATCTATGCGGCGCGCTACGACGCGATGAACGCGCTCGTAGCCTATCTCACCGACCATTGCTGCCAAGACCGTCCCGAGCTTTGCAAGCCGAAGGCTGCGAAGCCGACCTGGCGCGCCGAGAAGGTGCGCTGATGCGGCTTTATATGTTCGAGCATTGCTCGCTCTGCTTTCGCGTGCGCATGACCGCTGCGCTCAAGCGCATCCATTTGCAGGAAACGATCGTGCTGGACGACGACAGCGAGACCATGACCGCGCTGGTTGGCAAGCGGCAGATTCCGATCCTGGTGAAAGATGACGGCAAGCCCATGCTGGAAAGCATGGACATGGTCAGATACATCGGTGCGATCGGCGCCCCGATCCTGATGGGTCCCGAACGTCCAGAGATCGCGACCTGGGCGGACGGAATGGCCGCCAAGACTGCGCCGTTGACCTGGCCACGCTATCCGCTGCTCGGCCTGCCGGAGTTCGCCACCGTCGCCGCACTCGATCACTACACCGTGCGCAAACGCAAGGCGCTGGGAGACCCCGTCGAATTGCGCGCGAAGACCCGCGACTTGCTGCGCGAGTTGGCGCCGCAACTGGACACGCTAGACACGCTGATCGAGAGCCCGCGCGCGGTGAACGGCGCGCTGTCGCTCGATGATGTACGGGTATTGCCACTATTGCGCTCGGCGGCAGTGGTCAAAGGACTTCGTTTCCCCGATAAGGTCCGCGGCTACTTCGAAAACATGATGTCGATGATCGGCTATCAGCCGCTTCCCGCGATTTGAGGTGAGGCGATGTCCGAGCGCCCCTTTAACGTCCTGTTCCTATGCACCGGCAATTCAGCCCGGTCGATCCTGGCCGAAGCGATCCTGAACAAGATCAGTGGCGGTAAATTCCAAGCGCTCAGCGCCGGCAGCCAACCAAAGGGGCAAGTGCATCCGGAGGCGGCGCGGCTACTGCAAAGTCTCGGCTACGATACCCCCCACTTCCGATTGAAGTCGTGGAACGAGTTCGCCAATCCCGACGCCCCGCCGATCGAGTTCATATTCACCGTCTGCGGCAACGCCGCCGGGGAAACCTGCCCTTACTGGCCAGGGCAGCCGATGACCGCGCATTGGGGGGCATCCCCGATCCCGCCGTCGCGCAGGGCTCGGCGGCCGAAGTCGCGCTCGCCTTCAAGGATGCCTAACGCATGCTCAATCAGCGCACTGGCGTGATCGTGAACGGTACGCGCGGCTGGTATGAGGTTGGGCACAGCCGCTGAAAAGATCGTGGCATAAGGAAGCGACCATGAACACCATCTATGTCAAGCTAACTTGGCTGAACCGAAAATCCGTTGCGTCTATATGGGCCGTGGCTGCCTTAATCTGCAAAATTAAGCAGGAGGCCTCCCGCCAGGCGCCACCTTTCGGCCGTTGCTGCCTGGCCGCCGAAAGGCGTCGATGCTGTTCCTAATTGTTCGAGTAATGGTCCACCTGCGCCCTGGTTGCGTTCGTCTCTTGCCCTCGCGCGACGAATCTTCGACACCGCACAATAAGCGAGCTAACTCTTGCGCTCTATCCCAAAGAGCGCCTCCTGGTCGTGTACTGCGGATCGCATTGTAACGGCGCCAATAAGGCGGCGGTGCACATTGAGTTTCAGTTTGGGCGATAAGCGACCCGAAGCGCTCAAAAGAGGCTCGCCGTACGTCGTACCAATGTTCCGAAGTCCAAGCTATACTTCGACAATATCGACAGTTTGAGGATTCGCGCCATGACTATCCGACATGCCGGCTGCAGCTGCGGGCAGCTTCACCTTACGATCGAAGGTGAACCAGCGCGTATCTCGATGTGCCACTGCCTAGCTTGCCAGCGCCGCACCGGTGCCGTCATCAGCAACCAAGCGCGCTTTCGGCCCGAACAGGTCACCTTTGCCGGCAAGTCGACAACGTGGAAGCGGACAGCCGAAAGCGGAAGCGTGGTGAGCTTCCACTTTTGTCCGACATGCGGGTCGACTGTTTATTGGGAGAGCGAAAGCTTTCCTGGACTCTTCGTCGTGGCCATCGGCAACTTTGCCGACCCAAATTTCCCGCCACCGACCATCGCGGTATGGGAGGAGTCGCGCCACCCTTGGGTCTCATTGCCGCCCGACACGCCGCCGAAGCGAACGGCGAAACAGGGGTGATCACGCTAGCTTGGCTCTCCCAACCTACTGCGCCCGCACTTCTTGCGTGAGGAAAATCGACAACGCGCGGATGAAGGGAGCGGCAAACAGCGCGAATGGCATCATGACCGCCCACGAGATCAGCCAGGGCAACAGTCCATGAGCAAGGAACTGACCCGTTCCTACGAACGAAAAGCTCGCGGTGCCCGTTTATCGAATACAAAGACGCAATGGCGGCGAAAACCGGCCATGGAGATTTGCGTATTGCTCGCAAGTTAACGTCGGATTGAGCGATTGACTGCTATCGAAACAATGTTGATCAGCTGTGCTTGGCCTTATGGCGTTAAATTCGCTAGCTATCGAGACGAGCTTTTTGCGCATAGCAGCAACTCTCTTCGGCTGCGTTGCCGCCAAGCTCGCAATTGGATCAGGATAATGGTGACAAACAAACCTACACGGTTCGGCGCAGTGCCATGAAATCGCTTGAGACGTACCGATCGTATTTTCCCGTTGTTCAGCGCAAAATTTGGCTGAATCATTCCGCGCTCGGAATTTTGTCGACCCGTGTGACGGACGCCATCCGAAACGGTCTCGACTGCTTCTCGTCCGGCGAAACGAGCATCGAAACACAATTGCGCGAGCTTGCAGCGGCTCGCACCGCTGCAGCCGCATTCATAGGAGCAGATCCTGAAGAGGTCGCCTTTACCAAGAATGTAGCGGATGGCCTCTCCATCGTAGCTAACGGCCTAAACTGGCGGAAGGGCGACAAGGTCATTGTTGCCGACCAAGAGTTCCCCGCAAATGTATTTCCTTGGCTCAATCTAGAGAAGTGGGGCGTCGAAGTCTTCAAAATCGGCAGCCGAGATGGCCGCATTCCATTACAGTCCGTCCTCGAAGCGATTGACGAACGAACACGGATTGTCAGTCTCTCCTGGGTGGAGTTCGGCACTGGATATCGAAACAATCTCCGAGCGATAGCCGACGCCTGCCATGCCAAGGATGCTCTTTTTTGCGTCGATGCCATCCAGGGCTTGGGCGCTCTACCACTTGATGTTCGAAAGACGGATATCGACATGATGGCCACGTCTTCCCATAAGTGGCTCCTCGGTCCGCTTGGCGTCGGTTGGCTTTACGTTCGACGCAACCTCATCGGCAAAATAGGAGTATCCGTAGTGGGACAGACGAGCGTGCAGCGCCAGATTTCGACCGATTATTTGGATTACACGCTGCCACTGTGGCCGGATGCGCGCCGTTTCGAACCGGGCGTTCAAAATCATCTTGGTCTTATTGGCCTCCATGCTGCTCTTGGTTTGCTAAACGAAATCGGCATCGATCACATTCGCGACCGCATCAAGTATCTCACTGATCGAATTGTCATTGGCTTGATAGAGCGCGGGTATCATGTCGTCAGCAGCCGTGTTGATGAGGAGTGGTCGGGCGCTGTCTGCTTTGTTTCGTCACAGGTGCCGGTCTCAAATATCTACGCAAGTCTTCTTGCAAAAGATGTTGTGACCTCGTTGAGAGGCAATGTGATCAGAGTTTCCCCTCATTTTTACAATAACGATGAAGATATCGCACGCTTCCTTACGGCGTTACCTTAGTTAGGCCGTGCACTCATTAAACGGCTGGCCGGCGGATGTTCGGTCAACGCCCAATAGCGGTGGGAATGCGGAAATCGCGCCGGTTGCATACGACGCTTTCGATGAACGCGATGGCGCGGGGTGCCAGTACGTCTTTGCTGGGCTGGCGCCGTTCGACGTTGGCGCAGAACTCGCGGGTGCCCCGCGCCTGCTGTTCGGCTTTGACAGCCTCGGTGAACGCGATGCGGGTGAACACGCGTTTGCACGGCAAGCTTGTCAACGACTTTCATCTCCATGTTCAAGAGCCGACTCAATTATTTGCATCGCTCTGCAACGAAGCATCGAGAAATGGGATAATCTTTTCGATTACCGCTTCGGCTGCCTGTTCTGGCAACAGATGACCGCTGACTATGTCAAATCCTCGCACGTCGTCCGCCCAACGGCGCCAGACATCGGACGCTGTCAACGCGCCGGTTTCCATCCCGCTGGCAACAAGCCGTTCATCAGCCCAGAGCACCATTACCGGACAAGTAATCTTATGTCCCGATGCCCGGTCAGCCGCATCATGATCAACATCGACGTCGTAAGCGGACCGATAATCCTCAATCATCGCATGGCGCACCGAAGCCTCACGAAACGATTCGCGGTAAGCAGCAACGGCGGCGGGATGGAGGTTCTCGATCCCACCAGCCATCTGGTTCAGCGTGGCATCAAGAAAGGCATCCGGATCGGACGCCAGCATGCGCTCCGGCAGATCGCCTGGCTGGAGGAAAAGAAACCAGTGAAAGGCTCCCTTAGCAAATTGCCGGTCGACGGCGGGCCAAACATCAAGCGTCGGCACGACGGCGAGTGAACAATAAGCGCTCACATGGTCCGGATGGTCGAGCGCGAGCCTATAACCGACGCGCGCTCCCCGGTCATGTCCTATAACGGCAAAGCGATCGTGCCCGAGCGCGTGCATCATTGCGACGAGTTCCGTACCGACTGCTCGCTTGTGCCAGGGCCCGGCGTCTAGAACGCGGCTCTTCCCGTAGCCAGGCAGATCGGGTGCAATAACAGTGTACCGCTTCGCTAACGTTGGCGCGACATCGTGCCAAGTGGCGTGACATTGCGGATAGCCATGCAATAAGAGGACTGGCGGCCCCTCTCCGCCTATCACGCCTGCGAAGCGCACGCGTGAGGTCAGGCAATCGAGCGCTGAAAATCCTTCGAACAGGCGCGGGATGACGGCCTGGTTCACGTGAACTCTTCCCATTGATCAGAATTATGAATCGGTTCAACTTCTTGTCGAGGCGAGAAAGTCATCGGAAGGGCCGGATGAAGGCCAGCAAATCATCCGCTAGTAACTCGGGCTCCTCGGTAGCCATGAAGTGACCTCCGCGCGGTAAGACACTCCAACGCGCGACCTCGAACTGGCGGCGGGCAAAGGATTCAGGCGGTACGCCACCAATCTCCGCGGCCGAGAGATAGAAGCCCACCGGCACCTCAATCTGTGCGCCATCCACCCGTGCGCCGGGTGGCCAATCGTAGACAAAATATGGCAGGAACGATGTGGCAATCGTATTGGAGATCCAATAGAGGGTGGCGTGGCTGAGGATGATGTCCATGACCTCAGTGCGCGCGCAATTTAACCCATCACTCCAGGACGACCATTTCTCCGCCAGCCAAGCGGCGAGCCCTGCGGGAGAATCGCTCAGTCCATAGGCGAGACTGAGCGGTTTGGTTTGTTGAACATGAAAGTAGCCGCCCTCTGCAGCGGCCCATTGATTGCGCCCGACAAGATAGGCCTGCTCGTCCGCTGTCGGTATCGCCTCGCCCGGCAACGCCAGCCGGAGCGCATTCGAGCTGACATGAATCCCCCTCACTCGCTGCGGATGTCGCGCGCCCAGCCAGGACGTCACCCGCGCGCCGATATCACCGCCACTGGCAAAAAATCGCTTGTATCCCAGCGCCGTCATCAGGCGCGCCCACAGGTCGGCGATAGCAGCGCCCGTATATCCTTCGAGGGTTGGTGCTGGGGAAGAGAACCCGAATCCTGGCAGCGATGGGATAACCAGATGGCAGGCATCTTCGGGACGCCCGCCAAACCGTTCCGGCTGAGTCATCCGCTCGATCAGCGGAACGATCTCCAGGAAGCTGCTGGGCCAGCCGTGGGTTATGATCACGGGCACTGCTTGTGGATGCGAACTGTGGACATGGACGAGATGAACCGCCACATTATCAATGACGACGCGCTCATGTGGCAGCGCAGCAAGACATTGCTGCAGAGAATCGAAGTCAAACTGAGTGCCCCAATACTGCGCCAAGCGCTTGGCATCATCAGAGCTAGTGCCAACCGACCAATCATCGCGCGAGTCGTAGGACGGCCAGCGCGTCGCCCGAAGTCGAGCCCGCAGAACGTCAATTTGCTCCTTAGTAACTCGAAGGCTGAAGGTGTTGGTCATCTCGCGATCACCTCCCGGAGCAACCGCCTTGTCCCGGACGCAGCCAAGCTTGCGCGTTCCGCGGGTGGCAATCCAGCCCGACGGACGCTCGGAGCCTCGATGGCGATCGGTGTGTCCCGGGGAAATGCTCTAATGAAATCAGCGAGCCAAAGCCCACCTTCTCCCGGATAAAGTCGCCCTTCTCGCGCTTCGGACCGCACCCTATCGGGTCCTGGCGGGATAGCAGGTGCATCACACAGGTGCATGTAGGAGAACAGCGC
>Ga0335077_10011869_pt1 | contig 10886 bp, 6 predicted proteins | sample Lox_Sample_31_FD_207151 | JGI IMG/M metagenome (GOLD analysis project Ga0335077, IMG submission 207151) | Soil microbial communities from Loxahatchee National Wildlife Refuge, Florida, United States - Lox_Sample_3.1 | ecosystem: Environmental > Terrestrial > Soil > Wetlands | place: USA: Florida...
GGATCTGTTTGTCCCTGCGGATTTTCAAGCCGCCGGAAAGAAAAGTACGCCAACCTCCCCAATCCGAAAGTCCACACGCACCGCTCGTGCTTATCTATTAACTTCCATGAGTGCAAGCAAGAACCAGGAGGGTGATCTTTTTCAGGCACGGTTGGCAGAGCCAGCCGATGTCGGCGATTTCCGCTTTTCCGCCGGTTCCTTGGTCGAAGGGCGTGTGGCGCGAAGCACGCCCCCGCGCTGGCTTAGTCGGCCTGGTGTGCTTGTCCTAAGAGTGGATCGCATCGTAAAGGAGGACGGAGAAGCGTTCGATGTCCCAGGCACGCTCGAAGAAGCCGAGGCGGACTCTTCGACGCCTTTTGTGATGGACGAAGAAGGAGCCATGCATGGACGCAAACCGGGAGTTGGCAATGCTCTTGTGGATATTGGCTTTGGCTACGTCCTCGGCAAATTCGCCGACGATCTCTCGGAAGCGCCCATCCGGGCTATTGGCGCTGGAATGAGCGATGCCTCAGTAGCGACGGCGGCCCGCTATGTAGGCTTTGGGGCTGCCACGATCTTCCTTTTGACCAGGCACGGGCGCGACGTCAAACTTCCAAAATACTCGGAAATCGAAATCGAGTTTGGCCGCGGCAAGCAAACCGTCGCCGAAGGTGCATCCGGCTCGCCAAAGGAGAGCTCAGGCAAGCGGGCTTACCGGCCAGCAACATTGCAAGAAACCTCAACGACCCCTCCGCAATAGATAAGCAGGATGGTTCACGACGGGTACATTCGGGCACCTCGCTCGAGTGGCCTGCAACAATTGTTGCCTGTCCGCAGGGACAGGTGTTCTTATCGCTCCCTTAGTACGCGCGTACTATGGTTGGCCTTCTTCATCGGACGAGAACATATAGATGTAGACGTTTGCGGGGAGTTCGGCCCAGCAAGGGCCGGCTACAAAATTTTTCTTCGCGAGTGTGCGCCTCATGCCTCCCATCACGAAAGAACAAGACACCTTGACGGTAGCTCCGGATTCGGCATCGCGCCCCGGAACGGCTCCGGTTTCCTCCGGCGACGCCGCCAAGCAGCAGCCCGTTGCATTGGAGGTCTCCGTTACGGTGAACGGGGCACGTACCATCGATGGCAGCGACAAGCGCGAACCTTTCTCGGAGACCACCAAGACGGTTTTGATCTTCGGCAACGGCGCAGTGATCCGGCTGACTTCCTCGGTTGCTCCCGGCCAGTTGCTGTTCCTGACCAATGAACGGACCAAGAAGGAAGTGGTTTGCCAGGTGGTGAAGTCGAAGAACTATCGCAACGTCAGTGGCTATGTGGAACTGGAATTTACCGAGCCGGTGGTTGGTTTCTGGGGCATGCGGTTTCCGGGGGACCGTATAGGAGTCACTCCTTCCCCATCGCCCGCAGCGATGCCGCCTGCCGCAGTGAGCACACCGCCTGTCCCTCCACGGACTGTCGCACCGAGCACCCCGGCTAGCTCTTTGCCCAGTTCCGCACCGAGCTCTTCGACGTCGGCCTCCATTGTGCCGCCGGCAATCGATTCCGCCTCTCTTCTGGGCGCCTCCAAACCGCGGCCCGTAGAGATTCCGGCACCTGTTGCGCCCGTTCCGGTGCCTCCGGTGGCCGTGGCGAAGCCTGTCTCCGCTCCGCCGCAACCACTTTCCGCTCCTACACAATTGGCTGCAGATCCCGTTCCCGTGCCGCCTATTACCCCAACCGCTCCGGTGTTCGAAATCACCAGCCGCTCGGATGAGCCGGCTTCGTTCCTGGCCCCGGGCCCGCAGGCGCCGAAGCCGCCTGCAACAGTCGATTTGTCCAGTCTTGCTCCGTTCTTTGAAGTGAAGCCGGCGACATCTGCCTCTGCTCCTCCTCCGCCACCAGCACCTCCAGCCGTCACGAATCCCGAGACGGAAGCTCTGAAGCAGCACACCGCGCGTTTGCAAGAACAGCTTTCCAACGTGCTCTTCACCGAACCCGCTCCCACTGCGGCACCAGTTAAGCCCGCAGCGGAGGCGCCGGCCACGCCTGTCTCCGAAAAGAAAGAATTGCAAGAGAGCATCGCCCAGGTGCTGGAAATTGCCAAAGCGCCGACCGCAAAGCCAGAACCGGTATTCGCATTGCCTGCGGAGCCTGTAAAAGCGCCTGCAGAAAACAAGATTGCGTCTCTTGAAGATGAAGAGCTGAAAATTCCCGCGTGGCTCGAGCCACTCGCCCGCAATTCTGCGGCACCTTCTTCGACCCAAGAACTCATCCTGCGCGAAAAGGCAAAGCGGCTTTCGGAGCAACCGAAGATCGAAGAAGAAGGTGCAGCCGCAGTTGCGACGCCCGAGGCCGAACCGGCCGATTTGCTGCAGCAAGAAGCATCCGCACCGGAACCACGCATGCCAGAGTTTGGCTCTTCGTTGGTCATTGACGAGGAGATACGGCCGGCAGCCGGAACGGCAGTCAAAGGCTCCGGCAAGGGGCTGTTATTTGGCGCCATCGCCGCAGGAGTGGTTCTTTTGGCAGGCGGAGGCTGGTGGTATTTGAATCAGCGTCCGACGGGGGCTCAGGCGGCCAATTCGCAAGCGCAGATTGCAGCCGCCGCGAACTCGACAGCAAGTACCTCGGTCAAATCGCGAGTCGAAACTGCTTCGGTGACGACTCCTTCGACACCAACGGAAACTCCGGCTCCATCCGCATCGTCAGAGCGAGGCAACGCGCCGAGCGAGAGGACTCCGACCGCGAAGCCTGCGAGCGAGATTTCGGTAGTTACTCCAAACGACTCTCCGCGCAATGCGAGAGCGGCGTCGAGTTCTGTTCCCCGTGTTGTGAGCACAGCGGGTGCGGCGCAGCCGGAAGCCGTCCCGGCCCAGGTAAAAAAGCCGGTGCTCGGCGATGTTCATCTGGCGACGCCGAAAGTTTCGCAAAACCGCGCTGCATCGAACGGAAGCGGCGTTGATGAAGGCGTCTCCATACAAGATGACCAGTCAGAGAATGCCGCGGCCTCCCTTGGTTCAGGTTTGGCAATTACCGGCAAGCAGCCGGCAGCTCCCGCCATGCCAGTGCCCGTGGGCGGGGATGTGAAGCAGGCAAAACTGATTTCCCCCGTGGCCCCCGTCTATCCGGCCTTGGCGAAGAGTCAGCGTGTTCAGGGCGCGGTTACAATCGATGCCCTGATCGACGCTACCGGCCGGGTTACGACGATGAAGATCATTTCCGGCCCGACGCTGCTGCATCAAGCGGCCATGGATGCGTTGAAGCAATGGAAATATCAGCCAGCTACGCTCGATGGCAAAGCGGTGCCGATGCATTTGACGGTCACCATTCAGTTCCGTTTGCAGGAGTAATTCCCGCTAATTCCGGTTGGGCTTGCCCGCGAATAGGATGTGTGCGGCAATTTGCCTATTCCCACTGGCACAATGGCTTGCGAGATGACCGTCAGGTTCGTATACTGGCGGCCCGGCCAAATGGCAGGTGTGGCGGTGGGGTAGACCGCTTTTACTTACCCTCCTTGGCCCCCAAAATCGCACACGTAGAGAATTCGCGGGACGTGTTGAGCAAGGACAGCCTGCTCCGAAAAATCCGAGATTGTGTTCTGCTCTCGTTCGGGCTTCTTTCGACGGTGTGTGCTGGCACGGAAGCACCCAGACTCGGCGGGCAGGACATCATGAACCGGGAAGAATGAGCGGAGGAGAATTTCGCATGTCGCAAGCCCCAATGCCGGAAGAGATGAATGTCTACCAGAACGCGGAAGCGCGTTTTGAAGTGGCCGCGAACAAACTGGGACTCGAACAGGGCATCTACCGCTTCCTCAAGTGGCCGAGCAGGGAAGTGACGCTGTACATACCCGTGGGAATGGACAACGGGCAGCTCGAAGTCTTCACAGGTTACCGTGTGCTGCATTCGAACGTGCGCGGGCCGGGCAAAGGGGGAATCCGTTTCGCGCCGGATGTTTCCATCGATGAAGTGCGCGCGCTGGCCACGTGGATGACTTGGAAATGCGCGGTGGTGAATATTCCGTTCGGTGGTGCGAAGGGCGGAGTGATTTGCGACCCGCGCAAAATGTCGCGGGGAGAATTGGAGCGCCTGACGCGGCGCTACACGGCGGAACTGGCGGATTGGCTGGGTCCCGAGCGCGACGTGCCGGCGCCGGACGTTGGCACGGGCGAACAAACCATGGCGTGGGTGATGGACACCTATGCGATGCACGTTGGGCAAGCCACGACGGCGGTGGTTACCGGGAAACCCATCGAGTTGGGCGGATCGCGCGGGCGGCGCGAAGCCACCGGCCGCGGCGTCATGATTTGTTGCGATAAAGCACTGGCAAAACTGGGCATGAAGAAGGAAGGCTGCCGCGTCGTGATACAGGGTTTCGGCAATGTCGGCTCGATGGCTGCGGATTTAATGCAGAAAGCGGGCTATAAAATCATCGGGCTTGCCGACATCGGTGGCGGGCTCTACAACGAAAACGGCTTCGACGTACCCAAGTTGATCGACTGGGTGTATACGCAGAAAAGACCACTCCAGGATTTCCCCGGGGGTGGAACTAAGATGTCCGCGCGGGACGTGCTCTTTCAATCCTGCGACATCGCCATTCCCGCAGCCATCGAAAACCAGATCACGGAAACGAATGCGAACCAGGTGCAAGCCAGAATTTTGTGCGAAGGCGCGAATGGCCCGACCACCTGGCAGGCTGACGCCATCATCGATGGCAAAGGCATCTTCACAATTCCCGATATTCTCGGGAACGCTGGCGGCGTGACCGTCAGTTACTTCGAGTGGGTGCAGGACCGGCAGGGCTTCTTCTGGAGAGAAAGCGAAGTCAACGAGCGCTTGCTCGACGTGATGGAAAATGCGTTTGACCAGGTGGTGCGCTACGCGGAACTACATCACGTGAATAACCGCATCGCCGCGTATATGTTGGCGATCGACCGGGTGGCCAGTGCCCTCAAGTTGCGTGGGATTTATGCCTAGATTCCTGGGCCGTTTTGTAATAGTTTCTAGTCGCTCACACCAGGCCCATGGAACTGGTGGGGCCATTTCGTAACTCCGCTACGGAGTGTGCCTGAAGCAACGCTAGAAGCGGCGCGGATTGAGGTTCCGAGCCAGGAAGGAGTCCGCCCTTGAACCCGGACTCGCTCTTATCAGGCCACGCGAAAAGTGATGAACAGCATGCCCGGGACATTTGTGTCGCCGGCCGCTGGATGTACGAGCACGAATACATTGTCGCGAGCGAAGGAAACATTTCTGTTCGTCTCTCGGACGGACGCATTCTGACCACACCCACCTGCATGAACAAAGGGATGCTGTCGCCCGAGGATCTCGTCGTTACCGATCTGGAAGGAAGGCAGTTAGCCGGAGAGCGAAAAGTCTCTTCGGAACTTGCGATGCATCTGCTGTTTTACCGCATGCGTCCCGATGTAAACGCGGTGTGTCACGCACATCCACCAACAGCTACGGGATTCGCGGTTGCCGGCCGCGGTTTGACTCAGGCGCTGCTGCCGGAAGTTGTGGTCGGCCTTGGACAGGTCCCGCTGGTGCAATATGCAACGCCGGGTACGCCGGAGTTGAGCGCTGCGCTCGAGCCGTTCGTTCCGCATTATGATGCGCTCCTGCTCGCCAATCACGGCGCAGTGACCTGCGGGCCGGACCTTCTCACCGCATTCTTTCGCATGGAGACGATCGAGCATTGCGCGAAGATTACCCTCGCGGCAGAGCTTGCGGGCGATCCGGTGCTGCTCTCCGGTCGGGAAGTGGCCAAATTGATGGCTGCACGGCCGCGGTATTTTGTTTCACCGCCGCCGGGTGGGGGAGCAGAACTTCCAATCACGTCGGACAGCGGCGAAAGTGCCGGGGATCATGTCACACTGACTCGGAGCGAACTTGACGCGTTGATTGATGAAGCAGTGCGGAAAGACCGCAGCCGGCGCTAGAAAAGTCTGAGCGGCTCAGCGGACGGGCTGGCCATCGAGCACCTCGCGCACCTTCCTCGCCAGGCTTAGCGGAGAAAACGGCTTCTGCAGGAAAGCTACTTTCTTCTCTCGGATATCCTCGTGAACGACCGCTTCTTCGATGTATCCGGACATATATAACACTCTCATTCCCGGGTTCTTTTGTAGCAGCCTGGCTGATAGCTCTCTTCCGCTCATCTCCGGCATAACGACGTCGGAGAGTAAGAGATCAATGCGTCCACTTTGTTGCTCGGAGAGCTTCTGCGCTTCCTGCGGGTGCCTTGTCGACAGCACTGAGTAGCCATGTGACATCAGCACCGCGCGCACTAACTCGCAAACAGCCGGATCGTCTTCGACTAGAAGGACTGTTTCGGTGCCGTCCAGCGAGAGGCCTTCGGCGCGGCCAGCGTCTGCGGCAGGCAGCACGCAGTCTATCCGCGGCAAGTAAACCCGAAAAGTCGTGCCGCCGCCGGGCTGACTCGTGAAGGTGACGTGACCGTTGGCTTGTTGGACGACTCCATAGACGGTCGAAAGCCCCAGTCCAGTGCCCTTTCCAAGGGGCTTGGTGGTGAAGAAGGGTTCGAAAATGCGGGCTTGCACCTCCAATTCCATGCCGACACCCGTATCGCTGACAATCAACTCGACATATTTCCCCGGTTTCAAATTCTTTGGAGCTCCTGGGGAATCCTGAATCTCCGTGTTGCGCGTTTCCAGAGTGAGCCAGCCGCCTTCCGGCATGGCGTCACGCGCGTTGACCGCAAGATTCAGAATTACCTGCTCGATTTGTCCGGCATCGGCGAGAACGGTGCCCAGTTTGGACTCCAGTTTGGTAGAAATGATGATGTGCTCCCCGATTAGCCGGTGAAGCAGTTTCTCGATGCCAGTCACCACGCTGTTGAGATTGAGGGGAGACGGCTGGATCGCCTGTTTGCGGCTAAAGGCGAGAAGCTGCCGGGTCAGAGAAGCAGCCCGTTCGGCGGCTTTTTGAATTTGCTCGACGTGGTTGCGCAGCTTAGGGTCGGCGGCAAGCGCCTCGTTCAGCACGGAACTGTAGCCGCTGATCACCATAAGAATGTTATTGAAGTCGTGGGCCACTCCGCCCGCCAGAGTGCCGATGGCTTCCATTTTTTGCGACTGGCGCAGGCGCTCTTCCATTAGCCGATGCTCGGTGACATCGCGGGAGATGCCGATAATTCCCCGGATGTTTCCACTTGCGTCGCGGTAGGGACCGCGAGTCACCAGAAAAGAGCGCTGATCCTCCTTGTTGGGGAGTTGGAATTCCACGGTGACACTCGTGCCAGTGTCCAGAATCCTCCGGTCGTCTTTTGTGAGTTGGCGGGCGGTGGCTGCGTCCGTAAGTTCCTCGGCAGTGTGCCCAATTACCTCTTCTATGGGCCTGCCAAACAGCCGAGCTACTCGGCTGTTCACCATGAGGTAGCGTCCTTCTGCGTCTTTAACGTAGATGGCGTCTCCGGCGCCCTCAAACACCGAGCGGAGCAAGACGCCTCGCTCCTCCAGTGCTAAAGCTGCTTGGCGTTGCTGCTGTTCACTCACAACGATCCTGGCGATGGAGCAGGCAAAAGATGTGACCACGAGGATGATGGCCAGGACCAATTGCCTTTCCGCGATGCCTGCGGCCATCAGCAAGACGATCAGCGGGAAAACCAGGGAGACTACGTGAATCACTCCCCACTGCCCCCAGGTTTTTTGTTTGGCCGACAAACCGTCTGCTTGGGGTGCTGGTTCGGCAAGGGGCTGTGAGGAAGCGGCAAGAATCGTTGCTCCCAGGAACGGCACGCTCCAAGCGAGGTCCCACGGTGTGCCTGACCGGAGGCTCCGCGTCGATTGCAGATACAGAAACGGCGCTTCGCCACTCAAATAGAGGAAGAAAAACACGGCCATGCGAGAATAGAGGTCGCGGGCCAATTTGCGGCGCGCCACGAGCGCGGAGGAAACGAACGTAATCAAAAGCAACGTGTCCCGCCCAGTGTCGGGAATCCAGGCAAGCCGGCCGAAGGGGCCCCAGCCAAGCTGCCAGTCTTCCGGCGTCTGAAAAGCGAACAAATAGCAAGCGACGGTGAAGATGACCACCTGAGTGAGGTCAAAAATGCGCGGCCAATCTTTCCATTGAAACCCACGGTCCGCATCGAGGAACAAAGCGAGGAACGGTGGGGCCATGCTGATGAAGAAGATGACGTCGCTGGGCCACGGCCCCTGCAGCGGCGCTCGGAGAATGTCCTCGTAATAAGTCACCAGAAGCTGCGCGGCGCTCCAGACGAAGAAGCCGGAAGAGATCAGCAGCCAGAAATGCTTCCCGAATCCTTCCATCCGGCGGGACGCGAAAAGACAGGCGATTGCAGCGAGCAAAGCGCATGCGAACTGAATGAGGTCGGAAAACAGCGGAGCGGCGGACCAGGAAGGAACCGCCAGCAACAAGATGACGTGTAAGAGGAAGAGCGTCAGTGCAATGAAGACAAAAACTCGCCGGCCCCACCCCGATGCGATCGATCCTTGCAATTCCCAAGCCCCTTGAGGGAAGCCCACTGCGGGATAGCAATAGTGTGCACTAAAACAATGGCGTGAAGAATGAAGCCGCAACGAAAGATGTCGAATTCCCAAACGGGGTTTTGAACGGATTGCACGGCCCGGGTAACGGCTGGAAAAAAGAGCTGCCAAAAGGGGATGGGGTTTGATAGCGGGCTCGGCTGGTTCTGGCGTAAGCTGGACGCGATCGGATGAAGGACCGTCACGAACTGAGGAGGGCGGCTGTGTTCACGAAGGGCCTCTTACTTTTCGGAGTCTTGCTGACTTTTTCCGTCTTAGACAGCACAGCGCGGCCTCATCAGGAGAAAGGAGGTCCTATGTCACTGCAAATTTCGAGTTCGGCGTTTTCGGCGGGAGAGACGATTCCAAAGAAATTCACCTGCGACGGGCCGGACGTTTCACCAAAGCTGGCTTGGAACGAACCGCCGGCCAATACGAAAAGCTTCGCGCTGATCATGGATGATCCGGACGCGCCCGTGGGAACCTGGGTGCACTGGGTACTTTACGATTTGCCGCCAGAGACGCGCGAGTTGGCGGAGGGCGTTGCCAAACAGGAGCAGCTTTCGAGTGGGGCGCGCCAAGGCCGGAATGACTTTGGCAGAATCGGCTACGGCGGGCCATGTCCGCCGCCGGGCAAGCCGCACCGGTATTTCTTCAAGCTTTATGCACTCGATTCGAAATTCAGTCTCAAAGCCGGCGCGACCAAACCGCAACTCGAGAGCGCCATGAAGGGCCACATCCTCGGCCAAGCCGAGCTCATCGGCAAGTACGGACGGTAGAACGAGGGCGCGCATACACGTACCCAATAAATTCAACCTCTCGGAGAAAATCGCAAGAAAGCCCCGGAGCTACATACTAGTCTGTTGTTCTCAGACGAAATAAGTGTTGATGATAAATTAATACTCCTCCCAAAGAGGGCAGTTTCGAGATCACTGATCCCTATGACCGAGAGGATTCGGAATTAGTTAGTCTCTAAATAACTACCTGCGATACTATCCTCGCCTTGCTCTATTCTGATCTCGGGGGTCATCATGGATTCCAAAATCTACATAGAATGGCGATCACGGGAAGGAAAGTGGGTTGTTGAGAATCGCGGTCAGATACTAGCGCGCTTCGACACGAAGCTTGAGGCGAAGAAATGGGTGAGGCGTCATTATCCGGGCGAAGGATTTGAAGAAGAGCGTGTCGTGGTACGGGAGGATTCTCCTAAGGGAGCAAAACCGGGACAATGGATGAAGTGAGGCGGACGGATTATGAATGTTACCCAAGCCGACATCGACGAATTAAGAGAATTGTGGAAGAGGGCAGCGCAAGAACAAGAATCCTACCTCGATCGAATCTACAAAATCCTTGTACGCGAGGCAGGGAGCGAAGAGCAGTTAGAACGCTACCCGATCGCCGTTAATCCAGAGTTCATACAGGAAGCCGACAAAGGCACCGTTGAATGGTTGAATAAAGAAATCCCCAAGATCATCGTCCGACTAATTGAGCTTTCCAAAGCATCCCCAGTAATAAGCGATCTTGATCGAGGCGACCTCAAGTTTTCGTTACGCGAATTGCTCGCTTCGCTGCGATTACATCGGTACCAACATTGGGGGACGTACATTCATAGTGATGAGGATCGTGTTCTTGGCGTTGACCCTCCTGGGCAGAGCGAGGACGAGTGCGATTTACAAGCAGCCTTCAAACAGTTCACCGCTGCTAAAGAAAATGTGCAGCGGCTCGTTGATTTACTTGTGCCGAGCGATACGCCCGAAGCGACGGCAGTTGCGCGTTCGGAGACCGCGAACATTAGGCAGTATCGGCCCAACACTGCGTTCATCATGATGTGGATAGACGACAAGCAGCCGGAATTGGAAGATGTGAAAAATGGAATCAAAGAGGTCTTCAGGAACTTCGGCATTACTGCAATTCGGTCGGACGAGATTGAACACTCTGATCAAATCACCGACCGCATTTTGGCAGAGATCGCCACATCAGAGTTTCTAATTGCTGACCTAACAGGCGGACGAACGAGCGTGTACTACGAGGTTGGTTATGCTCATGCGCTCAAAAGACGCCCAATCCTCTATCGTAAAGGGGAGGAAAAGCTAGGGTTTGACCTCGCCGGACACAACTGCCCCGGATACAAGAACGTCACTGATCTGAAAGAGAAGCTGACGGCGCGGCTGACCGCCTTGACCAACAAAACCCCGGAGCCCGCAAAGAAGTGAGACGAGCCACGATTCGGTCAGTAAGACCCAGCTTCGTTTTGTCCACAGGTCCGGGTTTTTTCTAACTTCTAGCCTGAGTCGCAATCGACACTCTTTCTGGCTCACAGCCAATCGAGATAACGTACGCTATTTTTCGCACATTTGGAGGGGTGGAGGTCTGGTTGGTAAAAGAGAGGACCTGCGCAAGGTCCGAGAGGAGCCG
>Ga0335077_10011870_pt1 | contig 10884 bp, 6 predicted proteins | sample Lox_Sample_31_FD_207151 | JGI IMG/M metagenome (GOLD analysis project Ga0335077, IMG submission 207151) | Soil microbial communities from Loxahatchee National Wildlife Refuge, Florida, United States - Lox_Sample_3.1 | ecosystem: Environmental > Terrestrial > Soil > Wetlands | place: USA: Florida...
TTTATCAAGCGAATTCTCTCCGCCATGACCGATCTGCTGACGATGGCGGAGCGTGTCGCCGCCGGCGGAGACCGAACGGCGGCGGACGAGTTTGCCAGCCTTTTTCCGGAAATTACTGCGTTTACCGAGAGGCTCCGCTTCAACGTCGTCTATCGCGGTCCGCAAAAGTTCGCTTGCACCGAAATTCCCCTAGCCGACGTCAAGGCGATCAAGGTCGAACGTGGCACCAGCGTGAATGATGTGATTCTTGCGATCGTGACCGCGACGATTCGCCGTTATTGCGAGCTGCACGGTGATCGCGTCAAGGAAAAGCTGCTGCGGATCATGGTTCCGGTCAACTTGCGCGGCAATGCCAGTACATCGGAGTTAGGCAATCGAATCTCTTTGGTTCCCGTTACCATACCACTCGATATCCGACAGCCGAAGAAGTTGCTTGCTGCCGTACACAAGCGAACGGAGTTTCTTAAGCGCATGCATGCAGCCGAGTTGGTCAGCCTGGCGGGAGGCCTCATCGGGATGTTCCCGACCTCACTGCAGGGCATGGCGGGTCCGATTGCGAGCCAGTTGCCGATCACTCCCTTCAACCTTGTCTGCACAAACGTGCCCGGGCCTCAAGTTCCACTCTATCTGCTCGGGCACAAAATGCTGCACTGCTATCCCTACGTCCCGGTTGGAGGCGAGATGGCTGTGAACTGCGCCATTCTGAGTTACAACGGCACAGTGTACTTCGGCTTCAGTGGCGACACGCACGCAGCGCCTGATCTACGCCAGCTGGAGAGACTATTGAAGGAAAGCTTCACCGAACTGCGTGACGCGGCTGTCATCCGGCCGCCGCAAAAGAAGAGAACACGCAGGCGACGCCAGGGACTCGCCACAACAACGTCCCTTCCGATCACGAGTATTGTGCCAATTGAGTCGAGCCAGCGGCCAGCAACCACCGCACCAACTCAGCCAGAAAAAAGCCTAACGCAACTGGTCGTCGCGTAGACACACGATCCATCCCGCATGTTTCCTGTCGCCGATGCGGCGAGGTTGGCTGCAATGTCCTAGCGCTTTCCGGGCTTTTAGTGAAACGTTATACTAACGGATGATGCTGCTCAATTGGGGTTCGCGCACTCCTGCCATGAGCAATGCATGCGACAACGCCGAGTTTCCCGCAAAAGACGAAATGACTATCTCTCTGCTCGAACAACGTGACTTCTCTGTCGTCTTGTGGGATTGGGACGGCGTGCTGGTGGATTCGGGTCGTAATTTCTACGGAGCCTATGAAATGGTATTGCGGGAGGAGGGCATCGCCGTCACCCCGCGTGAGATTTTCTTGCGCGAGGGTGAGCCAACGCCAGTTCTCTTGCGGGCGATCTTCGACAGGCATCATGTCCGTGTGGATGACGATAAGATCAAAGACCTTGTGATCCGCCGTCGTGAGTATGACACTCGGGTCGGAGAGCGAAAGTTATTTCCTGCCGTGCCTCGGCTGCTGAGCAGATTGCGACGCGCGGGTTGCCGCAATGGCTTGGTCACCGGGTCTTCGAGGCGGTCACTGCAGAGAGTGCTGCAACCGGAGCAGACGCGATGGTTCGACATCATTGTGACGGCCGATGATGTGGCGCAGGGAAAACCGAATCCCGAGCCATTTCTGCGGGCGACGCAAGTCCTGCAGGCTGATCCCGATTCATGTGTTGTGATTGAGAATGCTCCTTTTGGCATCGAAGCAGCGCGCAAGGCCGGCTGTGCTGTCGTAGCGCTCTGCAGCACTCTTTCAAAGGAAGATCTGACCCATGCGAATTGGGTCGTGAACAATCACGATGAACTCGAGATGCTTTTGTTTCAATGCGCGCCTGCACAATGACGTGGTAGAGATGAGTCCCATCTCGGGAGATTCGAAATGATCACAATCCGGGAGGTGGCGGGCAAAAGTGGCTTTTCCGTAACCACGGTGTCGATGGTCCTGAACAACGGTGCCGGCGTCAGCCGCATTCCCGAGCGCACCCGCAATCGGATCTGGGAGGTAGCGCGCCGGTTGGGTTATCGGCCCAATCTGCACGCGCGCTCGCTGCGCAGCAATCGCAGTCAGACGCTGGGCGTGATGGTGTTCGATCTCACCGATCCGTATTGCACCCAGATCCTGCGTGGTATTCAGAACCACATACGCCCGTCCGGACTCTTTCCGATCGTGACAGACTTGCAGGATGACCGTTCGCAGTTTCAAACCTGTCTCGACATGCTCCTGGGCCGCCGAGTGGAAGGGATCATCTCCATCGCCAACCCGCTGTATCTCGATAGCAAGTTGCTTTCGGAGTTTTCCGAGCGAAATATTCCAGCGGTGGTAATTGGGCGTGAATTGTCAAGTGTCCCTGTCAGCTCGGTCGTAGTAGATAACGCTGCCGGAACTAGGCTTGCGATCGAACATCTGTATGATCTGGGCCATACCAAACTGGCGTTTATCAAGGGTCCGGACATCCTGGTGGATAGCATTCAGCGGTGGCAGGGATTGGAAGGCTTTGCCCTAGAGGTGGGTCTCGAAATCAATCCCGACCTCATTGTGCAGATCAAGGGACGGAACTCTACGTTTCGGGAAGCGTATGAGCTCACCGAGGAACTCCTGCGCCGCCGCCTCCGTTTCACGGGCTTGGTTACGTTTGATGATCTCAGCGCCTGCGCCGCTATACGCGCCCTGACGAAATCGGGACGACGAGTACCGGAAGACTGTTCAATCGTGGGGTTTGACGACATCCCCAGCGCGGCTTTCTACAATCCCCCGCTGACTACCATCGAGCAGCAGCTTGAGCTGCAGGGCTCGTTGGGTGCGGAAATCGTAGAGCATTTGATGCGCGCCGCCGCGGAAAATCTAACATTGCCCCCGAAACATCGCAAAGTCATTCCCAAGCTTGTCGTGCGTGACTCCACGTGTCCCGCCGGAAAATCTTGATCCTGAATTCTTCCTTGCGCCTACCAGTCCACGACCTCATAAAACTCGACCCAGGTGCACTCGAAGAAATGCTTTTGCTGGTTGGCGAGCCCGGTATGTTCGGGGTTTGTGTCGAAAAGCTTAAGGGCTGCTTCCGCGTCAGCCAGGCTCTCGAAGCGCCGTTGCCAGATCACGGTATTTCTGGGCTCGCGTCCCGAGATTGGGATCAAGCGCTCACCACGCGGAAGAATGCCGCGGTGCTCAAGCTGCGAGAATTCTTTCTCAAGCGCCATGAATTCGTCTGTCCTGGAGTGTTGAAACTGTTGCACCATGCGCAAGATAACGGCCACACTTCCTCCTCATCGCATTTGAAGTTCACATTTCGATCATTTCGGCATTATTTCCGGCATCATCCGGAACATCGAAGCAAACCAGTTCTGCGCGAAAGCCACGCGTCCGGTAAGCACCGTAGGCGATGCCCAGCAGCATCCATACAGTGCCGGCGATTTTTGCGGGATGACTCAGGTTCATCCATAACACCAGGCAAATGGTGAAACCCAGAATGGGTGGAAGAAAGTTGGTGAGCGTTCTCTGTCGCTCCCGCAGAAAATATCGTGTGAACGACGCAGCATTGACCCCCATGAAGGCCAGCAAGGCGCCGAAATTCAGTAATTCGGCGGCACGCTCAAAGGTGAGCACGACGGTTCCCGCGAGCGCGAGGGCACCGACAAAGATGACATTGTTTTGCGGAATGCGGCGCTTCGGCTCGATCGCTCCAAAGAACGACTTGGGAAGCGCATTGCTCCGACCCATTCCATACAACAGGCGCGCCGCCCCAAGTTGCGATCCCATGCCGGAGCCGATGGTCGCGACCAGCAACGTGATGTTGATCAGCAGGAACAGCCATGCACCCCCAGCCCGTCCCGCGACGTGTACAAAGGCAGTATCTACGTCCGGAAACGGCTGCGTTCCCGGCCATACGAGTTGCGCCGCGTAGACCTCAACCGAAGCAAGCACACCCGTAATCAGGCAAACCAGAACAGTCGCAAGCAGAATGTTCCGTCGCGGATTCTCAGCCTCCTCCGAAAGTGTAGAAATGCCGTCGAACCCAATGTAAGTCAGCACGGCGAGTGAGGTACCGCCCAAAACCGCCGAGCTACTGAAGGTCCGGGGATCGTAAAAAGGCCGCACAAAAAAGGCCAGCCCATCGTGCGGTGTATGGAGTACGTATCGCGTGGCGGCCGCGAGAAAAATGAGGATCACAATTCCCATGCCGGCGGCCAAGGTTTCGTTAATGCGCGCCGACGTGCGAATGCCGAAAAGGTTCAAGCCGGTAAATAATGAAATAAAGGCGATCACCAAGACCGGGTAGGGAACTTCCGGAAAGAAGTTGAGAGCGAACTTGCTGCACAGAATCGTGCACACGATTGGATTGAGCATGTAATCCATGGCCATGCTCCAACCTGTGACGTAGCCCAATGCCGGATGAATTTCGGAGCCAACATAGGTGAACGCCGACCCGGCGCTGGGATACGCCCGTGCCATGCGCCCATAGGCCACGGCCGTAAACAGCATCGCTACCATCGCAATCAGAACCGTTGTGACCGCGTGCCCATGCGCGCGCTGACTCATAACTCCGTAAACGGGCATGGGAGCCGTCGGCTGGATCACGATCATCCCGTACAGAATCAGGTCCCATAGGCCGAGGGCCCGGCGCAGGCTGATCACTCCCGACGGATTGCTTGTGGGTGCATTCGTCATCTAGTGGCAGTGCACGCTCGTGTCAGAAATAAAACTTCAGCGCAAATTGAATGAAGCGCGGGTCGCGCGCAGCCTGGTACTGCCCCTCTTGTGGTGTACCCACTTCAATGGCTACGGGCTCGACTTGCCCGGCAGCTCCGATAGGGCCCCAGAGCGGATTGGTGTGGTTCCAGACATTGAAGAAGTCTGCGCGGAATTCGACCCGCATCTGCTCTTTGATCGGGAACAGTTTGCCCACCGTTATGTCCCAGGTCTGGTAACCCGGTCCACGCACCGAATTGCGCGCTTCATTTCCGTACGTACCCGGTACGAGGTTGCTCTCGAAAGCGCAGGTGTTGAAGAATGTGCCGGCTATGCACGGCTTGCCATTCGGATCGCCCACCACATTTGGCCGTGAGCAGTTATAGCTTACGGTTCCGCCGCAGTCATTATTCGCACTGTTCACGAACGGATCCGTTACGGTGAAGTAGTTCCCCGTGGAAGCCGACGTGATACCGGCGATCTGCCAATTTCCGATGATCTGATTCCCCACACCGCTGGCATTTCCGCCAAAGAGCTTCCCATGGCCGAACGGCAAGTCGTAGGAATAACTAATTGTGAAACGATGCCGGACGTCGAAATCGGAGTTTCCGTATTCTAGCCCGGGGAAACGCTGATCTCGAAAATCGCCGTTGCCCAGCGAACCGAGACTCGCGCTGGAGGCTTCGTCCTGCGCATGTGCGTAGGTATACGCCGCCTGGAACATGAGCCCGTGGGTTAGGCGTTTTTCCAGGCTCACCTGCAAGGAATTGTAGTTAGAGTTGGTATTCGCCCGGAAAGCGTCAATCGTTCCATCGACGGCCGGGAACGGACGACGCGGCGCCAAGGGTTCATTGGGGTCCGTGCTCGGCACAGCTTGGTTCCCGTTATAAAAACCATACAGGTGAGTGCCGTGAGATCCCGCGTACGACACTCCCAGAACCGTTTGGCTTGGCAATTGGTACTCCAGCCCAAAATGCCACTGCTGCATCATCGGAGTTCGAATGTTCTGGTCGATGGAATAAAGGAGTGGATTGTTGGGGTCCGACAGCGAATTTGCGGGGAACCCTTGGGTCCAGAAGTTCGCGATCATCTGGCTGGAATCATTCTGCTTGAGACCGATCGCGCAATTCCCCGGATCAGCTGAGTTCGCATTCGCAGGCACGGGACTCCCGCAGGGTGAGCTGAAGGACTGACTCAAAAAGTAGGGGGGATTAAAGCCGGGGCTAGGAAATGAGAAAGGTCCGCTCTCCTGTCCACCATAGAAGATCCCGTATCCTCCCCGCAGGACCAGGGGTTCTCGGATCTTGTAGGCAAAGCCGATGCGTGGAGCGAAGGCGTGGTAATCGGGATTCACTAGACTCGGCGACCCATTTCGCACAATAGGAAGAAAAGAAGCGATCGTCGGTGTTAGCTCGGCTGTCTGCCCCTTGGGTACGATTAGGGTACTGGAGGCGAAATCAAACGAGGCCATCTGGTTATGGCCGTCCGTCACGGGTCGGAAGAGTTCATAGCGCAGGCCAAGATTCAGCGTGAGGCGGTCACTGACGCGAAAGTCATCCTGTCCGAAGAACGCGAAAATCTTTCGGTGATAGTCGGGAATGTGCTTGTTGACAATGTTCGCCCCGTCCGGCACCCCAAGGAGAAATGATGCAATGTCTTCACCTCCCGTTGTTGACCCATCTCCATTGACCGGCAGGGCCGGGTTAGCAGTGAAATCCTGACCAAAGCTCAAGTCCCCACGCGGGGCTGAAATCTGACCCATCGTGAACTGCTCAAACCGGAGCTCCGTGCCAAATTTCATCGAGTGACGCCCATGCGCCCAGATGAGATTCTCATTGAGCACATAGCTGTTCTGTTTCTCAATTGAGGGCAGAAAATCAGATGCTCCGATGCACGAGTAATTCACAAAGCACATGCTGGGGAGGCCGCCAAATCCAGGCGAGAACGGTACACCTTTCAGCCCGAGTTGACCCGAGACGTCGGTGTTCGAAAAGGGCTGCAGACGATGTGAGTTGATGCGGTTGTATCCGAGTCGGAATTCATTGATGACCCTCGCCGAGAAAGTGTGGACTTCGCTGATGGCTGCGCTTCGATAGGAATTGTCTTGGTTGCCAGCCGTGAATCCTCCGCCATCGAGGTAATTCGTGAAAGGTCCGGGAGTGTGGATGGGCTGATCCTCATAACTGAAGCGTGCAAAGAAGTCATCCCTGCTGGAGAAGCGGTGATCAACGCGGACATCGAAATTATTCTGTTCAAGACTTTTTTTGGGATCCACCAGGTAATTGTTACCGCCAATGTCAAACCCGGGCACCGGCGCAGGGTACAGAGTCGCTAATTGCGCCGCAACGGGGTCGATCGCACCAGACGGGATGAGGTTGGTCGGCACTCCGCCGCTGGTTACTGCAACAGGAACGCCGCACATACCGTTCGGATAATTGCCGCGTGCGGCCACGGTCTGTGTCAGATGTGGGTCGAAGATTTCACCTTGGTAGGTTGGGTTGCCACTGCAATCGAGAACGGTGGATCCCGTTTGGGGATCGAGGATAGGAGTACCTAGATCGAGAAAACTCGAGAAGTCTCCGGCCAACTGTTCAGGCGTGGGAATCAGCAAAAGCTGCGGTAGAGCCTGACGAACGCGTAGACCTTCGTAATCGACAAAGAAGAATGTACGGTTCTTGATGATCGGGCCACCAAAGGTGGCACCGAACTGGTTTTGTTGATACGGCTGACGCCCAAAGAAGTCGAAAGCGTTCCGTCCATCGAGTTTATCGTTCCGAAAAAACTCATAGGCGTTGCCATGGAATGCGTTCGTCCCTGATTTGATGACAGCATTCATGATAGCCCCATTGCCTCGACCGAATTCAGCGCTGTAAGAATTCGTTTGCACTTTGAATTCGCCGATCGCATCGACCGAGGGTTGAATCACGTATGCGCTGCCATTCAACACGTCGCCCAGGTTGGCGTTGTTGTCGATTCCGTCAAGCAGGTAATTGTTTTGCAAAGCGCGCGCGCCGTTGGAGCTGAATCCAAAGCTGGTCTCGGTTCTCGATCCGGGTTCGGCGGGAGCAACGCCGGCAGCCAGCTGCGCCAACTGGGCGAAGTTACGGCCGTTGAGCGGCAGAGTAGTGGCTTGCTTGCCGCTTACCACCTGACCCAGTTCCGAAGTCTCGGTTTCCAGTTGGGGGCCTTCCGACGTAACCGTAATCGTCTCGGTAATCTGTCCAACCCGCAGAACAAAGTTCACTTCAGGCCGGGCCTGTACGTTGACCTCGATGGGGCCGACAACCTGCTTGGGAAATCCCGACTTCTCGACGGTTATGTAATAGCGTCCGACGCGGAGGGGATTGGCAGAATATTCTCCGCTTATGTTGGTCGTGGTTTCGAGGCTCGTGCCACGATCGGCATCGGCAACGGTCAATTTAGCGCCCACCACGACTGCACCCGAAGGATCCCGCACCGTCCCAACGATGCTCCCCATATCCTTTTGAGCCCAGGCCATTCCGGTACTCAAGATCACCACCAGAGTTGCGACAAAAAAGTCTCGAAGACGGTTCATGAATGACCTCCTGCTATGAATGACATGACGGGCACCTGACATTCGGTGGCTTAGGTTTCGCCGCGAGCTACTGCAGCGCGACTTCAAGCAGCAGGTGCTCGCTAAAGGACACCTTCATATGCGGATTGGCTGCGTCCACAACTCCTACGGGCTTGTTCCGTTCGTAATCGCTTACTGCGTAACGCCCTGCTTTCAGGCCGCGAAGTTCGATTTCTCCCGACCAGCTTTTTTGATTTTCCGGAGCGTAAAAAGCGTAGTACATGCGTCCGTCCTTCGCAATCGCATAGGCCTCTGGAGTGTCGTATCCATAAATATAAAGATCACGGAATTCTCCCTTGGAAAGCATCTTGGTGTTGTAAATATCGATCCACTTCTTCCAGTGCTGTTCTTTGTCGCGAGTGAGCTCAACCATCTTGAATTTCGGACCATAGTCGGGCCACGTGAATTTCGTGCCCACGACCGCGCCCACGCCGACCTCGGAAGCGAAGTCGCGTCCTTTATCGATTTCCTGTAGCGTATTGCTCATCTCCATTTCAGTGAGTTCGACGTGATCGCCGTAGACGGGAGCTTCGGGGCCAAGAAGTGCTTTGTACATCTTGGTTCGAAGACGTACCTGGCGCGCACCCACGGGATCAGCAGTTACTGGCTGATCGATATAGGGCAGCCAGGCAAGGCTGGGCGGGGTTCCGCAAGGGCACGCCTGGGTAACACTTTCGGGCTTCAGGGCACGCGTGGTGTCGAGGATGATCTTGTACACGCTTCCCACTGCAGCAATGGAATCGGTTGGCGATTGGTGGTGATGTTTCGGGTTGTAGCAGGCCGGGACCGTATAGGAAAAATCGAGCTTGTGACCGTCAAAGTCCCAATCCCGGATGAAGCGCTCTGTGAGTTGCTTATAGTATTGCTGAACTTCCGGCACCGCGGGACAGAGCGCACCCAGGTCTGCCGTAGCTCGTGCCGGCTTGCCATCCTTGCCCAGAATCAGCCAGTCGGGATGCTCTCTTGCCACATTCGACAGTTGATAAGGGCGATGATTGAGAATGTCCTTGCCCCGTCCGTCTTCGGCAACTAGAGGAATCCACCAAAGCGTGATCCTGATCCCTTCATCGTGAAACGCCTTGACCACCTTTTGTAGCGAATCGCCGGGAAATGTGTCTGCCCGCGGCTCCCAGTCGCCACGCGCGCGGAACCAGCCCGCATCCAAGGTAGCCCACTTCAAGCCGAGTTCCTTCAGCTTGGGGATGGTGCCTAGCATTTGCCTGGGAGTGAAATCCATCTCGTAACCCCAGCCACACCAATTGGCTTGGTAGTCGGCCTCGGTGGGGTGCGCCAGGCTCATCCCGCGTTTTTGCAGGATCTTCGAATAAGTGCTCAACGCTTGATAAAAATCACCCTGAAAAACAGTAAGAAAAGTGAGTGGCGATGTATAGACTTCTCCCGGGTGTAGCGTCACCGGGCCGTCCAGCGAAATAGAAGCACTCACCTGCCCGCCCGACTGAGTCTTCACGGGCATGTTCAGCTTCAGCGGCACGGTCTCGGCATGGCCAATGGCCTCGCCCACTGCGCCTGTCCAGAACGCGACGACCGGAATGCCGCCCCCGGTCCCGTTTTCATCGTTATGCAGCATGGTCTGCATGGGATTGTCGCGTGTGTACTTCGCATTCAGGGCGACTACGTCGTCTTTACCCCAGGCTTCACTTGACCCGTGGAACGACCACATGGAGTAGGGAGCAGCATTGTGGTCTGACAGAGATGCGTTGAAGGAATGACGTTGCGTAACGAACTTGTCGATGGAAACGTCACCAGGCCCCGAGTTCTTGAAGGAAATGCTACTCAGCAAGACCGACGGAAACTCGTCGTAGATCTCCAGAAATGCAGTGCTCTGAATATCTGGCGCCGAAGGGCTCTTTCCGGAAATCTCAATCTGCTTGCCAGTCGCTCCCAATCGGCCAGAAGCCGGGGTGACTTTTGCGTGATTCACGTCAAAAGAAAAGTCGGCGACTTCCTTACCGGCCAGAGTGATCGAGTTGCCTCCAGGGCCCAACTGTGGGTCATCCAACGTGGTGGATTCGCCGCCGCGCAACAGGCTCGCTTGCAGAGATCCCTTTGGACTAAAACGAAATTCCGCAGCGGACGTTCGTATGACAAGAGGCCCGGTAGACGTGATCTGAATTTGGGATACGAGGTCGGCGTTCGACTCCGGAGTCCTGCGAGTGCAGGCAATCACAGCTAAGAGAAAGAGCAGAACTGCCGACAGAGGTACGCCAGAGCGTCTGGGAACAGGAATCCGAGAGACAAAGACAGCCAAAGAACCCCCTCTTAGCGGGGAAACGAAGCAAGGTGTAACGTTTCACCTAGGCGTCTTTGATATACCCCTTTGTCTGGCACTGTCAAGGCAAAAAGTTTGTCGGTTCGAGGCCCTAGCAGGTAGCGAGCTACCTCATACCGCTGGAGAAAAACCACTGAAAAATTTTTAGCGCCGGAGCCAATCAAATTGGCTCCGGCGATGTCGGCTGTTAACCTTCTGCTTGTCAGAGTCAGGAGGTTGATTTATGACCGACTACGCCACTCTACTCCAGGACCACGTCACCCTCAAGGTCCGCTCCATCGATCGAATTTTCCTGCAGGCCTATGTTCC
>Ga0335077_10011871_pt1 | contig 10884 bp, 7 predicted proteins | sample Lox_Sample_31_FD_207151 | JGI IMG/M metagenome (GOLD analysis project Ga0335077, IMG submission 207151) | Soil microbial communities from Loxahatchee National Wildlife Refuge, Florida, United States - Lox_Sample_3.1 | ecosystem: Environmental > Terrestrial > Soil > Wetlands | place: USA: Florida...
TGCACGTCGTCTCGATGCAGGCTGTTGCGCATGAAGGCCACGGAATGCAGCAGCAGATCGAGACCCTCCTGCTTGCCGATCACCCCGACGTAGCCGACTAGATAGGGCTTGCCGCGCCGCAACTCGGGGCGCGCAGGCAGCGCGCGCACACGCGTCAAGTCGGCGCCGCTGCGCACGACGAACACGCGCGAGGGCGCCATGCCGCCGCGCTGGATCGCGATGCGCCGGTAGGATTCGTTGGTCGCGATGCTGGCGTCGGCCGCGGCGAAGGTCCAGCGCTCGAGCAGGCACAGCAGCCGATACCACACGTCGCGCCGCCCGAACTTGGCCTCGTAGAGCTCCGGATTGATGTCGTGGTGATCGAAGATGAAGCGCTTGCCGAAGAGCTTGAAGAAGCGCGCGATGATGAAGATCGTATCCGGAGGATTGCAGCCGTGGATGATGTCGAAGCCGTGCGTAAGGGCGATGCGCAGCGCGAGCACGAACTCCATGAACAGCGAGAGCACATACTCCAGCCCGTAGCCGAGCGCCGAATCGGCTTCGACCGGCAAGGGATGGCGATAGATGTGCACGCCGTCGAGCACCTCGTAGCTCTTGTCGTAGCCACGACCCTTGGGACAGATGATGCGCACCTCATAGCCGTGCGCATGCAGCGCCGTCGCCTCCTGCCACACCCTGCGATCGAACGGGCAGGGAAGGTTCTCGACGATGATGAGAACCCGTGTCTTACCAGGCGATTCCGTCATAGCGCTGCGCTGTATTGTTTGTGTGGCTTGGCGGCGAGGTCCACGTGCCGATCAGATCGATGACGGGCTTCGTGGGCGCGACCGCCGCGAGCAGCCCGTCGAACTCCTTCTCCGCCGAGGCGACGACGATCACCTCCGACTGCTCGAGCAGCTGCTCGGGGCGATCCACGAGCAGCCGGCCGATGTGCGGAATGTGATTGAGAATGTATTCGCGATTGGCACCGACGAGACTCGAGAGCCTCACGTTGCGATCGTACACCGACAGCTCGTAGCCCTTGCCGATCAACTGCTCGGCCAATGTCACCACCGGGCTCTCGCGCAGATCATCGGTGCCGGCCTTGAAGCTCAGTCCGAGCAGGCCAACGCGCCGGTGGCCTGTCGCGTAGATCAGGGAGAGCGCATGCGCGATATGCGCCTGGTTGCTGGCGAGCACGGAGGCCAGCATGGGCGTGTCCACATCAAGCAGCCGCCCCTGGTAGGTGAGCGCACGCAAGTCCTTCGGCAGACACGAGCCGCCGAAGGCGAAGCCGGGCTTCAGGTAAGCGGTCGATATGTTCAGCTTGGTGTCGCGGCAGAACAGACTCATGGCCGTGCGGCCATCGACACCCATTGCCTTGCACAAACGACCCACCTCGTTGGCGAAAGTCACCTTGAGCGCATGCCAGGAGTTGTCGACGTATTTGACCATCTCCGCGGTGCGCAGATCAGTCTCGATGAGCGGTGCCTCGAGCCCCGCATACAGTTCGCGCACCGGTCGCGCGGCGCGCTCATCCACGGCGCCGATCACGGTTTTGGGGGGATGATCGTAGTCGTAGATCGCGGTGCCCTCGCGCAGAAACTCCGGATTGATGCAGACGCCGAAATCCTCGCCCGCCTTGCGGCGCGAGAACTGCTCGAGGGCGGGCAGCACCACGGATTGCATCGAACCCGGCAACAGCGTGCTGCGGATCACGACGACCTTGTAGCTCGTGCTGGCAGCGAGCTGCTCGCCGATCTGCTGCACGATACGGCGCACATACGTCAGATCGAGGCTGCCATTGGCCTGCCCTGGCGTGCCGACGCACACCATCAGGATGTCGGAGCTCGCGACTGCCTTGGCGTGGTCGGAGCCTGCGCTGAGACGTCCGCTCGTGACGGCTGCTTGGATCAGCGGCTCGAGGCCCGGCTCGACGATCGGGCTGCGGCCCTGACGCAGGAAATCGGTCTTGATGGAATTGGGATCGACGCCGCTGACGTTATGTCCGTCTCTGGCGAGACACGCCGCAGAGACAACCCCGACATAACCGAGTCCGAAGACGGCAATTTTCATTATTGTCGCTACCCAATCCCCGCACGCGGCGCGGCGCAATTTCCCCTTCAAGTCCTTTTAGCAGAAGCGCGCGGGTTGCGTCACTCGATTGCTGGCGCACGGCGCCACCCGACGCAATCGAGCCTTTTCATGGTCGAGCTCGCGCCCCGCTTGCCGAGGCGTGAGCTCGACTCCGCGATCTCAGCCTAGCGTCCGACGACGACCCTTGACGGTGCCATCGGCTTCACGGAGGGCGCCGTCTGAGGTCCACCGGCGCCGATATCCGGGGCGTTGCCATTGTACGCCAACGCCACGCCTTGACCATCCTTGAAACTCACGACCGACGAGAGCGTGAGCGTATTGGAGTTGCGGTTGATGCTCAGTACGACGCCTCGCTGCGTCGTGCCTTGCAGCTGGATCGTGTCGCCTGGCATCAAGTTGTTGCCGTCGCTGAAGTAGAGGCTGTCGCCGACGGGCAAGGTCGACGATGTGCCGGATCCCACCGCATTGGTGAGGAACACGCCGGCGCCCACGCCCGGGCTGCTCGGCTGTTGTTGAAAGTCCGCGAGCGCCGTCGGTGACGCGCTGACCAGCGTCGGCCGAGACTGCACATTTGCCATAAAGACCTGCGGATAGTTGCCGCTCGCCGAGTTGAGCGCGACGCGGCCGCCGTTTCCCATGAGGAAAACGTACGCGGGTCCACCGCCACTCGGATAGAACAGATTGCCCTTGACGATGCTCTGTGCGGTGGGACCGCCGCTCAAGGGCACGAAGACGACGTCCGCATCGATGACGGTGCCACCGTGCGAAACGTTGGGGATCGTTCCCGGGGCCATGCGTGAGTTGACCACCAGATTGTTGGCGAACACGAAGCCGCCCATGCTGGTGCAGCCCTGGTAGGCCCAGGCACTCCAGGCATCACCACCGAGCTGCTGCAGGGTGTTGTTGTAGATGCGTGCATTCGTGACTTGCTGATCCGAGCCCGGGCCGCACCAAGTGCCCGTGCCGCCGGCGATCGCATCGTAGAACACGTTCTGACGGACGATGTTCGAGTTGCCGCGGATCGATGCGATGGGCGCGACATAGCTGCCGCCGCCGAGCCGCGCGTGCTCCATCAGATTGCCCTGAATGACGTTGTAGTTACCGCGCACCTCGATGCTGCGATAGCCGGTATCACCACCGACGGTATCGGCGAAGCTGTTGTTCAGCGTGTTGTTCTGCAGGACGCCGTAGTCACCGTCGAACTCCACCAGGTCGTGGCCGCCGTGAGTGAGCGTATTGTGCTGGATCAGCACGTGGTCGATGTCGCCGTTCGAGGCCTGAATATCATCGCCGTTGGGCACGGCGTAGTTGCCGACGCTGTCGACCGTGTTGTTCTGGATCGTGATATACGAGCTCGTGCCCTGCAGGGCGTTCTGCGGCGCGTACTGCCAGAAAGCGCCGTTGGCCAGGTACTTGCCGGAGATGTCGATGCCCGACCAGCCGTTCGCGTATTTGAAGTTGCCGTTCTGCACGACGATGTGGTTGCCATTCTGGATGGCGACGAAGGTGCTCACATTGGAGTTCGGAGGTGCGCTGCCACCGTTCACGTTGATGCCGTCGATCGTGATGTAGCCGACCGAGCTGATGAGCACCGCGACCTTGACGTTCGATATCACGGCCGCGCCGTTGTAGCTGGTGTAGGTGATCGGATGACCGGGCGTGCCCGATGACTGGGGCACGATTGCCTCGTGATACTGGCCCGCAATGAGATACACGGTGTCCCCGGCCCCCGCGCGACTCGAGGCGGCGGCGATCGTCGCGAGCGGTGCGCTCGGACTGCTGCCGGGGTTCTGATCGCTGCCGCCACTTGCGGCTACGTAGAGGCTCTTGGCCGATGCGGATACGGATGCGCTGAGCAGGCCTGCCAGCAAGAATGCCGATCGTGCGTTCCCCGAAATCATCATCGCTCGTCTCTCCTACCGTGTTTTGAGCGCCGCCCGCGCGACGCCGAACTCATCGCACCGCAACGCGCGTCGGGGACTCTAGCCAGTGGTTCCCGAGTGATCGGTCATCCTTGCACGAGCACTTCTCGGAGGGCGGTTAACGGAGCGGTCACAGTCCACTCAGAGATGAAGTGGAGAGATGTTTCCGCACCGGCAACCCCGCTATCCCGGACGCCGAGCGTCAGGACCGGAGGCTTTGCGTCCCCGCCTCGCAGCGGGTTTGCGAATACTCGCGAAAACTATAGCTCCCGCCATGAACAATAATCAACTGTATGAAGCTGGCGACAGCGGCACTTGCGGCGCTGCCCGAGGGTGCTGAGGCCGTTTGTTGCGCACTGCAACCGCCACGTCACAGTTGGGCGACGGTCGCAAGCGCTGCAGACCGGCCGCCCCGGCAGCTGAGTTATCATTGCGGCCCACGACCTCAAGCGCGGGACAACGTACAAAACTCACCGCATGTTGTTCAACAGCAGCATCTTCGCGCTCTTCTTCGTCGCGTTCCTTCCTCTTTATCTTCTCGTTCGACGCAACATATTCTGGCGCAACGTCCTGCTCATCATCGCGAGCTACGTGTTCTACGGCTGGTGGGATGCCCGCTTTCTGATTCTCGTGGCGATATCCACCTCGGTGGATTACATGGCCGCGCTCGGCGCGAGCGGCAAGACGGTGCGCGGCGTCGACCGCCTCAAGAGCGCGCTGTATCTCGCGGCCGTAACCGCCGGGGCGCTCGCCTTCGCACGGCTCAGCGATCTATGGCTGGTGCTGCCGGTGGCTGCGGGGATGCTCGTCGCTGCAGGCTGGGTCCTGTGGATCGATCACGCACCGCAGGCGCGGCGTCCCAAGCTTTGGCTGCTGCTCTCGCTCGGTACCAATCTGGGCATCCTGGCGTTCTTCAAATACTGCAACTTCTTCGTCGGCTCGTTCAGCTCACTGTTCGCGCTGTTCGGCATCAAGCTCGACGCGCCGACGCTCTCGATCATCCTGCCGGTGGGCCTGTCGTTCTATACGTTTCAGGCGATCAGTCGCACGGTCGACTCGTACCGGCGGCGCTTCGAGCCGCAGTACTCGATCGTCAACTACGCCGCCTATCACGCGTTCTTCCCGCAGCTGGTCGCCGGGCCGATCGAGCGCGCCGCGCACCTCATGCCGCAGTTCGAGAGCGTCCGCCCGCTCGATCTGACCCTGTTCACGCGCGGCGCGCTGCTGTTCATGTGGGGGCTCTACCAGAAGATCGTGATCGCCGACAACGTCGCCCCCATCGCGGACGCCGTGTTCAGCGCTCCGCAGGGCAAGACCTCCGCCGCAACTCTGGCGGCGCTGCTCGCCTTCACGCTGCAGATCTACTGCGATTTCTGCGGCTACTCGAACATGGCGCGCGGGCTCGCCCGCTGTCTCGGCTTCGACCTGATGGTCAACTTCAATCTGCCGTACTTCGCGCGCACACCGTCCGAGTTCTGGCAACGCTGGCACATTTCCCTGTCGAGCTGGCTGCGCGATTACCTGTACATCCCTCTCGGTGGCAATCGCAAGGGTCAGCGGCGGATGTACGGCAACCTCATGCTAACGATGCTGCTCGGCGGGCTGTGGCACGGCGCAGCCTGGAACTTCGTCATCTGGGGCGGCTTTCACGGTGCCATCCAGGTCGTCTACCGGGTGCTGGGCGTCGATGCGCTGACCGACCGCCACCCCTTCCGCACCTTGCAGGGCTGTGCGTTGCAGCTCGGCGCCTGGGCGATCACCATGACGCTGGTCGTGATCGGCTGGGTGTTCTTCGTCGCGCATACACTGCCGGACACGGTCGCGGTGTTCGGCAATCTGCTCGGAACCAGCGGCTATCCGAGTGACTTATTCTGGACGCTGGCCGCGTACGCGGCGCCGCTGGCGCTCGTCGAGATCTACCAGCGCGTCTCGGGCCGGATTGAGATCCTCGAGGTCGGTCCGTTCCTGGTGCGCTACAGCGCGGCGCTGTGCGTGCTGTTGACGATCATCGCGTTCAGCGCGCGCGGCGGTCGGGAGTTCATCTATTTCGACTTCTGAGGAAATGGCCCCGTTGGCTGCGCCTGCGGTCACCGGCCAGCGTACGCGCGGGCGCTTGCGCGCTCTGCCGCTGCGGGTCCTGCGCGGAGTCGCGCTCGCCCTCTATGCGCTCCTGCTCGGTGAGCTGTTCGTGCGCGTGTTCTGTCCGCAGCCCGTGATGCCGCGCTATGTCACCGGCACATCCTACGGCGTGCGCGCCAACATTCCTCATGCGCACTACTGGCACCACACGCCCGAAGTGGACGTCGAGTACCGCATCAACGGCCAGGGCATGCGGGCCGATCACGACTATCCGCTCAACAAGGCACCAGGAACCTGTCGCGTCGCGGTGTTCGGCGACTCACTGATGATGGGCTATGAGGTCGATCTGCGGGATGACTTCTCCAGCCAGCTCGAGCAGCTGCTGCGCGCGCGCGGCTACCGCGCCGAGGTACTCAACTTCGCCGTCAGCGGCTTCGGCACGGCCGAGATGCTGCGCACCTACGAGGCCTTTGCGCGGCAGTTCCATCCGGATGTGGTGCTGTTCTCCTGGCACGTGACCGACATGGAGGACAATGTGCGCTCGGGCCTGTACCGCCTGCGCGACGGCCAGCTCGAAAGCGCCAATGCCACGTATCTGCCGGGCGTGCGCACGCAGGACCTGCTCATGCGCTCGGCGCTCTACCGCCTGGTCGCCGACCACAGTCAGCTGTACTCCCTGATTCGTGAGCGGTTCGGCCTGTTCCTCAAGGGCCTGGTGGTGGTGGCGCGGCAGGATCGTGCCAGCGCGAAGCGGGCGGTGAGCGACGATCCGGACGATCCCGATCACGGTGATGACGATGCGGTGCGCGCGGCGCTGCGGCGTGCCAATGCCGCGCTCTCCTCCGCCATCGTCGCGCATGCCGCGCAGGTCGTCGCAGCCGATGGCAAGGACTTCTACCTGGTGGAGGCCCCGATCCGTGTGTCGCGCACGAAGTTTCGCTCGAGCGTCGATGCCCTCTCGAGCGAGGTGCGCTCGCACCTGACCATCATCTCGCCGCTCGCGGCTTTCAGAGGCGCCGCGCGCCCGGATCTGAAGCTCTATTACGAGGAGGGCGAGGGCCACCTGACCCCTCTCGGGGTGCACCTGCTCGCGAGCGAGGCCGCAAAGGTGCTGGCGGGCGCGCCGCACCTTGTGGCCTGCAGTGCCAATACCACCACCGCCACCACGGCGCGGGTGGCGAGCGCGCCGGCAGCGCTCAAGCGCCGATGACTTGCTTCTGCAGCACGACCGTGAGGATCGTGCAGCCCAGGTCGGCGTCGCTGTAACCGCGGTAGCGCGGCGCAATTCGCAACTTCGAGACATCGACCGATTCCGTGAGCGTCTCACGCACTACGAAGCCGGCGGCGGCGAAGATCCGCAGCCAGTCGGACATCTGCAGGCGGTTGATGTACTGCACGTGGTTCTCGAAGAACAGCTTCCAGGTGCGGTCCGAATACGTCAGGTACTGCTTGTGTGAGCAGGACGGATCGTAGTGGGCCAGATGGTCGTCGATGCCAATCTGATGGATCGCAAAGGCGCCGGGTTTCAAGACTCGGTACATGTCGGCACAGAGCCGCTCGACGCTCGCTCGCGGCACGTGCTCGAGCACGTGCAGACTGAACACAGAATCGCGCGAGGCAGCTTCGCACATCGCCAGGGAGCCATCCGGCTGCACCACGTAGCGCAAGCCGAGCCGCGCGTACAACTCGGGGAAGCTCCGCGCGCTGAGAATCGTCTGCAGATTCTCGCGCACGCGCTCCGGGGCACTCGCCATCTGCGGCGTGCCGGCGAGCTTCGTGAAGGCGGCGCGCAGCGCATCGAATTGGCGGTTGTCCCAGACGTCCATCAGCACGATGCCGGCGTCGATGTGGAGTCGCAGGTAGAGCGCGAACCAGTGCATCCAGCCGGTGCCGATCTCGAGCAGCTGCTGCCCGTCCTGGGCGGCCGAGTACTTGTGGCAGAGCTCGACCAGCAGGTTGCCCCGGGCGAGATACACGGCGAGATCAAGATTGGCAGCGCGGCGCGGGCCTCCGATTGCGTTGCCCACGCGGCGATACAGGCTGCGCGTGGCGCCGTTCAGCGAGAACGCCTTCAGGGCGCCCGCGGCGAGTGCATAGCGAATCATGTGTCGGCTCGCAGGAACACGTACGTGGCGTGCGCTGCGCGGCGGTAGAGTGGCCGCAGCAGCGACTTCAGCAGCGCCTTCGGCTGCGTCGCATCGAGCACCGAGTACTCGCAGCGCAGCGGCACACGCGCCGGCGACAGCCCTGCAGCGCGACCCATCGCCCCAATGCTCTCCGCGGTGAAGGTGTTGATATGGATCAGAGGCGTGGCCGGCATCAGGTAACGCTTGTCCTCCCGCGCCGCCGTCCAGTCCATGTGAGGAATGCGCCCCTCCATGCCGCGCCCATCCGGCACGCTCACCTTGACCACGCCTCGCGGCTTCAACGAGCGCCGTAGCAGGCGCAGCACTTCGAGGGGGCGCGTGACGTGCTCGAGCACCTGCTCGGTGTTTATGAAGTCGAAACGCTCGCTGGCGAGCTGCTCGATCTCGATGGCCCGAACGCCGCGCGCACGCGCCTCCATGACCAGTGAGGAAGCCAGATCCGTGCCGACGGCCTCGAAGCCGAGGGCCGTCGCCATGCGGCACCACCAGCCGCAGCCGAGTCCATAATCGAGCACGCGCACTTGATGGTGCGGCCGTCCGAAGAAGCGGCCCACGGCGAGCAACTCATTCGCATAGAGCACGTGCTCGCTCGGCAACAAGTTCTCCTTCGAGAGCTCCGGCTCCGCGTCGCCTTCCAGCAGCCACTTCCCGTACAGCACTGCCGAATACTGATCGTTGAGCACGTTGCGCTGGTAGATGAGGCCGCAGCGGCCGCACTTGCGCAGGTCGTACTCGGCATCGCCCAGAACCGCGAGGATTGCCGCGGGATCCTCGAACTTGCGCTCCATGAACGTGCGCATGCGCGGCGCGGAGAACGGCGCATGGAACACGGACGTCGAGGTCGCGAACTCGCAGCCCGGGCATACGCTGCGTTCGAAGAAGACACTCATCGCGGGTCGCGCGCGACTGCCGGCGCCTCGGCGTGGCGCGCGGCAGCCGGCGCACGCGTGGGGGAAAACCGCTCGGCCCACAGCGCGCACAGTGCGATCAGGATGGCGGCCACGGCCGTGGGCTGCGCCAGGAATCCATAGCGCGGCAGCAGGTCGGTGATCAGCGCGTAGAAGAGCAGCATGCCGAGGGCGGGCAGGATAAAAAGCGCGAGCGCATAGCGCCGCGCGTGCACGCTGTGCGCCAGTGTCAGCAGCAATGCGATGAAGACGAGCGGGCCACCGCGCCACAGCAGTGGCACGCTGAGCGCCAGATTGCGCGCCAAGTGATGCATGACCATCCTCAGTCCCTGTCCCTGCATCACCCGGTCTGCCGTCACATCGGGGTACGGATCAGCGCGGCGCTCGAACTCGCTCTCGAGCTTCTCGCGTTGCGCGCGCCCCTGACGCCAGAAACTCGGGGCGGCTTCCGGTCGCCCGGCATTCTCCGCCGCGAGTCCGAGCGCATCCACCGGCGAGCCGAGATCCTCGTTGAGTCGCTGCAGGCTGCCGCCGAGGCGCAAGTCGCGCGGGCCAAAGCCGAGCAGCGCACCGAGTGCGCGCTGCAGGCGCGGTCGCGACCAGACATAGAACGTGCCGCGATACTCGACCGCCGTCATCTGGTCCATGAGTCCGCGTGTATACACCGCGAGGCCGCCGCGCTCGGCGATCTGCGCGCGGCCGAAGATCGCCGCGTTGCGCGCGACCCAGGGCGTCACGGCGATGAGGAAGGAGCCCGCGAACAGCGCGAGGCGCAGGCGAAATCCCGGCCCGCGCAGCTGCGCGATACCCGCCAGGTGGCCGAGGAGCAGGGCGAGCAGCACGCCGCAGGCGACGTAAAGTGCGCTCGCTTTGGTGAGCGTCAGCAAGCCAAAGCCGACTCCGGCCGCGAGCGCCAACAGCGGCCCACCACCAAACATGGCGCGCGCGAGCGCGAACGAGGCGAGGATGAGTAGCGCCGCCGCCGGCAGGTCGCTGTTGAGGCTATCGAGATTGGTCTCGTCCAGAAATGGCTTCAGGCAGAGCACGGCGGCAGCAAGGGCGACCCAGAAAGAGGCGGTGAAGGCGCGCGTAGCCGCGAACACGCCAAGCGCGAGCAGCGCCAACCACAACAGGTTCGGGTATTTGAGGAGCCGCGCCCGCACGCCGCCGAAATAGGCCTTGGCCTCGGCCCTGCCAAGCACGAGGTCGAGCAGGCTCACGGCAAGAGCATCGGTCGCGATGGGAAGTGGCTCGCGGTACATCGAGGGGCGGTACGGTGCAGCTACGTCCAAAGAAATGACGGCGTGATGGCTCAGATTGAGCGCCATCTGCAAATTTTGTGCGGCGTCGTTCTTGACCTCAGCAGTGCTGATGTGACGCAGCGCGAACGCGCCGAGCATGACCGCGACAGCTACGGCGGTCAGCCAGTGCAGTCTGTTCATTCTTGTCATGCGGTCGGGGAATGATACTGGATGGTGCGGGAGGGCGTCGATTTACCGCGCGAGGAATATGTTTTAAGCGGGATCCGTGCGACAGCGCGGCCCTAGCGGAATACGACTTTCTTCATGAGGATGAAATTCAGACCCATTCCGGCAACCGAGCCGCACGCGACGGCGATGCTCGGATACGCGCGCACCGTCGCGAGCGTGCCGACCATCAGTGCGTAGACACCGAAGTTGACGGCGCCGCCCAGCGCATTGGCGCACACGAAGCGCAGCCACTGCGCGGCGGGCGCGCCCTTGTGCCGAAAGG
>Ga0335077_10011872_pt1 | contig 10884 bp, 7 predicted proteins | sample Lox_Sample_31_FD_207151 | JGI IMG/M metagenome (GOLD analysis project Ga0335077, IMG submission 207151) | Soil microbial communities from Loxahatchee National Wildlife Refuge, Florida, United States - Lox_Sample_3.1 | ecosystem: Environmental > Terrestrial > Soil > Wetlands | place: USA: Florida...
ACGTATTCGACGCGCGTGACCAAAATTCCCGCGTTGCCGGAAATGAAACGGCCCGGCTCCAGTAAAATTTTCAAACCGAGCGGTTGCAACAGCGGCAGCAGACGCGCGGCATAGCTCGCCGGGGTCAAAATGTTTTTCGCGGCGGGCGTTTCCCACCATCCGGGCGAACCGCTCGCCAGCGCGGGCTGGTAAACGATGCCCAGGCCACCGCCAACACTGAAAAAGTCCAGCGCGTATTTTCGGGCAAGCCGCCGCACGAGCGGCAGCACCTTGCGCACGGCCTGCTCAAACGGCGAAACGCTGGTCAGTTGCGAGCCGATGTGCATTTGCACTCCGCGCAGCCGCAGGTTCTTCAACCGGGCCGCATGGGCATAAACGCCCTCGATTTGCTCGAACGCGATGCCGAATTTGTTCTCGTAAGTGCCTGTGGTGATTTTGGCGTGCGTGAAGGCCTCAACGTTGGGATTCACACGCACGGCGATGGGCGCGATTTTCTTCAGGCGCGTGGCAAGCCGGCTGATGCGCTCCAATTCGGGCACACTCTCGACATTGAGCGAATAAACGTCATGTCTCAGCGCGAGTCGGATTTCATCCTCCGTTTTACCCGCACCGGCAAAAATACATCGGCGCGGATCGCCGCCCGCCGCGATCACCCGCTGCAATTCTCCACCGCTCACAATGTCGAAGCCGCTGCCAAGGTTGGCGAGCGCCCGCAACACCGACAGATTGCCGTTCGCCTTGAGCGCAAAGCAAATGAGGTGTTCTACCGGCGACAGGGCGTGGTCGAGCTTTTGAAAATGGTCCATCAGGGTGTGCTGCGAATAAACGTAGAGCGGCGTGCCGAACCGGCGCGCGAGCGCTTCAACGGCGACACCTTCGCAGAACAATTTTTTGCCGATGTAACGAAAATCGTGCATGTGCGTGCAAAGTCTAAAGTCGGGGACTTATGGTGGCAAAGAAAAAGCCCGCCGATAAGAACCGGCGGGCCAGAAAAGCAGGCGGTTCTTAACGGGGTTCGGCCAGAATTTTGGCGCGTTCGGTCTGATATTGCTCCGGCGTAATGACGTTGGCGTCGTATTTCTCCAGCAAAGCCTGGAGTTGCGCCTGTTGCATGGGAGAAATCGGCAGCGGCGGGGCCACGATCGGTTTCAGGCCCAGTTCCTTTCCGGGGAAAGACGCATTGCCGGTTTGCGATGATCCCATGGGAATGGACTGGGCGGTGGCGGGCGCCGGGGCGGGAACGGCAGTTGACACGGTGGATGTTGTTGATGACGACACACCCCCCTTTGTCCCTTCCATTGTCACCCCCGCCTGGACACTGCCCGAGGGTGGCGGCACCGGTGCGAACAAACTACTCGCCGGACGTGAAGCCGTTGAAGCGGGGGGATTCATCGTTTGGGCCGGAGCAACAGCAGGTGCAGTCGTCATTGCCGGTTTTCCCGCCGGTGGCGAGGTCGCAGGCCTTGGAGTCGCAACCGCCGGCGGGTTGGTCGGTGCTTGCACGGCTGCGCCGGAGGGAGTGCCTGCAACCGGCGGCGGAGTCGCCGCAGGTACGTTCGTCGCGACGGCAGGCTGCGCCGGCTGTGCCGGCATCGCAGGAGTAGTCGTTGGCGGATTTTCCGCCGGGGGCATGGTCGAAGGCATTGTGCCTGCCGGCGGTGGGTTGGTCGGTTCCAGCACGGCTACGCCGGAGGGAGTGCCTGCAACCGGCGGCGGAGTCGCCGGAACATTTGTCACGACGGCTGGCTGCTCCGGCTGCTCCGGCACCGCAGGAGTGGCTGCTTGTGGACTTTCAGCCGGCGGCGGAGTCGCCGGGGCGGTGGTCACGGCGGCTGGCTGTGCCGGCTGTGCTGGCATCGCAGGAGTGGCAACTTGCGGCTTTTCTGCCGGGGGCGGAGTCGCGGGTACGGTGGTCGCGGCGGCAGGCCGTGCCGGTTGTTTCGGCATCACCGGGGCGGATGTTGGAGCGTTCGTGAGGGCCGATTGCATGTCCAACTCGCGCATTTTCTCTTCCAACGCCGCCCGGGCGGCGGCTTGATCCGGGTTGTCATCGGCGCGGACGGTCGTGCCACTCGCGCAAAGGGCTGCTGCGCAAACCGCAAGGTACAACTTGGAAATTCGCATGGCTTTTCCTTACCCTAATTTTTCGCCGGACGCAATAGCTTTCCGGTTGACAACAACCTGCCTCTGCCATGCAGTTTGCAGGGGATAAAGCAGCACCGAACGCAGCAAAATCCCGCGCACTTCGCCCCGGGAAATTTTGATGCCTTGCCGCAGTTCAAGCACGTTCGCAGCGCGTAACCGGTCAATCGTCCTGACACCGATTAGAATCGGCCAGGCGCACGCCAGCCGCACGCGCACCTGCCCGCGCGGCAGCGCATTGGTGTAATTCCAGCCGGCCTGCAGATGCGATTCCGCCACGTCGAGGTGACGGCGGTAAAGCGGGCGAAACCGGGATTCGTTCACGGGCGACAATAAAACCGACGGCATCAATCCGGCCTGTTCCAGTTCCAGGGACGGCAAATAACAGCGGCCCTTGCGCAAATCCACCGACAAATCGCGCAGGATGTTGACCAGTTGCAAGCCCTTGCCGAAACGGATGCTGTCTCCGAACAATTGTGCATCCTCCAGTTCCGCGTACGGAAACAGATGCGCACGGCAGAGTTGGGTCCAGAACTCGCCGACGCAACCGGCGACACGATAGGTGTAGCCATCGAGTTCGGCGGCGGATTTGAGCGCGATAATATTTTCAGCGGACGCGTCGGCGAACCACTGCAGGTCCAGTTCCTGGCCGCCGGCAATGATGTCGAGCACGCTGCGGACCCGTTGCCGGTCGGCGGGCGAAAGTTTTTGCAGCAACGCGACGCTGTTTTCAACCTTTTCCAGCAAGGTGCGTTCAGCGGGCGAGGTTTGCTGCCGGGCAAGTTCGCCAAAGCTCAATGGCGCGGAACTCCGGTCGAGAATCCGTTCGCGCAGTTTTTGGAGCGCGTCAAGCCGTTGCGCCAGCGGAACAATTTCGGTGTCGGCGATGGTATCGGCGGTGCGGGCCAGCAGGTAGGCGAGGCTGATTTGCGGGCGCACCCGCGCCGGCAGCACGCGCAACGTCAGATAAAACGAGCGCGATGTCGCCTTGAGCAGGTTACCCAACCGTTCCCGTTTGTTTATCTTCTGTTCGGCCATGAATGCACTATCGCCAATGGCCACGCAGAAATCCAGCCTCGTCCGCCGTTAAAAATTTGTTTTGATTCCACGTTCCGGCGCGACAAGCTTACTGCGTGACCCGCGAAGAATTTGATGTGTTGATTCAGGAACTGGAGAAAGTCTCCCGCAAAAATCCCCGACTTTACAATTGCCGTATTATCGGACTGGTTGCGCTTGCCTACGCCTATCTCGTGCTGGTCTTGTTTGGCTCGCTGGCCCTTTGTCTGGCAATGATTGCCATGGTAATTTACGTGCCAGCCGCAATTAAATTCGCGATTGTCGGGTTGGTTGCCTTTGGCGGCATCTTTCAAGCGGTGTTGCGCGGTTTGTGGGTCAAACTTGAACCGCCCAAAGGCCTGCCCGTCACTCGCGAAGAGGCGCCCAAACTTTTTGCCCTGCTGGACGAACTGCGCGCCGCGCTCGACTGCAAACCGTTCCACAAAGTTTTGATTATCGGCGACCTGAACGCCGGGGTGGTGCAAGTTCCGCGTCTGGGCATTTTCGGCTGGCATCGGAATTATCTCGTGCTCGGCCTGCCGCTGATGCAAAGCCTCGCGCCGGATGAATTCAAGGCTGTGCTGGCGCATGAATTTGCCCATTCCTCCCGCGGCCACGGACGATTCGGCAATTGGCTTTATCGCGTGCGCCGGACCTGGGCGCAAATTTTTGAGCAGATGGCGAAACAGCGCACGCGCTTTGGCGGCGTGTTGTTCAAATTCCTCAACTGGTTCTGGCCGGTTTTCAACGGCCACGCGTTTGTTTTGGCGCGCGCGAACGAATATGAAGCCGACGCCTGCTCCGTCCGTCTGGCCGGGGCCGATGCCGCCGTCAGCGCCCTGATCCGCTCGCGGGTGGACGGCGCGTTGCTTGGCGAAAAGTTCTGGCCGGGAATTTTCAGCAACGCCAATCAGGAAAAAGAACCGCCGGCCGACGTCCTGCTGGCGCTGAACCAGACGTTGAAAAACGGACCGGCGGCGGACGACGCCGCGCGCTGGTTGCGCCAGGCGTTTCTGATTGAAACCAACAACGCCGACACGCACCCGTGTCTGAAAGACCGTTTGCGCGCCATCGGCCGGCTGCCCGCCGAAATCCCGTCCCTGCCGCCGCCCAAACCGCCACAAACCGCCACCGATTTTTTCCTCGGCGCCCGCGCAGAAATCATCGCGCGGCAGATGAGCGAAGAATGGCGCAAATTCATCGCGCCGAAATGGGCAGCCCAATACGAACACGCCAAAAAAATTGCCAATGAACTGGCGGGATTGGAGAAACCTTCGGACGCACCGCGAAGCGCCGCGCAGATTTGGGAAAAAGCGCAGAAACTGGTTGAACTCCATGGTGATGCCGCGGCGGTGCCTGCGCTCGAACAGGTCATCGCGCTGGAGCCCGGACACGCGGCGGCCAATTTTATTCTTGGCCGTTATCACTTGCAGAAGGACGACCCGCGCGGCGTGGCATTTGTCGAAACCGCCATAACCTCCGACCCGGCGCTGACGCCGAACGGTTGCAACCTGCTTTACGCCCATTTCAACCGCACCGGCCAGCACGACAAATTGCGTCCCCTGGAAAATCGCGTGGACGAGTTTCAAAAGCTGACCGTCCTCGCCCGGCAGGAACGCGCCCGGATTTTGGCGGTGGACACCTTCATCGCACACGAACTGACCGGACAACAAATCGCCGATTTGCGGAAAATTTTCAGTTCCGAACCTGACATCTGCTCGGCAGCGGTGGTGCGGAAAAGATTGGCACACTTTCCCAACAGCCCGTGCTTCGCCATTGGCCTGAAAATCAAAGTGGCCTGGTGGAAACCGCGCGGTCGCGGTGCCAACAAGGAACTGGTGCGCCGGGTTTTCAAACAGGTGCGCCTGCCCGGACATTTCCTGGTCTTTGTAAATGAGAAAAACCTGAAAGCGCTCGGGGTAAAGGTCTTTGCCGCGCCTGATGCCGTCATTTACCAACGTCCAAACTGAAGTTTGTCGCGCCCGGCGTCTATTATCACGAAAGCTGTGCCCGCCACCGTATTAGTTGCTTCGCAACTTCCTTTGTTCCCGGGGCGCCGGTCAGATTTCGTTTCGCCATCGCGTGTTTCAAATCGAACACGCCGAGGGCGTCGCGGCCAAAGGTCTTGTTTGCGGCTTGCCATTCCTTGAGTGTAAGCCGGTTCAGTGGTTTGCCGGCTTTTTCCGCCAGCGCCACCACCGCGCCAACGACATGATGCGCCTGCCGGAATGGCATTCCTTTCCGCACTAGATAATCGGCGAGGTCGGTCGCGAGCAATGCCGGGTCGTTGGCTGCAGCGGCACACGCCGACGCATTCACTTTCGTGTTTCGCAACATCGCGGCCATGAGGCGCGTGGTGGCGCGGACGGTGTCGGCGGTGTCAAACAGCCGTTCCTTGTCTTCCTGCAAATCGCGGTTGTAGGTCATCGGCAGACCTTTCAGCAACGTGAGCAAGGCCACCAGGTTGCCGATGACCCGGCCGGATTTGCCGCGCGCCAGTTCGGCAACATCGGGATTCTTCTTTTGCGGCATCAGTGACGAGCCGGTGGCGTAGGCGTCGGCGATTTTGATGAAATTAAATTCGGCGCTCGCCCACAGAATCAAATCCTCGGCCAACCGTGACAGGTGAACCGCCAGCAACGCGGCGGTGGCGCAAAATTCGACGACAAAATCACGGTCGCTGACGGCGTCCATGGAATTTTGCGTGAGTTGCGGCCGGCCGCCAGCGTCCACGAACCCGAGCAATTTGGCAATGAAGCCGCGGTCCAGCGGCAGCGTGGAGCCGGCAATGGCGCCGCTGCCGAGCGGGCAGACGTTCACGCGCGCGTAACCATCCCAGAACCGTTCGCAATCGCGTTCGAGCATTTCGACGTAGGCGAGCAGATGGTGCGCGAGATAAACCGGCTGCGCCCGTTGCAGGTGCGTGTAACCGGGTATCAGCACGTCGGCATTTTTTTCGCCGAGGCCGACAAGCGCGCGTTGCAAATCAACGACTTCGCCGAGCAACAGAACGATTTCGTCGCGCAGCCAGAGGCGCATGTCGAGGGCGACCTGGTCATTGCGCGAGCGACCGGTATGCAACTTGGCGCCCGCGGGCACGCGTTTGGTCAATTCGGCCTCGATGTTCATGTGGACGTCTTCGAGTCCGGGTTTCCACCGGAATTTGCCCGATTCGATTTCGCGGGCGATGATTTTGAGGCCGTGCACGATGGCGTTGCGTTCGGCGCGCGAAAGCACGCCGATTTTCTGGAGCATGTCGGCATGGACGAGCGAGCCGAGAATGTCATGCCGCCAGAGCCGCCGGTCGAACGAGATGGATTCAGTAAATTTCGCAACATCCACCGCCGGGCCAGCGGTGAACCGTCCACTGCGAGAGAGTGGGAAAATCTTTTTCATGCGCATTGGTTAAACCGCGCACCGAACGCGGATAAACACAGATTTTGAGATGTGGTGGCAAAATTCAATCCCAAAGACGGATTAAAATTGCTTAAAAACTTCATTGCCGCCCCGGCGTGAATGTGAAATGTTTCCCGCATCAGCCATGAGCGAGTTCAAATTTGCCTGCCCGGTTTGCGGCCAACGCATGGCAGTGGATTCGAGTGCGAGCGGCGCGCAAGTGGAATGTCCAACCTGCTTCCAGATCATTATCGTGCCCAAGGCGCCGGCGGCAGGGTCGAAGTATCAATTGTCCGCGACGCAATACATCAAGCCAATCATGCTTCCGCCGCTGCCGAAACCGGCGGCGGCGCCCGTCGCTCCGCAAACGAAATACGCGGTGTTGATTTTCGCGCTGATTCTGGCGTGCGCCGCCGTCACGGCGCTGTTCTTGCGGGAAAGAATCGTCCGGTCACAGCAGGAACAGGCGAAGGCCGGCTCAACCGAAGCGGTTCCGGTGGCCGTCAGCCCGCTTTGGACTTTGGATTTGACGAACGCGGTTTTCCCCAACCAGGCCGCAGCGGGCGAAATTCACGGCAAGGACTTTGTCTGCCGGCAGGCGGTGTTGCAAAACGGCCTGTTGATGCTCCGATCCGAACGGGGGTGGCAGGCGGTGGTGTCAGCGAATATTTTCGTTTCCACCAACGCCTTCTCCACGAATGCCGCCCGAATCCTGAGTGGCCGGAGTTTTGAAGTCGGCACGAACTACGCCGGTTTTGCGCCCAGCGTCTCGTTGTTCTGGCAGGAAGGCGATTTGCGGGTCATGGAAATGTTCACCAACAACTTCGCCATGAAACTGGAATTCGGAAATCTTTCCAGCAACAAGCTGCCGGGCAAAATTTATCTTTGCCTGCCGGATGAGATGAAGAGTTACGTGGTGGGAACATTCACCGCGGAAATCCAGAGATTTCCGCCGCCGCGCTCCTCGCGGTGAAGTGCGATAATTCTGCCATGCCCAAACCGGTTGCCGGAAAGAGAATCAGCGCCAAAACGGATCTAGGGCTGGAAAGGGATGTCCTCCAGCTGCTCGCGGAACGCAAACAAACGCTCGCGCTGGCCGAATCCTGCACCGGCGGTTGCTTGGCGCACCGGCTGACGAACGTGCCGGGAGCTTCGGCAGTGTTCCTGGGCGGCGTGGTGGCTTACAGCAACACGGCCAAACAAAAGTTTCTCGAGGTGCGGGCGAAAACGCTCGCCGCCCGCGGCGCGGTGAGCCAGGCGGTCGCGCGTGAAATGGCCGAGGGCGCGCGGAAAAAATTCGGCGCGGATTTTGCGCTGGCGGTCACCGGCATCGCCGGGCCAACCGGTGGAACGAAGCCTAAACCGGTCGGGACAGTCTTCCTGGCCCTGGCGGGGGCATTCGGAACGATTGTTGAGCGCAGATTAAATCCTTATGAGCGCCGGGAATTCAAGGAAGTTACGGCCCGGCAGGCGTTCACCCTGTTGCAGGCGCAACTGTTAAAATCTGGCACGCTTTGCGCTTGAGGGTAAGGGCTTTTGGGGTAAAGTGGTGTCATTAGACGTTTTCAGTGGAATTGAACCGAACAACTCAGTTTTGAATATGACCTTGATCATTGATTCAGTGGCGGAAAGGGAGACGGCCATTGCCGAAGTTGCCGAGGCGACGCCAACCAAACGGCGCGGCTTGTTGTTGATTGTGGACGACGAGGACGGGCCGCGCCAATCGTTGCGTGTCATTTTCAAGGATGAATACGATTTGCAGATGGCCGAAGACGGACCGACAGCCATTGAGCTGGCGCAAAAGCATCCGATTGACGTGGCGGTGCTGGACATCCGCATGGCAGGCATGTCGGGCATCGAGGTTCTGGAACGCCTCAAATTCGTGAACCCGGAAATCGAGGCGATCATGATCACGGCGTTCGAGACGACGGACACCATCCGGCAGGCCTTGCGGCTGCGCGCGTGCGATTACATCAACAAGCCGTTTGACATCGCGACCATTCGCGCCGCCGTGGCCCAGGCGATGCAACGTCGAGTGCTCGAAGGCGAAATTCACAGCAGCGCGGAAAAAGTCCAGGAACTGCTGACGGAATTGCAGAATCAGCGCATCGAAGAGCAGATCGCCAAGACGCGCGGCGACATCTACGCCAGCATCATTCACGACATTAACGGGCCGTTGACGGTCATTTCCGGATTCGTGCAGGTGCTCAACCAGCGGCTCAACCGCTCTTCGCAACTGGCGGTGGAGGATTTGGAATTCATCAAGGACCGCCTGCGTATTATCGCGCGGCAGGTGAGCAACTGCATTGAGATTTCCCGGCGTTACCTCGGTTTTCTTCGCCGCCAGTCGAGTGAACACGCCCCGCGCGTCAGCGTCAACCAGTTGTTCAAGGATTTGGAGCAACTCATGCGCGTGCATCCCAGCGTGCAGGACAACGAACACAGCATCACACCACTGGCCGAGGATATCAGCGTCAAGATCAACGGCACCGACCTCATCCAGATTTTGCTCAACCTGGCCGTGAACGCCTTTCAGTGCGTGCCGCGCAAGCATCGCGTGGAAATCGGCGGCGAAATATTGCGCGCGCCGCTGGATCTCTCCCGGTTCAAAGACGGCCCGAACGACCGGCTGCTCAACGTGGAAAGCACGGACAACACCCCGCCGCTGGTCAAACTTTGGGTGCGCGACAATGGCCCCGGCATTCCGCCGGAAGTGCTGCCGAAGATTTTTCAACCGTACTTCACCACCAAGGGCGCGCGCCAGGGGACCGGGCTTGGCCTCAGCATTGTTCAGCGGCTCATCAAGGAAGGCCACGGCGCGTTGCACGTCCACACGCAACCCGGCCAGGGCACGACTTTTACGATTTATCTGTCGGGGGCAAATCTGGTGAAATAACGGAAGCCGGCCTGTTTCTCTTCGGAGAAAACCGTTTACCAAAACGCTGACACCCGAACGACCTGCCTGGGTCGCGATGGCCGCCCAACCCAAGCGTTTGCATTCAGCAAAGAAGCCGGACGAAAATCAAAATACAAGGTCCCCTGACGCGTTTCGCTCGGGCAATTTACCAGTCAATGATTTTACCGCCCGGCCTTGCGCGCCGAAGCTTCCATCAGAATAAAGAACGCTTGTCCCTCGGTCGAAATGCCTGGCCGATCAAAAGATGGCGCGCCGGCAACGCCTTCGACAAACCCAAAACGGTCCACCTTGGCGCGCACCGCGGCGCGCATCCGGTCGGCAGCGACCAGATAATCTTCCGGCAGCCACCCACCGCGCACGCTTTCATAAATAGCGTAGGCCAACATCGCCGCCAGGTTGGTTTCGACGTACGACGACGGATTGTCCACCTCGTCATAAAACAGTCCGTCTGGGCGCTGGTGGGCGAGGCAGCCGTCAATCAACTCCCGGAGCCTGGCGGCCAGTTGGGCGCGGTCGGGTTGGCGGTCAGGAGGCAATGAGCGAATAACGCGCGCAAAAGCTGCGGCGGTCCAGCCGTTGCCGCCGCCCCAAAATTTAGATTCAACCAAAGCCTGCTTCGATTCCGACCAGCGATGGTGCATCAGTTTCTTGTCCGGGTCCCACAAGCGGCGATGAACTCCCAACAGCTGGGCAACCGCTGCGTCATGTTGTCCGGCGGCGGCCAGAAATGGCGGCGCAGTGAAACTGCCATCGGACCACATCTCGCGCGGGCCGGCTTCATGGTACGGCGTGCCGTCTTCGGCGCGTGGCGCACCCTTGAGCGCAAACTGGAGCATGTCATCCGCGGCCTTGGTCAACGCCGGATCGCCGGTCTGGTGCGCCGCCCACCAGAGACAATCCCCCAACATGAGCGGATCGGTGGTCGCACCGTCAACGGCTGCGACGACCCCTGACTTCACATGAACGAGCGAGGCGCGGGCCAGGGCGATGGCGGCGTCCCGTTCTCCCGCTTCCATCAACGCCTGCCCGGCGACGCCTTGTTCCCACGAAGCGCGTTGAAAGCCCACCATGGCGAACATGGCCTTGATGACCAACGGATCGCGCCGGAGTTTTCTGGCAAAGTCGGCGTCGGCCACATAGGCGAACGCGGGTGCGTCGCGGCCCCAGGCTTCGAATTCGCTGAGCGCACACCACTTATTCCCGGCAGGCTTCAAGTTTTTCAACACCAGCCAACTTACGGTCCGTTTGGCAAAAGTAAATTCCTGGCCGGTGGCGACCTGTTTTAATTCCAGCTTTTCGGTGGAGCTGTCGGAGAATACGATCATCCCTTCCTGCCAGCAGGAATCGTGCGGCGCATTTATCGGAGTCCAGGC
>Ga0335077_10011873_pt1 | contig 10883 bp, 9 predicted proteins | sample Lox_Sample_31_FD_207151 | JGI IMG/M metagenome (GOLD analysis project Ga0335077, IMG submission 207151) | Soil microbial communities from Loxahatchee National Wildlife Refuge, Florida, United States - Lox_Sample_3.1 | ecosystem: Environmental > Terrestrial > Soil > Wetlands | place: USA: Florida...
TACCGTCCGATCTACACGCCGGTAGAGGCGCGGATGCACCGATCGCTCAAGCTCGATCATGACTTCGTCGGCCGCGCCGCGGTGGAGGCGGAGCTGGCGCGCGGCCCGGCTCGAACGCTCGGCTACTTCGAGATTACCCCCGATCCGGCGGAGCCGGCCGACGTCGTCGGCGACGAGCCGATCTGGCACGGCGGGGCGGTGGTGGGCTGGGTGACGTCCGGCGCGTACGCGCATTACAGCCGCCGCTCGCTGGCGTTCGGCTACGTGCCGAGCGAGCTCGCGGTGCCCGGCACGATGTTCGAGGTGGAGATCATCGGCCAGCGCCGTCCGGCGAGATTGCTACCCGAACCGGTGCTCGACCCGGCGGGCCATCGCATGCGCGTCTGATGGGACGCCATCCTGACCCCGAACGGCGGGCCGAGCTGCTGGACGAGGTGGTCGGCTACCTCGGCCGGCACGGCGTGGCCGGGGTGTCACTGCGGCCAGTTGCCCGCGCACTGGGCGTGTCGGTCAACGCGCTGGTGCATCACTTCGGCAGCAAGGACGAACTGGTGGTCGCCGCATTGCGGCGGGCCGCTGAGATTCAGCGGGGTGTCGAAGCGCCGTGGCGGCGGCAGGTGCCTCGCATCTCCACGGCGGAGCTGCAGCGGCGCTGGTGGCGGTGGATCAACCGCAGCCCGGAGCACCTGGCGCTGGTGCGGCTGGGTCTCGAAGCCGCCACGCTGGACGCCACGGTCAGCGGTCTGCCCGGTGATGTGCGTGCGGAGCAGATCTCGTTTTGGCGCGAGGACATCGCCGACGGCCTGATCGCTGACGGCATCAAGCCCGAGGACGCCGAACGCGAGGCGTCGCTGGTAAAGGCGACGTTCACCGGCCTGGTGCTTGACCTGCTGGCCACCGGTCACCGCAAGCGGCTCACCGACGCGCTTGAATGCGCCCTCAGTCGCCTCGACGACCTGAGGCAGGCGGCCCCGTGAGGCGACGAGGCGATCTGTGCCGCTGGCCGCCGCGGTGCACGCGCACGGAGAGGGCGGAAGCAAGATGCGCGGGCCGGCGATGGCGGCGGGACTGGCTCCCTCAGACCTGGCGTTGTTCGGTGACCCTGAGTGGACGAACAATGCGGGGGCCGCGTTCTCGGCCATGTTCGCCCAGGGCCTTGAGGGTTACACCGACGACCGGCTGGCCGACGGCCCGGGCTGGATCACGTTCGATGTCACAGCGATCCAGTGCCCGGTCACCGTCTTGCACGGGGGAAGCGACCGCATCGTCGACGTTATCCACGCCCGCCACACTGCCGAACTCGTCCCCCACGCGGAACTGGTCATCTTCGATCACCTCGGCCACTTCAGCATCACGACGAAAGTCGTGCCCGCCATCAGCAACCTGCTACACAGATAGCAGCGCAGAAACTATGACGTCGCCGGCACCAGTGTCACCGCTGGGAACGCCAAGCCCGGTTAGCGCTAGGCGGCGCTCCTGTGGCCGGGCAATCAGTGTGAAGCGGAGCTGCGCCAGCGCATCGACTCCGCCCTGCGCAGCGTCGATGACGTTGCCGAAAAGACCGCGAGGTCTGGCAGGTGACAGGCCCATCCTCTGACAAGCACCTAGCCCGCGCGGCAGCCCAGGCAGTCGACGACCTCGCCGGCCGGGCACGCGCACTCAGCGCCAGCCTTGACTCCCCATAGCCTGACTCGGCCTCTGTCGTTTCCCTATGCAACAACACGATCAGCGGCATGACAGGACGTTCAGTCGTTTCGGGATCACCAATAATCATGCAGCCAGTGCCTGCCCCAGACCGGCCCTCAGGTCCGTTACGTCTGGTAACAAACGCCTACCAAGGAATGGCTAGTCGCTGCATATGAGGACCGGCGCGTGCAGCGGGTTCACCCGCTCAGCGCGAGCAGGAACTTGGCTGCGGCGCAGCTCAGGTCCTGGAAGTCGAAGCCGAGTAGTGTCCCGCCGAGACCGAGTTGGGCGTAAAGGTTGCCCCTGGCCACGTTGAGCTGGCAGATGATCCAGTTGTCCCCGCCGAGCGGGAACCGCTGAATGGTGATCGGGTCGCCTGGCTGCCGGGGGATCCAGGCAGCCTGGTTGCCGGCGAGCATGCCTCGGACCAGGGCGGTGAAGATTGACTGCAGCGCCGGCAACGCGGCGTCAGTCACCGAGGCCACCGCGGGGCCGTAGGTGGCGACGCTTTGCACCGCCGGATCCAGGGTGATCGCGGTCAGGTCATAGTAGATATCGAAGGTCCGGTTCGGGTTGACCTTGGTTATGTCGATCTGCCCGGACGACGGAGCGCCGAAAGCGATCTGCCCGGCCATCTGGGCGCCAAACCGGAATTCGATGAGCCGCGAAGCGGGCTTACCGCGGACCCCGTCGGTGAGCCACAGCCGCAGGTCGTCGAAGTGCACGGCAGCGTAGTTCCGGCCCGCCAGGGCGTCGTGCTCGGTGAGCAGCAACCGGGGCGAGGTGTCCGGGGACAGCTGGGCATGCAGCAGCGCCGGGTCGCCGAGGTGCAGCCCCGGCACGGCCGACTCGACGGCCGCCGCCAGCGCGGCCACGCTGTCACTACCGGTCGCCGGCAGCCGGAACCTGAAGTAGCCGGTTTGCCATAGCTGGTTGATCAGCAGGTTCAGGTAGTTCTGCGAGATGCCAAAGCCGGCATACAGGTGGCACGGCTCGTCGACGCCGTCGGCGCTGACCTGCTGCGGGAAGGCGGGCGGCGACGACGGCGCGGTCACCAGGCTGCGGAAGCGGTAGGTGAGCTGGTCCTCGGCCGTGATCATCTCCTCGCTGGGGTTCAGCTGGCTGTAAGCAGGGTCCTCCTGGGAGATCGCGTCCAGGTAGCTGTTGCTGGCCCCGGACGCCTCACTGCCCGCGAACTGGTCCATGACCGGGCTCTCGGCGAGCGGAAAGCGCAGGCCGAGGTCGTGAAAGAGCCCGGCAAGCTGGCTCTGCAACTGCGTCGCGATCAGGTTGGGCAGCAGGTTCGTCCAACTGGCCACGGCAGACACGATCAGCCCGGCGATGGTGGCCAGGTTCGGCGGCACGACGTTCACGATGAGCACGCTGGTATTCGCGGTCACGCTGACGGCCGGAGTCGGCCACAGCACCTGGTTCTGGTCTGGCTGCAGCGACGTGTCGATCACGACGTGCGGGCTGCCGAGGTCGACGCTCAGGTAGGCGATGTTGAGGGCCAGGAAGAGCCCTACGAGAATGGCCTCGGCCAGCAGCGCGCATCCGATGCCGAGAAAGGCACAGCTGACCGCGTCGACCGCGAGCGCTATCCAGTACGTCGGCCCCGGGTAAGTCTCAAGCCACGCCTTGCCGCTGACCTTGGGCAGGTCGATGACACACTGGACATCGTTCGGGCCAGTTATCGCCAGCGTCGTGACGACCTGGGTCCGGTTGATGTCGACCTCGAAGGAGATGTCAGTAACCTGCCATTCCAGCAGCCCGTCGAGGATGGTGTTCGGGCCGATGGTGCTCGGGTAGCTAATAGCGATGTTCCCGAGCTTCTGCTCGACGTAAGCGTCCCGCAGGCCAGCCTGCTGGCACGGCGTCAGCGCGGGCCATCGCTGCGCGCTCGGCTCTTGCAGCGCCTGAGTCCACGCCTGCTGCAGCGCAGCGGAGATGCTGACGCCCGGGTTGACGGCCCCGGCCAGCAGGAGCTTCTGCAGGGCGTTGACGGCCACCGTGTCCAGCAAGGCACCGCCGCCCTGGGACGGGTCGCCGGGCGTATCCGAGCAGGGTGACGTACTCGGATTGTGCAGCAGGCAGAAGAGCCCGATGCTCCCGTTGGACGACTGGTTGAGCGCCTGGAGCTGATCAAGCCAGTTGATGTTGAGCGTGCCGTGATCGCCGCTGAACGACGTGAGAAGCGAAGAGGCCTGGTTGGACAGATCCTTGACATCGTCCAGGAATTGCTCTTCCAGCTCAAACGACATCAGCGCGTAGGGCGTAGTGATCAGATAGCCGAGCGGCCCCGGGGCCTCCTCTGGCTGGTTCGGCGAAATCGGAAGGCTCACGGCGATTGCCCGCTCGCGGCGCGCAGGTCGGTGTACCCATCCGGACCGTTGAATTCCGCGTCCGTCACCACCCGCAGGACCAGTTCGTCCAGCTGGAAGGCGCTGGCCGGCTCGGGGAAGGCAGCCGGGTCCCCGAAGCTGAGCGCGCCGCGCAGGGGCATGCCGAAGCCAGTCACCAGATCGGCGACCGGTGGCGGAGCGTCCGTCAGCACCGCCGCCGCGGCCTGCGCGAACGGCCGCAGGTCGACGTCGCCGCACAGCCACAGCCGCCATCGGACCGCGAACGGCACCGCAGCGGTCAGCGTCACCGCCTGGCAAACCCGGCCGGCTACCCGTTCCTGATCACTGGCATCGACCGCCTGCACGGTGAACTCCGCCGCCCGGGCCCGGACGGCGGCCGTTGCCGTCACCGCTTCTGGCAACGGCGGGCTAGGCAGCTGCAAGAAGGCCCGCAGCGACGGGCACACGTAGAGAAAGCCCTCCTGGGTCTCGTCCCGGATGTGCACGTAATCACTGCCGAATACCCCACTGCCGATGCTGGACAGGCGGACACGGCCGTCACCGTGCACGACCGCCACAGACGTATCAGCGGCATGCGCCTGGTCGAGCATCGCAAGCCGGGGCCCGGCCAGTCCCAGGGCACGAGCCCGACCGATGTCCAGCCGCATGGTGGCCCGGTAGGCAAGGCCATGCTCGGGACCGCGCGACGACTGCCACGGCCGCACGGGCGGAACCCGCAGCGCCCGGACGTACTCGCTGGCTGAAGCAGCAGCCCCGGATCGGTTCACTGAATCAAGAATGTTGCGCGGAGGCCGGCAGCGCAAGAGCGGGCGGAGGAATCAGGTGACGATGAGGTTAGTGACATATGGCGATGGTGATCCGGCTGGGCAGCGGCGTGGTGCGTGCCGCAGCCAAGGACCCGTTGTTAACGTCACCGCCCAGCCAGCCCAGTAAGACTGACATGCACACCGAGACCGGCCGACTGCCAGCCTCCCCATCAACGAAGCCCTGACCGAGACGACACCACAGCGGCAGATGAGGGCGTCCGGCTGTCATCACTGATGGTGTTCCTTGGAGGTGTTTGTGCAGGCGCGCGGGCTTCGGTGCGTCGTCGGATAACGGGTCTGCGCGTTACTGCAGATCCCAGATATAAAGTTTTCCTGGATGATTGCCGATGACCTCGTAGTTGCCTAGCCAGTCGCCTCTTGTGGCGTGAAACAGGTCCACGAATTGGCCGATGCGCCAGCCGGGATCTTGACCTACCGGGATGATCAGCCGATAGGCCCCTGGCTTCCAGGGCGATTGCCGGGAGACAACTACGTAGCGGGCCCCTGCGATTTCGTCAGAATGGGCGTTGTGGCGTCGGGGCATCACTTTGAAATGCGGCGCTGGCGCAGTCATACCCCAGGCCGCCGGAGGGGTCATCTGGGCGTCCTGTTTCGGCGGGCGAACGCGGGGCATCGATGCACGCAGGCGGGTACCCCGCCGGTGAGGCACAGCACTGGACTCTCGCGGGAGCGCGTGCTGATCCGGGTTAAGCATGGCGGGATGAGAAGTAGGATGGGGGACTGGATCGCCGCCGCGCAGCTGAGATCTGACCATATTGGCGTGATGCGGTCCGAGATTGTCAGCAAGGCCTTTCTTCGGGCCGTGCGCACCGGGATGCGGCAGCCTGATCACGCACCGGGTCATCCCTGCCAAGTCCCCCGGACCCCACAGGCGGTCATTCAGATGTACGCCCATCTCGGCCTGGAAGGCGCCCAGCGCCGTCTTGCCTGTGAGCACGATGACGCTGGCGGCTGATGCGTGCAGTACCCGACGCAGGTAGCGGCTCGCGCATGCCTGCACCGCCGCGCTGACGCCATGCTCCTGCCGGCTTCCGCAGTGCACTACCTCGGTCAGGGCGTAGTCCCATCCCGGGACTGGCTCGCGTTCGAGCAGTTCACCGGCGATCCGCCGGGTCCAGGCCCAGAATTTGACCCGGTCGCCAACCGGGCGTCCGGTTTGGTCTCGGTTGTAAATGCCATCTGTTATCCCAGGCCACGGACCAGGATCGAAGGCACCTTCGGCGCCCATGAACAGTTCTTCGTCACTGCGATCGCTACCCCACTGGCGGTTGGGGTCAAATGGCTCGCGCTGTCCGCCGGCCGAAGGGTTGGAACTGACAAACAAGATCGGAGCCGATCCGAGATGACCAGCCCAGGGCTCGGGAACATAACGCGGCACATCTGGCTGCAGGCCCTTCAGCCGGCTTGACGCCGCCCAGGTCAAACTGGGGCGGCGAGACGCGCTGACCATCGGCCACGTGCCTGCCAGCGCCGGGCTGCCGGCCACAGCATGGACCGCCCCCCTGATACCTCCAGGGGGCGGTCAGCCAGCTTCGCGGCGGTCCGGGGCGGCCTATCTCCGTCCGGGCGCTGCCCTCAGGTCGTCCGCATCCAGCCGAGCCGGGTGTTGCTCCGCCCGGCGCCCATGTCGGTGAGCTGCTGCTTGATCTTGGTGAAGTTGTCATCCGGGATCAGGTTGACCGGCGTGATCGGGGTCGGGTAGCCGACACCCTGCAGCACGGTGTCGATGGCGCTGCCGGGCTGCATGGACGCCGCGTAGTTCGCCAGGTTGCCCTGCCGGTAGGCGCTGCCGGGGGTACCGACGGGTACCGCCTCACGGCCATACAGTCCGTAGTGCCGGGCGCTGTTGAGGCCGAGGATGTTCCGCTTGTCGTGCTCGGTCAGCTGCGGGTAGTGCCATTTCTCGGCGATCTGGTCGGGGATCTGGAACCGCCACAGGGCGTCGACCTGCCATTGCGGGCCGCCGTACCACAGCGAGTCCGAGCCGAACACGATGTGGTCCGATCCCATGTAGTACAGCAGCTGCCCGATCAGGTGTGACCACACCGTCGGGAAGGTCACGATCATCGACGCCATCGTCGTGCCGAGCTCAGCGTAGACATTGCGGAGCGGGTAGTGGCTGGAGGGAGAGGTGGAGGTCGGCTCGGCCCCGGCCACGTACCTGCCCCCGGCGATCTGGGCGAACTGCGTCGACCACCGGATGTTGGGGACGGTGTGCCCGCGGCTGTCGGTCAGCGTGGTCGGCGGCATCGACCCCGGCAGGTTCTCGATGTCCTGCAGGGCCTGTAGGACATAGAAGCTCGGCCGGATGCAGGAGTGATAGATGATGAAGTTGAACTGCGGCCAGTCGGTGGCCGCCTTCACTAGGTCGTCGGGGTTCCCGTACTGCGGCAAGTTGTTCGCCCCGCCGGGCTGCGACCCGTTCGCCGACAGCCCCTTGTGGATGCAGATGTTGAAGAACCCGGGATGCTTCCTGAGCTGGTTCTTGTTCGCGTTGATGACCGCGTAGGTGGGATAGGCGATCACCTCGTCATCCAGCCGCCACCGCATGAATTCGGCCCCGGGCGCGGCGCTGGCCGCCTCAGCGACGCAGTAGCCCTTCCACGAGTCCGGCTGGCAGTACTCGATCTGCCATTGGGTGTAGTCGCCGAAGGCCGGGTCCTGCAGGTTCCCCACGCCGGGGTAGATCTGGGCATGGGCGAAGGCCCGCCTCGAGCCCGCGAGATTGTTGATGAAGTCCCGGCACTGGGATGTCTGATAGCCGGTGAGTATCTCGCTGACCAGGCTATCGGTGATGTTGGTCGCGGGCCCGGGAACGCCGCCGCCAGGCGGCGTGAACAGGGCAATGTTGGCGTTGCTGATGATCGAGATGCTCGTCTGGGCCTGCAGGTACAGGCGGTTGATGTACTCGCCGAGGTGGAACTCGCCGAGAGCGGTAAGGGGCGGCCCGGGATTGGGCGGGAAATCGGGGCCGAGCTGTGCCGGGTTCCAGTCCGTCCACAGGTTGCCGAGCTCGTCGGGACCGGCAGCGTTGCCGCCCTTGCCGTTATAGGGGTTGGCGGTGTACCCCGCACCCGTGGACACCGATCCCGGGCCCTGGGCGAGTGCCCTCAGCCCTTGCGGAGTGTTCGTGCTGGACCGGACGATGTGGGTCTGGTCATCGAAGACGAAGACGTCCGACGGGGTCCCGTTCTCCCGGTAGGCCGCGGTCTCGTACATTTCGGCCTTGTCCACCTTGAAGAGCTTGCCGTGCACCTCGTTCATCGCGATGAAGGCCGCGGCCATGCCGCCCGTGCCCGCCAGGAACTTGCGGCGGCTGGTCCCGAGCTTCTTGGCAGCCTCGTCGGCCAGCTCCTTGATCCGGTACTCGACGTGCCGCTGGTCCTCCGTCTGCGGGTGCGGCATGTACTCGCCGTTGGAAACCATCCGCGTCGGGACCGGGGACACGAATGGCTCGGTCTCCGCCGGCGCGACTCGTCTGAGCTGCTCGTCACTCAGCCACGAATCCTCCTCGCGGGAATCGGGGGGCCGTTTTGAATTCGACCACATGGCCTCACTCCTGCCTCGGGCTTAGCCCGGTCGCCGATACCGGCCTGCTCTTGCGCTGTTGCCAGACGCTTGCCAAGAAGACTTGATCGCAGTGGCGCATGGTCACGGTGACAGCACCTTCGGACTCTTGGCTGAGCGCTCGACCCGCACCATCAACGCGCCGGCCCCGGCCAGCCGGGCCGCCAGGCCCATGCTCACCGCAACCGTCACCGGATACCGACAGCCAATGCCGCACACCTCGACAGGTGCCCGGTCTTCCCCTGCGATCAACAGGACGCTTTCAGCACGCCGCAGGGCCGGCACTAACGCACACTGGAAGTCACAGCGACGGCCCATGCTTGGCATGCTAGGACGGCATAACCACAGAGACAAGGGCAGGCATTTCATATTCCTGCAGAGTCCGCGCCCAGGGGATATCGTATATAAGCACCAACCGTCCCTTCTCACACCGGCACCATTAGGGGTTCGGGCCGCGTCCGTTTCTCTGTGCCCGGTAATGTCATCACGACCCTGGACGCACATGCGGACGCCTGGGGCTCAGCCAGGAACCACCAAATAAACAGCGCTGAGCGGCGTCTGCGCCATGTACCACGATGGGGGCCGCTGCGGGGCGTACGACAGCCCGCAGATCGTGGGGCATGGACCTGCGCCGCAGAACGGTGGGACTGTAGTTTTCAACGGTGTAACTCCTGACAACAGGGAGACACCAGTGACAGACGTGACAACCAGTCAGGGCCACGACGGAGTGGAGTTCTCGGCGGCTGATGAGCAGCTGCTGCGGGACCTGACCGAGCGGGCTTGGGCGGGCGGGCTGAAGCTCACCGGCGAGGGCGGGCTGCTGGGCAAGCTGACCAAGATGGTGGTCGAAGGTGCGCTGGAGGGCGAGCTGGACGACCACCCGGGCTATGAGAAGAATGACCCGGCCGGCCGTAACGGCGGGAATTCCCGTAACGGGTACCGCGTCAAGACCGTGCTGACCGAGGCCGGGCCGGCGGAGTTCTCGGTGCCGCGGGACCGGGATTCCAGCTTCGAGCCGAAAATCGCCGCCAAAAGGGCGCTTGCCGTGGCTTCCAGGCGATGGCGGGCGGTGCGCCACGTCCTTGCCCGATGCGCAACGGCGTGGCGCCGCGGTAGGAGCGCCGTGGAAGCCCAAGGCCTGCGGTGGGGACCAAAGCCTCTGACCCGGCCCCTCACCCTTGGCGGTGTGGTGACTGTGATCAGCGTGCTTACAGTCGAGGCAGCCCTCGAGCGCACCTGCGCGATCTTCCGCGAGCGGGCAGCCGCCTGAACTGACTCTGTCCGGGCTGGGCCTGGCCGGAGCCCTCACCTGTTGGCTGGCCTGGCCTGACCGGGCGATATAACTCCTGCCGAGCGGGACCTGCTGATCGATGGAGCCATTCTGCTTGCCATGCAGGTTGATGACCTCGCCCGTGAGGGCCGTGCTGACTCGGCCCCAGGCTTGGCGGGAGCGGCGCGACTAGGACCGGCTGGGCGGCACGAACGGTACCCAGCCGCAGGGGCCGGCGCCGGCGTCCACGGCGGCGCGGCCGGCGCGGGCGCCTCGGCGGTCAGGTCGAACAGCGCGCCGAAAGCAGCAACTCCCGCCACCCCGTCCGCCATGGCATGGTGCATCCGCAGGAATACCCCGACCCGCCCGCCGGCCAGGCCGGGCAGGAACCACGCCTCCCAGCGCGGCCGTGTCGGATCCAGGCGGCGCCGGCGCAGCTGCTCACACGCCGTCAGAAGCTGCGCCTGGCCCGCCGGGGCGGCGAGTGGGAAGACACGCACATGATCAGCGATGTCGAACGACGCGGCGTCCACCCACAGCGGCCAGCCCAGGCCCGGCGGGGGCCGGTACAGCAGCTGCCGGGAATGAGGCACCAGGTGCAGCCGCGGCTCGAGGACCCGGCGGACAGCCTCAATCCGGAACTGGCCGTCACCGGCCACCAGGCCGGTCCCGTCCAGGACGCCGATGGCGCCGATATCCCAGGGCCAGCCGGCATCGTCTCCCGTCACCGAGGCCAGATCCTGCGTGCCCAGGCGTTCCATGCAGTCACCGCCCCTTCGCCTCCTCCTTATCGGCAGGGCGAAAGCGTTTCCAGGGCCAGAAGTCCCCAGGCGGTGGCGCTGCCGCTGACGTGCAGGACACCGCGGGCCTGCTCACGCGACCGCGTCACTGGCGAAGAAGCCCAGATCCGGTCGATCTCGGCGGTCCGAAACGGCGGCCTCTACGGCGGTTGCATCTCTGCGGAGTCTCACAGCAGGCCCGCACGCGTCTGCTCCAGCGCGATTACCGCCCCCAGACGGTGAACCGCGGACTGGCTGGCGGCCTTGTTGCGATCCGGCTCGCCGGCCGCGCATCAACTCCCCGGCTGCTGGGGGAGCGTCGGCATGGATGGGCAGCGGGGTGTCTCAGCTGAGGAAGAATTGCTGGCAGATCAGGAAGATGTTCATTCCG
>Ga0335077_10011876_pt1 | contig 10882 bp, 7 predicted proteins | sample Lox_Sample_31_FD_207151 | JGI IMG/M metagenome (GOLD analysis project Ga0335077, IMG submission 207151) | Soil microbial communities from Loxahatchee National Wildlife Refuge, Florida, United States - Lox_Sample_3.1 | ecosystem: Environmental > Terrestrial > Soil > Wetlands | place: USA: Florida...
CGTTACCCAGACCCTACGGAAAGATGAAGGAACAATTTGGCTCACATTTGACATTCCACTTCCTTCGTTTGCCCAATTTCTGCTTTGGTTCGGATGTAAGTTACTGTAAATAAGGTAGTTAAACTAGGGACCTTCTGGTACGACGGCTGCTCCCTTCTTTGCCGTCATGAATACTCTGCAAGCGTTCTTTGAATCCCTCGCTGAACCCGCCAGATTGGCCCTCATCGGTGCCACGCTGGTGGCCAGTGCCGTCCTCCTCCGCAAGCTGCTTCTCCCGGGCCATCAAACCTTGGATTCCGCTGCCAAGCATGCGACAGGAGACACCTCCAAGTAGCCCCTAACCCGGTCGGCTGGACCCGTTCTTGAGGCAGTTTAGCCTTCACAATGTTCCAGGCTGCTGGTGTGGTACGCCATGCGCTCTGCTCCAGACGGGGTTTGTCACCGGCTGGCTTGAGTACCACCTCGGCAACGCAGAGCACAAATTCGTCTAGCGGACAACCGGCCAAGCTACAATGACCCCGAAAAACGCGGGACTAACTCCTTTGCGCATCGCGATCATAGGCTGCGGCCACGTTGGCTTAGTCACCGGAACCTGTCTCGCTTCGCTCGGCCACACGGTCGTATGCGTGGACCAAGATTTGCCTCTTGTCGCGCGCTTGGAACAAGGCCAATTGCCTGTCTACGAGCCGCACCTGGAGTCACTGTTTTGCCAGGCGCGCTCGGCCGGCCAGCTGAAATTCACTGCTGATCTGGCGACAGCAGTCAAGGAAGCTGACGCTATCTTTTTGTGCGTCGGTGTCCCCCAACTCGAGAGCGGCGACTCGGATTTTTCCGCCCTGGATCGCGTCGCCCGCCAACTCGCGCAAACGGCCGACGGCCCAAAGCTCGTGGTAATTCGCAGTACGGTTCCCGTACAGACTGGTGAACAACTGGCTCATCTTCTGGCTGTATACTGCGGCGAGCCAGGTGTTTCCTTCACGGTCGCGGCCAACCCTCAGTTCTTGCGCGAAGGAACCGCCGTGGTCGACTTTTTTCATCCAGAGCGCATCCTTCTGGGGGTCAACGACCCCTCGACGGAACGGCTGCTGCGGGAGATTTACGCTCCGCTCCTGCGGCAGAGCTTCCCTTGTCCGATGCACTCGGGAAAATGTCCCACGCCTGCGCCCCAGCTGCTTGTGACGCGGGTGCACAGCGCCGAACTTATCAAACAAATTTCCAATGCCTATCTCGCCGTGAAGATCTCGTATGCAAATGTGTTGGCCGATTTATGCGAACGTCTGGGCGCTGACGTTCAGGAAGTCACCCATGCCGTGGGCCTTGATCCGCGGATCGGATCTCCCTTCTTGCAGCCAGGGCTGGGCTTCGGCGGTTCTCGCCTGCCTACCGACCTCCGTGCCGTCTGCCAACTGACCCGGCGGCTCGAAGTAGACGGCGGAATTGCCGAGGCAGCCGAAAGAGTGAACCGGGAACGCGTAGACATCTTCTTTCAGAAAATCCAGCGCTCCCTGTGGGTGCTCAAAGGCAAGCGCATCGCCTTACTGGGTCTGGCCCACAAAGCAGGGACGGATGACGTTCGCGGGTCCGCCGCCTTGGAGCTTTACGAAAGGCTCACCGCCAACGGTGCGAGTGTCCGTGCCTATGATCCGCAGGCGGTCAGCCGTGCCCGTGCGCTTCAGCCGACGATTGTTGGTGCCACCGACCCGTATGACGCCGCGGCACAAGCCGATGCTTTGGTCATCGCTACGGACTGGGTTGAGTTTCGCAGTCTCGACTGGCAACGCATCCACAGCCTGATGTCCCGGCCGATCGTATTTGATGGCCGCAATCTTTTATCCCCAGCTCAGATGAAGGCGCTCGGATTCGAGTATCATTCTGTCGGACGACCGGTCTAGCAGTTCGCCGAGCCTTCAATACCTAATCTATCGAAATCACTCTGCTAGTCGGCTGAGGCTTTTCTTGACCCGGAATCGGTTTCCTTGCTATGACGCTTGTAGCTATTCGCGAGGAGGTTCCATGGCTAGCAATCGACGCAAGTTCATCCGCAGTTTCGCCTCAGGTGCTGCCGTCACCGCTGCGCTGCCTGCCATCGCCGACCTGGCGCTAAGTGAACTGGTTCCTGGCGCCCGGGCGAGCGAACCCGGCGGGCCGATTATTCTTAGCCGCAACGAAAACGCCTATGGGCCTTCCCAGAAGGTCATCGCGTCAATGCAACAGTCATTGCAATTTGCGAATCGCTATCCGGACCCGAGTGTCACGACGTTACAGGAAAGAATTGCGGCTTCGCATTCGGTGAAGCCAAATCAAATCGTGATGGGCTGCGGTTCGGGTGAAATTCTGAACACCTCTGCCGCGGCGTTTCTTGGCCCCGGAAAGAAGTTGATCACCGCGCTGCCCACGTTCGAAGCGATTGGTCGTTATGCCAAAGTGCTGGGCGCGGACGTAATCGAAGTTCCGCTGACTAAGGATTACGCGCACGATTTGGCGGCTATGCTGGCCCGGGCGGATTCTTCCACCGGACTCGTATACCTCTGTAATCCCAATAACCCGACGGGGAGCCTTACGCCGCGAAAGGACCTGGAGAACTTCGTCCGCCAGCTTCCGCCCACAACGAACGTGCTGCTGGACGAGGCGTATCACCACTTCGTCGGCGCCAACCCCGAATACGTTTCCTTCCTTGATCAGCCGATGAACGACGATCGCCTTATCGTGGCGCGAACCTTTTCCAAGGTATTTGGCTTGGCCGGTATGCGCATCGGCTATGCTGTGGGTTCACCGGACAAGATCCAGGCGCTTGCTTCGCGGCGTTTGGCCGAAGGACTGAATGCGGTGGGCGCTCGGTGTGCCCTGATCGCTTACGATGATGCGGATTACGTGAAGTTCAGTGCGAACCGCAATGCCGACGACCGGCAAGAGTTCTTTGCGCAGGCCAAGTCCCGAAAAATCGAAGTTATTCCGTCATCGACGAATTTCGCCATGTTGCAGACCAATCGCAAAGCGACCGCCGTGATCGAGCATTTCAAAAAGAACAACGTGGCCATCGCGCGCTTGTTTCCGTCCATGAGTTCTTTTGTGCGCGTCTCCTTCGGCAAACCCGACGAAATGAGAGAATTCTGGCGCGTGTGGGATCTGCAGAAGTCCTGAGTTCGAACGAAGGCTACTCGCCAGGTCTTCGAAAAGTTATTGGACCTCGACAGCTTCGCCGACAGAAAAGTACGTGCAATCCGGGTGAACATAAACCAGTGCACTCACGCTAGCTTCGGGATCCATCATGAAACCCTCGGTAAGTTGGACGCCGATTTCTTCCGGCTGCAGCAGCTTCCAAATTCCCGCTTGATCTTCGAGGTTTGGGCACGCCGGATAGCCGAAGCTGTACCGCTTGCCGCGATAACGTGAAGTAAAGCGCTGAGCCATGGTCATGTCCGGCGGATCGGGAAAACCCCAATCTTCGCGGATGCGGCGATGCAGCCATTCAGCACAGCCTTCGGCGGATTCTATAGCCAGCGCCTGCAAGGCGTGCGACTTGAAGTAGTAGCCGTCGTTCTTGGCTTTCTCCGACCGCTCCCGAACTCCTTCACCCGCCGTTACGACGAGCAGTGCCAGATGATCGCGCTGGCCGTTCTGCGGCGGCAAAATGTAGTCGCTCAGGCACAGAAAATCTCCGGAACGTTGGCGCGGGAACTTGAACGAATGCAAAGGTTCAGCTACGCCAGGAGCGAACAAATGAGTCACATCGCCGTCCGCTTCCGCTTCAAAAAATTGCCAGACCGCGCGAATCTTCATGAATTCCGCTGCTTCGCGTTTCACGTCTTCGACATTTTCGTAGAGCTCGACGGCTTTCGGCTCGCGTTCGCCGAAACGTTTCTGAAAATCACCACGATAGCCGAGATGCTTGCTGAACAGCATGTACGGATTCACGTAGCTCCAGACCTCGTTGAGATCGGGCACGAGGCGCACCTTGCGGTCCAGATAGCCAACTTTGGCGATCGGCAAATCGGTGCGCACCTTGGGCGAGCGCTTGGGCACGGCCGACTCGGCAACACGGACAGTGGTAGCCACCTCAAATCCGTTGCCGGAAGCAGTGTGCTCGTGCAGAACTCTGTCGCGCGTGGCCGGATCCATGAGTTCGTTCATCAGGCGCAAACCAGTCATCGCGTCTTTCGCATAACACACTGCCTTGCCGTAGCTCGGCGCGATCTTGGCCTGCGTGAATTTCGCGGAAAGCGCCGCGCCGCCAACGAGTAGCGGAATGGCGATCCCTGCATCTTTGAGATCGCTTGCAGTGGTCACCATTTGTTGCGCGCTTTTCACCAACAAGCCGGACAAGCCAATTGCGTCGGGATGGTGCGCCTGATAAGCCTTGATCAAATCTTCCGGCGGCACCTTGATTCCGAGATTCACCACCTCGTAGCCGTTGTTTTTCAAAATGATCTCGACAAGATTTTTGCCGATATCGTGCACATCGCCTTTGACCGTGGCCAGCACGATTTTCCCGCGCTTGGTTACGTCAGACTTTTCCATGAACTGCTCAAGGTGACCAACAGCAGCCTTCATGGCTTCCGCGGATTGCAACACTTCCGCGACGATCAGTTCATTGGCGTTGAAAAGCCGCCCCACTTCGGCCATGCCGTTCATCAGTGGGCCGTTGATGATATCCAAGGGTGGGATGCCACCGCCGCGCTTGAGTTCAAGGTCCGCAATAAGGCCGTCGCGCGTGCCTTCGATGATGTAGTTGGCCAGGCGCTCGTCTAACGGCAGATCTGCCGCGCGCTTCTTCTCTTTTTTCTTCGCGGTGCGGAAGTATTCGGCGATCGCCGCGATATGAAACTGGTTGACGGCTGCGCGCTGCGCTTTGCTCTGCTGCCGCCAGTCGGCGGGTGCATTTCGGAGCAGTCCCGCATTCGAATGATCCACAGGAACAGCCTTCGGCGGATGCGAGAACAGTAGATTCTCCGCCAGTTCGCGTTCCTGCGCGATGATAGATGCAAAGCGCTCCAGCTTCTCGGTGTTCACAATCGCCAGATCCAATCCAGCCTTCGTGCAGTAGTACAGAAACACCGAATTCACCACTTCCCGTGCGCCCGCCGGCAAGCCAAACGACACGTTGGAGATTCCCAAAATAGTGCGCACATCGGGCATCGCTTGCTTGATCAGCCGGATGCCTTCCATTGTTTCGACCGCCCCGCCTATGTAGTTTTCGTCGCCCGTCGCGCAGGGAAAGACCAAAGGATCGAAGACAATGTCTTCGGATGGCAGCGCATATTTCCCGGTCAGCAGCCTGTAACTCCGCTCGGCCACCGCCAATTTGCGCTCGCGAGTAAACGCCTGCGCCTGCACCGGATCTTCATCAATGCATCCGACCACCACCGCCGCGCCAAAGTCGTGTGCAATCGGCACTACTCGCTCGAACTTTTCTTCGCCATCCTCCAGGTTGATCGAATTGATGATCGCCTTGCCCTGGCAATAGGTCAGCGCCAGCTCAATCGCCGCTGCGTCCGTCGTATCAATCATCACCGGCGTCTTCACTTTGCGAATCAGCTTTTCGTAGAACGGCGGAATGTCCTTCTTTTCGTCGCGATCGGTGCTTTGCAGGCACACGTCCACGATATGCGCCCCGCCCTTCACCTGCCGCCGCGCGATTTCGCTCGCTTCTTCCCACTTTTCTTCTGCCACCAGGTTCTTGAACAAGCGCGAACCGATCACGTTGGTCCGCTCACCGACCAGCAGCGGCCTGGTGGTTTCTTCTGCCTCGATCGTTTCAATCCCGGAATACACGGCGCGATGCGCATCCGCCGGCCGTACGCGGGGTTTCTTGCCTTCCGCCATTTGCGCAATCGCGCGGATATGCTGTTCCGTGGTGCCGCAGCATCCGCCGACCAGGTTCAGCCAGCCATGGTCCACGAATTTTTCGAGCTGTGCTGCCAACGAGCTGGGTGTTTCGAGGTATTTGCCTTCTTCGTCCGGCAAACCGGCATTCGGATAGCAGGACACGAACTCCGTCGAAAGCTGGCTCAACGTCCGGATGTGATCGGTCATGAACTCAGGTCCCGTAGCGCAGTTCATGCCAAACGCCAGCGGCTTGGCGTGTTTCAGCGATGCCCACATTGCTTCCACCGTCTGCCCAGCCAGCATCGTGCCCATCGGTTCGATCGTCACTGAGATGATCGTAGGAATCTGCGTGCCAATCTCCTGCGACAGTTGCTGGATCGCCAGTAGCGCCGCCTTGATGTTCCGCGTGTCCTGCGAGGTCTCCACCAGCAGCAAGTCCACTCCGCCATCCACCAACCCCTTCGCCTGCGTGTAGTACGTCTCCCGCAAACCATCGAACGTCACTCCGCCCGTAACCGTGATCGTCTTGGTCGTGGGCCCCATCGAGCCCGCCACAAACCGCGGTCTTCCGGGCTTCGCAAACTCGTCCGCCGCCTGACGCGCGAGTTCGGCCGCACTCTTGCTCAGTTCGTACGACTGCTCCGCGAGGCCATACTCCGCCAGTACCAGCGACATGCTACCGAACGTATTCGTCTCGACGATGTCCGAACCCGCCTCGAAATACTTCCGGTGAATATCGAGCACGACATCCGGTCGCGTCCGCATCAGGTTCTCGTTGCAGCCTTCCAGCGCCGCTCCGCCAAAATCCTCTGCCGTCAAATGCCGCTGCTGCAGCATGGTGCCCATGGCCCCGTCGAGCACAAGAATCCGCTCCGCGAGCAGTGCCCGCAGCGCCTTCCCGGATTCGATAAGATTTCTCATATTCTCGAGAGCTGCGCGCCTCTAGCCGCAAGATCTGGCGCGAGCTAGACACCTGCGCCACACCCTGTCCAGATAATCCTCCATTTTACGCGGCAAGCGGGTTGCAAATCGAACCCCTTGCAGTAAACCGTTGATTCTTAGGGTTAAACGGCCATTAGCCGCACTGAACGGCAGCACTCCCGGAGGCTTGGATGCTATACTGCCCTCGACCAAAATGGCCGACTACCATTCATGACCCGTCCTCTGCGCATCATCAACATCGTTGGCGCGCGCCCGAACCTGCCGAAAATCGCCCCGCTCATGCGAGAAATGCAGCGCTATCCGGAGCACATCGACCCCATCCTGGTCCACACCGGCCAGCACTACGACGAAGCCCTCTCCGACATTTTCTTCCGCCAGATGGGTATTCCCCCGCCGCACTATAACCTCGAGGTGGGTTCCGGCTCGCATGCCGCGCAGACCGCCGAAGTGCTGAAGCGCATTGAGCCAGTCCTGCTCGAGCGACAACCGGACTTGGTACTCGTCGTCGGAGACGTCAACTCCACCATCGCCGTCTCCCTGGCCGCCGTAAAGGTCGGCATTCCAGTGGCGCACGTCGAAGCTGGCCTGCGCAGCTTCGATCGCTCTATGCCCGAGGAAATCAATCGCATCCTCACCGACGCGCTCGCAGAATATCTCTTCGTTACTGAAGAAGACGCCATCGTTCACCTGCTTAAAGAAGGCCGCCCCCGTTCCGCGATTCATCTCGTCGGCAACGTCATGATCGATTCGCTGCGGCACTTTCTGCCCCTCGCCCAGCAATCTCCGATCGGTGATGATCTGGCGCTCAAGAATTCCCACGGCTGGCACCGCTTCGCCGTCCTGACGCTGCATCGCCCGTCCAACGTCGACGACACCAGCAAACTGGCCGAGCTGCTCGGCGCCATCGACTCGGTCGCCGCGCAAGTGCCGGTCATCTTCCCCGTTCACCCCCGCACCCAGCAACGCCTCGCTCAAGCCGGCATTAAGCACCACGACCAGCTGCGCCTCATCCCGCCCGTCGGCTACCTCGATTTTCTCTGCCTGCTCAGCAAAGCTACCCTCGTGCTCACCGACTCCGGCGGTATTCAGGAAGAAACCACGGCACTGGGCGTCCCGTGCCTCACCTTGCGCGAGAACACCGAGCGTCCAGTCACCATTTCCCAGGGCACGAACCAACTTATTGGCACGGATCCCACGAAAATCGTTCCAGCAGCCAACGAAATTTTGAGCGGCAGAGGCAAGGCGGGGCGCATCCCGCCATTTTGGGACGGACATGCAGCCGAGCGGATCGTCGAAATTCTGCTGAAAATCCCGGTCCGCGGCGGCTCTTAAAAAGCTCCGTACTCGTCAGTAACAATTCGTGAACAGTCCTTTCCAAGCTGCTTGCCCGTTGGGACAGTTTTCTCTAGTCTGAGGTCAATGGCCACGAAACGCGCTACCGCAAAGCTCTCTGTCTGCATTCTGTCGCCGCACCCGCTCGTGCTCAGCGAATTCGAACGCGTGCTGGCCAAAGCAAATTTCAAGGTGTCCGTTAAGCAGCTCGAATCCACGCTGGCGCCCGATATGCGCAATCTCGAACCGCCCGAAGCCCAGGTTTACGTCATTGACGGCCACGCCGCGCGGCCTGCTACCGGCGCACTGCTTTCCAACATCATGGAGCGCCATCCGGAATCGCGCCTCATCGTCGTCGGCGAACAGCACAACGACGCGAACAGCTACCAACTTCTGCGCCTCGGCGTGAAGGGCCTTCTTACCTATACCGAAGCACGCGAACAGTTGGTCCGCGCTTTGCCGCTCGTCGCCAGCGGCGGCTTCTGGGTCCCTCGTTCGGTCCTCTCCGGTTTTGTCGATTCGATCCTCACCAATCAAGGCCGTCGGCTCAAGACCGATTCCGTCACCAATCTCAGCCGCCGCGAGCAGGAAGTGCTCGATTCGCTGCTCGAGAATCTCTCCAACAAAGAAATCGCCAACAAGCTCAACATCGCCGAGCGCACCGTCAAGTTCCACGTCTCCAACCTGCTCAGCAAATTCGGCGTCCGCCGCCGCGCCGACCTCATCCTGCTCACCTTCCAGCGCCGCATGGCGACACCGTAGGGTCATCCGCCCGCAAATCGTGTAGCGTCATCCTTCTGAGGATGACCTCAGTCTGCCGCCCTCCCTATCAAAGCCCGCTACGTTCTATACTGCTAACCGCGAATTTCTTCATAACTCGTAGTGAGGCTCTCTTGAACATTCTCGTCACCGGCGCTGCCGGCTATATCGGCAGCATCTGCTCCGAAGTGCTGATCGCCCGTGGCCATCACGTCGTCGCTCTCGATAATCTTCAGGAAGGCCACCGCGCGGCCGTCCCGCCGCGAGCCGTGTTCTGTCACGCTGATCTTGGCGTCCGTGCGGAAATCGAAGAGGTTTTTTCGCGCCACAAAGTCGAAGCCGTCATGCATTTCGCCGCCGAAGCGCTGGTCGCGAAATCGGTCCGCGAACCCAGCACGTTTTACGCCGCCAATATCGCCTGCGGGGTCAATCTCCTCGACGCGGTGATTCGCCACGGCGTCAAGAAATTCATCTTCTCTTCGACCGCCGCAACTTACGGCGAGCCCCAGCAAGTCCCCATCCCGGAGGATCACCCGAAAGCCCCCATCAATCCTTACGGCAAATCCAAGCTGCGCTTCGAAGAAATCCTCAGCGACTATCGCGGTTACACTGGCCTGCATTACGCCTGTCTGCGCTACTTCAACGCCGCCGGCGCTTCCGTCGAGCGCGGCGAAGCCCACCGAACCGAAACGCACCTGATCCCGCGCATTCTCGATGCGGCAACCGGCGCAATTCCTCAACTCGAAGTTATGGGGGCCGACTATCCAACTCCCGACGGCACCTGCGTCCGCGATTACATCCACGTGCTGGACATTGCGGATTCGCACCTCCGCGCTCTCGAGTCCATCGAGCGCGTCTCCGGCGAAGCCTTCAACGTCGGCAATGCGCGCGGCTTCTCCATTCTGGAAGTGCTCGCCGCCGCCGAACGCGTCACTGGCCGCAAAATCCCTCGCAAAATGTCTCCCCGCCGCCCCGGCGATCCGGCCGTGCTTGTCGCCAGCAAGGAAAAATTGCGCCAAACGCTGGGCTGGGAAGCGCAACACTCCACCCTCGAAGAAATCATCGCTTCCGCCTGGACTTGGAAGCAAAAACACCCCCACGGCTACGCCGAAGCCGCCGCCGTGTAAGCCTGCTCGCCGCCAACTAAACCTGTTGCGCTTTTTGCTTTCCGTGGATTCTAGCGCGGAGACGGATCTTGGGCTGAGACTCTCTTCCTTTCCGCACTATTCACTGCCCACTATTCACTTCGATCCGACGAGCGGATTCTGAGCCCCACCAGAGACCCAGCCCGAAACAGCCCTAGTCTCCAAACTTATACCGAACAATGCACCACAACGCCTGCACGCCATCCTTCCACGTAATCTTCTTTCCTTCTTCGTACGTCCGCCCCGCGTAGCTGATGGGCACTTCGTAAATCCGCCAGTTGCCTTTCGAAATCTTCGCAGTGATTTCCGGCTCAAATCCGAACCGATTCGAACGCAGCGTAATCCCTGCCAGCACTTCCTTCCGGAACACTTTGTAGCAGGTCTCCATGTCGGTCAGTTTCAGATTGGTCATAATGTCCGAAAGCAGCGTCAGAAGTTTATTGGCCACGTAGTGCCAGAAATAATGCACGCGTTGCGGACCAGCCAGAAAACGCGAGCCATACACCACGTCAGCTCGACCATCCACAATCGGCTCCAGCAGCACCGCATAATCCCGCGGGTCATACTCCAGGTCCGCGTCCTGTACCAGCACCACGTCGCCCGTCGCTTCCGCAAAGCCTCGCCGCAGCGCCGCTCCTTTTCCGTAGTTCCGCGCCTGAAAAAAAATCCGCAGATCGGCCAGCTCCACCGGGTCGCCGCCGTCGTGGGAATCGATATGCGTTTCGCCTTGCTCCTGCGCACGCTTCATGGCTTCGAGGTATTGTCGCGTCCCGTCCGTCGAGCAGTCGTCCACGATCACCACTTCTTTGCGAATCGGCGTTTCCAAAACGCGCCGCAGAATCTCTTCGATGGTGTTTTTTTCGTTGTACACCGGAATG
>Ga0335077_10011878_pt1 | contig 10881 bp, 7 predicted proteins | sample Lox_Sample_31_FD_207151 | JGI IMG/M metagenome (GOLD analysis project Ga0335077, IMG submission 207151) | Soil microbial communities from Loxahatchee National Wildlife Refuge, Florida, United States - Lox_Sample_3.1 | ecosystem: Environmental > Terrestrial > Soil > Wetlands | place: USA: Florida...
TTGTACCAGGCCTTGGGGATGTGGCTCTCGTCGAGTTGATATTTCACGGTTTCCATGGGGATGAAATGAGCATTCTATCCGGCTTTGGGGTTTCCGTGCAGGTCTGTGGTTTTCCACGCTCCGTACGGAGCGCCTAACAAGCCATTGTGGCAGGGACACGTCAATCGATTGTGCTTGCTCTCATTGATATGCACTTTTGCGGCATGTTCTTTCAACCGAAAGTACTGGGGCCGCTGGTACTGATTCCAATTCTTATGCTCCTGGCAGCCTTCATGCCGTTTTGGCGGCCTGCTAGGGCGTTTCCCCCCTTTTAAAACGAGAGAAACGGTTCCTAAAATATGTAACTGGAAACATATCGGTGACGGCCAAGACGTCAAGACGGAAGCCTTGGCCACGACAACACACCGCCCGTGCGGTGCGTAGGAGATGCGTCATGCGGTTCTCAATCTGCCGTTCCCTGTTCCTCCTTGTGATTTTCTTTTCGATGGTCCTGCTGATCCCCGGTCCCGCACTTGCCATGTCGGAAGCCAAGGACTGCCCGGCTGAGCCCACACAGAACGTAGTCATTACCTCTGGTACGGTGTACGCCGGCCCCAATTGCATGATTTCGCCGGCGCTCGACATTGATTCCTTTCAATTCACCGGCGCCAGCGGCGATACCTATCGGATGATCGCTGCGATGGACGGCGAGACCTACCCCAAGAACATTTGTTTGGAACTCTACGATCCGAATCTCACAAAGGTCTACTCCGCCTGCAGTGTCTCAAGCGCCAATGTCTATGCCGTGGCGACCGATCGAAAGATGACTGTCAGCGGCACCTATACGATGGTGATCACGGAGCAGGCAAACGACGCCACGCTCCACTATCAGGTATCCCTGGAGCGTATCAACACGGCTCCCGCGGACGCGCGGCCACTCACGCTCACACAAACGGTCACCGACGAGATCAACCCCCTTGCGGACATGGATGCGTTCACGTTCACAGGGATGACCACCGGCACTTACCGCACTATTGCCACCATTCCTTCGGGCAGCTACCCCTCCGACCTGTGCATGGTCATATACCGGCCCGACGGGACTGTAGCTGGTTCCGGCTGCACCGTTGCATCGGCCAATGTTTTGACGATTCAGGTCGACACCACGCCCGTTCAGACCGGAACGCACCTGATTTTGCTCTACGAGGCGGGCTACGACAGAACCGTGAGCTATAACCTGACCGTTTCGTGCCTGCTCGGCACCTGCGGGTCGGGCGCTCCGGCATGCACGTTAAAGGACACCCCCACCTACGACGCCGCGTCCGGCACGCTCACCATGAAGTTCACCATCGGCCACCAGTACCCGGTCACCTGGAACGGCTGGCTGACTTATCAGAACACGCTGGAGTCCCTGTGGTCCGAATCGCGCGCCAAGACGGATCCGCCCGTCTCAGTCACTAAGACACGCGCCAATCTGCCCAAGGTCGGCAAAGCGGGCATTCTGTCTACTGTCACCAGGACCCAAAAGGGGATCACCTGTTCCAGTTGGGTGCTGATCGATACCGGAACGCCTTAAAGGCCCGACGGCGTGAAGCGTGATATGCCATGCTGGTGCTATGCGAGACCCGGAGATCATCGAAGCGGAGCTGATGGAGATCAGCGCTATCGCCGACGATACCATCAAGTTCGAGCGCATCATCGCCTGGTGCGCATCGCATCCTGACGAAGTGCCCTTCGCCCTGCATCAATTCATGGGGCGGCGCGAGAAGCGCCAAGCCTCCAAGACCTAGGTCGCGGGTGGGCGGCGGAAAGCGCTGCTGCCCTGAGGCCTACAAATGGCCCACCGGCTCTTGCATGGTCTGGCTGGAGGTCTTGCTCGCCTCGCGCTCGAGGGATCGGGTCACCAGTTCCTTGGATCCTAAGCCTACGGCGAGAGCCAGGGCCAGCACAATTCCGCCAAACAGGATGCCGAATGCCAGACGGATGATGCCTCCACCGATACTCAGATGCTCCAGAGCCATGGCTACGGCGAGCACGGTCACCAGCCATTTCACGCCCGCGCTCAGCAGGCGCGCATACTGCAGATTCATGTTGACGGCGCCGATGAGCACGCTGCGCGCGAGGAATCGAGCCACAATACTGCCGGCCGCCAGAACCACCACCGCCGCCAGCACGTTCGGCAGATAAGCGAACAGCCGGATGACAAACTGCGAAGTCAGGGCCACATCGAAGGCCGAAATGCCGATCAGGAATCCGATAAGCATGACGGTCCACGCCACCGCGCGGGTCGCCAGGAGCGTCGGGCTCTTTGCGGGGGACCACTCGGCCAGCGCGGAGAAACCCCACCGGGCCACCCGCCGGTCGAAATCGACGCTGGTGAGCGACCGCCGCAGAATCGCCGTCAGAATCCACGCCACCATGGCCGAAACCAGCAGCGCGGCAATCAGCGCCACGACGCCAGGCAACAGACTGGCCATCTGACTCAACATTCTGTTCATCGATTGACTGAGCGCTTGTCCAACTTGATTCCACATCGTGTTCTCCTCTTATCCTCGTGGCGCCGTGCTTTCACGGGTTGAAACGATCCGGCCACCTCCAGCGGGAAACCAGGTACGGTTTGCCGGCCTCGTAGGCCCGCGCCAGGCGCTCCATGCGTGCCTCGATTTGAGGGGGTCCGGCTGTTTCCATTTCGAGCGCGTAAGAAGCGATCCATCCCAGGTAGAGCGGTGTAATCGATCGCAGAAGATGATCGCGGCTGATCGTCCGCAGGCGGTGTCCCAGGGCGAAATCATAAACGATCCGCACCCACAAATCGTCGGTCATGCGGAACTGCTCCGGCGGCAGGCGCGACAGTCTTCTCAATTCCATCAGTGTCATGGGAGGCAGGATCAGGCCCCACACATCCTGCAGGTTTTGATCTCCGAGCCGGAACGATTCGACCATGCGGTGTACATCCATGGTGCCACCCTCCTCGGCAGCGGCTTCGGGAAGACCGAATCCCGGCACGGCATGGGATTCCCGGATGCGCTGCCAGTAGGCAGCCTGCCCTTCCATTTCCGAAAAAACCGGCCCCAGGATCATCGCCAGCAGGGAGCTCAGATTCATCCAATCAGTGGGCGGCTGAGATCGCGCGCCCAAGTGCGATTCGCAAACCCGGAAGCCCCCGACCGCGGCTGTGGGAGCGATGGACGTCAGGGGTTCACGCTCGTGCCGCCGCAGGCTGCCGGAATCCATACCCAGGGCCCGCTGCAAAAGCTTCCCCGACAGTCCAAAGTCGGGACCCGCCGGATTCTGAAGCTGCAGGCCGTAAAGCGCCCGGTGCAGAGGAGCAAGGACGCTGCGGTTGAGGAGTCCCTCCATCCTGTGCCGGGTGTAGCGTGGCGCCACCAGGTCGAAATCGAGATCCAACACGGGCTGGAGCAGGCGGTAAATCCATTGCGGGGTCACGCCCTGCAGGTGGGAAGCGATGACCGCGCAGGCGCGAACTCTGAGTTTCTCGCCGACCGTGAACACGCTTCGATACGCACCGACCATGCCCGCTTGGGGAGTCTGCGCCGGAGCAGAAGCCAGGTCGTAAGCGAAAACCGCCGGGGCCCGGCCGCTCTCAGTCTCGGGAGCCGCCGCCAAGGGGCCTTGTGCACCATTGTTGCAGAGCACCACTACCCGCGCGACCTTCGACAATTCCGTCAGCGCTGTGCGTACCATGGCGACCGCCGCGCCCGCCGCCCCGTGGTCCGCGTCGAGAATGCCAACCACCAGATCGGCGCCGCCGGCCTGTTCGATGCGTTCTAGCTCTGGCTGCGGGACGGCGCCCATGTCCATTCATGTCCTCGTGCTTCGAGCGGAAGCGATAAGATGCCCATCAAGGGGATGCGCACCCAGGCGGGCCGGTTGCTCAGCTCGTAGGAAAGCTCGTTGAGAGCCTTGTGCAACAGATGCATCCCCAGCAGTCTTCGAAATGTCGTGTCTGCCGGCGGCAGAAACGGAGCTCCCTGGGCCGTGGTGCGATACGCGCGCAGAAACTCCGCTGCCGTGGATCGCTCCCACAGCCGCGCCCAACGCTCCAAGCTCTCCCAATCCTCGGGCCGGCGCGCCGTGTGGCTCATCAGGCCGGCATACGCCGAGTAACCCAACGACCGGAGCATGCTGGCCACGTCTTCGAGCGGGCATCGCTTCGCGCGGCGCACTGCGAGGGGAAGAGCGCGCTGGCCCTCGAAATCGACTATCACGTAATCCGTCTTCACCTGCAGCACCTTGCCGAGACGATAGTCGCCGTGAATTCGGATGCGCTGGCCAAACGCGTTTTCTCCGGCCGCGTCGCTCGTTGCGTTGCCCTCAGCGCCGAAGCTTTTCAGGATCTGCTTGCGGAGGCTGAGCACCAACCCGGCGAGGTCTATGAGGTCGTCCGGCAGGCCGGCGATGCTGCCTTTCAGCAGGTCCAGGATAGTCGAAGCCTCCTTGCGAAAATCCGCCGCGAGGCTCTGCACGTCGGCGGCAGCCAGGCTTTCCGGCGCGAAGGACGGATCGGCGGTCGGCGAAGCAAGCGCCAGGTGCAACTCTGCGGTGCGGCGGCCCAGGCGGCCTGCCAGGTCGAGCGCAATGCCGACATGGTCCCGCGCCAGTTGCGACGGCTCCTCGTCCGCCAGGTCCATCACATCGTCCGGCATACGTCCGCCTTCGGGAAACGGCACGGTAGCGCTGTTCTCGTAGTAGCGCGCCAACTCTTCCAGAGTCAGCGTCCAGCCATCACCCTGATGCGGCACAAAGCCCTCGAGCATCGCCAGCGCCGTTCCCTCACCGCTTGCCGGAACGTATTCGATGGCGCCGGCAAACGGCGGTGTGCCCTGGAAACGCGCCTGCTCCGTCAGGTATCTGGTCACCTCGCAATCCGGGTTCGGACCGGCTTGCGGGCGCCGGAACAGCTTGAGGACCAGCCGGTCCCCGAAAAACACCACCGTATTGCTGTGTCCCGCGGCGCCGTGCTGCATCGCTAGAGCGGTTCCGGCGTCCCCGCGGATTGCCTCATACTCCGCGCCCGCCTCACCCCGCATCGATCCATAGCGGGTGGCCTTCTGTTGAGCATGCGCGATCCAGGCGAGCAAAGCCACGCCGGTCCGCTCGTCGAGCGCGGCATCATGCAGAAAGCCGGGCCCATCATGCGAAATGACGGGAGAGAGGATCGCGGCCGGGGCATTCTCCCGCACGCGGTCCGCGTCCTTGCCAAAGGCCAGCCCCAACGGGAGAAAGTAAGTCTCCGGATCGCCCGCTTCGTACTGTACCTCCGCCACCAGCAGCGCGCCATTCGGTGCCTGGCCGGCGCCGTCGATCGCCACCCAGTCTGCGATCCGCGCGCCCCGGATGCGCCGCGCCTTGCCGCCAAACCACTCCTGCTTCCGCAGGTACTCCGGCAGCACGAATTCGAGCTGATATCGCCCGGCGCGTTCCAGCAAGCCTTCCCAGCTTTCGGCCGCGACTGGCGGCGCGGACTGGCTTGCGGTGGCTCCGTTGTGCTTGGGCTGGCGATGCAGCTCGAGCCACAGGAAGCCGTACGGAGCCAGGGTGAGCCGGTAGGGCTGTTTGCCTATGGGCGGAAAATCCACGTAGCCCAGCATCTCGACGGGCGTCGCGTCCTCCAACCCCGGCAATTCCAGATCCACGGGCTGCGCGAAGCGCGAAAGGTTGGCTACGCACAGCACCTGCTGCTCCTCATAGCGCCGGAGGTAAGCGAGCACCTTGCGATTCGAGGGATTCAGAAATTCCAGCGTGCCGCGGCCGAATACGCGAAACAGCTTGCGCAGCGCGATCATGTTGCGCATCCAGCTCAGCAGCGACGAGGGGTCGCCCTGCTGCGCCTCCACATTGACCGCCTCATAACCCCAGACGGGGTCCATGATCACCGGGCTGTACAGCTTGGCGGGCGTGGCCCGCGAGAAGCCCGCGTTGCGGTCCGCATTCCACTGCATGGGGGTGCGCACACCGTTCCGGTCGCCGAGGTAAATGTTGTCCCCCATCCCGATTTCGTCGCCATAGTAGATAACCGGCGTTCCCGGAAAGGAAAAGAGCAGGCTGTTCAGCAGCTCGATGCGCCGGCGGTTATTGTCCATCAATGTGGCCAGCCGCCGCCGGATGCCCAGATTGATGCGCATGCGCGCGTCGGCGCTGTAGGCCAGAACCATGTAGTCGCGCTCGTCGGTGGTCACCATCTCGAGCGTCAGCTCGTCGTGGTTGCGCAGGAACAAGGCCCATTGGCAGTTGCCGGGAATCTCGGGCGTCTGCGCCATGATATCCACGATCGGCAGGCGGTCCTCCTGCCGCAGCGCCATATAAATGCGCGGCATCAGGGGAAAGTGAAAGGCCATGTGGCATTCGTCCCCATCCCCAAAATAGGGACGCACATCGGTGGGCCACTGGTTGGCCTCGGCCAACATGACGCGGTTCTCGAAGCCGGCGTCAATCTCCCGCCGCAACTTCCGGATCAGCATGTGCGTTTCGGGGAGATTCTCACAATTCGTCCCCTCGCGCTCCACCAGGTACGGAATGGCGTCCACGCGTAACGCATCCACTCCCATGTCGAGCCAGAAGCGCACCACGCCGAGCATTTCCTCGACGACTTTCGGATTATCGTAGTTCAGGTCCGGCTGGTGAGAAAAAAACCTGTGCCAGAAATACGCCTGGGCCACGGGATCCCATGTCCAGTTGGATTTCTCCGTGTCCGTGAAAATGATCCGGGCTTCCTTGTAATTCTGATCCGTATCGCTCCATACGTAGTAATCGCGTTCCGGTGATCCCTTGGGAGCCTGGCGCGCGCGTTGAAACCAGGGGTGCTGGTCGGAGGTGTGATTCATCACCAACTCGATCATTACCTGCAGGTCGCGCTCGTGGGCCGCCGCCAAAAACGTGCGAAAATCCTCCATCGTTCCGTACATCGAGTGCACGTTCAAATAATCGGAGATATCGTAGCCATCGTCTTTCAGCGGCGACGGGAAAAAAGGCAGCAGCCAGAGACACGAGACACCCAAATCCTGAAGATAGTCGAGCTTCTGAATCAGGCCGGGGAAATCGCCGATGCCGTCATTGTTGCTGTCGAAAAATGCGCGCACGTGCAGTTCGTAGATCAGCGCGTCTTTGAACCAGAGCGGATCTGCCGTGCTTCCGGGTTGTTTCATCGGTTACCCGCCGCCATTGTCTTGCAGTGTGCGGATTCCGGCGAAGCCGATCACTCGCTCCGCGGGGTTGGCGATCACCCTCCGAGGGATACGGGTCACCAGCGGAGGATTGCGAGGCCATTTTTATCATGCGGGGAGTGAGCGACTGCCGTCAAGCCTGTGGATGCGCGCCGCCCAACCTCTCTGCCAGAATATAAGGGTGCACGCCGCCAAATTCCGCATCGGCCTCATCCAGATGGCCTGCTCCGTCGATCCCAACGAGAACCTCTCCAAAGCCGAGTGGCGCATCCGCGAAGCCGCTGCCCGCGGGGCGCAGATCATCTGCCTCCAGGAACTGTTCCATTCCCGATATTTCTGCCTCGAAGAGAACGCCGGACTCTTCGATCTGGCCGAACCCATCCCCGGCCCCTCCACCGCATCGCTCGGCAAGCTGGCCGCTGAGCTCGGCGTAGTCGTCGTCGCCTCGCTGTTCGAGCGGCGCGCCGCGGGCGTCCATCACAACACGGCCGCCATCATCGATGCCGACGGCTCGCTGGCGGGCATCTATCGCAAGATGCATATCCCCGACGATCCCCTGTATTTCGAGAAATTCTACTTCACTCCCGGCGACCTGGGATTTCGCAGCTTCGAGACGCGCTACGGCCGCGTGGCCGCGCTGGTGTGCTGGGACCAGTGGTATCCGGAGGCCGCGCGCCTGGCGGTTCTCTCCGGCGCGCAGGTCCTGTTCTTCCCGACCGCCATCGGCTGGCACCCTTCTGAGAAGGAGGAGTACGGCCCCGGCCAATACGACGCCTGGCGCACCATCCACTGCTCCCATGCCATCGCCAACGGCGTTTACGCAGCGGCCGTCAATCGCGTGGGCTACGAATGCACATCCGCGGGGCGTGGCCTGGAATTCTGGGGCGGCTCTTTCGTGGCAGATCCGTCCGGCCAGGTGATTGCCGAGGCTCCCCACGACCGCGAGGAGATTCTGATCGCGGAGTGCGACCCGCGGCGTATCGAGAATGTAAGGCGCACCTGGCCTTTTCTGCGCGACCGGCGCATCGACGCGTACGGCTCCATCCTGCAGCGCGTAATCGACTGATGCCCGACACTCCCCGCGCTTTGAGCTTCCGCATGCCTGCCGAGTGGGAGCCTCACGAGGCCACCTGGATCGCCTGGCCGCACAATCGCGACGATTGGCCGGGCCGCTTCGCCCCGATTCCGTGGGTCTACGCCGAAATCGTGCGCAAACTCTCGCAGGTCGAGCGCGTGCGTGTTCTGGTCGAGGACAGCTCCGCCGAAGATACCGCGCGCCGCATTTTGCGCAAAGCCGGCGCCAACCTGGCCGCCGTCGAGTTCTTTCATATACCCACCGATCGAAGCTGGACGCGCGATTATTGCCCGCTCTTCGTGAAATGCCGCGGCGGGGAAGTGGCGCTCACCAACTGGCGCTTCAACGGCTGGGCCAAATACGGTGATTGGAAGAGGGACGCCGCCGTGCCCGCCGCGATGGCCGCCGCGTTGAAGCTGCGCGCATGGGAGCCGGGTATCGTGCTCGAAGGCGGGAGCGTCGATGTGAATGGCCGCGGCCTGCTGCTCACCACCGAAGAGTGCCTGCTCAGCCCCGTACAGGCGCGCAATCCGCAAATGACCCGGCACGAGATTGAGACGGCCCTGCGGGATTACCTGGGCGTGCGCCAGATCGTCTGGCTGCAACGCGGCATCGCAGGCGACGATACTCACGGCCACATCGATGACCTGGCCCGTTTCGTGAACCGCAACACGGTAGTCATCGCCAGCGAACCGGAACGCGGCGATCCGAACTACGAACCTCTCCGCGAAAACTATGCCATGCTGCGTAAGCTGCCCGTGCGCGTCGTCAAGCTGCCCATGCCCGCGCCGGTAATCTTCAACGGCCGGCGCCTGCCCGCGAGCTACGCAAATTTCTACATAGCCAACGCCCTCGTACTGGTTCCGACCTTCAACGATCCGCACGACAGGATCGCCCTCGGTATCCTGGCCCGCCTGTTCCCGGATCGCGAAGTCGTGGGCATACACGCGGTCGAGTTAGTATGGGGCCTCGGCGCCTTGCACTGCATGACGCAACAGCAGCCGGCCTCCCAGGCACCGGACCGCCTGGCTGGTTCCGGCCAGCGGCTGCGAGTGCGCAGGGCTTAATTAGCCTTCTCTGTCTTCGATCGGGGCGATCATTCATCTGCGCCGTTTCCAGAATCATCTTGTGTTGGCAACGATCCCATTTTCAGACAATCTGGTACCGGAAACTCTTACCAGGCCACCGGAAAGGTGATATATTAAGCCCCGCGAAAGGATCCTAGCCCATGCCAGCTAAATTTCCTTTTAACTTTTGTTGCGGCTTGGTAACTCTCTGTGTGCTGTTCACGAACCCTTTGCGCGCTTCGGTTGCCTACATTTCTAACTGCTGCAACCATCCGTCGACTGTGACTGTTGTCGACACCGGCACCGGCCGTCAGAAGGCGCAATGGACTGTGGGTACCGATGCATTCCAAGCAGTTTTCTCTCCGGACGGGAGGTTTGCGTATGTTTCCGACACCGTCTCGGAGGCGGTGACCGTCGTTCAGGTTTCAACCGGATATGTCCTGGCGACCATTCCGGTTGGCTATCAGATCCTTTGGATGGCTATCACTCCCGACGGGAGAATTCTCTTCGCGGAGTCTTACGATTACGCATACGAGAGCCACATCGTGGCGATCGACACCGTCACCAACACCATCAGGCAAGTCGCCGGGTTTGCTGCGTTGCTGAGTCCCATGGTGGTCTCGCCGGACGGAAGGACGCTCTACGTAGATTCTTCTTTCTCGGCGCAGCCGGGCCTGCTGGTGATCGATGCTTTGCTCCTGACGGTCAGGACGACCATACCCATGGGGGCCGCCAACGGCTTGGCTATCTCTCCGGATGGCCGCTTCGTTTACGTGCCCAACCTCGGATCGGGCGGTCCATACAATCCGAACGTGGCGGTGGTGGATACCTCCACCAATACGGTGAGCGCCACCATCCCGCTCAATACCAAGCTCAACCCAGGGCCTGCGCAGATGTCGCCTGACGGATCGATGTTATGGGAATCCGAATTCCCGCTCTATAACAATGTTGACCCGGTCATCGTACTGATCGCGACTGCCACGAACCAGCTCGTAGGACAAATCACTTTATTGGGCAAAAAGACTCCGGGCGCCATCGCCTTCTCTCCGAATGGAAAGACGGCTTGGGTGGTGGCGGACGGCTCGGCCGTGCAGGCGGTCAATGTGGCGAGCCTGACGGCAGTCTCGGAGGTCGACAGCCTGGGTTCCACCAACGGACCGGCGGTCAGCCCTGATGGCAAGACCCTGTTGCTGCCAAACACTGGCGACTCGCAGGTGGCCGCTATCGGCGTGCCACACGGCGGCAGGCTCGCCAGTATTGCGGCAGGCGCCATGAATTGGAGCACGAGCCAAAACCCGCTCTTCGTGCAGGGAGGCGGCGTGGCGGCGAGCCCTGACGGCACCCGGCTTTACGTGACCAATTACTCCTCGAATAATGTCTCTGTAATCGACGCAGCGTCGAAACGTGTCACCAGGAGTGTGGAAGTGGGGGCATCCCCGGTGGCTGTCGCGGTGTCACCTGATGGCTCGAAGGCTTACGTCGCGAATTCGTTTGCCAACTCCGTGAGCGTGATCAACACGAAGACTTTCGCGACGACGCAGATCGTCATGCCACGTTACACTTACCCGTCCGCCCTCGC
>Ga0335077_10011881_pt1 | contig 10879 bp, 7 predicted proteins | sample Lox_Sample_31_FD_207151 | JGI IMG/M metagenome (GOLD analysis project Ga0335077, IMG submission 207151) | Soil microbial communities from Loxahatchee National Wildlife Refuge, Florida, United States - Lox_Sample_3.1 | ecosystem: Environmental > Terrestrial > Soil > Wetlands | place: USA: Florida...
ACCGTCACCAGAATGCGTAGCCAGACGTAGACCGTGAGCAACTGCGCCATGGTGTGGAACGCCAGCAGGGCGTAGATCGCCGAAGAAATCAGGATGGCAATCCACGGCGTGCCGAATTTCCGATGCTTGGAGGCGAAGACCGGCGGGAGGTAGCCGTCTTCGGACATCGAAGAAGGCATGCGCGTGCTGGTCAACACCGTAGCGTTCAGCAACGACACGTTCCCGAGCGTGGCGGCGACGGTCATCACGAACGCCAGCCAGCCTCCGCCAATCAGCTTCGCCGCGGTCGAAAGATAAGCCGTGTGCCATTCCCGCCAATTGCCCAAGGCCGCGAGCGAAAAGAGGGCCGGAAGAAAATACGTCGCGATCGAAAGCGGCACGACGATCCCGAGCGCCCGCGGGTAGCTACGCTGCGGGTTCTCGATCTCCTCCGCGACGCTCGAGCATTGTTCATATCCGGAATACTGCCATAGGCCCAGTGCCAGCCCGACGCCGAATACCTGGAACGGCGGGACATGCGGCGGAATCAGGGGGTGGAACGGATTGTGCCGCCAGTTTGCCGCCGCGATCGCGCACAGAAGCAGCACGGGAATCAACACCGAGAATTCCAAGATCGTCGCGACCACGCCGACCATCTGGATGCCGCGAATGTTGATGTACGCGAGCAAGGCGATCAGGGCCAGGGAGACGAGATAGTGTTTCCAGCCCACCAGCGAAGGGAAAAAGTAAGAGAGATAATCCGAAAAGAGCACCGCGTAACTCGCGCCCAGCAGCCACGAAGCGCTCCAGTTCCACCAGCCGGCCAAGAAGCCCCAGAAATTGCCGAAGCCAGCGCGCACCCAGCGGTAAAAGCCGCCCTCGACAGGAATCGCCGTGGTCAGTTCCGCGGCCACGAGAGAAACCGGGATGCACCAGAACAGCGGGATCACCAGCAGATAGAGCAGCGTCATGCCCGGGCCGCTCTTGGTGACCATTTCCTCCATGCCAAACGGCCCGCCGGTCGTATAGGCGAACATGACGAAGACGAAATAGAGCAGGCCCGCTTTCTTCACCGTGGCTTTCGTCTGACTCACCGGCGCTCCTATGCACTGTTTTTCCCGACCACCAAAACTGCGCATCTTATCTCACTTTTGGGGAACGCGCTGGACTTCCAGTGCGGATTTGCGCCAAACTCGGCGGGCCACACCAAACAGGCGGCGAATGATCCTTCTTGTGATGGGAGTGACCGGGTCGGGAAAGAGCACGGTCGGGCGGGAACTGGCCGGGCGACTGGGCTGGGTGTTTCTCGAAGCCGACGATTTCCATTCCGCCGCCAACAAGGAGAAGATGCGTCGCGGCGTTCCCCTGACCGACGAGGACCGCATTCCGTGGCTGGATGCGATTCACGCGGAGCTGCAGGCGCAGAAGGACGCCGGAAGAAATGTAGTGCTGGGCTGTTCCGCGCTGAAGAAGGAATACCGGCGGCGGCTGAGCGAAGGGTTGGATGTACAACTCGTTTACCTGAAAGGCTCGCAGGAGCTAATCGCGGGGCGGTTACGCCAACGAACGGACCACTTCGCAGGTGAAGCGATCCTGGGCGACCAGTTCGCCGCGCTGGAAGAGCCACGGGGCGTGATGGTTATCGACATCGCTCCGCCGCCGGAAAGGATCGTCGGGGAAATCTTGGAAAAAGCCGGGCTCACGGCCAGGCATCCGGCAGTTTTCGAGAAACACTTGCTGGCGAAGATGCGCTGGAGGCTGCTGCCCTTTTTGTTCCTGCTTTACGTGGTCGCTTATCTGGATCGCATCAACGTCGGTTTCGCGGCGCTACAAATGAAGGAGCAATTGCGATTCAGCGACGCGGTCTACGGGTTTGGGGCGGGGATTTTTTTCCTTGGGTATTTTCTGTTTCAAGTGCCGAGCAACCTGGTGCTAGAGCGCGTGGGGGCGCGCAGGTGGCTAGGGGTTTTGATGGTGCTGTGGGGAGCAATCTCATCGGCGATGTTCCTGGTGCACTCGGTGAGCTCTTTCTACAGCCTGCGATTTTTGCTGGGCGTGGCCGAAGCCGGATTTTTCCCCGGCGTGATCTTTTACCTGCGCAATTGGTTCCCTTCCGCGGCGCGCGCGGGGGTCGTGGCATTGTTTGCGACCGCCGGCCCAGTCTCCGGGCTAGTGGGTGGGCCGATCTCCGGCGCTTTGCTTGATTGGAACCCCGTTAGTGGCCTGGCAGGGTGGCAGTGGATGTTCCTCGTGGAAGGGATCCCGGCGATGTTTCTCGGGGCAGCGTCGTGGGTGTACCTGGATGACGGACCGGACACAGCACGGTGGCTAACTCCGGACGAGAGAAACTGGTTGAGGGGGAATTTGGGAGCTGGCGAGATCCGCCCCTCTGCTGTGCCGGCCGAAGGGGCGTCCACATGGTTTCTCTCGCCGGATCTCTGGCGTTTCGCGGCCGTTTATTTCGGGTTGAACACCTGCTCCTACGGGGTGAGCCTGTGGTTGCCGAGCGCCTTGAAGAGTCTCTCGGGAATGTCCAACACTCTTCTCGGCGCAGTTTCCGCCATCCCGTATCTCGTGGCCACGCTGATTATGGTCCTCGTTGGCGTGCACTCGGACCGCACGAAGGAGAGGCGTTGGCACATTGCTCTCTCGGCGTTTGCCGGTGCGGCGGCGTTGCTATCGGCGGGCTACTCCTCAGGGCTTGCCATCACTCTCGCATCCTTTGGCATCGCGTTGGCCGCTTCGAATTCCATGGTGGGGCCGCTGTGGGCCATGGCCAGCGCCACGCTGAGCGAATCCTCGGCAGCGCGGGGAATTGCGCTCATTAACTCCATCGGGAATCTCGGCAGCGGTTTCGGGCCTTATTGGATCGGCTATTTGCGCGATACCACCCACGGGTTTCGCGCAGGACTAGGCAGCGTTGCCGCCCTGCTGACCATGGCGGGGCTGACGATTCTCTCGATCCGTCGGGCGGGTCTGGGCGAGAGCTGATTCGCGCCGACGTCCGTGCTTCGCGGGCGAGAGATTCGCGGCTTGCAACCGTTGACGGTTCAGAGAATAATTTCTGGCTGGTTTATTCGAGGAAACTTGTGAACACGACGATGAGAAGGGTTTTGCCAGCCGGGGTTCTCCTGGCGGCGGCGTCGCTGGCGCCGTTGAATGCCCATATGACCGCGGAGGAAACGCTCTACGGCTATTCCGCGGAGTCTTCCCGCATCGAACGCCAGTGGGAAGAGAAGATGCGCGCCATACCGGACGCAAAGAACTTGCGTGCGTACATGGAGCGGCTTTCCGCGAGGCCGCACAACGTGGGTTCGGATTACGACAGAGACAACGCCGAGTGGATCCTGGCGAAGTTCAAGGAGTTTGGTCTCGACGCGCACATCGAGACCTTCAGCGTGCTGTTTCCCACACCGAAGGAGCGGCTGGTGGAACTCGTCGAGGGCGGACCGCACTTCACGGCCAAGCTGCAGGAGCCAGTCGTAACGGAAGATCGCACGTCCGGCCAGACCGAGGAGCAACTGCCCACGTATAACGCGTACTCGATCGACGGAAACGTCACGGGGCCGCTCGTGTACGTCAATTACGGCGTGCCGGAAGACTACGACGTGCTGGAGCGACACGGCATCTCCGTGAAGGGCGCGATCGTGATCGCACGCTACGGCCACTCCTGGCGCGGGATCAAGCCACTGGTGGGGGCCGAACACGGCGCCGTTGGTTGCCTTATCTATTCCGATCCGCGCGACGATGGCTATTCCGGTGGCCCGGTGTTTCCGAAGGGGCCGTGGCGGCCGAGGGACGGCGTGCAACGCGGCAGCGTGCAGGACAGCGCGGTGTTCATGGGCGATCCGCTCACGCCGGGATATGGAGCCACTGCCGACGCCAAGCGCGTGCCGCTAAAAGAGGCGCAATCGCTGACCAAAATCCCGGTGCTGCCCATCTCTTACGCAGACGCGCAACCGCTGCTGGAGGCCATCGGCGGCCCCGCCGCTCCGCGCGACTGGCGTGGCGGGCTGCCCATTACTTACCGGCTCGGCCCGGGTCCCGCGAAAGTACACCTGAAAGTGATCTCCAACTGGGGCATGAAGATGCTATACGACGTGATCGGGAAGATTCCCGGATCGAGCGAGCCCGAGCAATGGATTCTGCGCGGGAATCACCACGACGCCTGGGTGAATGGCGCCGAAGATCCGGTCTCCGGGATGGTGACCGTGCTCGAGGAAGCGCGCTCGATGGGCGAACTCCTGAAGCAGGGCTGGAAGCCGAAGCGCACGATTATCTATTGCGCCTGGGACGGGGAAGAGCCCGGCCTGCTAGGCTCGACGGAATGGGTGGAAACGCACGTCGACGAACTGCGCGCGCACGCGGTGATGTACGTCAATTCGGACAGCAACAGCCGGGGCTTTCTGGAGCTGGAAGGCTCGCACACGCTTGAACATTTCATGAATGACGTGGCGCGCGACATCCAGGATCCAGAGACAAAATTGTCTGCCTGGAAGCGTGCGCAGTTGCGGGAAATCGCCAACGCCACCAGCAGCGAGGAGCGCCGGGAGTTGCGCGAGCGCCACGACCTACGCCTGGACATGCTCGGGGGCGGCTCCGACCACGCCCCGTTCATCAATTTCGCGGGCATCGCCTCGCTGGGGATCGGCTACGGCGGAGAAGACCACGGTGGGATCTACCATTCGATCTACGACGATTTCTACTGGTATACGCATTTCAGCGACTACGATTTCGTCTACGGGCGCGCGCTGAGCCAGACGGGCGGCACGGCCGTCATGCGCATGGCGGATGCAGACCTGCTTCCCTTCCAGTTCACGGACTTTGCGGACGACGTGAAGCTGTACCTCCGTGAAGTGGAGAAATTCGCCAACCAGCAGCGGGATGAGATTCAGGAACGCAACACAAAAATTCTGGAAGGTACCTTTGAGGCGTCAGCCGACCCGCGGGAGACCTGGGTCACCCCCAAAAAGGAAGAGCTGCCGCCGCACTTGAATTTTGCCCCGCTGGACAACGCCGTGGAGGCGGTCACGCGCAGCGCTTCGGATTACCAGAAGGCATTCGAGCGTGCCAACGCCAACGGAGGCGCGGCGTTCTCGAGCGTCTTGCTCAGGGACGTGAACGAGTTGCTGATGCAGAGCGAACGAAAGCTCACCACTCCCGAGGGATTGCCCGGCCGCTTCTGGTACAAACACCAGCTCTACGCCCCCGGCGCTTATACAGGCTACGCTGCCAAGGCGATTCCAGCCGTTCGAGAAAGCCTGGAGCAGAAGAAGTGGAAGGAGGCCGAACAGGCCGCCGCCCGTGTGGCACAAGTCCTCGAAAACGAGGCGGCGTTGATTGCGGACGCAGCGGGCAAGTTGTCTGCCGCCGCGAAGTGATAAGGCGTTTTGCGACCGTGCGACCGTGGATAAGCTTTCGCTGAGGTCCTTCGATCCCGCAAAAGTCGCGAGACCTGAGGATCGCGAATCCGGCTTCGCCAATCAGCGAAGCGACCAGTCGCGTAAAGGAGGCGGCGATTCCTTCGTATAACCTCGCATTACTCGGATTCGGAAACGTTGGGCGCGCGCTCCTGCGGCTGCTGATCTCCAAGGAAACGGAACTGCGGCGAAGGCACGACGTACGCTGGCGCCTGACCGGGGTAGCATCGCGCCGCATTGGCTGGATTGCGGACCCGGACGGATTGAATCCGATCGCCGTGCTGAGCAGCCGCTTTCCCACTGCCACGCAGGGGCCGCGCAGCGTCCGCGAGTGGCTGGAGCACGGCAAAGTGGACGTTCTTTTCGAATCGACCTCGCTCAATTCCCAGAGCGGACAGCCCGCGATCGATCACCTGATCGCCGCGCTCGAATCCGGCGCGCATGCAATCACGGCCAATAAAGGGCCCATCGTCCATGCGTACCGGGACCTTGTGACGCTGGCAAAGGAGAAGAAGCGGCAATTTCTGTTTGAGTCTACCGTGATGGACGGCGTGCCGATTTTTTCGCTGTTCCCCCTAGGACTGCCCGCCACCGAACTGCGCGGTTTTTCCGGCGTGCTGAATTCCACCACCAACGTCGTCCTCACGGAAGTGGAAAAAGGACGTTCGTTCGACGAAGCCATCCGCCGCGCCCAGGCCCTCGGCATCGCGGAGACCGACCCGGTTCAGGATCTCGATGGCTGGGACGCAGCGGTGAAGGTGGCAGCGCTGGCGACGGTGCTGATGGGCGTACCCGTGCGAATCGAAAACGTGCAGCGAACCGGTATTCGCGAGCTGAGCGAGGAGAAGATTCGGTCGGTGCGCGCCTCCGGCATGCGCTACAAACTGGTGTGCCGCGTGGAGCGCCGCGGCGACGGGGTCGATTGCCGCGTGGCGCCGGAACTGCTGTTACTATCAGACCCCATGGCGGGTCTTGAAGGGACGAGTTCAGCGATCCGTTTTGACCTGGACGTGTTTGGACTTTCCCTCGTCGAGCACAATCCGGGAATCGAAGCGACCGCCTACGGGCTGCTGGCGGATTTCCTCCGCGCGGTGCAAGCTTAGCCGGCGCGTGTACCGTTCGGAACCGGGCGCTCCGGCATCGCCAGTGCCGGCGCGATGCCGTCCTCGTAGCCGAGATCAAAGAGCATTCCCTCCGAAACTTCTCCGGCCATCTTGCGCGACTCGAGATTCACGACGAATAGGGCCTGTTTGCCCGCGATCTCGCGCGGATTTTCGCGCTCTCTGCGGATTCCGGCAAGAATCGTGCGCGAATGGTCCCCGAAATTCACCGTGAGACGCATCAGCTTCTCGGACTTCGGAACTTCTTCGACACGTTCAATGGTGCCGACGCGAATATCGAGCCCCTCCAACGCGCTGAAGGGGACCAGGGGCTTGATTGGGGCGGGAGCGAAGCCGGCCATCGATCACCTCCGGTACGGCGACGCGTACGCCGGTGCGGGAATGGCGGGATCGCAGCGCTCGTCGCGCAGCGGCGGGTCCGCCAACAGGCGCAATGGAATGACCCCGGCCCACACGGGTAGCGCGTAATCCTCCGGATCGTCTTCCACAGGGCCAGAGCGCACCTTTGCGGAAACCTCCGTGAGCGGCAGCTTCAAGATGCTGGTGGCTTTCAGCTCGCGTTCGTTGGGTTGGCGCGCATCGCTCCACCGGCCGGGAATAAGTTTTTCCGTAAACGCCCGCAAAGCGCGAAGCTTCTCCACGGGATCGTCGATCCACTGAGCCTGGCCAAGCGCGACGACCGAGCGGTAGTTCATCGAGTGATTGAAAACGGAACGCGCGAGTACCAGTCCATCCGTCAGTGTGACCGTGATGCACACGGGGAGGCCCGCGCTCAGTGCGCGCAACATGCGGCTCGCGGCCGAGCCGTGGAAATAAAGCGCGTCGCCGACGCGCGCGTACATCGTGGGGATGACGTACGGCTGGCCTTCCGAGGCGAAACCCACATGGCAGACGAAGCCTTCGTCCAGAATCCTGTAAATAGTCTCGCGATCGTAGATGGCCCGATTTGCTTCGCGCACCAGGCGAGTGCGATCGGTTACGGGAAACGTGTCCGGCATGGAAGTCCTCAACGATGAATCGCGCGCGGGGTTGGTAGCCAGCGCCGCCGCAGCATGAGTGGAACGGCACGGCCATGCTAACACGCGGCGGCTGCTCTGTGAGAAACTGGTCTGCCAGACGGAATTCGCAGAGGCAGGACAAAAAGGGTCATGAGCAGCGCAGGCTTGGATCGAAGCACAGGAAACGCACTCGACATCAATTGGGTGCGATCGCAGTTTCCTTCCCTGCAAACACAGGTGAACGGGCAACCCGCCGCGTTTCTGGACGGGCCGGCGGGGACGCAAGTGCCTACCCAGGTGATGCACGCGATCCAAAGCTATTTGAAGACCGCCAACGCCAACACCTGTGGCGCGTTCCTCACCAGCCGCCGCACGAACGAGATGATCGCCGCCGCCCGGGCGGCCATGGGCCACTTTTTCCGCTGCGAACCGGAAGAAGTGGTTTTCGGCCAGAATATGACCACCATCACTTTCGCGGTTTCGCGCGCGATTGGCCGGGAGCTGAAGGCCGGGGACGAGATCTTACTGACGGTCCTGGACCACGACGCGAACTACTCCCCCTGGAAGGCCTTGGAAGAAAAGGGTGTGGTCATCCGTCAGGTGGATATTCGCGAAGAAGATTGCACGCTGGACCTGGAAGACTTGAAGAGCAAGCTCAGCGAAAAGACGAAAGTGGTCGCGGTGGGTTATGCGTCGAACTCGGTCGGGACCATCAATCCGGTGGCGGAAATCACGCGGCTGGCCCATGCCGCGGGCGCTCTCGTGTATATCGATGCGGTGCATTTCGCCCCGCACGGCCTGATCGATGTGCAGGCGCTCGATTGTGACTTTCTGGTCTGTTCGCCGTATAAATTCTTCGGCCCACACATGGGAACGCTTTATGGCAAACGGCGCCACCTGGAAGGCTTCCGCCCATACAAAGTACGTCCCTGCACCGAGCAGATCCCCGACCGCTGGGAGAGCGGCACACAGGTCCACGAGTTGATCGCCGGAATCGGCGCAGCGGTCGAGTACATCGCGGAGGTCGGGCGGCGCAGCAGACCTGCCGCGGCAACGCGTCGTGAGGCGCTGGCGGCGGCGTACCAAGCGACGGTTGCCTACGAGCGGCGCCTGATCACGCGGCTGATCGAGGGCTTGCAGTCGATCCCCGGCGTGCGCATCTACGGCATCAGCGATCCGAGACGCTTCGAGGAACGTTGCTCGACCCTTTCTCTGCGCATCGGCAACCATCATCCGACGGCAATCGCCACGTTCCTCGGTGATCACGGCATTTTCACCTGGGACGGCAACTACTACGCTTTGAACTTAAGTGAGCGGCTCGGCGTGGAATCGCAGGGCGGGATGCTGCGCATCGGCTTGGTGCACTATAACACCATGGAAGAAGTCGAGCGCGTGCTCGCTGCACTGCGCGAATTTGCCGCGAAATAGCGGCACGGAAGAATTAGCGAACGCTCCATCGCAATCACTGCAGGAAACCTTCGAAAGGAACCGGGCACGAAAACCTACCATGGGAAAACGACCGAAACCAGTTGTGCTTACAGTATTGGATGGATGGGGCTACCGCTTGGAGACTCAAGGCAACGCCATCGCTTTGGCGCGGAAGCCGACGTATGACGAGTTGCTGCGCAAGTTCCCGAACACGCTGATCCAGACTTCGGGACCCTATGTGGGCTTGCCGGAAGGGCAGATGGGCAACAGTGAAGTCGGCCACATGAATATCGGCGCAGGCCGCATCGTGCACATGGACATCACGCGCATCGACCTGATGATCGCAAACAATCAACTGGAGCAGGTGCCGCTGTTCCAACAGGCGATGGGGCGAGGCCGGCAGCGGCAACTGCACTTCCTCGGCCTGCTCAGTGACGGCGGCGTGCACTCACACATCAATCACCTCTTTGCCCTGCTCGAAATGGCCAAGAAACAAAAGGTCGAAAAGGTATTTGTCCACTGCTTCATGGACGGGCGCGACACCCCCCCGAACAGCGGGCGGAACTACGTGCGTCAGCTCCAGCAGAAGATGCGCGAACTCGGCGTAGGCGAAATCGCGACGATCGTGGGCCGTTACTACGCCATGGACCGCGACAACCGCTGGGAGCGCGAGCAACTTGCGTATGACGCGCTGGTGCATGGCCAGGCCGAATATCACAGCGGCGATCCTGTTGCCGCGTTGCAAGCCAGCTATGAACAGGGCGTGACCGATGAATTCGTGAAGCCCGTGGTCATTACGCACGGGAGCGGCCCCGACGCTCCGCCGGTGGGCCCGATTCGCGACGAAGATGCGGTGATCTTCTACAATTTCCGCGCCGACCGCGCCCGCCAGATGACCCTGGCGCTGGAATCGCCCGATTTCGACAAGTTCACCGACGCGAAGCGGCCGAAGAATCTCTTCTTTGTGGCCATGACGAAGTACGACAAGAACTGGCCCTGGCTCAAGTGCGTCATCCTGCCTGAAAAGCTCGAGCACATTCTCGCGCAGGTGTTCCAGGAACTGCAGTACAAAAACCTGCGGTGCGCGGAAACGGAGAAATACGCGCACGTCACATACTTCTTCAACGGCGGCGTCGAAAAGCCGTTCACGGGCGAGGAACGCATCCTCGTGCCGTCGCCAAAAGTGGCCACGTACGACCTGAAGCCGGAAATGTCCGCCGCTGGCATCACGGATACGGTCGTGAACGCCATCGAAAAGGGCGAATTCGACGCCATCATCATGAATTTCGCAAACGCGGACATGGTGGGACACTCGGGCAAGCTGGAAGCGGCGATCAAGGCGGTGGAAGCGGTGGACGCAGGCCTCGGACGAATTTATCAGGCGCTGAAGCCGCGCGGTGGAGCCTGGATCATCACCGCCGACCATGGCAACGCCGAAACCATGATAGATCCGGTGACCGGAGGCCCGCACACGTATCACACTACGAATCCCGTGCCGCTCATTTGCGTCAGCGAGGATGATCGGTTGCGGCTGTCACCAGGCGGCGCGCTGCGAGACATCGCACCAACGCTGCTCGGCATCCTCGGCGAACCTGCGCCCACAGACATGACCGGCCGCGACTTGCGCGTTGTGGCGAAGCCGTAGTGTTTTTCGGTGCCGACCGTCCGCATCTTGTCGCAGGAAAAATAGAAAAGCTGGCATTGTCATCCTGAGGGCGGTTTTGGCCGAAGGATCTCGACGTCGAGTGAATTTACGCGATCCATGCAGCGCACAACGCCAAGCGAAACCAAGCTGGTCATCTGCGTATGGCACGCCTTCAGCGAGTGGCGGCCCAAATCCGCAATGGCCGAGGCCATACGCAAGCGCTGGCCGGACATGCGCGTCGTGCACCTGCCGGATTACACCCGCCTAGCAGAAGAATTGCCCGACACG
>Ga0335077_10011884_pt1 | contig 10877 bp, 9 predicted proteins | sample Lox_Sample_31_FD_207151 | JGI IMG/M metagenome (GOLD analysis project Ga0335077, IMG submission 207151) | Soil microbial communities from Loxahatchee National Wildlife Refuge, Florida, United States - Lox_Sample_3.1 | ecosystem: Environmental > Terrestrial > Soil > Wetlands | place: USA: Florida...
GGCGGCGACGCGGTCGGGTTGCCAGATGACCCAGAGGCGATGGGTAACGCCGTATTCGTCCTTTACGGTGGTGACCGGGGGGACAGCTTCGGCGTCGGCGAGGATGGCGTCGATGCGGCGGTCGGGATCGCTGTAGAGCATGAAGAGCTGGCCAGTGTGCGTGCGGGTGTGGCGGAGGAGTTCGAGGCGATCGGCTTTGGGGCCGGAGAGGGTGTGCTCGTGGCGGAAGACGACATTCGCGGAGTAGTCCTCGAGCTTGCCGGCGCCGATAAAGCCGCGGCGAACGCGGCGTTCGTCTGATCCAGGGGCAGCGTATTCCTGGGAATAAGCATAGAAGGCGGGCGCGGGATCCTGAACGACGGTCTGGTCGCGGAGCCAAGTTTCGAGTGCGGCAGCGGCCCGAGTGTAGACGTTGTTCTGGGGCGTATCCGTGGCATCAGCTCGGCCTTTTTCGATGCGGATGAGGTTGTGCGGTTCAGAGGCGTAGTACGCATCTTGCATCGCCGGCGAGATTTTGTCGTAGGGCTGAGTAAGGACACGATCGAATGCGACTTTTTGCGGGTTGTAGCGGAAAGCCTGGAAGGGGTGAACCTGAGCCATGGGGTCTCCGGAGCGATTTCCTGCGAGTTGTGAGCCTAATAGTTTACGCGAACTGAAGCGAAAGCTGAAAAACAAGGAGTGGTTGCGAGACGCGGAAACTTCGATACGCGAGCGAGAAGCCAGGCGACAGCGAAAAGATTAAAATGAAAGTTCATGAGGAAACTGGACTGGAAGTCGGTGCGCACGCTGATCTTTGATCTGGATGGCACACTGATCGATTCGAAAAATGATTTGATCTGCTCAGTCAACGCCATGCTGCGCGAGTTGGGACGTCAGGACCTGGCGGCGGAGGTAGTCTCGAGTTATATCGGGCATGGAGCGCCGCAATTGGTGGCGCAGGCGCTGGGGAACGGCTGCACGGAAGAAGAGCGGAGGCGGGCGTTGGAGTTTTTCTTGCGGTATTACAACGAGCACAAAACAGACACGACGCGGGCCTACCCGGGCGTGCCAGAAACTTTGGCGCGGCTCGACGGGCGACCTATGGCGGTGCTCACCAACAAACCAGTACGAATCAGCGTACGCATTCTGGAGGATCTGGGACTGACGAAATACTTTCGGTCAATCTATGGCGGAAACAGTTTCTCGACAAAAAAGCCGGATCCTCTCGGGGCGCAAACGATTTTGAGCGAATTGGGCGCTAAGGCGGACGAGGCGGTGCTGGTTGGAGATTCCGAAGTGGATGTGCAAACGGCGAGGAATGCCGGGATGTGGGCCGCGACCGTGAACCACGGCTTTGGCGTGCACGACCGGGAAAGCTTCCCAGCGGACATTTACCTGGAGCAGTTTGCGGACCTCGCAACCCTTTTGACTGCTGGGCGAATCTGAATGGATGGCAAGTACCGCGAAGCGGCACAGAGCGTGTAAACTCAGGTCGGTTGGCCTTCACGAGGAACTACGCATGAAATCCGTCGCCACCCTGGCTCTGTTCCTGGTTCTGAGCACCGCCCTGCCCGCGCCAGCGAGGGCGCAAGGTGATGGCGTAGCGGCATACGAACGTGATTCGAAACTGGCATTCAAGCAGCAACAAAAAGCCGCTAAGAAAGCAGCCAAGAAGCAGCTGAAAATCAACCGCAGAGCAGCGAAACAGCAGGCCAAGGCCTACAAAAAATCGCAGAAAGAACAAAAGAAGCACGAACTGAAGTTTTGAGGAAGCACGCCTTTTCCAGTGCTCTCGGCTACCCGTCTGGGAAGACAATCCCTCCTTCGAAATAAGGAATAACGCGTTGAGACAGCACGCGTGGCTTGCGTTCCGGGACGGTGCTTGGCAGACTCGGCGGCGTGCTGATTGGACTCTTTACCGAGTTGGTGGGGACCGGCGGAGTGCAGCGAGCGAGCCGGCATCTGGCTGCAGCGTTGAGCGAATTTGCAGCGAACCGGCATATGGATTACCGCTTGCTGAGTCTGAACGACACCAGCGAACTGCAGCGCATGAGCGTTGGCGGAAGAGAATTTGTATTTACGGGTTGCGAGCGGAGCAAAAGGCGATTCACGGGACTGGCGGTGCGCGCGGCCACACGAAAGGCGAAGGTGGTGCTGGCTGGCCATCCAAACCTGGGGCCGGTGGCGCAAGTGATGCGAGCGGCTGCGCCACGGCTAAGGATTATCGTTTGCACGCACGGAATCGAAGTTTGGGAACCGCTCTCCATTTGGCGGCGGGTTGCGCTGCGGCGCGCGCACCTGGTGCTGGCACCGAGTCAGGACACTGCGAATCACGTCATCGAGCAGCAGAAAGTGCGGCGGGATCGTCTGCAGGTGCTGCCATGGGCGCTCGATCCGGATTTCGAAGCGCTCGGCGCGAATGAGCTGAAGACCAAGCTGCCGCGGGCTTTTCCCGAAGGGCGCGTGATTCTGACCGTGGGACGCTGGCTGGCGAGCGAGCGTTATAAAGGCATGGACACGCTCATCACGGCGCTTCCGCGGTTGCTCGCGCGCTGGCCGGAGTTGCAGTTAGTGGCAGTGGGAAGCGGAGATGATCGTACTTGGCTGGAGGAGTTGGCCGACCAGAACGGCGTCAATCTCCATGTCCATTTCCTGAGCGGCCTCAGCTACGAGGAACTGGCGGCCTGTTACGCCGCGTGCGAGATCTTTGCGCTGCCGAGCAGCGGCGAAGGATTCGGGCTGGTCTACCTGGAGGCGATGTTCCACGGCAAGCCTGTCATCGGCGGAGCACATGGGGGCGCGCCGGAAGTGATTCAGGACGGCGGCACGGGTTATCTGGTGCCGCATGGCGACGCGGCCCAACTCGCGACATCGATCGAGACGCTGCTGGCCGACCCGGTGCTGGCGCAAAAAATGGGAGAACGCGGAAAGCAGCGTGTAGAACGGGAGTTCCGCTTCAGCGTTTTCTCCAAGTCGCTGAAGAAAATCCTTCGCGAACAATGCGAATTCTGAGCGTTACGCAAACCTACTGGCCTTTTCTGGAGTTCGGGGGGCCACCGGTGAAAGTGCGCGCGCTGGCACGCGGCCTCGCAAAGGCCGGACATCAGGTGACCGTGCTGACTGCGGATTGGGGATTTGAGCGACGCGTTGGCGATCCAGAGGCTGCGGGTGCGCAGCGGTCGCCATTCGGATGGCGCCATACAGAAAATGGCGTTCGGACAATTTATCTGCCGACGTGGCTACGGTATCGCGCGACGAGCTGGAATCCTGCGGTGAAGCGCTTCTGCCGGACCAGGCTCGATGAATTTGACGTGGGCCACATCTACGGGCTGTACGACTTCATTGGGCCCGCGGTGGCACGCGCGTGTTTCGAACAGCGCATTCCTTACGTGCTTGAGCCGATCGGCATGTATGTGCCGATTGTGAGGAGTTTTCTTCTGAAGCAAACGTATCACGCGATGTATGGCAAGAGGATGTTTGAGCGTGCCGCCAAAGTGGTTGCCACGTCCGAACAGGAGATGGAGGAACTAGCGGCGGGGGGCGTGCCGAGAAACAAGATCCAACTCCGATGGAATGGCGTAGAAGCACCACTGAATTGGCCAGCGAGAGGAAGTTTTCGCAAGAAATTCGGAATTGCGGAAGACGCGCCGTTGATTCTCTTTTTGGGGCGGCTCGCGGAGAAAAAAAGTCCCGACCTATTGGTTCGAGCGTTCGCCGAGCTGAACCGTGCTGATCCGGCGAGGCAGTGGCAATTGGCTTTTGTCGGACCGGAAGAAGGCAGTATGAAGGCCCAGCTTGCCCGACTCGCGAGCGAACTGGGCGTGAATTCGCGGATGAAGTTTGCGGGACCGGTGTATGGGGAAGAGAAATGGGCGGCGTATCGCGACGCCGATGTTTTTGTGCTGCCTTCACAAAACGAGAACTTTGGAAACGCAGCAGCGGAGGCTGTCGCAGCGGGCACACCGGTGGTGGTCAGCGAACAATGCGGCATCGCTCCACTGCTGGCGGACCGAGCGGGTTTGGTGGTGCCGCACGATTTCGCACCGCTGGCGCGCGCGATACAGAGAGTGATCACAGAGCGAGGGTTGCGCGAACGCTTGGCCGAGGGCTGCAGGGAAGTCGCGATGAAACTGGACTGGGGGGAGCCCGTCCGCCAGATGGAACTCCTGTACAACGAGCTTGCAAAGGCGAGTGAGGCAAGGGCAAAATCTTGAGGTAATTCAACGGGCAAATGACCTCGGAGAAGCATCCTCTTTTTCGGCTGGTGTGGCGGGGTGTAAACCTGCTGCTCGTAGCGGCTGCACTGTCCTCGCTCTATGCGGGCTTTCGCGAGTATTCCGTCCGCCGATACCTGAAGGGATTCTCGGACGCCGTCATCCCAGAGGCCGCCGCTCCCGAACAAAAAGTGCAAGCGATTCTGAGCTGGATGAAGAACGGGCCAGCGCGCTACGTGGCCGCCGATCCCGACGGGCTTTCCGGGCGGGATCCCGAGAACACACTGAATTACCGCCAACTGCTGTCGGTTTGCGGAACCGCGACAAATGCGTTTCTCAACCTCGCGCGCAGCGGCGGCTTGCCGGTACGCCGCCTGCTTCTCCTCACTCCGGACCGCAACACCAAGCACGTGGTGGCGGAAGTGCTGATTGACGAGCGCTGGGTAGTGGTTGACCCGACGTATCGCGCGATCTTTCGCGATGGCAACGGTCAAACGCTTACCCGAAACCAGCTTAAGAACGCGGACGTATTTGCGCAAGCTATACGGACCATACCCGGCTATCCGAGCGAATACAATTTTGAACGCTACGCACACGTGCGATTGGCGCGGCTGCCGCTGGATGGCATTGGTTTGCGCCGCGTCCTGGATCGCGCGCTGCCTGGATGGGACGACGCGATGGATTGGAGCCTGCTGCTGGAGCGCGAGTCGTTCCTAGTGTTGCTGGTTTCCGTTGTCCTGACGCTGTTCTTTTTGCTGGCTCGCGTGGTACTCGCCTGGTACGCCGATAAGCGGTTGCGGATCCCTCGTTTCCACTTCCGCGAGCACGCCGTACGCGCCGGAGTGGCCTTCTTTTTCACACCGGAGATTAAAGAATAGCGTGTGCGGTATTTGCGGCGTCGCCTTTGCCTCGCGCAGCAAAGACGCGGAGGCACGTGTGCGCGCCATGGCGGCGGCGTTGCGGCACCGCGGCCCGGACGACGAAGGCTTTCTCGTTAACGAATCGCGAGCGCCCGGCTTAGCGCTGGGGATGCGCCGCCTCAGCATTATTGATATCGCGGGCGGCCAGCAACCTGTCTGGAACGAAACCCACGATGTGGCGGTCGTTTTCAACGGCGAACTGTACAACTACCGGGAGCTTCGCGAACGCCTGACGCTGCTGGGCCACCGCTTCAGCACCAAATCGGACACCGAAATCCTGGTACATGCCTGGGAAGAATGGGGCGAAGAATGCCTGCCCGAACTTCGCGGCATGTTTGCGTTTGCACTGCTGGACTTGCGCGGACGCTTCGCCACAGCACCGCTCTTGTTTTTGGCGCGTGATCCGCTGGGGATCAAGCCGCTCTACTACACGCAGACGCCGGAGTGCTTCGCGTTCGCTTCCGAAGTGCGGGCGCTGCTGGCCAGCGGCGTTGTCGCGAAACAGATTTCGCCGGATGCGGTGACGTCTTACCTGCTTTTTGGCAGCGTTTCCGAACCGGTCAGCATGATCGAAGGAGTTTTCTCGTTGCCGCCGGGACATCGCATGCTGCTGCACGTGACCAGAAAAAACCGAAAGACCTCGAATCAGCGGCAAAAAAACTGCGGCCACTGCTCGAAGATGCGGTGCAAAAGCATTTGCTGGCGGACGTTCCCGTAGGACTATTTCTTTCGAGTGGTCTCGATTCGAGTGCGATTGCCGCATTGGCCGGGCGCGCGCAACGCGGCATCCGCAGCTTTACGCTGGCTTTCCCGGGAACGCCATACGACGAAGCACCAGCAGCCAAAACAATTGCGCAACACTGCGGAACGCAGCACAGCGAAATCCCATTAGGCGGCGAGGCCATGTTGGCGCGACTCGACGAAGCCGTGGCCAGTCTCGACCAGCCTAGCATGGATGGTATCAACACCTACTTCGTGTCGTGGGCGGCGCGCGAAGCCGGACTGAAGGTGGCGTTATCCGGATTGGGCGGCGATGAATGTTTCGCGGGGTACGCAACTTTTGGCCACACCGCGCTGCTGCAACGACTGAGAAAGGCGGCTTGGTTTGTGCCGCAAGTACTGCGTCGCGCAACGGCGTCGCTGATGACCAAGGCACTGGAAACGCGGATGTCACCGGATGCTGCGAGCAAAGCCGTTGCCGTATGGATCGAACCGGACCGGTTGCCGCATCCTTATTTTTTTTCGCGAGCACTTTTTCCACCAGGGCCCCTCGCTGATTTGACCGATGCCCGTTTCCGCCCGAGTACAGTCGGAGCGGACGGAGTCACTTTGGAACCGACGTGGTTTGGCTGGCTCGACCGCATTGCCAGTGAGGCCGCCAAACTGGAGCCGCTCGGATCGACGGCATGGTTGGAAATGCGGAGCTATATGGTGAGCACGCTCTTGCGTGACACGGATTCGGTCAGTATGGCGCGCTCGCTGGAAGTGCGCGTTCCGTTGCTCGACACGCAGTTAGTCGAGTACGTGTTTTCGTTGTCCGATGAAACGCGAGTTCGTCGCGGTGTGCAGAAGGCCTTGCTCGTCGCAGCACTAGCTGATGTATTGCCCAAAGAGGCGTTGCGCGAAGGCAAAAAAACCTTCACGTTGCCGTGGGAGCAGTGGTTACGCGGGCCGCTGCGGTCCCGCATGGAAGCAAGTCTTGCTAGCATCGTGCCGGCGCTGGCGCCGCATTTGCGCGAGGAGCGCGTTCGAACGGTGTGGGATGCGTTTCTGCGCGGTCGAACCTCGTGGTCCCGCCCGTGGTCACTCTATGTACTGAACGAATGGTGCCGCCGCAACCTCGCTACATGAGCGAAGCGCCGGGTGAGGTAGACTGAATTCGCAAGCGATGAATATTCTTGGGATCAACGCTTACCACGGGAATGCGTCTGCCGCGATTGTGTGCGACGGCCGGTTGGTGGCTGCCGTCGAGGAAGAACGATTCAACCGCGTAAAGTACGCTGCAGGTTTTCCTTCCCAGGCGATTCGCTATTGCCTCAAAGAAGCTGGACTGGCACTCCAAGACGTCGACTACGTCGCGGTACCGCGGAATCCGTATGCACGGCTGGCCACGAAACTGTTTTATGCCATACGGATGCCTTCGTTCGCGCGCGAGCGGGTGAAGGTACTCGCAAAATTCACCGGCATTCCGGAAGCGTTGGCTCAGACGTTTGAAACAGATCCCAAGGCAATTCGAGCAAAGTTTCACCGCGTGGAGCACCATCAGGCGCATCTGGCAAGCGCGTTTTTTGTTTCACCATTCGAACGAGCGGCACTCTTGTCGGCGGACGGTCTGGGCGATTTCGCCAGCACCATGTGGGGCACTGGCGCCGGCAATCGCATGAGAATCGACGGTGCGGTGGCATTTCCGCATTCACTAGGGCTGTTCTACAGCGCCGTCACGCAATACCTCGGCTTTCTCAAATTTGGCGACGAATACAAAGTGATGGGCCTGGCGGCTTACGGAGAAGCGGAGCGCCTCGACGTGTTCCGTGACATCGTGCGTTCGAACGGAAGCGGTTTCCGGCTCGGCCTGGACTACTTCACCCATCACCACTCAGGTCCGGAAATGAGTTGGGCGGACGCGGACAAGACGCCGACGTTGGGCCAGATGTTTTCCGAAAGTATGGAGAAGCGGCTCGGGCCCAGGCGCAAGCCGGACGAGTCGCTCGAGCCGCGCCATCGCAATCTCGCAGCGGCGCTGCAAGTGCGGTTAGAAGAGATTTATCTGGGCATGCTGAAAAAGCTCAGTGAGCGAACGAAGTTGAAGGCAGTCTGTTTAGCAGGGGGCGTAGCGTTCAATTGCGTAGCAAATGGGAAAATTTTCGATAGCACGGGCTTCGAGCAAGTTTACGTGCATCCAGCGGCCGGCGACGCGGGACTTGCGGTAGGCGCAGCGTATTACGTTTGGTATCAGGTGCTCGGCCAGCCGCGCAATTTTGTGATGGAGCACGCGTACTGGGGCCCGGGCTACAACACGGAGCAGAACCGTCGCGCGGTAGAAGCAAGTGGCGCTTCGCGAAATGGCTGTCGAATCGAAGAGTTGCCCGAAGATTTGCTGATGCAGCGCACCGCAGCCATCATCGCGGAGGGAAAGATACTGGGATGGTTTCAGGGCCGCGCAGAATGGGGGCCGCGGGCGCTCGGGAACCGCAGCATCGTGGCCGACCCGCGTCGCCCGGAAATGAAAGAAATCCTGAACCAACGGATCAAACACCGCGAAATTTTTCGCCCGTTTGCTCCTTCGATTCTGGCGGAAGCGACTGGCGAGTGGTTCGAAAAAGCGCATCCGTCACCTTTTATGACGCTGGCCTACGCAGTGCGATCCGGAAAACGCGAGAAAATTCCCGCGCCGACGCACGTGGATGGCACCGGGCGCCTGCAAACGGTAGCGCGCGAAGCCAATCCGCGTTATTGGAAATTGATCAAGGCGTTCGAGCAGCAGACCGGAGTCCCGGTCGTGTTAAATACTTCGTTCAACGACAACGAACCGATTGTCTGCCGCCCGGAGGAGGCGCTCGATTGTTTTCAGCGCACAAAAATGGACGCCCTGGTCTTGGGTGATTTTTTGATCACGCGGGAATGACATTGGATGCGGCGAGCGCTCCTGGAATGAGAATTCTGCTCCTTAACATGTACTACCCGCCGGACACCTCGGCGACGGCAAAGATGGCTGCCGCGGTAGTCGAGGCGCTGGCCGCACGGCACGAGGTGACGGTTCTCTGCGGACGCCCTTCCTATGATCCAAGCGAACGCCACCCCTGGCGACTTTGGAAAACCGAGAACGGAAAATCCGGGCGCGTCGTACGAGTCGGGTCCACCACGTACGCACGATTGGCCATGAAGACCCGCGTCATCAACTACCTGACGTATACGGCGCTCGCGATTCCGCTTTCGCTGTTCTTGGAGTGCGATGTCGTGCTCGCGATGACCGACCCTCCGTTTGAGGGCATCGTCGGCGCCATTGTTGCCACGCTAAAACGCAAACCTTACGTGTACAACATTCGCGATCTCTATCCAGACATGGCCATCGCCGGGGAAATCATGCCGCAGGGTTGGCTGTCGCGCGTTTGGGAAAAACTGGATCGCTGGGCGCTCCGCCGGGCCACACGAATCGTGGTTCTCGGCGAAGACATGCGCGCGCGAATTGTGGCGAAGGGTGTGCCCGCCGAACGGATGAAAATCGTGCGCGACGGAGCCGAAATTGCGAATCGCGAATTCTTGCCTGGAGAAGTCGATCGCGAAGTGGTCCGGACGATTCGTGGCGACGACCGCTTCGTTTTGCTCCATGCGGGCAACTTGGGCTTTTATGGCGCCTGGCAAGCGTTGGTTCGCGGAGTGCAATCGCTCGCGAGCGAAGGCGTCGGGTTGGTGTTCGTCGGCGGTGGCGCGCAAAGCGAGCGGATCCAAGCCATGGCCAATGGCGCCAAGAACGTCCGGTTTCTTCCATTCTTTCCGGCGAGCAAAATTCCTTCGGTCTTGGCAGCGCCGGACGCCCATGTCATCACGGTCAGGCGCGGCCTCGAAGGCGTGGTGGTGCCTAGCAAAATGTATGGAATTCTCGCCGCGGGCAAACCGATTTTAGCGGTGGCCCCTGCCGAAACGGATGCGGCCTCCCTGGGCGCGAGATACGGCTTTGCCGTTTCCGCTGATCCCGATAAGCCCGAAGAAATCACCGAGACGATTCGCGCACTGGCGAAAAGTCCCGAGAACCTTGCGAACATGGGTCGCCACGCGGAAGCGGCTGCGCCTGACTATGATAGAGTCAACGAACTGCAAAAATTTGTTCAGATCCTCGAGGAGGCTGTGCACGCGTGACATCGCCAGAAACGTTTTGGACCGGGAAGCTTGTATTGGTGACAGGCGGAGCGTCGTTTATCGGCTCAACCCTGACGGATCACCTGCTGAACCGGGGGGCCAAAGTCCGCATCGTGGACGATCTCACCAGCGGCCATCTGGATAACGTCAAGCAGCACCTCGCCTCGCGCAAGATTGATTTTCTCCATGCCGACTTGCGGGAACCGGGCGTAACGCGTTGGGCCATGCAAAGCGTCGACACCGTCTTCCACTTGGCCGCCGATCACGGAGGCCGCGGCTATGTGGATCTGCACCAGGCCGGCCCCGCCTCTAACTTTTTTCTGGACGGATTGATTTTCGCAGAAGCGCTGCGAGCGAAGGTGAAGAAGGTGGTCTTTGCTTCTTCCGGTTGCGTCTACCCCAACTTCTTACAGTCGGACGTCAACAAGGAACTTTATCTCACGGAAGACCTGACCAAAGGCCCTAACGACGCCGACAATACCTATGGTTGGGCTAAGCTCATGGGTGAGTTCACGCTGCAAGCTTATGCCAAAGAACATGGCATGGGTGCCGCGTCGTGCCGCTACTTCACCGTCTACGGGCCGCGCGGTGTGGAAAATCACGCTGTCATCGCCATGATCGCGCGAGCATTTCTCCAGCAAAATCCGTTCGAAGTCTGGGGCGACGGAACGCAAATTCGCAACTGGACTTATATCGACGACATTGTGGAAGGCACGATTCTCGCCGGCGAAAAAATTCAGGACGGCACTGCCATCAATCTCGGCACGATGGAACGCATCCGCGTAATGGATGCCGTGAAAATGGTCTGCGACTTCACGGGGCACAAAGCCGAAATTAAGTTGCGGCCAGACATGCCCACCGGCCCGCTCAACCGGGTCGCCGACAACGCGCTGGCCAAGAAGCTGCT
>Ga0335077_10011885_pt1 | contig 10877 bp, 7 predicted proteins | sample Lox_Sample_31_FD_207151 | JGI IMG/M metagenome (GOLD analysis project Ga0335077, IMG submission 207151) | Soil microbial communities from Loxahatchee National Wildlife Refuge, Florida, United States - Lox_Sample_3.1 | ecosystem: Environmental > Terrestrial > Soil > Wetlands | place: USA: Florida...
CGGTGCTTCTGCTGCGTGATGGAGATAACGCTCTCACCTCAGATCAGCGCGCGGGAACCGCGAACGTCACACACGCCATCGTATACATCAGTCTGCACGCGGTTTCCCAAGGCAATGGCGCGGCGGCATATACCGCACTCATGCCGGTGGCCGCCCAAAGCAACGGAACATTCTGCGCGTGGAACTCGGTGCAGGCCTCAGCATTGCCCGCGAGCAGGACGATCGAATCGGCGATCGCCAGCGAACTTGCGAAAAAACAGTTTCAAGTGCGCGAGGCGGCTGCGTCATTACGGCCACTAAACAATGTGACGATGCCGGCCGTTGCGGTGGAGCTGGCGCCCGGCCCTGGCGGGCTTTTAGACCTGGCATCGGCCAGCTACCAGCAAAAAGCGGCGGCGGCAATCGCCGACGGCATCAACAGTGTGCGCGATCGATTGGTGGCCCAGCCATGATTCCACGATCGCTTTTCATCACGATGGCCATCATGCTTGTGCTAGTGATTTCATTGGGCTTTTATTTCCGGCGCATGCAACAGCGAGCGTATGAGGTTGAACCTGCGGCAACCGCCGCTTTACCAGTTACGCCTCCTGCCTCAGGCCCGACGGAGAATGTGACGCTTTATGTTGCGGATGACGCGGCGGCCGAATTGCGACCACAATCGGCGAAGATTCCGCTGCCCGGCGGACGCCAGCAGCGTGCCGAAGAGCTGCTTCGAGCGTTACTGCGTATCTATCAGCAGCCAGGAGCTGCACATCCCTTGGCGGCGGCTTCTGATATTCGGAGCATCTACCTGGTCGATCCGGGGGTGGCCGTCATCGATCTAAATGCAGCGTTCGCAGATCAGCACCGTTCCGGAATCATGGTGGAACAGTTGACAGTAAATTCGCTGGTCGAAACGCTGGCCGCCAACGTACCCGGCGTCCAACGAGTGAGCATTCTGGTGGAAGGCAAGCCGCGAGAGACGCTGGCCGGGCATGCGGATTTAACAGAGTTTTTCGATGTGCAGACGGTGGGGCAGTTGGTGGGTGGGCAATAGGTTTGCCGGCTCTTGGCTCTTGGGCTTTCGCTCTTGGCGAGAAGCGAAACGCGAGAGCCCTTGCTCACTGTTAGAATCTCTGCCGATGATCTTTCGCAGCGATAACCGCTCCCCGGGGCAGATTCGGCCCGTCAACATTGTTCCTGACTTCATTTCAACCGCCGAGGGCTCGGCGCTGATCGAGATGGGCAATACGCGCGTCATCTGCACGGCTTCGGTAGAAGAAGCTGTTCCGCAGTTTCTGCGCAATTCAGGCAAGGGATGGATCTCCGGCGAGTATGGGATGTTGCCGCGCTCGACCCTCACCCGCACGCCTCGCGAATCGACAAAAGGGCGACCGAGTGGGCGCACTCAGGAGATTCAGCGGCTCATCGGGCGTTCGTTGCGTGCCGTTGCCGATCTGCAGGGACTGGGCGAGCGAACGATCTGGATCGATTGTGACGTGATCCAGGCCGATGGAGGCACGCGCACCGCCTCCATCACTGGCGCATTCGTTGCGCTGGGGCTCGCACTGCAGCGCCTGATCGACGCGGGAACCCTGACCACTGCGCCGATCAAGGATTTCGTTGCCGCGATTAGCATCGGCATTGTGGATGGCGAAGTCATGCTCGATCTTAATTACGAAGAAGATTCACGTGCCGAAGTCGACATGAACTTTGTCATGACTTCGGGAAACAAGATCGTTGAATTGCAGGCAACGGCCGAACGCCAGGTGTTCGATGATACGCAGCTCGCAAAGATGATGATGCTCGCCAGGCAAGGGATCCAGTCACTGATTGCGAAGCAGCAGGCTGTGCTCGGCGCGTTGGCATTGAGACAATGAACTTTTGTAGTCTTCGGTGGCGCGTTCTCCCGAATTGGAACTGCGGAAAACAGCCCGATGTTCATACCGGTGTACCAAGGGTTAAAATGAACGGTTGTTTCCGCACTCATTAAGGAGGGTTTTATGAAGCTTACCCCGGGCAAACTCGGCGGTCTCAAGGCCGTGTCGACGGATCGTGGCGTGATCGCTGCCGCTGCCATGGATCAACGCGGCTCCCTACAAAAATCTCTCGCCAAAGAAAAAGGTTCGGCTGTGACCAACGAAATGATGGAGGAATTCAAGACGCTGGTCACCGAAGTTCTTACTCCACACGCGAGCGCAATTCTGCTCGATCCGGAGTGGGGACTGCCGGCTGCAAAGCGGCGTGCCAAGAATGCCGGTCTGCTGCTGGCGTATGAGAAAACTGGCTATGACAAAACCGGCCCGGGGCGTCTTCCCGATCTGCTCGATTTGTGGTCGGCCAGGCGGTTGAAAGAAGCTGGGGCCGATTGCGTGAAAATCCTGCTGTATTACACGCCTTACGACCCAAAAGATGTAAACGAGAAGAAGCACGCGTGGGTGGAGCGGATCGGAGACGAATGCCGGGCGAATGACATTCCGTTCTTTTTGGAGTTTGTCGGCTACGAAGAGGGTGCGGACGAAAAAGGAGTAGAGTACGCGAAGAAAAAACCACACATCGTCACCGAGAGTATGCGCGAGTTCAGCAAAGACCGCTATGGCGTGGATGTGCTGAAGGTGGAAGTACCGGTGAACATGAAGTGCGTGGAAGGAACGAGGTCGTTTGGCGGCAGCAAGGCGTACTCAAAGAAAGAAGCGATTGACTTGTTCCACAAGGCGGCGAACGTGGCGACCAAGCCCTTTATCTATCTTTCCGCGGGCGTGAGCAACGCGGAGTTCAGCGAGACGCTTGAGTTAGCCGGTGAGTCTGGCGTGAAATTCAACGGCGTGCTGTGCGGACGGGCAACCTGGAAGGACGGCATCCCGGTCTACGCCAAGCAAGGCGCCAATGCCTTCCGCAAGTGGCTGGAGACCGAGGGCGTGAAGAACATCGAAAACGTCAACAGCAAGCTGAAGGCCGCGACTCCCTGGTATTCGATTTACGAGGTAGAGCCGGCGCTGGCGCATGTATAAGAATCAGGATTCTTCAGTCCTGCAGGCGGGTCTTCGGACCCGCCTTTTTCCTTCCCTGTAATATCTGAGGTTTCTATGCCTGAGCGTAAAACTGCACTCATTACCGGCGCTTCGTTCGGCATCGGGCTCGAGTTTGCCCGCATCTTCGCGCGCGAGGGTCATAATCTGGTGTTAGTCGCACGCAGCGGTGACAAGCTGCGCCAATTGGCGGCCGAACTCGAAAAGGCTCACAGCACACGGTCGCTGATTCTAGCCGCGGATCTCACAGAGCCCGGCGCGCCCGCCTATGTTCTCGATCAGACCACTCGCGCAAACATCGCGATTGATTTCCTGGTGAACAACGCGGGTTTTGGGCAGTACGGGTTTTTCGCCGAGAATGATCTTGAGGAATGCCTGCGCCAGATCCAGCTGAACGTGACCACGCTAACGCACTTGACGCGGCTCTATCTGCCCGAGATGATCGAGCGGAGATGCGGGTACATTCTGAATGTGGCGTCCACGGCTGCGTTTCAGGCGGGGCCGCTGATGGCTGTTTATTTCGCGACGAAAGCTTACGTGCTGCATTTTTCCGAAGCGTTGGCCAATGAACTGGCTGGCACCGGCGTGACAGTGACGTGTCTGTGTCCGGGAGCCACGGCAACGGAATTTCATAAGCGCGCGAATGCCACTGCTATGAACCTCCTGCAATTCGGAACGATGGACGCTCGCACGGTGGCCGAAGACGGCTATCGCGCGCTGATGGACGGCAAGCCCGTCGTCATCTCCGGATTCAAGAACTGGCTGATCGCGCAATCGGTCCGTTTTTCGCCTCGGCGGATGGTCACTGCGATCGCTCGCAAGGCGCAGGAATCCAAACGATCTTAATAGCCCCACGCACAAGCCGGTTTTGGGTTGAATGCAGGCTTCTCAATCGGGGCCCCATCCACCCACGCGCTACTTGACGCTGTCGTCAGGCGAGAGCCCACGCTCTTTGAGCATGGGTTCGATGGTCGGTTCGGCACCGAGCCATGCCGCATACATCTTGCCGAGATCTTCGGTGTTACCTCGCGAAAGGATCATCTGACGGAAGCGGTCGCCGTTCGCGCGCGTCAGTCCGCCATGATCTTCAAACCACTGGTAGGCGGCATCGTCGAGCATTTCGCTCCACAGATACGCGTAATACCCGCCAGCATAGCCCGACCCTCCCCAGATGTGAGCGAAATAGCTGGAGCGATAGCGCGGAGGAACGGTGTGCAAAGCCAGGTTCTTCTTCTTTAGGGCCTCGATTTCGAACTTATCGGGGTTCTCAAGTGGCGCGCTTGCGGGCAGCGTGTGCCACTGCATATCGAGTTCGGCGGCCGCGAGGATTTCAGTCAGCGAATATCCCTGATTGAATTTTTCAGCTTTCTTGAGTTTGGCGGCTAGTTCAGCCGGCATGGGAGCGCCAGTCTGATAGTGCTTGGCGTAATGCTCAAATACCGCCGGATACGTTGCCCAGTGTTCGTTGAATTGCGATGGGAATTCGACAAAGTCACGCGCTGTGGCGGTTCCCGAGATCGATGGATAGACAGTGTTTGCGAACATGCCGTGCAGAGCATGGCCGAACTCGTGGAACATGGTGGTCACGTCGCGGAAGCTGAGTAATGCAGGCTGTCCGGGCGCGGGTTTGGCAAAATTGGCGACGTTGAAGACTACCGGCAGCTGGTCGAGGAGCTTCGACTCATTGACGAAGACATCCATCCAGGCGCCGCCGTTCTTGTTGTCGCGCTTGAAGTAATCGCAATACCAAAGAGCCAGTTCCTTGCCGTCCGCGTCGAAAACTTCAAATACGCGGACGTCGGGATGATAAACGGGAATGTCTTTGCGCTCTTTGAACGTAATGCCGTAAAGCTGATTGGCGGCATAAAAGACACCGTTTTCGAGGACATTGTTGAGTTCGAAATAGGGTTTGATCTGCGATTCATCGAGATCGTATTTGGCCTTGCGAACCTGATCGGAGTAGAACTCCCAATCCCAAGGCTGAAGTTTGAAGCCACCTTCTTGTGAATCAATCCGCTTCTGAATATCCTTGCCCTCCGCGGTCGCTTTCGAGGTGGCACCGGGAACCAGATCATCCATGAACTTGATAGCGGCTTCGGGATTCTTAGCCATCTGATCCTGCAACCTCCATGTGGCATAGTTGGGGAACCCCAGCAACTGGGCCTTTCGCGCGCGAACCTGCGCGAGGCGCGCAATCGTCTGCCGCGTATCGTTGTCGCCGCCACGCTCGGCACGATTCCACGAGTTCTCAAAAATTGTCTGTCGCGTCGTGCGTACACTGAGCGAGCCGAGATCGGGCTGCTGCGTGGTGTTTTGCAGCAGGATCACATAGCCGTCGACCTTGCGATCTTTGGCGGCCTGCGCGGCACCCTGCAAGCGCGCGTCGGTCAATCCGGCCAATGAACCCTTGTCGGTCGTGTGATAGGCGGCTTCTTTCGTGGCAGCCAGCAATTTCTTGACGAATGCGGTGGATAGCGTCGAGTCTTCCTCGTTCAGCTTCTTAAGTTCGGACTTGCCTGCTTCGGAAAGATTGGCGCCGGCGCGAACGAATTCTTTGTAATACCAGTCGACCAGGCGCAGCGCCTCGGGATCGAGCTTGAGCGAATCGCGCTCGTTGTAAATTGTTGAGACGCGCTCAAAGAGCTTGGCGTCAAGGAAAATCGCATCCTGATGCGCGGCGAGTTTGGGCGCCTCGATCTCCTGTACCTTTTGCAACTCAGGGCTCAGGTTGGCGCCGGTTACTCCGCCAAAGACTTGCATGACACGCGTGAGAAGCTGACCTGACTTTTCCAGAGCAACAATCGTGTTGGCGAAAGTCGGGGTAGCGGAATTGTCGGCGATCGTCCGCACTTCCTCACGCTGCTGCGCCATTCCAGCTTCGATCGCCGGCTGATAATCGCTGTCTTTGATTTTGTCGAAAGGCGGAGCCTGAAAAGGAAGTGGGCTGGGTGCGTAAAAAGGATTGTTGGGACCAAAATTGTTTTCGGCGGCTGAGGACGAAGCGGGGTTAATTGCCAACGTTCCAGTCACAAGAAGGGTTCCTAAAAACGAGATTAAGCCGAATCGCTTGCATGGGATCATAAATGGTTTTGTTCTGCCTCACGTCATCGATTGTAATTGACGGATGAGGATGGTTGTAGTCAACAAAGGATATCTGTTTCGTTTTCGGAAGGCTGCGAACCCGTGATGGACCATTGTCGGCCTCTCCGGACCGCTGCTGCACCTCCGGTTTTGCCATCGCATAGTAAAGTGGTACTAGAGAATTTTTCAGGAAGGATTTGATTGAGTTCCGGAATACGAAATATCGCAATCATTGCGCACGTCGATCACGGCAAAACCACGCTGGTGGATGCCATGCTCAAGCAAAGTGGCACGTTCCGCGCCAATGAAGCCGTCGCCGAACGCGTGATGGATTCGAACGAACTGGAGCGAGAGCGCGGGATCACGATTCTGGCCAAGAATACGGCGATCTTCTACCACGATGTGAAGATCAATATCGTAGACACACCCGGCCATAGCGACTTTGGCGGTGAAGTCGAGCGTGCTCTCAAAATGGTCGACGGTGTAATGCTGCTCGTTGACGCCAGCGAAGGCCCGCTGCCGCAGACGCGGTATGTGCTCGGCAAGGCACTCGAGGCGAAGCTGCCGCCCATCGTCGTGATCAACAAAATTGATCGTGCAGACGCGCGCGCTCAGGAAGTGCTCAACGAAATCTACGACCTCTTCATTGACCTGGATGCCAAGGAAGATCAGCTCGATTTCCCAGTGCTTTATACGAATGCGAAGACGGGAACGGCATCGACGGACATGAATCATGGGGGTGAGAACTTGCGGCCACTGTTTGACGCGATCCTGAACACCATTCCGCCGCCGGAAGGAAATTCCTCGGGTCCGTTGCAAATTCTGGTCGCGAATCTCGATTACAGCGATTATCTGGGGCGGCTTGCCATCGCGCGCGTCTTCAACGGGACACTATGGACAGGTGAGGATGTTGCGATCGCCAAACTCGACGGCAGTTTCGACAAGACCAAGATTACCAAGCTGTTTTCATTCTCCGGGCTGAAACGCACGGATATCACGGAAACGGAACTCGGCGACATCGTTGCCATCGCCGGTGTCGAGGGCATCACGATAGGCGAGACGATTACGAATGTCGAGGATCCAGCGCCGCTCCCGCATATTGCCATCGATGAACCGACGATTGCGATGCTGTTCACCATCAATACCTCTCCATTTGCCGGCAAGGATGGCACCTATGTTACCTCTCGCAATCTGCGTGAGCGCCTGGAGAAAGAGTTGCTGACCAACGTTTCCCTGCGCGTCGAAGACACGGGATCAACAGATTCATTCAAGGTTCTGGGGCGCGGAGAGCTGCAGCTTTCGATCTTGATTGAGATGATGCGGCGCGAGGGCTACGAACTGATGGTCGGAAAGCCTGAGATCGTAACCAAACGAATCGACGGCAGGCTCATGGAGCCGGTGGAACACCTGACCGTTGACGTGCCAGAAGAGTTCGTTGGCGTGGTCATGGAGCAACTGGGCGCGCGCAAGGGCGAAGTCACCAATATGCACAATCATGGCTATGGCCGCGTGCGCATCGAGTTTCGCGTACCGAGCCGCGGACTGATTGGCCTCCGCAGTCAGTTGCTCACCGACACGCGCGGCACCATCGTGATGAATTCATTGTTTGATGGCTACACCGAGTGGCAGGGCGAGATTCCGCATCGTCTGACTGGGGCGCTGATTGCGGACCGGCCAGGAGTTTCGACTGCCTATGCTCTTTGGGGATTACAGGAGCGAGGCGAACTCTTTATCGGTCCAGGCGTTGATCTTTATGAAGGCATGATCATCGGGGAAAATGCCAAAGACACCGATCTCGACGTCAATGCGGTGCGCGAAAAGAAGTTAACGAACATGCGCGCTTCGACGGCCGACGAAGCGATTCGCCTAGTTCCGTTCCGCCAGTTAAACCTGGAGCAGGCGATTGAGTTCATTGCCGACGATGAGTTTGTCGAGGTTACGCCGAAGTGGCTGCGACTGCGGAAAAAGATTTTGCAGGCCAACAAGCGTAAGAGGAGTACGATGGCTGCCGTGGAAGAAAGTTAAGAGTTGTGTTGAGCAAGACCAAGTCGCCCCCGAAACCAACAGAACCGGAAAAGCATCTTCGCATGCTTCTTCTTCCGTGCAGTTGTGGCGCAACCTTTGCAGTTTCCGAAGACTTCGATCGGCAAGGCATGCATCTGCGCAGCTTTATTCCCTGCCCCAACTGCGGAAAACGCCACGATCCCCGCAATCGGCTGCTGTCACTCGATTACCAGGAAGAACAGTTCTGGAAAGTGGGCGGCTGCTGAAACAGCCAGACCTTCTGTCACATCCGACACCGACCCGATCCACTCAGAGTAAAATCCACCAACATTGCACATTCATTAAGGAGCAGGGATGAATCGTGGACGCCGTGACCTCAGCCTAATTCTTGCGAGTTCGGCGCGCACTGCCATTGCGGCTGCGGGTTCGTTGTTGGTCTCGATGTGGGTCGCGCGGCTTTCTGGACTTCCAGAAGCATACTGGTCGGCGATTCTCACGCTGGTCATCATGCAATCGACGCTGGGAGCAGCATGGAAGATTTCCGTCGACCGCTTCATCGGGACGATTCTCGGTGCTTTGAGTGGTGGCTTGCTGGCCCGTTTCTTTCCCTCGACGTGGGTGGTATTCGCGCTCGGGATATTCTTTCTTGGCATCGTGTGCGCGCTCCTGCGCCTGCAGAATTCTTATCGCTTTGCCGCGATCACGCTCGCTATCGTCATACTCGTCCCGCACACGCATCCCGCGTGGGTCGTTGCCTTGCACCGGTTCACCGAAGTTTCGATCGGAATTATTGTCGGCCTGGTCATCACCGCGGTTTGGCCGCTGCCCAAATCTCAGGACGGCTTGCTCTTGGGAGCACGCTAGGCCAAGGTTCTGAAATCGTCAGCTATTAAGAGGTTTGATAGCCCAGCTGAGGTTTGATGAGCAGGCGCCAAGGGTTGTAAACTCGGAAGGTTACGCGCGCCCGTAGCTCAGCTGGATAGAGCGGCAGCCTCCGGAGCTGTAGGTCGGGAGTTCGAATCTCTCCGGGCGCGCCATTCCCCACTCGGATTCTCTCTTGAGAGATCCTTCACTACGTTCGGGATTTCGGCTGTCGGCTCCCGCTCGTCGCTGCGCGCCTCGCTCACGCCGCCATAACGCCTCAAGTTCGAATCTCTTTGGGCGCGCCATTCCCCGTTTCCTTCAGCCTGCAATCCGATCAGAACGTAATTCGCACGCCGAACTGCAGTTGCCGCGGCGCGCCATTCGCATACGTTCCAGAGCCGGGCAATACGCGATCGAGACGCGAGGTGCAAAACGAGGTGGTAGTTCCGCAGGTCCCGGGACTGGTGGAGTTATTCAGAGAGGTACCGGGAGCGCCATCAAGCACGCCGCTGAGCTGGTTTCCCGCTCCTCCATAATTGGAGAGATTAAATACGTTGAAAATGCCGACATTCGGCTCGATCTTGGCACGCTCCCCCATAGAGAACGGCCAGCTCAGTCGAAGGTCGACGGTCTTGAACCAGGTTGATCCGGCCCAGCGTCCCGGCACTCCGCAACTGGGATTGGGCGGAGTACAGGAGGAAATAATTGGAGAATATGCGCCCAACGCCAGCAGTTGTTGGGAACTGAAAAGGGCGGCGTTTGCCAGGGCCCCGCCCGCCGGCGTCAAGTGTCCAGCGACATTTTGGTTGTAGTACCTGATCGCCTTATTCACATCCGTGCTCGAGTATTTTCCTGTACTGCCGATGAACGTTCCGGCAATCAGGTCGCCTACTGTACCGTCGCCGCTAAGATCGCTGCGAAAGAGTTCGCCCGGCACGCCTCCGCCATACATTTGCGGCACCGACGCGCTGAGCGGCAACGGAGATCCAAGAAGAGTAATCAGCGAAAGCCGTGGCCCATAAGGCGACTCAATGGTCGGAGTCAGCACGATCTGGTGCGTGCGGTCGAGCCCCGACACTCCGAAGTGTCCTAGGTGAGGACGAAGGTAATCTTCGGCGACGTTGAGGATCGAATAATCTCCACCGCTTCCGTTGGGCTGGGCGATGTTGCTCCGGTAGCGCGAGAGGGTGTAGGCGATCGATACGTCAATTCTTTGCACGCGCCGCATCGGATTGGGGGCGCTCGTCGTGTGGTAGAGGAAGTGAATGCCCTGGTACAGCGAACGTCCGCTGGGGAAATACATGATGTTCGAGCCGACATTCGGATTAATTCCCCCGAACGACGCCTGGAGAGGCTGGCCGGTCGTTGCATCTTTCTTGCCCAGCACTGAACACGCGAAGGGGCCGCAGAACGCGCTTGATGAGTCAAGACCTTGCCGCGCGAAATCCGCGATGCCCGCCGTCGGAACCTGATTGATGTAGCACTGCACCGCCGTCTGCGAACTGCCACCGGCAAATGCAGCAAAAGGACAAAGGGGCCCGAGCGTCCCGTTGGTTAAGGGATTCGCGAGAATTGTGTTATTGATGGCGGACAATTCGGCCGCATAGGTATTCAATGCGACATTTGGATTATCGCCATCCGTCATAAATGTCGCATCGCCGACGTGATTCGTATCGATGCCCAGAGGGAACTGCGTTCCGATCTCGCGCACATAATCAACGGAGACCGTCGTGCGATCACTGATCTGCCGTTCCAGACCGATGCTCATGTGAACTACGCGTGGCGTCTTGAATCCGGGGGCGAGCATGCCTCCGAAGTCGGCAAGACTGGCGAGCGAATAAGCGTTGGGAGCACCGGCCGGGAGCGCAGCCTGCGACGCCGTAAAGTCCGACTGCAGAGCTTGGATTGCCGACGAAACCT
>Ga0335077_10011886_pt1 | contig 10876 bp, 4 predicted proteins | sample Lox_Sample_31_FD_207151 | JGI IMG/M metagenome (GOLD analysis project Ga0335077, IMG submission 207151) | Soil microbial communities from Loxahatchee National Wildlife Refuge, Florida, United States - Lox_Sample_3.1 | ecosystem: Environmental > Terrestrial > Soil > Wetlands | place: USA: Florida...
GCTTACGCTGACTTTGACCGCACCTCGGGACAACGACTCGATGCCGACATACATGCTGCCTGCGGCGGGCCTGATCAGCCGGCGCACCACACCGATTCCCCAGCTCACGCTCTCCTCCGCCCGGATGCCGAGCAAGCAACCGATCTCCAGCCAGTCGCTGACGGTTTCTGTGATGACTGCACCGAAGCCGCCCTGACTCTCGTTCTCCACGCTCCAGGTCTCCACGTTCGAATTGAAGTCCAGTTCGCGGGAATCGCCTGAAACCATGGTCAGGATGGAATCGAAGTCGTGCACAACGCTGATCCGCGTAAGGGCGGGTTGACGTTCGGTGGCGCGGGTGGGCGGACTGGGGTCCCAGTAGCGCACGAGATGATCCAACACATCGAGGATGGACGCCGCCTTGTGCATGCCGCCGGGGTTGATTTCGGTTGGCACCATGCCGCGCTCGCTGATGGAGTCGATCACGCGGCTTACCATGCTGGCGGCCTTATCCGGCCCGAAATAGCGGATCCCGGCGGCGGGTGGAACACGCTCGACGAGCCGCGCGGGCGTGTTCCCGCGCCCCATGTCAACGTAGTAATGGCACCCGCGCCGGGGCGCGCGTACCAGCGCGAAGAAATCCGCGTAGTGCCCGATCATGGACTCGACCAGATGCACGTACTCGGGCGGCAGACTATTGGTGGCGGAAATTCCCAGCATGAGCGCTTGCAGGTATTCGTGCTGCACGCTGGACAGCTCTTTGGCGTCGGGGTAGACCTTCACATTCTCGGTTGCGAAGTTACTCTGCTCGGCAAAGGAATATAGGGCGCCTGCCAATTGCCAAAGCACCTGATCGACCGGACCGCGCCGCAGCAGGCTCCACTTGAGCTCGAGCCTGAGCGCACGAATGGCGCGCGCGACGATCACCGGCAGCACTGGTCGGAGCAATTCGGATCCGCTCACGCGCTTGCGGTATTGATCCGCCAGATATTGATAGCTGGCCCCCAGCTCCCGGGAGAAATGGAAAGAGGTGTTCCAATTGCGCTGCGCCTGGAACGTGTGGTAGCGGCTGCCCAAGGCGATGAAGTCCAGAGCAAGCTTGCGTTGTGGCGCGGTCGCAGTCACGTCGAGCAGGTCGACCACTTCGAAGGCCCGCTGCGGCACGAGCCCGTAGGCGTCGCGCAGGGCCCTTAGCCAGAAGGTGATCTCCTCCAGCATCCGGAACGGATCGTCCCGCGGCAGCTGGCTGAGGAACTCTTCGGCGTGACGGGGATCGACCAGGGGATGGTCGCTTCTTTTCGACTAGGTCCAGTGCACCGGGGTCTAACGCAGCAGAGGGTCGAGACGGGTAACTGGCGTCGCTGTCAGCAAGGTTGCGGGCGGATGCGACGGCCCGACGGCAAAACGAGTGGGTGCCGGCACCAAGCATAACCCGCCTCGGCCATGTGCTGATCCGATTCGAACGGCCCGCGAACCTTGGCTGCCATTTCACCCTTCGTTATCATCTTGTCGGCATTCAAATTCGTTGGTTTGATTGTATTCGCTTACCGGCCATCATCGCCAGTCTGCGCTTCGTGCGACTGCGCCTCCAAGCCACGTGAGATTCCTGGCGGCAGGGGCGACCGGCCGTTGCTGTGGCGGTCACGGCGTGACCCCGAGGATCGTCTCTCATGCGACCCGCGATAGCTCGCTTACAGCCCTGCCGCGCGGTGTGGTATGGTTGAACGCTTGATTCTCCCGCAGTCGAGGTTCGCCGTGATTCCTCGAGTCGCCCTAGTCACCGGCTCCTCCCGCGGCATTGGACGCGCCATCGCTCTTCGCTTCGCGCGGGACGGTCTTGCCGTCGCCGTCAACTACCGCGAACGCCGCGACCAGGCCGAAGAGGTCGTCGAGGCCATCAACCGTACCGGCGGCCGCGCCGTCGCCCTCGGGGCCGATCTCGCCAGCGCCGCTGATTGCACTCGGCTCGTGGAAAGCGCGCGCCAGGCCCTCGGCCCCATCGACATCCTCGTCAACAACGCGGGCGTCTTCCGCAAGGGTGATCTCGCAGACTTCGATTTCTCCCAAATGGATGGCATGCGCAACGTCAACGTGGATGGCCTGGTCCGCGTCACCCGCGCGGTGGTCGGCGGCATGCAGGCCCGCCGCTGGGGCCGTGTCGTTAACGTCACCTCCATCGCGGGCATCGGCACCGGCACGGCCGGTACCACGTTCTACGCCGCCACCAAGGCCGCCGTCATCACTCTCACCCGGCGCTTCGCCCTCGATCTCGGGCCGCACGGCATCACCGTGAACGCGATTGCGCCGGGTTTTATCGCCACCGACATGGCCGCGCAGAGCGGCGCCAACTTCGACGCCATCGCCGCCAAAGCCATGATGCGCCGCACCGGCACCCCGGACGACATCGCGGCAGCCGCTGCGTTCTTCGTCTCCGAGGAAACCGGGTTCATCACGGCCCAGGTTCTCACGGTCGATGGCGGGCGGACCGACTTCATCGCGCACCCATGACGAAGACCGACGTGGGCAATAGCGCCGCGGCGGTAACGGGCACGCAGTGACTCTGACTTCTTCCCGGCGGCTTGCTTGCGCCGTGCCGGCACTGGGCGCACTGGCGGGCGCCGCAGATGGCGTGGAACTTGCAAACACGTCGCATCTGATCGGCGTCATGCGCATGAGGCAGCCAAGCTCACCCCCGGTTCGGATGAAGCGTTTGAGGGCGTCACATCTGTTGATTGTCGGTGCGATCGCGCTGCTCGTGCTCGCGACGGCTGTCTTTCTTTGGGCGAACAGGCAGGAGCCGGCGCGAGAGCACGCCGCCGGCACGACCACGCTGTCCCGGTTGCGCTCGGTAGCGCCTAAGCCGGCTGGAAGAGAACGCTGCATGCGGAAGTGCGTGCTCGTTCAAAAGGGCTATGTATATGCGGCCGAGCAGCGCCGGGGAGGTCCCGAGACTCCGATCGTCCAGCCCGAGGTTTGTACTTGCATTTGAACGACGGGCGTCGCAAGCCGCGACGCCCGTGCTCGACCCGAGACGCGGAGCTCGCCAGCGGACTCGCGGCGAAGCCCTCCCGCCTGTGGATTGCACCCGCGCTGTGCCCACCCTCCACGGGACCCCTGCTCACGCTGTCGCTCATCGCCGAAGGCAAGCTGGGGCGCTCGCGCTAGACTAGACCGAGGCTCGGCCAGCTCTTCGACCGAGGAATGGGACCCAGGGAGGAAGTCTTGAACAGAATCCGGATCCTTTCGCTGGACGGAGGCGGCAGCCACGCGGGCATGCACGCGAGGACGCTGGGCGCATTGTTCGGACCCGACACGCCAGGTCGGGACATCATCCGGCAATTCGACTTCGTCGCGGGCAACTCCGGTGGCAGCATCGTGTTCACCGCACTGTGCTGCAATTACACGCCTGGCGACATCGCAGCCTTCTACAACGATCCCGCCACGCTCCGGCGCATGTTCAGTCCGAAGTGGATAGCGGGGATTCCGCTGCTGCGGGACGTCCTGCCGCGCTACTCGAGCAAAGGCAAATTCGAGGCGCTGAAATGGATCTTCGACCGCCACCGGCAGGACGGGGAACCGCCTCCCTCCACCATACGTCTGCAGGACTGGCCGAGGTACTTGAAGAGCGAGGTGAACCTGATCGTCACCGCGTTCGACTACGACCGGGAGCGTGCAGCGTTCTTTCGATCGAACTTGGCCAGCCGGGCAAAGAGCTCCGCGCCCGCGGTCGAAGCAACGCTCGTCGAGGCGGTGCACGCGTCGACGAACGCGCCGCTCCGGTACTTCGACCAGCCGGCCGAGGTTTCCGGACGCCGCTACTGGGACGGCGGACTGGGCGGCTACGACAATCCGGTGCTGGCCGCGGTCGTCGAGGCCCTCGCGAACCGAGGCGCCGAAGCCGACGATATCCGCGTGCTGAGCATCGGCACACGCGCCGTCGCGCAACCGCTGACCACCGAGGGCGCAGCGCCGCCGATGGGCCAGGTGCCGGACAGTGCGAGCGTGTTGAGCGCGTTGAAGAAGGTCGCGACCGTGATCTTCGACGATCCACCGGACGCCGCGAGCTTCCATGCGCACGTCGCGCTGCGCCAACCCATGCCGCCTGCGGGCGGCACGAGCTCCGACGGCAAGGTCGTGCGACTCTGCCCGCTCTTGAGGCCGGTATGGGATTCCGACAGCGGCGATTGGAAGTTGCCCGGCGGGCTCTCCGGCTCGACTTTCCAGGCGCTGCTCGACATCGAACTCGACGCGATGACGGAGCGCGAACTCGGGCTGATCAACAAGATGTGCGATTTGTGGATCGCCGACGAGATCCTCAACCAGCCGATCCGGATGGGTGAGCGTTTCCGCTGCGACATCGGGCACGAGAAGTTCTCCGAGGCCGCCGCGCACTGGAAGCGCATTGCCTACTCTTGAGGCCCGCCTCGGAATGGGCTGACGAGAGGTTCGTCTCTCCGGGAGACGCGCGCCGCTCCAGGCGGCTGCGGCTTCCGCCGGCTCGGGTCGTACCCGGCTCTAGGTTGACAGGTAACGCAGAACGGCCCGCCCCGGCAGGAAGAAGTAACCACCGCCTTTCATCGTCACGAAATCGGTCAGACCCGTCAATCGAACCGCGCCGGTCGGCGTCGGGACGGTCACGATGCGCGTCGAGCCGTGGCCCATGACCGGGTCGACCTCGTTCTCCAGCCCGTGAAGGTTCGGGTTCAGCAGCCACGTCTTCTGAATGAACTCGAACTGCCTCTCGATGTCGACGTTCAAGCACATGAACAGCAAGCCCTGCTCGCGTTCCTGCGTACAGGGCGGCCCATACCTGCGGCCGACCCGCAGGATGCGGTGACGGTTCGTCGACGCGATCTCATCCGCCGACCCGGGGAAGCGCGTATCGCGCGGATTAGCGCGCCGGATGTGAGCGCCGAGCGGGCAGGCGAGGCCGCCTCGATCCTCCGCGCCCAGCAGGAAAGCGTTGTCGGGCTGTGTCGGCGGATCCTGCTCGGTGCCCGGCATCAGCGGGTGGCGCACGAGCGACGTGCCGTCCTTCCATCGTCCCACCAACTTCGCGGCGATGGCCTCTTTGACCTTCTCGCGCGCATACGAACCGCGCGACCAGTCGATCGCGCTGAGATTGCCGGCCCGCGGCCGAGGCAGCGGGCTGCCCGTGACTTGGTCCTGGGTTCGATTGCCCCAAACCAGCGCAATCCGCTGTGCAGCGCTGGCTTCCGATACGCATGACTTCGGGTCCGCTGCGACGCCCGTGTCGGTCTTGATCCGCTCGACCGCCGCTTCGGAAGCGCTTGGCTTCGGGTCCACAGCGACGATAGCGTCGGTCTTGATCTGCTCGACCGCCGTTTCGAGCCAGTCGTCGAACGCCTTTGCGTTCTGCTCGAGTTGTCGAATGACCAGGAACGTGCCGTTGGCGCCCAGATCCCGCCGCCCGTCTCCCTCGTAACGGGAGAACTCGGGCCGGCGCCTGAGAGGATCCGTTCCGGCGTCGGGCAGAAGATGGCCCGGGTCGTCCTCGTCCGCAATCGACGGGGAGGGCGGGACCTTGCCGAGATTGTCCGGGTAACCCAGCACGATCTCGCCGGCGGCGACCAAGTCGTTCGGGGCGACGCGCATCTTCGAACGGGACGTCCCGCGAATCACCGGCTGCGAAACGCCGTCGGCGAAGCCGAACGGCTCCTTCGGGAATTGCCGGCGCTTGGCTCCGGCCGCGTCGCCCTTGGCACGGGCGATTTTCTCCGGCAGCGGCGTCAACGGAAGCGAATAGACACGTCCGATGCGGGTCGCCTCGTCGACCAGCTTCTCCTGCGCACTGCGCAGGTCGCCCGGCGTCAAGCCATAGACCAACAGGAGCACGTCGGCGCGTGTGTCTTTGTTCTCGTCCTCGTTCGGGACCCCCCACGCCCAGCGTGCCGGTGCGTTGCAGTCGGTGTCACCCAGCGCGCGCGCGCGCCACTCGGGCCACATGCCTTGCTGAAACGCCACGGGGAACGTCTCGATGGCGTCCGGCGGGACGCCGACTTTCTCGAGCCCGGTCCTAGAAAACGCAACTGCGATGGCAGATTTCTGCCCGGGCGCCGTCTCACCAAAGGTTGCCTCGGCGGCGACGGTCGACAACCACTGCTTGCACTTCCTGACGTCGGCGTCCAATGCGACCACGTGGCACGAGGCGTGGGGCAGATTCGACAGGCCGCCGAACACGAGCGTCGGGATCTGTGTGGTCTGCAGCGCGTCGGGCAGCCGGGGCGCCGACCCGAACAGGTCGAACCAGTCCCGGGCATCGGCGTCGGACTCGGCAGACGCCAGCCCCTGCCGCACAGCGGCATTGATCCGGATGCGCTCGGCCGTCAGATCCCGATAGGCCGAATACCAGAATAGCGTCGGAGTCTGTTGCCGGCGCGCCCAGCGCACGAGCCGGTCCCGGTCCTTGGCGCCGCCTGCGACCAGACCCTCGGTCCGAGGAAAGCCGACGCAGTTGCTCCAGATCGCGGAAACCCCGCTCGGCGCATCCGCGATGAAGTCGGCGACGTACGACTCCCACGTCCCGTCGAAATTCGACCAGAACACCAGCTGGTCGGTGCCGGGCAAGCGCATCCAGCGCGCGAAGTGGATGACGCCGTTCTTGCCGAGAAAGCCCGGAGCGCCGACGAAACGGCCGGTTCCGACGATGATGAAGGCGAGGCGCGACGTGAGCCGCCGCAAGCGCTCGGGCTTGAGGCGCGAGACCGATGCGAGATGATTCTGAGCGCAGAAGTTCTCCACCTTCATCAGCGCTTCGACCTGGTCACTGGGCGGCGTCAGATCTTCGACCGGATCGGTTTGCTCCAGATGGCGCAGCCATAGATACGCCGCGGCGAAGACGGTCGCGAGCGCGGCGAGAAGCGCGACGAACAGTCCGAGAATCACGACCGCGGCCCACGTCAGGCCGACGAGCCAGGTGAGGATGAACGTCGCTAGAACGATGAGCGCGCCGCGGAGCCACGGGCGGGATGGCCCGAAGACGGCGGCAAGCGCGACGATCAGCCCGACAAGCAGCCCGACGATGACATCCGCGGTCCACATCAGTTGGATGTCCGGGCCGTGATCCCAATAGGTAAAGGCGAGCACGCCCAAGACGACTGCGCCGAGCAGCGGGTACAGCGGCCACAGCAAGCCGTTGAGGATCGACACCACCGCCTTCCTGAGCTGCGGGTTGGAGATCGACGAGGCCGGGTTCCACTTGTTGTGGGGGTCGCCTGCGAGGCATGGCGCCGGTTGGGGGACAAATGCCCATTTCTCGCCCTCGTCCCAGAGCTTGTCGCGTACGCGCTCGAGACGCTGGCGCGGTGAACTCTCGTGCCAGACGGGATCCTCGCGCTCCTTCTCGATCAGAGCGCCGACCCGCGCGGCGAGACGCTCCTCCTGGTTGATCCGCCAAACGCTCTGGCCCGGGGAACCGGAGAACACCTGGCCGAGCGCGTCGGAACCCCACGTGGCCCCGATCGCCAGGCTACGGCGCAGCAGGTAACGCCCCAGCGACGCACCGCCGAGCTCTATGCCGGCCGCACTCAGGACTTGTCTCAGCTGCGGCCCCAGCTTGTCCGCGAGGATCGTGAGAGTCTCCTCGGTGCCCGGGTCGGCCGAAATCTCGATCAACAGGTGCGATTGTTCGGAGCGCTGAGCAGGAGCCGGCCCCGGCGGCGGTGCGCTGAGCTCCGCCGGACAAATCGGTCGCGCGACTACGATGGTCATGAAGTGCACGGTGCCGATGTCGGTCAAGATGCGCTCGATCTCTTCGCTCGGCCGGTTACCACATTTAGGCTGGGCCAGAGCGCACAGCGCCTCGTTCACTCGATCGGAACGCTCCGATGGGAACGGAATGACGACGTTGATGAATGACTGAGTCATGCCGGGTGGAATCTGACCGGCAGCCGGTGCGGAAACCCGCCGCGCCGCTCCGGCTTCCCGGCGCGTTCGAGTTCGGGCTGTCTCAGGAGCACCTTGAATGTCTGCGTGATCTGCGCCTGGGCGATGAAGGCCCCGACGCACCAGTGCATTCCATACCCGAACAGCATGGAGTTGGATGCGGGACGGCCGGGCCGGAATTCGAACGGTGCGTCGACCTGGCGCGAATCGAACATGGCCGACATGGTCCAGGCGAGGACCTTGGTGTTTCGCTTGATTTTCGTGGCGCGGGGGGTGTCGGCGGCGACGGTGTAGTCGCGCGAGCAGATGCGAAACGGCCCGACGTTGTGCGGCATGAAGCGTAGCGCTTCGAACAGGCAATGCTTCAGCAGATCATCGTCGCCGGAGATTGCCGCAGCGCATGCCTCGGCCTTGATAGCACGCTCGCGCAGCAGCATCTCGAGAATGTTCCCGCCTGCGATGGTGTTCGTGGGAACAAAGCCGATGATCATGCCCATCAGAAACGCCCGGATCTGCCTCGGGGTCAAGTGGCCAGCCTGGCGCATGGCGACCAGCCGCGCGAGCACGGTGTCGGCGTTGCCCGGGTTCTCTAGTTCGCGGTCGATCGCCCGGTCCACCACCCAACGAACATATGCAGCGGCCTCGTCGCTCGCGGGCTTGGGCTGGATCGGCGGTGGCCCGAACAGGTGTCCGCTCACGGCGATCGTCGCGTCGACGAAATCCTGCTGCTTTCCCGGAATGTCCACGCCGTAGTACTGCACGCACAAATCGAGCGGGACACGCGTGATCAGTTGTTGGATGGCGTCGATCTTGCCGTCGCGGGCACCGGCGATGATGTCCTGCGCGGAGCGACGCGCGATGGGTGTCACGAGCCGTTCCACATCGGTGCGTTTGAATGCCCGCATGACGAGCTGCTGCTGGTCGCGGTGCTCGCTCGGATCGTCGATCCCGAGGAGGAACGCAGTGCCGGGCGCCTCGCCGTCGTTCAGCCGTGCGATCTCTGCGTCAAAGGGGACCCTGAACACGTCTTGGTGCGTGAGCACCTCGGCAACGTCGTCATAGCGCGTCACCGCCGCCCAGCCAAACGGCAGGCGCACGATCGGCCAGAGCGTGCGCAGCAGCCACTGCAGCGACTGCCGCGTCAAGAGCCAGGTCCCAACACGAATCAACATCGACTGAAGCGCGGACGGCTTACGCGCTTTGAAGGATGGCATGGCCGTCGCGTCCGTGGCGCTCGCCGGGTCCTGGACAGTCGCGGAGGCAGCCGCGAGCTTGCTATCGTTCAGCATAGCGTGTCGATCAGAGCCGTCGCCTCCCTGAAGACCGGCACATCGCGTCCCTCCGTGACGTTGTCGTGGACCGGTGAAAGGAGCTCCCGCGCCCGCACCGCGCTTCCCTGGTCGCGCCACAGCTGTGCGAGTCCCATGGCGGCGCGCAGCGCCAGCAGCTTCGCCTTCTGGCGCTGGGCGACCTCGAGCGCCTTGCGGAACGACGCCTCGGCCGCGGCGGTATCGCGCACGGCCACGAGGAGCTCACCGCGGAGCCGGTGTATCTCGGCCTCGTCATTGCGCATCTGCGTGAGCTCGAGGAGCTCCACGGCCTCCTCGATCAGCTTCAGGCCGTACGCCGGCCGCCGCGCCTTGCCATGGGCATCCGCCAGCCACGCGAGAAAGCTCGGCAGATACAAGGCGCTGCCGGTAGCGCGATACGCGGCCAGGCCCTGGGTGAGCACCTCGATGGCCTCTTCCGCCTGCCCCAGCGAGGCGAGATGCACGCCCCGGAAGATCGTGCCGAAGGCCCCGTAGTAGGCGATGCGGTGTTCGGAGGTCAGCGACAGGAGCTCCTTGAGGGGCTCCAGAGCCGCCGACGGATAGCCCAGGTACAGCTCGACGTAGGTGCTGCCGATGAGCGCGTGAGTGAGAGAGTAAGGCTGGGAGAGGCGACGGGCTTCGGCCAACGCGGCCTGGCATTGCGCGCGCGCCTGATCGGCGTCTCCAAGGTAGAGCAGCACGTAGGCGAGATAGGTCTGCATGACGACCTGCGCGTCGTCGACCGTCAGCGCTGCGTACATCGAGCGCCGAGCCGGGTCGAACAGCTTGAGTCCGCGCTCCAGGTGATCGCGGCCAGCCGCAAATTCGCCCAGCGGGAAGCAGGTCACGCCCACGAAGCGGCAGCCCATCAAGGTCCAGAGCTCGTCCCCGCGTGCTTCCCCCTGCGTCAGGAGCTCTTTGGCCCGTTGGTACGCCGAACCGAGCTCGCCGCGCAACAGCGCGTGCGTCCATTCTCCGTGCAGCACGGCCAGGAGCTGAGGCGGTTGATTCAGCAGATCACACAGCTGATGGGCGCGCGCGAAAGTGGCCCCGGTCACAGATTCCGCGTACCCCTTCGTCGCGATCAGCGCTTTGCCGCGGGCGATCTGATAGTCGAGCTCCTGTTGATGACGCCAGGCGCTTTCGGGCAGGCGCTCGATGAGGCTCAGCCCCTTCTCCAGACGGGCCACGGCTTCCACCATCGTGGAGCGCGCTAGCGCGCGGTGCCCGGCCTTGAGCCAGTAACCGAGCGCCTTTCGGATCAGACCCGCTTCGGTGCAGTGATGGGCCAGGATCTCCGGCTGGACCTCCTGCAGCTCGGGAGATTCGAGCTCCAGCAAGTCCACGATCCGCTGATGGAGCTTGAGCCGAGTCGCGCGCAGCATGGTGTCATAAGCCGCATCCTGAACCAGGGCGTGCTTGAACAGATACGTGGCGTGTGGCGGCGTGCCGGTGACGAATACGAGGCCGGACTGGGTGAGTCGGTCCAGCGCGTTGCGCAGCGCTTCCGTGGGTCTTTGCGCGAGCGCCGCCAGAAGCTCGAAGGAGAACTCCCTGCCCAGGGCCGCGCCCATCTGGGCGACCTCCTTCGCGTCCCCGAGGCGGTCCAGCCGCGTGAGCAGCGAGGCATGGAGTGTCGCGGGCACGGCTATGGCACGGCTCGGCACGCGCGCCATCATGTC
>Ga0335077_10011891_pt1 | contig 10875 bp, 9 predicted proteins | sample Lox_Sample_31_FD_207151 | JGI IMG/M metagenome (GOLD analysis project Ga0335077, IMG submission 207151) | Soil microbial communities from Loxahatchee National Wildlife Refuge, Florida, United States - Lox_Sample_3.1 | ecosystem: Environmental > Terrestrial > Soil > Wetlands | place: USA: Florida...
AACCACACGAACGTCTCGAGGTTGCCCTTCGCACCGGGCAACCCGGAACTGGCGTAACCGAGCACCGCACAACCCAGTCCGCGAGCGGCCGCACCGACCGAGACGAGAGCGCCTCGCCGCAGCGCCGGATCCCGGACCACCCCACCCTTCCCGACCGACGACCGCCCCACCTCGAACTGCGGCTTGATCAGGGCCAGGCAGTCAAACCGCTCGGCCGCGCACCCCAGCACTGCCCCCAACACCTTCGTCAGTGAGATGAACGACACGTCGATCACGATCAGATCCGGCCGATAAGGCAGATCGTTCGGCATCAACGACCGCGCGTTACGCCGCTCGATCACCGTCACCCGCGGATCGGACCGCAACTGCCAGGCAAGCTCGCCATACGCCACATCGACCGCGAGCACATGCGCAGCCCCCGCCTGGAGCAGGCAGTCGGTGAACCCACCCGTCGACGCGCCGACATCCACCGCACTCCGACCGCCGACATCGAGGCCGAACGCGTCCAAGGCGTTACGGAGCTTCACGCCCCCGCGCGAGACGAACGGCGGCGCCTGGACGACCTCGAGCTCGACGTCGTCGGACACGAGCTGTCCCGGCTTCGACACCCGCCGGCGCTCTGGCAGCACGAGCACGTCGCCGGCGATCACCGATGCCGCCGCGGCAGAGCGCGACGGGAACATCCCCCGCTGGGACAGCAACGTGTCGATCCGGACGCGCGACAAGGCACGCGGAACGGTACGGGATTTTCGCGGGCGCTCAGGCGGCGAGCGTCGACACGGTCTCGACCGCCCATCCGAGCGCGTCGCGATACGAGCTCGCGATCCCCGGCGCATGCGACCGGAGCGTGGCGACGTCGAAATCACCCTGCTCGTAGCTGACCACGGCCTTGAGGATCGTGCCGGCCGGTCCCTGACGCTCGAGCAGCGCGGCGGACACCTCGTCGGCGAGCGGCAGCTCCTCGACGATCGTCTCGAGCGGAACCTGGAGCAGCGCGTCGGCCACCGACAGCAGCCCGACCGTGAACAGCTGGTCGGAGGCCACGGCGGCCTGCTCGGCGCCGAGCAGCTCGCACATCCGGGCGCGGGTGAGCCCGACCACGGACAGCTCGCGCGGGGCGCTCGGGCCGCCGGTGAGCGCGACGAGCAGCGCCCACCGCGACACGCCGCGCGAGCCGAGCATCATGACCGCTTGGCGGATCGAGGTGATGTTGCCCCGCATGCCGATGTAGGCCGAGTTGATGTAGCGCAGGAGCTTCACGCTCAGGCCGACGTCGCGGTCGATGACCTCCTCGAGCTCCTCGATCGTGGCCGATTGCCCCTGGAGCGCGGCGAGCGCGACCAGCGTGCCCATCTCGCCGACCGGGATCGCCCGGACGGCGGCCTTGTGGCGGCTGGCATAGAACGGTCCGGAGAACAGCTCGAACCCGAGTCCCTTGGCCTGCTCGAACTCGTTGTAGTCGGCGAGGCCCGACGCCAGCGGCATCGCCCTGGCGTCGCGGATCCGCGCCACCGCGCGCGCCGCGTCCTCGGGCGACCAGGCGCGAAGCTCGATCTCGACGGTGCCGAACAGGTCGAGCAAAGCCGAGTCGAAGTCCGGGCTTTCAAGATCGTGCAGCGACAGCGCGTATCCGCGCCCGGTGAGCGCATCGAGCACGCTCCCGACCTCGGAATCGCACGCCGTCTCGTGAGCGATACGCAGCAGCACGCGGTCGGGGCGTACCGGCGGAACCCCGAGCGCCAGCAGCAGCTCACGGGAAAGCGGAAGATGCGCGAGCGATTCGCCGACGAGGTCGTCCAGGCCGACCCCGCTCAGCACATCGCCGAGCAGACGCGCGGCCGGCACCTCGCCGTGCTCTGAGCTGTTCGCGCTCGCGTACGCCACGCGGTACCCGCTCACGCGCATCTGGCCGTCGACGACGGGCTGCCGCGAGATGTAAAGCTCGGACGGCCCCTCTGGCCGTGCAAGTTCGCTTGCGAGCTCCTGCGTTGCCACACCTGAGTTGTCGGCAACCTAGGGCCTGGACCCTAGGGGTAAAGGGCCCAGATCGACGGTTGGTGGACTTCTTTCAGGCGATCGGGAGGCCGCTGTACTCCGCGACCGCCGCCTCGATCCGCTCGGCGATCCGCTCGCCGGTGAACCCGACTTCCTCGTGGAGGAGCTTGGGGGCGCCGTGAGTGACGTATCTGTCGGGCAGGCCGACCCGCAGGATGCGTGGTGCCAAGCCGGCGTCGGAAAGGCTTTCCCACACGGCCGACCCGAAGCCGCCGGCGAGGACCCCCTCCTCGACCGTCACGAGCAGCTCGTGCTCGGCGGCCAGCTGCGCCGCCAGGCCGACGTCGATCGGCTTGGCGAAGCGGGCATCGGCGACGGTGACCGACAGACCGTGCTCGGCGAGGATGTCGGCGGCCTCGAGCGCCTTGCCGACGCCGGTGCCGTAGCCGAGCAGCGCCACGCGCTCGCCTTCGCGCAGGATCTCGCCGGTCCCGATCTCGATCGCCTCCGGCCGCGCCGGCAGCGGCACCCCGGCACCCTCGCCCCGCGGATACCGAAGCGCGAAAGGCCCATCGTCGTAGCGCAAAGCCGTGTGCAGCATGTGGACGAGCATCGCCTCGTCGCGCGGCGCCGCGAGCACGATGTTCGGGAGGCAGCGCAGGTAGGCGATGTCGAACGCACCGTGATGGGTCGGCCCGTCGTCGCCGACCAGGCCGGCCCGGTCCATCGCGAACACGACGTTCAGCTTCTGCAGGCACACGTCGTGGACGATCTGGTCGTAGGCGCGCTGGAGGAACGTGGAGTAGATCGCCGCGACCGGCTTGCACCCCTGCAGGGCGAGGCCCGCGGCGAACAGGATCGCCTGCTGCTCGGCGATGCCGACGTCGAAGTAGCGGTCGGGCAGTTCGCGCTGGAGGATGTTCAGCCCGGTGCCCGAGTTCATTGCAGCGGTGATCCCGATCACCCGCTCGTCGCGCCGACATTCCTCGACGAGGGCGTTGCCGAACACCTGGGTGTACTGCGGCGGAGCGGGCTTGCCGGGAGACGGCTTTGCGGACGCGACCGCCGGAACGCCGTTCGCGATCGATTTCGGCTTGGCGGCGTGCCACTTCTCCATGCCTTCGAGCCCGCCCTCCTCCGAGGGGGCGAACCCCTTGCCCTTGACCGTGGCGCAGTGGATAACGACCGGCCGCTGGGCGATCAGCGCCTCGCGCAGGGCCCGCCTGACCGCGCGCACGTCGTGGCCGTCGATCACCCCGATGTAGACGAAGTCGAGCTCCTCCCACCACAGGCCCGGCGCCCAGAACGCCTTGATCGACTCCTTGAAGTGGGGCCCGAGCCGCTCGAACGCGGCGCCGATCCCGGCCGGGAGCTTGGTCAGCCCCTCCTCGAAGCCCTCGCGTGCCCGCCACAGCTTCGGGTTGAGGCGCACCCGGTTGAACTGCCGCGACATCGCCCCCACGTTCGGCGCGATCGACATCCCGTTGTCGTTGAGGACGACGACGATCGGCGTGCCCTCGCCGCCCGCCTGATGGACCGCCTCGAACGCCACGCCGCCGGTCAGCGCGCCGTCGCCGACGACCGCGACGACGTGCCCGTCCTCGCCCTCGCCGTGCCGCATCGCCTCCTTGATCCCGACCGCGTAGCCAATCGCGGTCGAGGCGTGGCCGGCCCCCATGATGTCGTGCTCGGACTCGGCGATCGAGCAGAACGGCGCCAGGCCCTGGTACTTGCGGATCGTGTGCAGCTGGTCGCGCCGGCCGGTCAGGATCTTGTGCGGATAGGCCTGATGACCGACGTCCCACAGGACCTTGTCGCGAGGCGAGTCGAGCATCGAGTGGAGCGCGACCGCGATCTCGCACGTTCCCAGGTTGGCGCCGAAGTGCCCGCCGATCTCGCCGACGGTGTCGATGATGTGCTCGCGCACCTCCTGGGCGATCTGCTGGAGCTCCTCGTCACCCAGGCCGTGGAGGTCCTGGGGCTTGTCGATGCGGTCTAGAAGTCGGGCCATTAGAAGGATCGAGTTGCGATGAAGTCGGTGATCTGCACGAGCTCGTTGTTATCGGATCCCGTCCGCCCCGCCTCCGCGAGCGCCGCGAGCGCCCGCGCACGGGATTGCGCCGCCAGATCACGCGCGCCGTCGAGGCCGAACTCGGTCACGTAGGTGCGTTTACCCAATCGCTCGTCGCTTCCTTGGTGCTTTCCCAGCGTCTCCTCGGACCCGGTGACGTCGAGAATGTCGTCCACGATCTGGAAAAGTACCCCGAGCTCTCGGGCAAACCCGTGGAAGCTGTGAATTCTCTCAGGTTCCTCGAGCCCGGCGAGGAGAAGCACGCAGTCGACGCTCGCGGCGATCAGCCGCCCCGTCTTGAGCTCGTGCAGACGTCGCAGGCCCGCGGGCCCAGCCGGCGCCGTGCCGGCGACGTCGATGTACTGCCCGGCGACCATGCCCTGGGCACCGGTGGCGGCCGCCAGCTCCCGCGCCGCAGCCAGCAGCCGCTCGGGATCGGCCTGCTGGCGCGAGAGCAGCAACAGGAACGCCTCGGCGTACAGACCGTCACCCGCCAGGATCGCGACGTCCTCGCCGAACGCGACGTGGCACGTGGGGCGGCCACGGCGGAGATCGTCGTCGTCCATCGCCGGGAGGTCATCGTGGATCAGCGAGTAGGTGTGGATCAGCTCGATCGCGGCCCCGAGCGGGAGCACCCACTCTGGCTCGCGTGAGATCGCTGACGCGGTCGCAAGCGACAGCACCGGCCGGATCCGTTTCCCGCCCGCGAGCAGCGAGTAGCGCATAGCCCGCTCGAGGCCGTCGGACGCGGGCTCGGCCGCGAACCGCAGCGACTCGAGGTAGCGCTCTACGAGGGTGCGCAGATGCTCGGGGTAGCCCTCCGCCGGGGCCGCGCCCGGCACCGGTTTCTGGCCGCTCGCCGTCGGAAGCCTCGTCGCCGGGAGCACTAGGACGCCGGCAGCGGCAGCTGGCCGGGAAGGTCCGGCAGCGGCTCGAGCGCCGCGCGGGTCCGCTCGTCGACTTGAGAGCTGGCCTCGCCGGCCAGCCGCGCGCACTCCTCGATCAGGGCGAGCGCGCTGTCCACCTCGACATCCGGGGAGCGAAGCTGCTCGGCGGCCTCTTCGAGCCGCGCGCTCAGCTCTGTCAGGGGATCGTTCACGGTCGGAAGGGTAGCGGCAACGCCCCGCAGGCCGGACGATGAGCACGCCATAGAGGCGATCAGAGCGAAAACGCGTCTCGGGACGTCAGCCCACGGCGTCCAGCGCTTCGTTGACCAACTCGTCCGCGCGGGCGTTGTCGGCCCGCGGGACGCTTCGGATGCGCCAGCGATCGAAGCCGCCGAGCGCCGCGATCGCCTCGGCGTAGAGCGGCTTCATCGCCGCGTGCTTGACCTTGTAGGCGCCGGTCAGCTGCTTGGCCACAAGCTCGGAGTCATTGACTATCTCGATCTCGCTGGCCCCAAGCGCCCGCGCGCGCTCGACGCCGCGCAGCAGCGCTCGGTACTCGGCGACGTTGTTGGTGGCGACGCCGATCGTCTCCGCGACCTCGTCGAGGACCTCACCGTCCGGGCCCGAGATCACGACGCCGATCGCAGCTGGGCCCGGGTTACCGCGCGCGCCGCCATCGACGTGGACGACGACTCTCAATCGGTGGCGAGCTCAGGCAGCTCGCCGGTGACGCGCGGGCGCCGGCGATCGCGGACGGCGCGGTTGCCCCCGCCGCTCGAGCTTCGGCCTCGCCGGGAGGTCTTGCGGCGGTCGACGATCACCTCGACGTTCGGATCGTCGGCGTAATAGCTCTCGAGCTTTGGCAAAAGCTCATCGGCGAGCGCCTCTGGGACGACGCAGTAGATCACGCTCGTGATGCTAGTGGACCTATCCGGACCTCGACCATCGAACCTTTGTCCAGGAGGAAGCCGGCGTCAAGCCCAGTTGACGGCTTCCCTGGCCGAGTTTCAGGCTGGTCCGAGAGCCCCGTGTTCGTCGTAGGAGGCGTTCGGCTGGCGCTCCTCCGGCGTGAGCTCGTCGAGTTCGTAGCCCTGGGCGGCGACCCGCACCACCGGCACCTCGTCGGACAAATCGACCTCGTAGCGGTACCAGCAGAGCTCCCACGAGGCCACGATGTGGACCAGGCTCGAATGGCCCATGTTGGGGTGGATCGACACCGTCGGCGCCCCGAGCGACCGGGCCACGCCGGCGACGGTCCGGCGGTGCTCGGAGTTGTTGAACACCTCGACCGCCGAGGCGATCTTCTGCTCGGCGCCCATTGGCACGGCGCGGACATGGCGCGGCTCCCGGTTCGGCTCGCGCTCGCGCCGGCGCTGGACACGACGAGGCTCAGCGGGTACAGGTGCCGGGGCCTGCCGGGGCTCGGGGGGCGGCTCGTAGTCGGCCTCGAGGAGCTCGGGCGGCTCGGGCGTGGCCTCGCGCCGCCGTCTCAGGCGGCTCAGGAACGAGCCGCGCCGGTTCGAGCTCGCGTCGTTCTCGTCGTAGGTCCGCACGGTCCCCTCGCGCAGCCACCCCTCGTTGAGCGCCCGCGGCTTGCACAGCTCGCACACCGAGCGACGCGCGCCGCCGTCGATGTAGATCTCGGCGCGTTCGCCCCGCAGGAGCGTCCGCCCGCACACGTCACAGATTGTGTATGCGGTGGACGGCCGGATGTCCTTGGTAATGGCCACGAGGGAGACGAATATAACGCGAGTGCCGCCGCGGTCCAGGTTCCGCGCGGGGCCTCGTTACGCCTTCACTGCCTCCTTCTCCGCCTTGGCCTCCTCGACGACCTTCCCGGCCAGGTGCGCGGGGACCTCTTCGTATCGGAGGAACTCCATCGTGAACTCGCCCTGGCCGCCGGTGATGGAGCGCAGATCCGGGGCGTAGGAGAGCATCTCGGCCATCGGCACCTCGGCCTTGACCTCGGTCATGCCGGCCCCCACTGGTTCCATGCCGAGCGGCCGCCCGCGACGGGAGTTGAGATCCCCGATCACGTCGCCGACCGCGTCCTCGGGGGCGGCGACGGTGACCAGCATGATCGGCTCGAGCAGCACCGGCCCGGCCTGCTCCATCGCCTGCTTCATCGCGAGCGACCCAGCCAGCCGGAACGCCATCTCGGACGAGTCGACGGTGTGGTAGGAGCCGTCGTACACGCGCACGCGCACGTCCTTGACCGGATAGCCGGCCACGACGCCCGCCTGCATGGCATCTTGCACTCCCTTCTCGACCGCCGGGATGAAACCCGTCGGGATCACCCCGCCCTTGATCGCGTTCACGAACTCGAATCCAGTCCCGGTCTCGAGCGGCTCGATCTCGATGTGGCAATCGCCGAACTGACCGCGGCCGCCGGTCTGCTTCTTGTGGCGCCCGTGGGCCTTGGCCCCTCTGCGGATCGTCTCCTGATAGGGCACGTGCGGCGGGTTCAGGTTGACCTCGGCACCGAACCGCGACTTCAGTCGCTCGACGATCACCTCGACGTGCACCTGCGACAGGCCAGCGACGATCTGCTCCCCGGTCTGGTCGTCGCGGTGCAGATCGATCGTCGGGTCCTCCTCCTGGAGGCGCCGTAACGCGGTGAACACCTTCTCCTCGTCGCCCTTGCTCTTGGGCTCGACCGCGAACGCCATCACCGGCGCCGGCAGCTTGATGCTGGGCATCTCGATCGGCTCATCGCGTGAGGCCAGCCAGTCGCCCGCCTTCGTCTCCTTGAGCTTGGCCACCGCGCCGATGTCGCCCGGGCCGAAGTCGTTGGCGTGGCCGGTCTGATGGCCCTCGAAGGTCAGCAGCTGGCCGATCCGCTCCTTGGTGTGGGTGCGCGTGTTCAGCACCTGGGAGTCCTGCTTGACCACGCCCTGGTAGACCCGGAAGATGTTGATGCGGCCGGCAAACGGGTCGGCGCGGGTCTTGAACACGTAGGCGAACATCTCCTTGTCCTCGACCGGTTCGAGCGTCACCTCGCCGACGTCGAGGCCGCCGTGCTTGACCGGCGAAGGAAGGTCCTCGACGATCGCGTCGAGCAGGCGGTTGGTGCCGAGATTGCGGGTGGCTACACCGCACGTCACCGGGAAGATGTGGCCGTGGTTGGTCCCATCCTTGAGCGCGGTGACGATCTCCTCGTGTGAGATCTCCTCGCCCTCTAGGTAGCGCTCCATCAGGGCGTCGGAATTCTCGGCCACCTCGTCCATCAGCTTCTCGCGGTACTCCTCGGCCTGGGCCACCAGGTCGTCGGGGATCGGGATCGGCTTGCAGTTCTCGCGGGCGGCGCCGTCGTACTCGTAGGCCTTCATGTCGACCAGGTCGATCACGCCCCGGACCTCGTGCTCGGAACCGATCGGGATCTCGGTCGCCACGACATGGGGCCCGAAGGCGGACTTGAGCGACTCGAGCGTGCGGAAGAACTCGGCGCGCTCGCGGTCGAGCATGTTGACGAAGATCAGGCGAGCCAGGTCGAGTTCGGCGGCGCGCTGCCACAGCCGGCTGGCGTGGACTTCGACTCCCATGACCGCGTTGATCACGAAGACCGCGGACTCGCATACTCGCAGGGCCCCGAGCGCGTCGGCGACGAAGCTCGAGTCGCCGGGGGTGTCGATCAGGTTGACCTTGCGCTCCTGCCACTCGAACGTAGCCATCGCCGCCGTGATCGACATCTGCCGCGACTTCTCGTCGGGGTCCGCGTCCGAGACCGTGGTGCCATCGACGACCGTGCCCATACGGTTGATCGCACCGGCCTCGAACAAGAGCGCCTCGTGCAGCGAGGTCTTGCCACTACCGCGGTGGCCGACGAGCGCCACGTTGCGGATGCGATCCGCGGGCTTGTGCATGCCGTGCTCCTCTCCTCGAATGACCTGTGAAACCGAATTTACCGGGCCGGGCTTCGCCCGGCGTCCATGGGGCCGTTCCACCCGGCGTCCATGCCCGGCGGGGGTGGCGCGCACCCTTGAATCGCTGAGAGTCAGCGAACGGAAACGGCGGGCGCCTGGAGGATGGGTGCGGTCGTCCCCTCGTCTGTCCCGCGGCTCCTCCGGCATTCATAACACGGCACCCGAGCGTCCCAGCGCCGACCCTGCCGAGCTGTGCACGACTATCACGCGTAACACGGCACGGCCAGCGCGACTACGCTCGATTGCCGCGTTATGCAGGATCGGCGAGCCGCCTCGCGCCGGCAGCCCCACCCCGGCCCCCGCTCCAGGTGCCCGCCGTGAAAGACGCATCCGCCCCACGACCACCGCGGAGTCACGAGACCCCGCCCGCGCGGCATGGATGCCGCGCGGAACCGGCCCCATGGACGCTGCGCGCCAGCGCAGCCCCTCCTAGTCCAATTCGCCGGCCAGCTTCGAGCGCAGCCGCAGCACCGCCTTGGTGTGCAGCTGCGAGACGCGTGACTCGGTCACGCCGAGGACCTCGCCGATCTCGCGCAGGGTCAGGTTCTCGTAGTAGTAGAGCGCCACGACCAGCTTCTCGCGCTCGGGCAGCGCGGCGATCGCGTCGGCGATCCGGTCGCGGAGCTCGGACTGGTCCATCAGCTGCTCGGGGTCGGGCGCGCCGCGGTCGGGCAGGGTGTCGAGCAGCGAGATCGCGTCGCCGGTCGAGTCCGACACGCTCCACAGCTCGTCCAGGGCGACGATCGTCGAGTTCGAGATCTGGAGCAGGGCCTCCTGGAAGTCCTCGACGCTCAGCGCGAGCTCGCCCGCCATCTCCTCGTCGGTGGGCGCGCGCTGGAAGCGGGCTTCGAGCTTCATGTTGGCCCGCTCGATCTCCCGGGCCCGGGCGCGGACCGACCGCGGCACCCAGTCGAGCGTGCGCAGCTCGTCGATGATCGCCCCGCGGATGCGGGTGATCGCGTACGTCTCGAACTTGATCTCGCGGGAGAGGTCAAACCGCTGGATCGCCGAGATCAGGCCTCCGAGCCCGTAGGAGATCAGGTCGGACTCCTCGACGTGCGCGGGCAGGCCGGAGCTCATGCGGCCGGCGACGTACTTGACCAGTGGCGAGTACGCGACGACCAGTCGCTCACGCGCGCGCTCGTCACCGGTGGCCTTGAAGCGCCTCCAGAGCTCCTGTAATTCGATCGCCTTGACGTTGGTTTCCAATGTGCCCCAGAACGTTATTGAGCCCGCCTCACGCGCGGGGATGAGCGCGTGAATACGTGGACCTTAGGCGGGCCGACTCAACGCGAGTGTAGACCTGAGTGGTCGAAATAGTTGCATGCCCAAGTAGTTCCTGGATCGCCCGCAGATCGGCGCCGCCGTCGAGCAGATGCGTGGCGAACGAGTGCCGGAGAGCGTGAGGATGGGCCCGCGCCAGCGCCGGCGAGCGAGCCATCGCGCGCCTCGCCCACCCGGTCAGACGCCGCCTTATGTCCGAAGTGGACAGCCGGCGGCCAGATTTCGACAGGAATAGCGCGGGATCGGTCGGCCGCTCGCCGGCGAGCGCCGGACGGCTCCGCGCGAGGTAGCGCTCGAGCGCGCCGCGGGCGTGCTCACCGACGGGCACAAGCCGGGTCTTGCCACCCTTGCCCTCGACTCGGACCGTCTCGGAGTCGAAGTCGACGGAGTCGAGATCGAGGTTCACGAGCTCCTCGGCACGCAACCCGCAGGCGTAGGCGAGCTCGAACAGCGCCCGGTCGCGGAGGTCAAGCGGCGTGGCGGCGGGGATCGAGTCCAGCAGCGCGGCCACCTCCGAGGCCTTGAGCACCCGCGGCAGGCGCTGCGCCTTCTTCGGCGAGCTCAGCAGCTCCGCGGGGTTGTCCTCGCGCGCGCCGAGCTCCATCTGAACGCGAAACAGGCCTCTGAGCGCCGCCAGCCGGCGGGCGATCGTCGCCGGCGCGACACCGCGCTCGGACAGCCCGGCCGCGTAACGGCGGAGCGTCCGGACGTCGAC
>Ga0335077_10011894_pt1 | contig 10874 bp, 11 predicted proteins | sample Lox_Sample_31_FD_207151 | JGI IMG/M metagenome (GOLD analysis project Ga0335077, IMG submission 207151) | Soil microbial communities from Loxahatchee National Wildlife Refuge, Florida, United States - Lox_Sample_3.1 | ecosystem: Environmental > Terrestrial > Soil > Wetlands | place: USA...
CATCGCCATGCTGCTAATTAGTCGTTCCGCCTCGGCACAAGACCGCATTCGCCTCGGCACCGGCCTCGGCCAGACCAAAGCCCGCGTCGCCATCGCCGACTTTGCTGCGCGCTCCGACTCCGTGAAGCCCCATGCAACTCTTTTTACGCAAATCGTCCGCGACGACCTCGAATTCAGCGGCATCCTCGAAGTCCCCAGTCCCAGCTTCTATCCTACCCAGCAGCCTTCGGTTCCTCCCGAACTGAAATACGCCGCCTGGACCGAGCCTCCTACCAACGCCGGCTACGTCGCCTTCGGCAATCTCTCCGAGACGACCTCCGAAGTCGCCATTCAGGCTTGGCTCTTCGACGTTCGTAACCCGTCTTCCCAGCCCGTTGTCGGCAAAGTTTATCGCGGCGCTCCTACCGACCTCCAAGTTCGCAAATTCGCCCACCAATTCGCCGATGAAATCATCAATAAACTCTCCGGCGGCCTGCCCAGCGTGGCGCAAACGCAAATTGCCTTCGCCAGCGCCCGCACCGGCTCCAAGGAAATCTGGGTCATGGACTACGACGGCGCCAATCAGCGCGCGCTCACCAACCTTCGCTCCATCGCCCTTACCCCTCGGTGGTCCCCCGACGGCTCCCGCATCGCCTTCACTTGCTTTGCTCCTTACAACGGCCTTGTCAGCCCACAAATCTGCATGTATTCCATGGACAGCGGCAAGCTCATTGCCTTTCCCCGCTTCCGCGGCACCAACATTACTCCCGACTGGTCTCCCGACGGCTCCCAGATCATCTTCTCCTCTTCCATGCAGAGCAATCCCGAACTCTACGTCTCGGATATCAATGGTGGCCGCCCCAAGCGCCTCACCTTTTCCAACGGCGCGAACATGTCTCCGTCCTGGAACCCCAAAACCGGTCAAACCATCGCCTTTGTCAGTGATCGCGGCGGCACGCCTCAGCTCTACTTGATGAATTCCGACGGCACGAGCGTCACTAAGCTCGATCTCCCCGATAAAGGCTATGTCATCGATCCCTCTTGGTCCCCGAATGGCCAATTGCTTGCCTTCAGTTGGCGCCGCCCCAATGACAACTACGACCTGTACATCGTGGACGTCGCCTCCCAGCAGCTTTTAGAGCTCACTCGCGACCAGGGCCGCAATGAACGCCCCAGTTGGGCTCCCGACGGCCGGCACCTCGTTTTTGAATCCACCCGCGGTGGCACCCGCCAGATTTGGACCATGCTCGCGGACGGCTCCCAACCTCACCAACTGACCTTCACCGGCCACAACGAGTCTCCTAATTGGTCGACCCATTGAGGCCGTCCCGTCAATCAAGCCGAAACACTCCCAACCTGTCATTCCGACCGGAGGGACTGCACCTATTGCCGGCCTGAGGGAGACCGTTTCCTCTCCGAGCGGGTTTTGCCTGCCCAAAGCGCCACTTATCGTTCCGAGCGCCGCGTTTGCTTCGCCAAGGCGCCACTTGTCATTCCGACCTGCGGGCTGCGGTCTGCCGCAGCCCGCGGCGGACGAATCTGCTTTTCTCTGGAAAACTCTTCAGCATCTGGCTTGGAACCGAACCCCTCTTTTCCGCATCTCATAAGCGAGTCCAGTCGGGTCGGCGCTCTTCCAGGCCAGGTGTTCATCTTTTGGAAACATTGTCGCGCTTGTCCCGACACGATGTATATTGTATCGTGTTACGATATATTATCGAATCCAGCCCGCTGGTGTTAGGATAGTGGCCTAGTGGGTCGAACACGGGATCTTCAACACTGAGGAGAAAACGCATGAACTCGGCTTCACGCTCGCTTTACCGCGCCGGCTTGTTCGCTGCCCTGGCCGCTGCTTTTCTTATCGTTGGCTGCGCTAAAAAAGTCACGCCACCACCACCCGCGCCTCCACCGCCGGCCCCTGCGCCCGCTCGTCCCACAGTGACGTTGCAGGCCAGCCCGTCATCCATTAATAAGGGCGAGTCCGCCACGCTCACTTGGAATTCCACCGACGCGACCCAGCTTTCCATCGCGCCCGATGTCGGCTCCGTCACCGCCCAGGGCTCCACCAAAGTCACACCGTCCGATTCCACGACCTACACGATCACAGCCAGCGGTCCTGGCGGTTCCGCTACCGCCACCGCCAGCGTCTCCGTCAATGCTCCGGCACCGCCTCCGCCACCACCACCAGTTGACCTCAACAAACTCTTCCTCGACGAAGTAAAGGATGCCTATTTCGATTACGATAAAGCCGACATTCGGCCCGATGCGCGTGAAGCTCTATCCAAGACGGCGGATTTCCTGAAGAAGTATCCGGAAATCAAAGTGACCATCGAAGGCCACTGCGACGAGCGCGGCTCCACCGAATACAACCTCGGCCTTGGCGATCGCCGCGCTGCCGCAACCAAAAACTATCTCGTCTCCCTGGGCGTTTCCGCCGATCGCATGAGCACCGTCAGCTACGGCAAGGAAAAGCCGTTCTGCATGGAGCACGACGAAACCTGCTGGCAGCAGAACCGCCGCGGCCATTTCGTCAAGGCCAACTAACTGGTTGCTGGTAGGACAGGCATTCCTGCCTGTCCCTTCCAGTTTGTAGGGGCGCGCTTTAGCGCGTCCCACCCTCAAGAACCGTGCTCGGAACGCAGGCCCCGCAATGCGGATCACGGGTTTCTTCTCAGGTCACCAAAAGGGCCGCGAGCCCCGGCAAACCCTTGCCCGCTCGCGGCTCTCTTAATTAGAGTGAGTACTGTTTCCCCGGCTAGTGTTATTTTTATGGGAGCCCCTCGCAGGCCCTTAGGAGGATTGTTCATGCGTATGCGCACTGTTGTTATGTTTGGCGCCGCCGTTTTCGCCGGCGCAATCGGCGGAAGCCTCATTGGCCCTCGCCCCGCCGAAGCCGTCGCTCGGGAGATCATCGAACTGCAGCGCGACGTCACCACCCTTTTGCAGGGACAAAAGGACCTCACCCAGCAAAATACCGAAGACCACACCGTGATCAAGACGCTTGTGGGGCAATCCAGTGACAGCGTGAACAAGCTCGCCGCCACGATGGGTTCGCTCCAGAAATCCGTTCAGGATGTTCAGGCCAATTCCGGCGCGCGCCTCGACACCATGTCCACGCAGGTCCAGGGCCTCTCCGATAATCTCGAGGAAATCAAGTCGCGCCTCGGCAAGCTCAATCAGCAGCTCGTCGACCTCCAGAACGCTGTCCAAAGCATCGACGCCAAGATTCCCGGCACCACTGCAGCTCCCGCTACCGGCGCTGGCGCTGCGATGCCGACTCCGACCGCCAGCGGCGCGCAGCCCACAACTTCCGCCCCTGTGCTTCCTCCGGCCGGCGCTCCTTCCGCCGACACTCTTTATTCCAACGGCCTGCGCGACATCACCAGTGGCAAGTACGACCTCGCCCGCTCGGAATTTCAGGACTACTTGAAGTATTACGCCTCAACCGATCTCGCCTCGAACGCGCAGTTCTATCTCGGCGAAATCGCTTACTCGCAGAAAAAATACGAAGAAGCCGTCAGCGAATACGACAAAGTCCTCAGCAATTACCCGAAAAGCTTCAAGCTCGCTCCGGCGCTGCTCAAGAAAGGCATGGCCCTTGTCGAACTGGGCCAGAAATCCAGTGGCATCCGCGACCTTCGCGAAGTCGTCCGCCGCTATCCCGGCACCGAAGAAGACCGCCGCGCCCGCGCCAGACTCAAAGAACTCGGCGCCTCCCTGTCCTCTTCCCGGTAGTCCCGCTGTAGCGCAGGGCAGCCCAGCCCTGCAGCTTTTCCTCGTCTCCTCCCCTAGTCAACGCCCGCCCTTGCCTCCTTACTTCATTGCGTCTTTACTTCCCGTCTTGCCCCGCCGACAAACGCGGCGTGCCCTGGAGGAGAGCGGTCGCCGGCTCGCTCTTCAGCTCGACTTTCGAGAAAACCGCTTTCTCGATCACGTTGTCGTTGTGGCTGCACATTCCGATCCCCACGTAGAACGGCACTTTCAGCACCACCCGTGCAGAGCCGGTGGCCGGTTGAAACCTGCCATTTTCGTCCACCAGCCACATCGAGAAATGGTCGCCGCGCTTCTCAAGCCTCAACCGTTTGGGCATGGAGACGCCGGCCTGGATTTCCTGCGTCTGGGCGCCGCTATCATCGCGATATTGCAGCGAAGTCATGCCGTTGCCATGCAAAGCTATATCCGCGTAAGCGGAATCCACATCCAGGCTCTGCCGGATCATCAGCACCGCTTTCTTATGCTCGTCTCCGCCTTTTGCCAGAAACGAAACGTCCGCCGTAAGCGTTATATCGCCGGACATTTTCTTCCAGACATATTGAAAAGCGTCTTTGTCAAACCAAATGTTCTCGCCGCTGGCGGCGATAGTATAGGTCTGCTTGGCGGCGTCGTATTCCACCGCGCCGGCGTGCAACACCTTGCCGACGTCCCCATGCCCCTCGAAGATTCCGACGGCACTCCCCGCCGCGCGCCTCTTCTCTTGCGCGCGAATATTGCTTCCGACGGTTACGGCCAGCACGAGCAAGCAAGCCGCCGGCCAGACGATCCTTCTCTTGTCCACGGTCGTTCCCTCCATGCTGCGAGCCGGACGATTGTAGCTCAGGTCGAGAGCCCTGCGGTTTTTCTGCCGCTGTCACAGCGCGAGGGAGAAAAGCCGCGGAGATTTGCCCCGCGCGATCGCAGCGCCATTTCCCTTTTCTTCGCTCGCATGTTATCTTCGCCCCTTCAGGGAGAAAGCTACCATGTCTGTAAACAAAGTCATCCTCGTCGGCCGCTTGGGCCGCGATCCCGAAACGCGCTACACCGGCAGCGGTCAGGCTGTCGCCAATTTTTCGCTGGCCACCGATGAAACCTACAAGGACCGCAATGGCGAGCGGCAGAAGCGCACCGAGTGGCACAAGATTGTCGTCTGGGGCAAGCAAGCCGAAATCGCGCAACAGTATTTAAAGAAAGGCTCGCTCGTCTTCATCGAAGGACGCATCCAATCCCGCGAGTGGCAGGACAAGGAAGGCCAGAAGCGCACCAGCTTCGACATCGTTGCGAGCAACTTCCGCATGCTGGGTGGCCGCGCCGAAGGCGCTGCGGCCGCAAGTGGCGGCATGGGGGGCGGAGCGTCGCGTGGCGGCGAAGACTCCGATCAGTCCGCTCCTCCCGAAGAGAGCTACGGCGGAGGCGGTGCCGCTCCTGCCGGCCCAGAAATCTCCGACGAAGACATTCCGTTCTAGCGTGTTCCCAGGCATAGGGTGTCATTCCAAGCGAAGCGAGGAATCTGCTTTCCGAACCGTCAAAAATGGAAAACGGCTCTCGCAAGAAAGAGCTGCATCGCTGATTTCCTAGCGACGAAAGCGAATCATGCCAACACTCAATCGCAAATTCGTTCTGCAATCGCGCCCGAAAGGGATGCTCGCGCCGGGGGATTTGCAGCTTGTCGAAGCGCCGCTGCCTGAACTGCAAGAGGGCCAGGCACTCGCCAAGGTTAAATACCTGTCGGTCGATCCCACCATGCGCGTGTGGATGGCCGGCGACAGCTATCTGCCGGCCGTGCCCATTGGCGAAGTGATGCGCGCCTTTGGCTTTGCGGAGATCGCAGAATCGCGTCACCCGGATTACAAAAAGGGCGACCGCATCACCGGTCTCGCGGGCTTGCAGGACTATGTGATGATCGATGCATCGTCGGCCAGGCATTTCCAGAAAGTCCCCAAGATTCCGTTTGTCTCGGACACAGTTTTTCTTGGCCTTCTCGGCGTCAACGGGCTCACTGCCTATTTTGGAATGGAGATCGCACAGCCCAAGAAGGACGAAACGCTGGTCGTTTCCGCCGCTGCCGGCGCGACGGGCAGCATTGCCGGACAAATTGGCAAAATTCAAGGCTGTCGCGTGGTCGGCATCGCCGGCACCGATGAAAAATGCGATTGGCTGACGAAAGAGCTTGGCTTTGACGCGGCCATCAACTACAAGCAGCCGGATTGGAAGGAAAAGCTCGCTGCGGCCACTCCGAAAGGCATCGACATCGATTTTGAAAACGTCGGCGGAGAAATCATGCAGGCTGTTTTTGACCGCATGAATCTCCATGGCCGCGTGGTTCTCTGCGGGCTGATTTCCGGCTACAACAAAGAAGATCCCGCGCTGGCCAGCCTGGCCCAGGTGCTTGTGAAGCGGCTGCGCGTCGAGGGCTTCATCATCCTCGACTACGCGCCGCGCTTCATGGAAGCCGCCAAGCAGCTCGGGCAATGGAAAATGTTCGGGAAACTCAAGGATCGAGAAACCATTGTCGAGGGCCTGGAGAAAGCTCCCGACGCCATCAACATGCTCTTCACCGGCGCCAACACCGGCAAGCTCCTCGTCAAAGTCTAAGAGGTGACCGAGCACAATCACAGCCTGAAGATGGACTGATGAATCCTGCCCACGAACGGAAGCGGAAGGTCTATCGAGCCAGGATCATGTTCCGGCCCTGGGCGAAATCAGGGCCGCTGCCCGTTCTCGCACATCTGGAGGAAAGGGCTGCGCCTTTCTCAGAGTCGTGTCGATGTAAACGCCCACAATGACCGTCGTGGCCGCGAGCTCTCCAGTTTCGTTGTTCCACATCTCGTGAAGGAAGCGAAACGATTTCTCTTTGATTTCCAAGATCGTGGAACGAATGGTGATGAGGTCGCCGGCGTGAAGCTCTCGTTTATACTCGGTGCGCTGCTCGACGGCGACCGCGCCGCTGCCTTCTTTGCGAAGGCGTGAAGGAGTGAGATTCATCATCGAGAGCAAATGCCAAGTTGCTTCGTCGAACTTGCCGACGTACCACATGACGTTCATGTGGCCCATGTGATCGCAGTGCCAGGGATAGACGGTCCCTCGATACGTAATGTCAAGCTCAGACACAAGCATCTCCTTTGCGCGCAGCGGTTCAAATTAAGCAGCGTGAATCTTGGATTATTTTAGACGCAGCAAGTCAGGATTTGGCGTGAGAGCTGAACAAAGTTCGGCGTGAGGCTTGAAGGAATCAAACGGACTAGCGCTGGGCGTTGCGTTTGCGTTCTTCGTCCAGCTTTCGGAGGAATTCTTCAAACTCGGGTTTTTGGCCGGGCGTCAGGATGGCGCGGACCTGATCGCGGCCCTTGCGCCGAATCTGATCCATCTGTGCGTCGGCCTGTTGGTGGGCGGCCTGCACTTCCGCATGGCGCTGCAACAGAATGTCATCCAGTTGTTTGGCTTGATCGGGCGTGAGGCTTAATTCCTTGGTGAGCTGCTCGACGCGCTGCGCCCGGCGCACTGGCTCCGGCACTGGCGCGTGCGCTGCCGAAACGGACCAGCGCTCGTAGCCGTAGCCGGCCATGCCGCCAACAGCAACTCCCAGCAGGAACACGACTCCGACCCAGAAGGCGGCTTTGCGCGTTGCCGAGGATTCGCTCATCGCGGCGCCTCGGCCATGCTAATCAAAACGTCGTCCTGGCTTGGCGGCGCGGGAGTTTCAAAGATCGAATCCTGGGAGGCGTCGCTCGAACGCGGCGGTTCGGTGGCGTGTTTTTCATAAAACCAAGTGGTTCCCGCGAGGAGCAGCACTGCGGAAATCCACGCCAGTTTTGTGGCGAAGCGCGGTACTTCGCTCCAGGGATTGATCAATTGCACCAGTTCTCGCTCTTTCGCTGCGATGGCCGCCATCACGCGGGAAGCGAAGAACGGCCGCTCCGGTTCCGTCGTGCCGGCGGCTCCCTGGAAGATGCGCCGGGTGGCCGCAAGAGTTTCCGCAGATTCGCGGCAGTGGCCGCAAGCACTAAGATGCTCGCGCTGCGCTGCCGGCAGTTCTTCCATCAGTTGCTGGATCGTGTGCGCACTCGAATTTCGCAGAGCCGCTTGCTCCAGGGTGTCCTGTGTGTTGTTGCACTCACTGCCAGATTTTTTGAGCAGGTTCCACCTCATCCCCGCCTCCTTACTTCCACCACTCTCATTTCTCAACTTCCTTGGGCCTTCGCCTGCATCACCACGCGGCGCCGCGCCCGGAACAATCTCACTTTCACCGTGTTGGCATTCAAGTCCATAACTTCCGCAATCTCCTGGATCGAGAATCCTTCCACTTCTTTCAAAATCAGCATCAGGCGGTCGCGGTCGTCCAATCCTTCGAGCAGCCGTTCGATGCGCTGCCTGGCTGCGAGCCGCTCACTGATGTCCGGCGCGTCGTTTGCCTGCTCGGCCGAACTGAGCGCCTGCCTGGCCTGCTCTTCGCTCAGGTCCGATTCGTAGAGCAGCGGCCGAGCTTTCTTCTTTCGCAGCAGGTCCCAGCATTCGTTTACCGTGATCTTGTAGAGCCAAGTCGTGAAAGCAGCCCGCTGATCGAATCGCTTCAACGAGAAGTATGCTTTCACAAATACTTGCTGCGCGATGTCTTCCACGTCTTCGCGCCGCTTCAGGATTCCTCCCGCAACGGCAAAGACCCGGTGCTGGTGGCGCCGAATCAGCTCTTCAAACGCGACTTTGTCCGCTCCCTGGGCCCGCCGAACCAATTCCCGGTCATCGGCGGACTCGACAGGACTCAGCGGGCGTGCCTTCGCACCTCCAGTTGCACGGGAGGTGTCCGCAGGCTCTACTTTTGGGACGCGTGCCATCAGTATTTGGTTACGGTCATTATCTCCGGTTTGCCCGGGTTCCCACTATTGGTTTTGCGGTCGCCGCATCATCTGTTTCATTTCCACAGGCCAAACATTTTGCTTGCTTATTCTCTTATCGAGATGGAATAATGTCTTCATGATTATTGGTGACCGTCTTCGCGCACTCCGCGAAGAAAAGAAACTCTCCCAGGGCGACATCGAAAAGCGTACAGGCTTGCTTCGTTGTTACATTTCCCGCGTTGAGAATGGCCACACTGTCCCAGCCATCGAAACGCTGGAAAAGCTGGCCCGCGCTCTCGAGTGCCCACTCTATCAACTCTTTTATGACGGTGAAGAACCGCCGCAGTTGCCGAATCTGCCCAAGCGCAAGTCGTCCGATGACATTGCCTGGGGCAGCGTCGGGAAGGAAGCCCGTTTTCTCAACAAGCTCCGCCGCTTGCTGAGCAAGGCAGATGAAGGCGATCGCAAACTTCTTCTGTACATGGCTCAGAAAATGGCCAATCGCTAAGAGACGCTTTTCCTCGACGGGGGAAGGGTATCCTCTGGCAAGGTCGAAAAAAGGGCCGCGCTGTTCGTTTGCGCGGCCTCTTCCTTTTGTACCCTGTTGTTTTTCGGCAAACTTACCTTTCGCAGAGACCTTCTTGCGTTGAAGCCTCAGCAGGCATTATTCCCATTCGATGGTGCTGGGCGGTTTGGAGCTAATATCGTATACGACCCTCGTAACACCCCTCACTTCGTTTACGATCCTCGTGGAAATGCGTTCTAGTACCTCTCCGGGCAGCCTGACCCAATCGGCGGTCATGGCATCGTGGGATTCCACGACCCGAACCGCCACGGTGAGGCCATAGGTTCGGCCGTCCCCCATTACGCCAACGCTTCGGACAGGTAACAGTACCGCGAAAGCCTGCCAGACCTTGTCGTAGAGACCGGCGCGGCGGATCTCCTCAACTACAATGGCGTCAGCATCTTGCAACGTGGCCAGATGGGAACGGGTAATTTCGCCGAGTAGCCGGACAGCCAGGCCGGGACCCGGAAACGGATGTTTCAGCAATATCTCGGATGGTAACCCCAGTTGCTGGCCAATCCGGCGGACTTCGTCCTTGAAAAGGTCTCGCAGCGGCTCGATGAGCGCAAAAGGCATCTTTTCGGGCAATCCGCCCACGTTATGGTGGGTCTTGATGGTTGCCGAGGGGCCTTTTACGGAAACGGACTCGATTACGTCAGGGTAGAGGGTTCCCTGAACCAGGAAGCCGATCTCCCCATGCGCTTCCCCGGCTTGGAGCTTTTGCGCCTCTTCGGCAAACACGGCGATGAACTCCCGTCCGATGCGCTTGCGCTTTTCCTCCGGGTCGGTAACTCCCTTTAATTGAGTGAGAAAGCGGTCAGAAGCGTCCACACCGATGACGTGGAGCTTCAGGCGGTCCCGAAGCATTTCCAGCGTTTGCTCGAATTCGTTTTTCCGGAGCAATCCCGTGTTGACGAAGATGTTGGTGAGGCGATTGCCCATAGCGCGGTGAACCAGCACAGCAGCCACGGTTGAGTCCACGCCGCCGCTCAATCCACAGATAGCCCACTTGTCGCCGACCTTTTCGCGAATGGAGGCGGTGGTCTCGTCGATAAAGGCAGCGCTGTTCCACTTTGGCACAGCGTTGCAGACTCGAAAGAGAAAGTTGCGGAGCAAGTCCGTGCCGCGCTCGGTATGGTTCACCTCGACGTGGAATTGCGTGGCATAAATCTTTCGTTGGGGGTTCTCAATGGAGGCGATGGCGTTTTCGGTATGGGCTAGAGCCCGAAATCCGGCAGGCAGGGCGCGCACATTGTCACCGTGGCTATTCCAAATGCGAAGAGATTCGGGGATGCCGTTGAAAAGCTCGGAAGAGTTCGGCCCGCCCGCGCAATCGACTTTCAGGAATGCGCGGCCATATTCGCGCCGGTCAGCCTTTTCCACCTTGCCGCCCAAAGTGTGCGCAATCCATTGCATGCCGTAGCAAATTCCCAGGACAGGGATCCCCAGATCGAGCACCTTCGCGTTGCACTTGGGAGCGTCGGCGTCGTAGACGGAGCTGGGGCCGCCGGAAAGAACAATGCCCGCGGGCGCGAACTTCCGAATTGCATCAAGCGTGGTTGTGCAAGGCAGAATGGCGGAGAAAACCTGCTGCTCACGAATGCGGCGGGCAATGAGCTGGGTGTACTGGCCACCGAAGTCCAACACCACCACTCCGCCGAGTTCGGATTTGGGCTTGCTTCCCTGCTCCTGCATCATTGCTCCCGTTGCCATGATACCCCCGGTTTTCTTGCGTTGTTTTCGTG
>Ga0335077_10011896_pt1 | contig 10873 bp, 9 predicted proteins | sample Lox_Sample_31_FD_207151 | JGI IMG/M metagenome (GOLD analysis project Ga0335077, IMG submission 207151) | Soil microbial communities from Loxahatchee National Wildlife Refuge, Florida, United States - Lox_Sample_3.1 | ecosystem: Environmental > Terrestrial > Soil > Wetlands | place: USA: Florida...
ACTGCCGGGGAGCGGGCGCGGTTCTACGAACGGCTGGAGCAGGCGGCAGCGGCACGGTCGGGTATCCGGGAGGCCGCAGTGGGGACGGCAGCGCCGCCATTTTTCGGCGGCAACAACGCGCTGGAGGTGCTGGGGCGGCCGTTCGCGCGCGATACGGCGGTCCACGACACCGGCACGGCGTGGGTGAGCGCGTCGTGGTTCGGCGCATACGGTGTCGCGCTGCGGGGCGGGCGCATGTTCGACACGCACGACACGGCGGAGTCGCAGGCGGTGGCGGTGATCGACGAGGCGCTGGCGCGGGAATACTTCGGCAGCGAGGACGCGATCGGGCGGCGGATCCGCGTGGTCTCGGACCGGGGCGATGCGCCGTGGCTGACGGTGGTCGGCGTGGCGGCGAGTTTGAAGCACACGACCCTCTTTCAAGAGATGAGCTGGACGGAGTCGGCGACGGTGTTCCGGCCGCTGGCGCAGCAGACGCCGGAAGGAGCGGTATCGCTGGCACTGCGGACGGCGGGCGATGGGGTTCCGGTTGGGGCGGAGGTGCAGCGCGCAGCGGCGGCGATCGACGGAGACGCGGCGGTGGGGGAGGCACAGGCGGTAGAGGCAAGCCTGGCGCGGGTGTTGGCCTATCCGCGATTCCGGGCGGTGGTGTTCGGAGCTTTTGCGGCATTCGCGCTGGTGCTGTCGGCGGTAGGGCTGCACGGCGTGTTGAGCCAGCTGGTGGCGCAGCGAACGCAAGAGATCGGAGTGCGGATGGCGCTGGGCGCGCGGCGGCAAGACATCCTGCGGCTGATCGCCTGGCAGGGAGGCGTGCCGGTGCTGGCGGGGCTCGCGGCCGGGCTGGGGACGGCGATGGCGCTGGGGCGAACCGTGACGGCGCTGCTCTATGGCGCGCGGATGCAGGATCCGTGGACGTTGGCGGGCGTGGCCGCGACCCTGTGGGTCGCGGCAGCGGCCGGAATGGCGATGCCGGCAAGACGGGCGGCCGCGACGGATCCACTGGAGGCTTTGAGGCAGGAGTAACGCGGCCTGACCGGATTAGTTTCCGGTGAACGTGAAGTGCAGGATGACTTCGCCGGGCACGGGCTTGTCGTTGATTTTGGCGGGAATGAACGGCCACGCGCCGGCTGCGTATGCCGTCAGGCGAACCAGCTCTTCGTCCTTCGGCGAGAGCAACTGCACCCGGGTCACCCGGCCCGATTCATCGACGGTGGCCTTGAGATCCATGGTGCCGCGCGATAAGGCGGCGCCCGCTTCCGGCGGCAGCACCAGGCTGATCTGGCGGGCGGGGCGGGGCGCTACATAGCCTTCGGCGCTCTCGGGAGCCGGATGGATCCGCCGCAGCCCGGGAACCCCTGCCAGCATGCGCTGGAGGCGGGGCGGCTTGGCCGGTTCCAGGGTGGCGGTTCCGACGCAACAGGTCTTGTGGCCGAGAACCAGTTTCGATGACGGGGGCGCGAGGTCAGGGGCAGGAGGGGCAGGAAGCAGCGCCAAGCGATCGCGGGAGGTATCGGCAGCCAGGGGCGTGAACGGTTTGAGAACCCTGCGTTCGGGCCCGGCCGGGGTTTTGGCTCGTTTCGGGGGAACCGGGGGAGGCACGGGCTCGATCTGAGCGGGCTCGGACAGAGGCGGAGGCGGCGGTTCGGGCTCGGGGCGGACGGCGAATGGCGACGGCCGGGAAAAGGGCACGAGATCGACGGGTTGGGGAGACGAGCTGGCGACGAGGGTCCGCGCATGGTTGGCCTGCGCGGTCCGCTGATCGCGGCGCCGGCTGCAACCCGATAAAAGAAGAAGCAGCGCGGCAAGCGAAATTAGACTTCGACTCACAAGGATTTAGGAGTAGTATGCAAGCCGGCTGCCAAAGCAGATCGTGTTCAAACGACAGGGGAAAGCCACGGGCAGAGGGTGGTTCCGCGAGGGAAGGCGGTAGAAATTACCTGGGCGAGAGATTCGCGTTTACCGGCGTTCGGCATTCTGGTGCGGGTTTGGAGCGATTTTCCCGCGAGGTTACAATGGGAGGAACATGTTTCGCGCGTCTCTCCTCACTTTACTGGGTGCGCTTTTGCTGATATCCGCCGATACGCCGCAAAAGTCCGCTTTCGACAAGCCTACCCTCGAAGCTTACATACGGCATCTGTTTCTGATTCAGCCTGCGGTGACCGTCACGCCGGGCGATCCGGCGCCGTGCGACCTTCCGGGATTCAAACAGGTGAAGGTGCGGCTCGCGCAAGGGCCGAATTTTCAGGACGTGACGCTGTACGTATCCAACGACGGCAAAAAGATCGTGCAGGGGAACGTGTACGACGTGGCGAACAACCCGTTCAAGCCGGATCTGGACAAGCTACACACGCAGTTCCAGCCGAACCTGGGCACGGCGGGGGCGCCGGTGGCGATCGTGGTGTTCAGCGATTTGCAGTGCCCGCACTGCAAGGGCGAAGCGGAAATGCTGCGGAAGAACCTGATCCAGAACTATCCCAAGGAAGTGCGGTTGTACTTCAAGGATTTTCCGATCGAGTCGCTGCATCCGTGGGCGAAGGCGGCGGCGATCGCAGGGCGGTGCATCTTCTCGCAGTCGAACGATGCCTTCTGGGCGTATCACGATTGGGCATTCGCGCACCAGGACTCGATCACCCCGGCTACTCTCAAGGACCAGGTACTGGAGTGGGCGAAGGAGCAGAAGGGTCTCGATGTGGCCAAGCTGGGGGCGTGCATCGAGAAGAAGACGAGCGAGCCCGAGGTGGACGCGGAGATGAAGGAAGCGCGCGACCTGGAGATTACGGGTACGCCGACGATGTTCATCAACGGGCGGCGGATCGGGCAGAGCATCGACTGGCCGAATCTGAAGAACATCATCGATACCGAGATCGAGTACCAGAAGGTGGCCAAGAACGCAGGCGACGATTGCGGATGCGAAGTGCAGCTTCCGGTGCCGGCGCTGGGGAAGCCGGCGGGCGCGGGTCTACCGAAGAAGAAGTAAGCGCGGTTTTAATAACATGAAAATTCGTTTTCGAGGCCTCCTGCGGGTTCTGCCGCAGGCGGCGGTTTTGGCAGCCGCAGCTTTCGGCGCGACTGCGGTTATCGATCCCAAGCTGTACATGGAGGAGGTCAAGTACCTGGCCTCGCCGGAGCTGAAGGGACGCCTTACCGGGAGCCCGGAGCTGGAGAGGGCTGCCGGGTATCTGCGGGCCAAGTACGAGCTGTTCGGGCTGGAGCCGGCGGGAGGCACGTGGGAGCAGGCTTTTCCGGTCACGACGGACGCGCGGCTGGGGCCGGGGAACCGGTTGAGCTTCACAGACAACGGGCGCACTACGAAGTTGCACTCCAACGATTTCGTGCCGTTCAACTTTTCGCAGACGGGGAAGCTGGCGGGGAGCGTGGTGTTCGTGGGATACGGTATTACGGCGCCGGAGTACAACTACGACGAATATGCGGGGCAGGACGTGAAGGGCAAGATCGTGCTCGTGCTGCGGCACGAGCCGCAGGAGTCGGATGCCAAGAGCGTGTTCGAGGGCAAGACCTACACGCAGCATGCGCAGTTCGCGAGCAAAGCCACCAACGCCAAGATTCACGGGGCGGCGGGCGTGATCCTGGTGATGGACCGCGCGAACCATCCCGGCATGGCGGACGAGCTGGAGAAGTTCGGCGTGACGGCCGGTCCGTCCAACGCGGGGATTCCGTTCGTGCAGGTGAAGGAGGAGCGGGTGGACCGGTGGTTCACGGACGCGGGCAAGAGCCTGGAACAGATTCAGGCGGCGATCGACAAGGACCTGAAGCCGCAGTCGTTCGCGTTTCCGGAGAGCATCCAGGTGGATGCCAACCTGGATGTGGAGCGCGCGGTGAAGACGGTACACAACGTGGCGGCGTACCGGAAGGGACAGACATCGGAGTACGTAATCATCGGCGGGCACTACGATCATCTGGGGCTGGGCGGGCAGTATTCGCTGGCGCCGAGCCAGACGGGCACGATTCATCCGGGCGCCGACGACAATGCGAGCGGGGCGGCGGGGGTGGTGGAGCTGGCGCGGTGGTTCGCGCGGCAGCCGGAGGGGCGGCGCGGGATCCTGTTTCTCAATTTCGCGGGCGAGGAGCAGGGGCTGCTCGGCTCGGCGTATTATGCCGATCATCCGCTGCTGCCCCTGAAGGACGCGGTGGCGATGATCAACCTGGACATGATCGGCCGAATGCGGGACAACAAGCTGTACCTGGGCGGGTCGGCGAGCGGCACCACGCTGAAGGCCATAGTGGAGAAAGCGCTGCCCGCGCACGATTTGAAGGTGGACTACTCGGGCGGGCCGAGCGAGGGGTCGTCGGACCATACATCGTTTACGGCGCACCAGGTGCCGGCGCTGTTTTTCTTCAGCGGACTGCACTCGGACTATCACAAGCCGGGGGATACGTGGGACAAGATCGACGCGGCGGCGGCGGCGCGGATGCTGTCGCTGGTGGCGGACATCGCGCAGGCTCTACGCGACGCTCCGGAGCGTCCGGAGTTTGTCAAGGTGGCGCCGAACCCGCACGGGACGGGCGACGGCAGCAATCCGGGGCCGGTGTCGGGGTACGGGCCGTATTTCGGGTCGGTGCCGGATTTCGCGGAGGGGATCAACGGGGTGAAGTTCGCGGATGTGCGGGAGGGGTCGCCGGCGGCGAAGGCGGGGCTGAAGCAGGGCGACATCATGGTGGAGTTCGACGGGAAGCCAATCGGGAACCTGTACGACTTCACTTATGCGCTGCGGGCGAAGAAGCCGGGGGACGAAGTTACGGTAAAGGTGATGCGCGACGGCAAGCCGGTGACGGCGAAGTGCACGCTGGCGAGGAGAGAGTAGTTCTCTTTACGACCGCGCCAGGATGCGCGAGACGATTTCGGCGTTTTCGCGGACTTCGTCTTTGTAGCGCGGGAACACGCCGACGAAGACGCCGTCGGTGGGCTTGATGCTTTCGAAGGCGGTGCGGAAGGCCTGTTCGATGCCGCGGTCGGCGACGCGGCCGGCGGCCAGAATCTTGAATGCGAAGCAGGGCTTGCGCGTTTGGCGCATTACCCGATACATGCGCGGCGGGTCGCTTTGCAGGTAGATTTCGCCGGGCATTTCGAGTAGCTCGCCGTTGAGCACTTTGCGCCACTCGTCGGGCGTGCGGGTGCGGTTGTAGACGCAGCCGGCGTAGAAATCGACGTCCCAGCCTTCCTCTTCGACCTGGGCGATGACTTCCGGCTTGTGCGTGCCGACGCCGACGCGGACGCCGAGGTCGCGCACGCGCTTGCACCATTCGCGGACGGTGGATAGCTGGCCGGCGCGATAAGCGCGGTCCACGACCTCGCCCTGGCGGTGCATGGCGAGGGGCTTGAGCTTTTTCGCCAAGGCATCGGCGTCATCGCCGTCGACGACCTGGCAGATGAGGTGCATGTTGCCGCCTTCGGAGCGGAAGCGATCCCAATCCTGGGGGGTGCGGCCGAGGTTGACGTAGTTGAAGGCGTTGATTCCGTGACTAGCGGAGCGATGCATGACGTCGCAGACGCGTTCCTGCGTGTACCAGTCCTGCATGGCGCGGCCGAAGTTGGAGTTGAAATGGGCGTAACCGTCGAATGGGTTCACGCCGAGGACCAAGCGGCCGATTTCGGCGCCGAAGAACTTCATCTTCGGCACCTGGGCTTCGGCCGCCGATGCCGCGCCGGCAAGCCCGGCGGCAGCGGCAATTCCCGATTTCACGAGCGCCCTTCTGGTCACCATACGACCGTCATGGTAGCAGGGTTTCAGATCCGATTGGCGGGTTGGCGGCGCGGCGTGTAATCGCTTACCATACACGTGATGACAAAACACATCGCCCTGCCCGGCGTATGCGCCCTGGCCTGTTTTTTCTTGCAGGCTTGCTCGACTCCAACGAAAGAAGAAAAGACGGAAGTGACAACACAAGCTTACGGCAAGATGCCCGACGGTACGCCCGTCGATCTCTACAAGCTCACCAACTCGAGCGGAATGCAGGCCGGGATCATCACCTACGGCGGCGCGGTGGTGCAGCTTATGGCGCCGGACAAATCCGGGAAGGCAGGCGACGTGGTGGTCGCGATGGACGATCTGGACGGCATGCGGAAGCAGACGGCATTTTTCGGCGCGCTGATCGGCCGGTACGGGAACCGGATCGGCCACGCGCAGTTCGCGCTCGACGGGCAGACGTACAAGCTGCCGGCCAATGACGGAGTCAACACGCTGCACGGCGGTCCGGACGGGTTCGACAAGCACGTGTGGAAAGCCGCGAGCGGCACGAGCGCGGACGGGCCGACGCTGACGCTGGACTACGTCAGCAAGGATGGCGAGATGGGATTTCCGGGGACGCTGACGGCGCGAGTGGTGTACACGCTGACCAACAAGAACGAGCTGAAGATCGACTACACGGCGACGACGGACAAGCCGACGGTAGTCAACCTGACGAACCACACGTATTTCAACCTGGCGGGCGAGGGCGACGTTCTCGGGCACGAGGTCGCGATCAGCGCGGACCGGTTTACGCCGGTAGACAGCGGACTGATTCCGACCGGGGAGCTGAAGCCGGTGAAGGGAACGCCGTTCGATTTCACAAACGCGACGGCGATCGGGGCGCGGATCGACCAGGACGACCCGCAGCTCCAGGCGGGCCACGGCTACGACCACAACTGGGTGTTGAACCGGAGCGGGGACGGGCTGAGCAAAGCCGCCGAGGTGCACGATCCGAAATCGGGGCGCGTGATGGAGGTGTGGACCACGGAGCCGGGCCTGCAATTCTACACGGGGAATTTTCTCGACGGATCGCTGAAGGGGAAAGGGCGCGTGTTCAACCGGCGGAACGCCTTCTGCATGGAGACGCAGCACTACCCGGACAGCCCCAACAAGCCGGATTTTCCGAGCACCACGCTGCGGCCGGGCCAGACGTATCACACGACGACGGTGTATCGCTTCTCGGCGAAGTAGCGTGGTTTTGGGGCGGGGTCCGGTATTGTAGAAGAGATGCAGAAGCGACGGCTGGGAAACAGCGATCTCGAACTTACCCCTATCGGCATCGGCGCATGGGCGATGGGCGGCGGCGGATGGCAATTTGCGTGGGGGCCGCAGGACGACGATCAGTCCATCGCCGCGATTCACGCGGCGCTCGACCGCGGGATCAACTGGATCGACACGGCAGCGGTGTACGGGCTGGGCCACTCCGAAGAGGTGGTGGCGCGCGCGCTGGCGGGGCGGGCGAATCGTCCCTACGTGTTTACGAAGTGCGCGCGGATCTGGAACGAGCAGCGGCAGATCGAGAAATCGCTCAAGCGCGACTCGATCCGGCGGGAATGCGAGAACAGCCTGCGCCGGTTGCAGGTGGACGTAATCGATCTATACCAGATTCACTGGCCGGAGCCGGAGGACGATCTCGCAGAGGGCTGGGAGACGCTGGCGCGGCTCAAAGAGGAGGGGAAGGTGCGCTGGGCCGGGGTTTCGAATTTCACCACGGCGCAGCTCGAGCGGATCCGCCTGATCGCGCCGGTTACGTCGCTGCAGCCGCCGTATTCGGCGATCTCGGCGGATATCGAGAAGTCGCAACTGCCATATTGTTTCCAACACCAGATCGGGGTGATCGTCTATTCGCCGATGAAGAGCGGGATGCTCACGGGCAAGATGACGCGGGAGCGCATCGCCACGCTGCCCGAGGACGATTTCCGGCGGCGGGTGCCCGCGTTCCAGGAACCGCAGCTCACGCGGAACCTGGCGCTGGCGCAGGTGATGAAGGGCATCGGGGCGCGGCACGGGAGGACGGCGGGCGAGGTTGCGATTGCGTGGACGCTGCGGCATCCGTCGGTGACGGCGGCGATTGTGGGGATGCGATCGGCGGAGCAGGTCGAGGGCGTTGCGGGCGCGCTGGAGTTCCGGCTTTCGGCGGGGGAGATCGCGGAGATCGACGCCGCGCGCGGGGCGTGAGGGTCGGGCTGATCTCGGATACCCACGGCCCGCTGCGCGAAGCGGCGGTTCGGGCAGATTCTGGAGCGGCTACGGGCGGTGGCTCCGGTGGTGGCGGTGCGGGGAAATGTGGACCGGGGGACTGGACGGAGAGGCTGCCCGGGAGGGCGGTTGGTGACCTTACGTGAATCCCGGGAGCGCCAGCCCGCGGCGGTTCCGACTGCCGGTCACGGTGGCGCGGTTGGATCTGGGGAGCTTGCCGTGGAAGGTGGAGTTTGTGAATTTGGAAGATTCGTGAGAACCGGGACCTGCCAAGGTGGCTCTGCTATAATTAGAAAGTTCTACCCGACAACTCAGGTTATTCCCATGTTCTTCAGTGTGAGAGAGTTGGAGTTGCGGAAGGTTCGGTTCGACGAGACTTTCGCCCCGGGTAAGATCGATTTCACGGGAGAAGATCTGGAGCAGGGCTCGCCCCTCCACACCACTGGTGTAGCCGAGCTGGTGGAGGAGTCGGAGGCGCAGATACGCGTCCAGGGGTCCTACTCCGTGGAAATGGTGGCGCAGTGCGACCGCTGCCTGGTGCGCGCGCGCTTCCCGCTGAACGCCGGGTTCGATCTGTTTTACCGGCCCGCCTCGGAGATTCCCCGCGAGGAGGAGGTCGAAATCGATGCCGGCGAGACCGAGATCGGGTTTTATGAAGGCGGCGGCATCGAGCTGGAGGAGATCCTCCGCGAGCAGGTGATGCTGGCCTTACCAATGCAGAGGGTGTGCAGCGAGGCGTGCAAGGGGATTTGCCCCGTTTGCGGCAAGAACCGGAACGAGACCGTGTGCGAATGCCACGTGGAGACGGCCGACGATCGCTGGAGCGCGCTCCGCAAGCTGGAATTGAAGTAGCGAGAGATTAAGAAGGAAGAACGATGCCCAATCCGAAACGCAGACACTCCCAGAGGCGGACCTCCAACCGCCGCGCGCACGATGCGCTGAAGGCCAACGGCCTTTCGGAATGTCCCAACTGCCACGAGCCCAAGCTTCCGCACCGTGTGTGCCCCCATTGCGGCCAGTACAAGGGCCGTGAAGTCGTCGAAGTGGTTCAAGAGTAGACCGGTCATGGCATGCTGACCATTGCGCTTGATGCAATGGGCGGAGACCACGCCCCGAAGATCGAGGTCGAGGGGGCGGTCCGAGCCGCCAGGAGTCTGGGCGTCAAGGTCATTCTGGTGGGCCAGCAGGAGGTGGTAAAGGCCGAGCTGGCGACGCACGAAGACCACCGTCAGCTCCCCATCGAAATCCTGCACGCCAGCGAGCGCATCACGATGGAGGATAGCGCCGCGAAGGCGGTGCGGACCAAGCGCGACAGCTCCATGCGGGTGGCATCGCGGCTGGTGCGCGACGGCGTCGCGCAGTGTTTCGTCTCGGCCGGGAACACCGGCGCGGTGATGGCGACGGCCAAAATGGTGCAAGGTGTAATTCCTGGGGTGGACCGGCCGGCGCTGGCGGGAATTTTTCCTACCATGGAAGGCATCCCGGTCGTCCTGGTGGATGTAGGCGCCAATGTCGATTGCAGCGCGGAGATGCTGGCTCAGTTCGCGGTCATGGGCGAGATTTATTCGCGGCAGGTGCTGCGGCGGCCCAATCCGCGGGTGGGGATTCTGTCGATCGGTGAGGAAGATCACAAGGGCAACGATCTCACGCGCGCGGCTTGGCCCATTCTCAAGAGCCTGCGCATCAATTTTATTGGGAATGTCGAGGGCGGGGATATCTACGCCAGCAACGTGGACGTCATCGTCTGCGACGGGTTCATCGGCAACGTGGCGCTCAAGGTCAGCGAAGGCCTGGTGGACATGTTCAAGAAGCTGCTGCGCGATTCGCTGGAGGCCACGATCACCGGGAAAATCGGGTACGTGCTGTCCAAGAACGCGTTCGGGGTTTTCCGGAAACGCCTGGACTACTCGGAATACGGCGGGGCGCCGCTGCTGGGCGTGCGCGGCGGCTGCATCATCTGCCACGGCCGCAGCAATGCCAACGCGATCAAGAACGCGATTCGCGTGGCCGCGGAATTTTCCAGCGGCAACGTGAACCAGAAGATCGAAGATGAGCTCAAGCTGGGCAAAGCCGGTGACTAGGCGGGTTCTTCCGCTCGTTCTGTTGGCAGTTCCCCTGTTCGCGCAAGACCAGCACGTTACCTGGACCGTGGTTGCGGACCCTGGCAAAGCTGCTCCGGGATCGACGATTCTGCTGCGGGTTACGGGCACGATCGAAGGCGGCTGGCATTTGTACTCGATGTCCACGCCGGGTGCAACTCCCACGAAATTCACGGTGACAGGGCCGGCCGTCGATTCGGTGAAGGCGCTGCAGCCGAAGCCGATCGTGGCGCACGACCCGAACTTCGACGCCGATACCGAGTTCTACGAGAAGGAAGCGGTATTTCTGCTCGCGGTGGGATTGAAGAAGGACGCGCCGGCGGGAGCCGCGGAACTCGCGGTCAACGCGCGCTACCAGGTCTGCAATCCGAAAATGTGCGTGCCGTCCAAGTGGTCGGGAACGGCGGCGGTCACGGTGGATCCGGCGGCCGGAAGCGCTGCGCTCGTGGTGCCCGCGGGATACAGCGAGCCCAAGGCGCCGGCAGCGCAGGGGAACACGGCGGCGGCCGCGACGGACCAGGGGCTGGGAGCGTTCCTGGCGATCGCATTCGGGTTCGGGCTGGCGTCGATCTTCACGCCCTGCGTGTTTCCGATGATCCCGATCACGATGTCGTACTTCCTGAACCGCAAGGGCGGGATCGCGCAGGCGGCGATATTCTGCCTGGGAATCATCGTGCTGTTCAGCGGACTGGGACTGATCGCGCGGATCGCGCTGGGGCCGTTCGGGATCGTGGCGCTGGGGTCGAGCCCGTGGGTGAACGGGTTCATTACGGTGCTGTTCATCGCGTTCGGGCTGAGCCTGCTGGGAGCGTTCGAGATTACGATTCC
>Ga0335077_10011897_pt1 | contig 10873 bp, 8 predicted proteins | sample Lox_Sample_31_FD_207151 | JGI IMG/M metagenome (GOLD analysis project Ga0335077, IMG submission 207151) | Soil microbial communities from Loxahatchee National Wildlife Refuge, Florida, United States - Lox_Sample_3.1 | ecosystem: Environmental > Terrestrial > Soil > Wetlands | place: USA: Florida...
TGCGGTTCCTTTCACTGCGCGGGTTGTTCGGAGGTGAACTTGTGGAGCTCCGCGGGCGATGTGTTCAGCAGGTTTCGCAGAACCGCAACTTCCGCGGCAATTCCCGCATGCAGCGCAGGATCTACATCAGGCGCGAAGAACGGAGAATGATTCGACGGCAATCGATTCCCTGTGGCTTTGGCCTCCGCGAATTTCTGAGGGTTTGCTCCGCCCAGGCTGAAGTAAAAGCCGGGAACTCCTTGCTCGACGAAATACGAAAAATCCTCGGAAGGAGCGATGGGTTCGGCGGTGACTACATTACTCTTTCCGAGCGCAGCCTCGAGTGGAGCGCGAAGGCGCTCGGCCAGTTCCGGATTGTTGTAGACCAGATCGGTTCCTTCGTAGTGCTCCACTGATGGCTCGCGCGGCGCCGCAGCGGCCTGGGCCTCCGCCTTTGCGATGCGACTGATTGCCGCCAGAATATGCTTGCGAACGTCCTGCTTAAAGGTGCGAATGGTCAATCCCATCTCCGCCTGGTCCGGAATGATGTTGTTCTTCGTTCCCGCGCGAACATAGCCGACGGTCACCACCGCCATCTCTCCGGGCTTGATTTCACGAGAGACGATTGTCTGCAGCGTGAGGATGATTCGCGCTGCGATGACAACGGGATCCACAGTCGTTTGCGGCATCGCGCCGTGGCCGCCCTTGCCGTAGATCGTGATCTTCACCGAGTCCGAATTTGTGTTGTAGACGCCGGGAGTGATTGACGCCATACCCGCAGGGAGTTCGTTGCCGACGTGCAGCGCGACTGCAACGTCGGGCTTCGGAAAGCGCGTGAACAAGCCAGCCTTGATCATTCCTTCGGCGCCGCCGATCGTCTCTTCGGCCGGCTGCCCGATGAGCATCAGCGTTCCATGCCATGAATCTTTGCTGCGCGCCATAATCTCGGCCGTTCCAAGAACAGCCGCCATGTGAAGATCGTGACCGCACGCGTGCATCACCGGAACGTCGCGGCCGGAGTCATCTTTTTCGTGAACCTTGCTTGCGTAGGGAAGGCCGGTTTTCTCCTCAACAGGGAGCGCGTCCAGCTCGGTACGCAGCATGATGGTCGGACCAGCGCCGTTTTTCAGCAGGGCGACAATTCCCGTGTTGCCTACGTGCTCGGTAACTTCGTAGCCCGCACTACGAAGGGCAGCGGCAAGTTTTGCCGCCGTCTGCACTTCGTGACCTGAGAGCTCGGGATGCTCATGAATGTCGAGGTACAGTTTGTGCGCGTCAGGATACACGCTCGCTACCTCTTTCGATGTAGGGATTTGTCCGTAGGCAATGGAACAGCAAAGAAGAAAGAGAAAGAGTTTGGATGGATTCATCGCCCGGGATCATAAACTCAAGCGCCTCAAGGCTGCAAACCTTATGGGACGGAAATAGAGCGTCCAAAAACTGGACGCAATAATTCGACCTTCAACCTGCGATTGCCTCTTCCATCGATTTCTTACGGGTGTACAATCGGCTTAAGAAAGCAAAGAAAGCACTTGGTTGCGCACTTCGTAAGCAAGGCCGAGGCGCTCATGAACGTTCACGTTAGTTATCGTCTTCCTAAAATTCCCGCCATCGAGAAAGACGTCCAACATCAAATTGAAAAACTGCAAAAACGGCTGCAAGTATTCCGGCCGGATCTGGTTCACCTTCGAGGAGTTGTGGAGGAGCTTTCGGCCCGCGAGGGCATCAGCGTTTCGCTGAACCTGCGCCTGCCTTCGGGACAGATGGCTGTACAAGTAACGGCTCCCACGGCGCAGGCCGCTGTGAAGTCGGCGTTTGAAGATCTTCTCGGACAGGTAGGCAAGCACAAGGAGATCCTTCGTGCTTCGCATAAATGGCGGCGGGGAAAGCGAGGAAACAGCACGCGCACGGTTACCCCGGTGCGTGAGGTTCCCTTCGAGCAGACGCTGGCGGCGGTCTTTCCCGCAAAAATCTCGGACGATGATGTTCGTTCGTACGTGAATGCGAATCTGGCACGATTGGGTCGCTTTATCGAGCGCGAAATTCTTATCCGAGAGGCCCAGGAGACGATTCCGCCGAACTCGGTTTCGAAGGAAGAAGTTCTCGACGAAGCCGTGGCAGCGGCCCTGAGCGACGGCCTGGAGAAGCCGGAAAAGCTTGCTTTGGAGCCATGGCTTTACCGGCAGGCTTTGCAGGCGCTCGACGAACTTTCGCGTCCCGATGAGAGCAACGGCAATGCCGTTCATCTCGAGGATTCTGCCCGGCGTCCGAACGTCCGTAGCGACGAATCCACCTTGCAGTTCCATCAGCCGGACGAGTCCATCACCGGCGCAACCGTAATTCCCGATTCACGCGTTGCGACGCCCGAACAGATTCTGGCTTCGGACGAACTTTTGCGCCTGATTGCTTCCGCGTTGCGTGATCTCGGCGCCGGGCCGCGCGAGGCGTTCATCCTCAATGCGGTCGAGGGATTCAGCGTAGAAGAGATTGTGGGAATCACGGGGCTGCCGGCGGAACGTGTCGTCGAGTTCGTTTCTGCCGCGCGCGACTATCTGCGAAAGTCACCGGGACTGGCCCGTCAGTTCCAGGGCCGGCTTGCTCCAACCGGCGCTGCTTAATGCAAAATTTAATCTGTGGGGAGATTATCCATGAGTATTACTCGCGAACAAATCCGTCATCTGGCGGAGTTTCAGGACGACAAATCATGTGCAGTTACTTTTTATTTTCAACCCTCTACACCTCGCAATAAGGCCCATAAGGAAGATACGATTCTCATCAAAGATCTGGCGCGCGAGGCAATGCACGCGCTGGAGAACAAAGGAAAAAAGGACTGTGCGCGCGCCGATATCGATCGCGTCGTTCGCCTATCGGGCGAACTGCGCAGCAACGGGACGCACGGCAAGGCGGTTTTTGCTTGTGCGGCGCGGCACGTTTGGCAGGAATTCGAGCTGCCTGCCGTGCTCGGAAGTACCCAACTGTTTGTGGATCGCCATTTTCATCTCAAGCCCTTGGCTCGTCTGCTGGGAGCGTCTCCTCTCTTGGGAGTCGTACTCATAGATCGGCATCGGGCGCGCATTTTCGATCTTCGGCTTGGAGAGTTGACCGAGCGCGATGACCTGTTCCATCCGTTGCCTCGCCGGGGCCGAAGCGACGGTTACGCTGGTTATGATGGCGGCCACGCGCAGCGACGCGTGGAAGACGAAGCCCGCCAGCATTTCAAAAATGTTGCAGAAGTCTTGAAGGACTTAATCGACAAGGGCGTCTACGAAAAATGGATTCTTGCTTGCCAGGATGCTCATCTGTCGTTGTTTGAGCCCCAATTGCATCCATACGTAAGCCAGGCGTTGATAGGACGGTTCCATGCCGATTTGGCGCACGCCAGCCGCGATGAAATCCGGACGCATGCAGAGCAGATTCTCGATCAGTGGCAGAACGATCGACGCCGTGACTTGGTAAACCAGACTCTGACGCAGGCACGCAGCGGTGGACGAGGCGTCACTGGCTTGCGCAGAGTGCTGCGCTCACTCGAACTCGGTGAAGTGCAAACTCTGCTGCTTGGGGAAAACCTGCAAGGACATGCGGTCGAATGCAGCGCCTGCGGCCACGTCGATGCGCACCTGGTTGGTTCGTGCCCGATCTGCGGACACGCCACGCAGGAGATCGTGGACGTCGGCGAGGCGATCCTGCCATGGATCGTTCGCCGCGATATCGAGACCTTCTACATAAAGGACGATCCTGAGTTTGACCGAGTCGGCAATATCGCCGCGCTGCTTCGCTTCCGTTCGCACAAGGTTCAGCCTATCAGCCAGCCTGCGGCAGAGAACAGCGAAAGAGAAACTCCAGATTATCCCGGACAATTGCGGCGTTTTGCCCGACGATAAACCCCTTGTTGCATGGCGAAGGGACAGCTATGGGCTGTCCCTTTTCTTATGCACGTTGTTCGTGAGAGCGCCGCATCGTGATATATTTCCGCCTCGCATGCAATCCGCAGGGTTTTTGCTTTCGTAAGACAGTCGTTCGCTCGAGTTCTTGTCACGTTCATTCATTTATTCAAGGAGGGTCTCGTGTCATTTTCGCGCCGCGATTTCGTAAAGACGTCAGTGTTAGGGGCAGTTGCTGCAGGAGTTGGAGGTACGGCCGAGGCACTCTCGGAATCAAAGCCGCAGGGACATGCTTCGCAATCCGATTCGGCCAAAAAGAACATCATCATCTGCGCGAACAACGGCCACGCCTACGCGGACGCAGCTTATGAATATCTGAAAGGTGGCGGAGACACACTGGAAGCAGGTATCCGCGTGGTGAAGGGCCCTGAGAATGATCCGAACGACGACTCCGTCGGACTCGGTGGGCTGCCTAATGAAGAAGGTGTGGTTGAGCTCGATTCCTGCTGCATGCACGGGCCAACACGCCGCGCCGGCGCGGTCGGTGCAGTGCGCAACATCAAGAATGTGTCGATGGTCGGGCGTGCGGTCATGGAAAATACCGGCCACGTCATGCTCGCCGGTGATGGCGCGGAGCGATTCGCGGTGGCCATGGGATTCCCCCGCGAAAACCTGCTGACCGATCGCTCGCGAAAAATCTGGCTGCTGTGGAAAGAATTCAATTCTGACCGCGATTGGTGGGGACCGGGCCTGGCCGATCCACATTGGCAGCCACCGGCGCCCGAATCGAAGCCGCAAGCCGAAGTGTGGGGCGACCGCATTCAAAAGTTGCAGCAACGCGCCGCTGAACTCGGCATCAAGCCTGAATTTCAGCTCGCAGCGGTTCGGCGCGTGTTGTTTCCACCGACCGGCACAATTCACTGCTCGGTGCTGAACGAAAAAGGCGAGATGTCGGGCATCACGACCACCAGCGGACTCGCTTTCAAGCTGCCCGGCCGCGTGGGAGATTCGCCGATCATCGGAGCGGGTTGCTACACCGATCAGGATGTGGGCTCAGCCGGCGCGACCGGCAGCGGAGAAGAAAATATCAAGGTCGCCGGAGCGCACACGATCGTCGAAAACATGCGCCACGGCATGTCGCCGCAGGAAGCTGGCATGGACACGCTCAAGCGTATTGTTCGCAACTACAACGGCGACATGAACAAGATCCGGTTCATGGATATGACATACTACATTTTGCGAAAGGATGGAGCGTACGCAGGCGTCTGCCTGTGGGAAGGATATTCAGCCGGGCATCCGCATAAATTTACGGTTCACGATGGCACTCTGCGTTCGGAAACGGCAACTCCTCTGCTGAAGGGCTATTCGCAGGAGTGGCCGCCATTTCCGCCGATTCCTGAAGATCTGAAGAAGAATTCGGAATACCTGAAGTAGCTGAATCAGTATCGCCGACGCTACGAGAACCTGACTTTTACGTCCGGCCCTTTTTCCAGATGAATGCTCTCGACGAAGCGGACTTTCCCCGTCCGCAGGGTCATGATGACCGACGATGTGCGCGTGCCCTCGCCGAAGAAGCGCACGCCTTTCATCAGCGCGCCGTCCGTCACGCCGGTAGCGGCGAAGATCAGTTGTTTGCCGGGTGCGAGGTCTTCTGCCTCATAGATTCGATTTTTGTCCTTGATCCCCATACGCTCGAGACGTTCTTCCTGATCTGGTTTTACAACGAGCCGTCCGAGCATGTAGCCGTTCAGGCAGCGCACAGCTGCGGCGGTAATCACGCCTTCAGGCGCCCCTCCTGAACCCATCACGGCATGGACACCGGTGCCGATCACGGCTGCTGCAATTCCAGCCGAGAGGTCGCCATCACTGATGAGGCGAATGCGGGCTCCCGCAGCGCGGATATCTGCGATCAGTTTTTCGTGACGCGGCCGATCGAGCACCATGACGACCAGGTCGTCGACATCGCGATCCAATCGCCGAGCAATGTTCTTCAGGTTATGCGAGACCGGCGCATCGATGTAGACAGCATCTTTGCATGATGGGCCAACAACGATCTTGTCCATGTAACAGTCGGGAGCATTCAAAAGGCCACCGCGCTCAGAGGCGGCAAGAACGGTAATCGATCCGGGAGCGCCGGTTGCACAGAGATTCGTCCCTTCCAGCGGATCGACGGCAATATCGACTTCGGGAACCTCAGTTCCATCCGGAAACTCGGCGCCGACTTTCTCGCCGATGTACAGCATCGGCGCTTCGTCGCGCTCGCCTTCGCCGATGACGATCGTGCCGCGCATGGGGATCGAGTCCATGGTCTTCCGCATCGCCTCGGTGGCGACCTGGTCGCTAAGTTTGCGCTCACCCTGCCCCATCGTCCGGGCCGATGCAATGGCCGCGACCTCGACGACGCGCAGAAACCGCGACGCCAGGTCGCTTTCGATGTTTTCCCCGTAGGTGCGGGCCTTGCCTTCCGGACGAGTCTGCGTTCCCATCAATCTCTCTCCGAGCCTTCAAAATTCCACTGCGCCGGGTTGAGACTATAACCCAACGATCCGAAGAATGAAAATACAGGATTCGCCGAATCGATTTTGTTCATGGATCGGCCGGATATCCACGGCGCGTCACGCGTGTTATTCTCCTGTTCCCTGATTTTGGCGAGTCTCCATGGCCGATTCCCGATCCCTGACATTTCTCTGCATCACCACCTACGAAAAAGGGCAGGAGTTCATGCGCGAGTGCAAGCGCCAGGGTTGCCGCGTGATCCTGCTGACTGCCGAAAAGCTGAAGGACGCGGACTGGCCGCGCGAAAGTCTCGACGACACCTTCTATCTGCCCGAGGAGATCCCGATTCCCGACATCGTCAAGGCTGTGACGCATCTTGCGCGCGACAAAAAAATTGACCGGATCGTCGCCCTCGATGAGTTCGATATGGAAACGGCTGCCACGCTGCGGGAGCATCTCCGCATCCCGGGCATGGGGTTGACGACGATGCGCTATTTCCGCGACAAGCTGGCCATGCGCATGCGCGCCCTCGATCGCCACGTTCGCGTGCCGGATTTCGTCCCGGTCGTGAACCACGACGATATCCGCTATTACCTCGATCACGTGCCGCGCCCATGGGTCTTGAAGCCGCGCCAGGAAGCCTCGGCGATTGGGATCAAGAAAATTCATTCTGGCGAACAGCTTTGGCCCTTGCTGGAGCAACTCGGAGACAAGCAGTCCACGTATCTGCTGGAGAAGTTCGTTCCGGGAGATGTCTATCACGTCGATTCGATCGTCTCCGAGAACGAAATTGTCTTTGCGAACGTGAGCCGCTACGGCAAGCCTCCGATGAATGTGGCTCACGGAGGCGTCTTCACGACGTATACCGTCGAACGTGGGAGCGAGGAGGATTCGGCATTACGAGCAATCAATCGGGATCTAATCGCTGCTCTGGGCTTGTTGCGGGGTGTCTCACACGCCGAATTCATCCGGGCGCAAGCTGACGGAAACTTCTACTTCCTTGAATGCGCCGCTCGGGTCGGTGGCGCCTACATCAACGAGATGGTCGAAACGGCCACAGGAATCAACTTATGGCGAGAATGGGCGCGGATCGAAATTTCCGGCGGGGATGGAACATACAAGTTGCCGACGACACGCGAAGAATACGCTGGAGTCATTCTCTCGCTAGCCCGCCAGGAGAATCCCGATACAAGTCCCTATGACGATCCGGAAGTCGTTCTCCGGATCAAGAAGCATCATCATGCTGGTCTCGTGCTGCGATCAGCCGATCCCGCGAGAATTCCGGTCTTGCTCGGAGACTATGCGCAGCGGTTCGCGCAGGAATTCCTCGCGGTCGAACCGCCCCGTGACAAGCCTACCGCATAGTTCTGCCGCTGCCCGCTGCTTTCTCTGCTAACATTTGGCGCATGAACACAACGACTGCGGAACATCCTGGGGATCGCGCCGCGCAGGAACGCCCGGCGCCTGAGCGAAAAGAGCCTACTTATCTGTTCACAGAAAAATATGTGTCGGAGAAGAGCGAAATCGCGCGCCGCTTTCTCGACACTCGCGAGCGGCTCAACTCCAATGTCGACAAGGCGAACAATTTCCTCGTCAAGCGCTTCTACAACATCGACCACAACACCTATCTCGAAGGAGCTCTTTCGGCCAAAACGAAAGAATTGATGGGACTCGTGGCTTCGGCAGTTCTGCGCTGCGATGACTGCATCTTCTATCACGCCATTCAGGCCTATCGTCTCGGCGTAACCCGCGCCGAGCAGGAGGAATCGCTTAATGTGGCGATGGTTGTCGGCGGAAGCATTGTGATTCCACATCTTCGCCGCGCGTACGAACTGCTGCAGGAGTTGTATGGCTAAAAAGTTTGAGGGACTGGTGAGGCGCAGGATCTTTTAGGCTGGGCGTTTCCGCAGCGATGAAATGATCAGAGTCACTACAATCAACGCTATTCCCCCGAGAAGTTCGAACCGGCGCGGGCGTTGCAATACTTGCCACAGCGCGTCCGGTGGCCACAGAGTCTTCACATCCCTCACCGCGTCGAGACAAAAGACCACGCCGGATAGAAATCCAACGGCAGTTGCGACGCGTCCAGTTTTTTCTTCAGTCATGTGAAAAATTCTGCGCGGTCGCGTCTAGAACGCGTCGATCCCCGTCACGCTTTGCCCGATGATCAATGAATGCACGTCGTGCGTGCCTTCGTAGGTCTTCACCGATTCGAGGTTCATCAGATGGCGCATGATCGGATAGTCGTCGGCCACGCCATTCGCACCCAGTATGTCGCGCGATAAACGAGCGCACTCGAGCGCCATCCAGACATTGTTCCGCTTGGCCATTGAGATGTGTTGTGGCTCGACTTTACCCGCGTCCTTCAGTCGTCCCACCTGCAGGACGAGCAACTGCGCCTTGGTGATCTCGCTGATCATCCACGTAAATTTGTCTTGAACCAGCTGGTGCGAAGCGATGGGCTGGTCGCGCCACTGCTTGCGGAGCAGGGAATACTGCAACGCGCAGTCGTAGCAGGCCATCGCGGCTCCGACCGCTCCCCACGCGATTCCGTACCGAGCCTGATTCAAGCACATCAACGGAGAGCGCAGCCCGCCGCTCTTGGGCAGCAGGTTCGACTCCGGAACACGCACGTCCTGCAACGATAGGCCTGAAGTCACCGAGGCGCGCAAAGACCACTTGCCATGAATATCATCGGCCTTGAAGCCTGGACGGTCGGTCTCGACCAGGAATCCCCGGACGCGGTCTTTTTCGTCTTCCACTTTGGCCCAGATAATCGCCACATCTGCGATCGTTCCGGACGTGATCCACATCTTCTCGCCATTGATGACATATTCGTTGCCGACTTTGCGGGCCCGTGTACGCATGCCGCCCGGGTTCGATCCGAAGTCCGGTTCGGTCAGTCCGAAGCAGCCGAGCTTCTCACCCTTTTGCATCGCGGGCAGCCATTTTTCCTTCTGCTCGTCGCTGCCGAACTCGTAAATCGGATACATGCACAGCCCGGATTGCACGCTGACGAAGCTGCGAACTCCCGAATCGCCGCGCTCCAGCTCCTGCGTCATCAGGCCGTATTCGACATTGCCCATTCCGGCGCATCCGTAGCCTTTGATCGAGGCGCCGAAGAAGCCGAGATCCGCCATGGGCTTGACGAGTTCGCGCGGGAAACGCCCGGCGCGGTTGCACTCCTCAATGATGGGAATGAGGTTGTCTTCGATGAACTGCCGTGTCGTGTCGCGGACGAGCTTTTCTTCGTCGGTCAGCAGGGAATCATATTGCAGGAAATCGACACCGCGAAATTTGATGGCAGGCATAGGGTTCTCCCCGAAAACAGGGATCTTGCAGACAATCGCTGCAAAATCGATTGCCGCTCCAGACTCGGATGCGAGCGAGTGGGCAAACATATGACGTTAGCAGGGGCGGGAGAACCGGGTCAAACGATGAAGGCTCGCAGTGAGCCAGATTCGACTGACCCACTGCGAGAGAACAATAGGATGGATCTTTCTAATTCGTGATCGTTACCGAAACGGGTGACGATGCAATTCCATTGGCAACAACCTCGAGTTGGCTAGCGCCAGGTTCCAGCTTGCTGGGGACATCGAAGTGGACCCAGTTCAGCGCGGTTGATGCTACGCCCATCATGCTCGGATGGTGTGCCCGGCAGTATTGGATATGTCCGCTTTGCATGTTCTTGATGCGGACCAACGGAAAGTTTGTGGCTGCTTGAACGTCATCTCCGTAGAACGCTCCTTGCGAGAGTCCGTTAAAGAGATATCCCGTGACCTTGTACGTCGAACCAGTTTTCAGTGTTTGCGAGACTGAAACCACAGTCGGCGCCCATTCCGGCTTGGGACCACCCGTTGAGGTGTAGATCTCAATGTCGTCGGAAAAATCCGTCAGCAAGATTTGGCCCGTCGGAAGGACCAGCATGTTTCCGAAGTAGGATCCGTCCGTCGCAGCATTGGGAGTGCCCGGCACCGCCGTCAGCGTCTTTCCATTCCATTCAAAGAAAGTCGAAGGCGGATCGCCGTAGCCGGGGCTCGCCATCAGCAGAACGTCGCCATTCACTTCCAATGCGGCTGGACCGTCGGAAATATTGTTCGTGCCGGGAAAGTCCGGACCCTTCTTCCATGAGTTCACACGGTAGTCGTAGATCGCAGTCGCTCCGGCCTCGTTGGGACACGTGTTCGAGCCCGCATAGAAAAGTGTCCCGTCCTGACGCAGCACACCGGGGCCGAGCTCAAAGGTTGGTCCGGCATTCGGTTCCTGCGACAGCCGGCCACATGTCAGCCATGAATCCCACAGCTGCACCGGCGTCTCCCCAGCAACACTCCAATCGCCGGTCGACGGATCGTACAACTCGAAATTCTTTCCCTTGGGTTTGTATGGAAACGGCGCAATCGGAACGTAAGCATCCACGGCGAGCACTTTTCCATTCGGCAACAGGTTCCAACCCTCTTCGTCGTTGGGGTCATACTTGCCCATTCCCGTCGCAGTCCATGTGAGGCTTTTTGGATTCA
>Ga0335077_10011898_pt1 | contig 10873 bp, 7 predicted proteins | sample Lox_Sample_31_FD_207151 | JGI IMG/M metagenome (GOLD analysis project Ga0335077, IMG submission 207151) | Soil microbial communities from Loxahatchee National Wildlife Refuge, Florida, United States - Lox_Sample_3.1 | ecosystem: Environmental > Terrestrial > Soil > Wetlands | place: USA: Florida...
GACCAAGCCGCTCCAGTTCATCCGCACGCTGTACTGCGTCGACTCGTCCTATCGCGAGCTCCGCGGCGCCGCGGCCGCGGCCGTGGGCTGCCCGACGAACGCCGCCGGATCGCGCAGCTTCCGCCGGAAGAACCCCGCGCTGTTCAACGCCTCGGGGTTCGCCACCCACCCGTACCCGATCAACCGCCCGCCGACCCAGGCGAGCTCCACCGATCCGGACTTCACGGAGTTCAGCGAGCTGCCGCGACTCGCGCAGACGGTCGACCGTATCCAGCGGATCTACGGCTCCGGCAAGCGCTTCCCGATCTACAACAACGAGTACGGCTACATCACCAACCCGCCGAACCACAGCTCCGCCCACTTCGTCTCGCCGTCGACGGCGGCGTACTACAGCAACTGGGCGGAGTACCTGTCGTGGCGCAACTCGCGCATCGCCAACTCGATGCAGTTCCTGCTGTACGACCCGAACCCGGTCAAGAACGTGCCCGAGTACGGGGGCTTTGCCAGCGGCCTGATCTTCTACAACGGCGCACGCAAGCCCGGCTACAACGCCTACCGGCTGCCGCTGTTCCTGCCGGTCACATCGTCGCGACGCGGCCAGTCGCTCGAGGTCTGGGGATGCCTGCGACCGGCGCATTTCGCTCGCCTCGACACCGCCGGCACCCCGCAGCAGGTGCAGATCCAGTTCCAGCGGGGGTCGAGCGGATCGTTCACCACGATCCGGACGGTGACGGTCACGAACACGCGCGGGTACTTCGACCTGCGGATGACGTTCCCGGCGAGCGGGTCGGTCCGGCTGGCCTGGTCCTATCCGCCGGGTGATCCGCTGCTGACGCCGAGCCTGATCGTTCCGGGCGACGCGGACACGGTCTACAGCCGCACGGCGAAGGTGAAGGTCGGGTAGCAGTCGTGCTGTGGAGCCGGCTTACCGCGGCGCTGCTGCTCGGCACCGTGGTGGCGGCGGCGGCGATCTTGACGGGAGCCGCGCCGGCGCGCGCCTCGTCGACCCAGGTGTCGATGATCGAAGATGACGTGCACCTCGAGGCCGATCCGGCAGGCACGCTCGAGCGAATGCGCGCGCTCGGCGCCGACGTCGTCCGGGTGTCGATGCCGTGGGACGCGATTGCGCCCGCTCCGGGTGCTGGTCACCCGCCGGAGGGTTTCAACCCGTCAGACCCCGCGTCGTACCCTGCCGCGAACTGGAGGCTGTGGGACGAGATCGTGGTCGATGCCCGCCGGGACGCGCTGACCGTCGACCTCGATCTGATGGGCGGCGCGCCCCGCTGGGCGCTCGGGCCCGGGCGACCGAAGGGAAACAGCAACCCGAACTGGGAGCCGTCGCCGGCCGCGTACGGGGCGTTCGTGCAGGCCCTGGCGACCCGGTACAGCGGGGCGTTTGATCCGAGCGCCGGTGAGCTTGTTCCGGGCGCGCCAAGCGACCTGCCGCGGGTCGGATTCTGGTCGATCTGGAACGAGCCCAACTACGGGCCGAGCCTCGCCCCCCAGGGGGTTCCCGGCGATCTCGCGGTCGAGAACAGCCCGCGCATGTACCGCCGGATGGTGGACGCGGCGTGGGCGGGTCTGGCCGCAGCGGGCCACGGGCCGGAGGGCGACACGATCCTGATCGGCGAGTTCGCGCCGCGTGGCGAGAACCGTTGGGGGGTGTTCTCGGGCATGACACCGCTGGTGTTCCTGCGCGCGCTGTACTGCGTCGACTCGTCGTATCGCGAGCTGCGCGGAACCGCGGCGCGCCTCCGGGGATGCCCGACGACCCCGGCGGGCTCGCGCCGCTTCCGGACCCAGCATCCGGCTCTGTTCGCCGCCAGCGGGATCGCGGACCATCCCTATGCGCGGTGGAATCCGCCGAATGTCGAGATTGATCCGGACCCCACCAACGGAGTGTCGACGGCCGGCTACGCGTCGCTGGCGGTGATCTCCAATCTCGGTCACGCGCTCGATCGCGTGCAGCGGGTGTACGCGTCCAGCACGCGGTTTCCGATCTGGAACACCGAGTTCGGCTACATCACGAGCCCGCCCAAGCGAAGCCCCGATCCACGGTCGCGCGGAAAGGTGCTGTACCTCTCGCCGAAGGTCGCGGCCGGCTACGACAACTGGGCCGAGTACATCAGCTGGCGCAACCCTCGCATCAGGTCGTTCGCGCAGTACCCGGTCTTCGACCCCGTGCGGGCGGCGCGGTCGAACGATTGGGGTGGGTTCGCGAGTGGCCTGTTGAGCTTCGCCGGGACACCCAAGACCGTGTACGCCGCCTGGCGCTTGCCGCTGTTCCTGCCGGTCACGTCGGCGCGCCGCGGTCGCTCGCTCGAGGTCTGGGGATGCGTGCGGCCCGCGCGCTACGCGGCCGCCGGCGCCCCGCAGACGGCCCAGATCCAGTTCGCGCCAGGTACGTCCGGGGCGTTCACGACGATCCAGACAGTGACGCTGAGCGGCCCGGCCAATTGCTACTTTGACATTCGGGTGAAGTTCCCCGCAAGCGGGACGGTCCGGCTGAGTTACGACGATCCGCCGCTCGATCCGACGTTGACGGCTGCCCCTGGGCCGATCGAGAGCCGGCCCGTCCAGATTTCCCTTCACTGATGAGATCACGACTACTTACAGCCGCCCTGTTCATCGCCGCGATGTCTTCGAGCGGTCTCCTGCTTGCCCCCGCGGCACTCGGTTCGGCGAGCCAGGTTTCGATCATCCAGGACTCGGTGCAGATGCTGAACGCCCCGGCTCAGACGATGGGCACGTTCCGGGCGCTCGGTGTCCGGACCGTGCGGATCATCGTCGTGTGGGCGCAGGTCGCGCCCTCGGCGCAGGCTCGCAAAGCTCCTCGCGGATTCAACGCCTCGGACCCGAGCTCGTACCCGGCCGGGAACTGGACGCCGTATGACCAGATGATCGAGCTCGCGCACCAGAACGGCCTCGGCGTCGATCTCACGCTGAGCGGCGGTGCGCCGCGCTGGGCCGAGGGACCGAGGATCCCGCCGGCGGCGCTCGACAATCAGTTCTGGGCGTGGCGGCCGTCGGCGTCGGCGTTCGGTCAGTTCGCTCGCGCCGCGGGCGAGCGTTACAGCGGCACGTACGTGCCCCCAGGGCAGACCGCGCCGCTGCCGCGCGTGAACTTCTGGGCGATGTGGAACGAACCGAACTTCGGCGAGGACCTCGGGCCGCAGGCGGTCAACGGCTCGACCGTGTCGGTCGCGCCCGGGATGTACCGGACGCTCGCCGGTCAGATGTGGACCGCGCTCCAAGCGACCGGCCACGGCCACGACACGATCCTGATCGGCGAGTTGGCGCCCAGGGGCCTGAGCGGCGCCGCGAACCGCACCCATCCGCAGGGCCTTCCGGGCGAATTCGGTCAGACCAAGCCGCTCCAATTCATCCGCACCATGTACTGCCTCGACTCGTCCTACCGCGAGCTACGCGGCCGTGCCGCCAGCGCCGTCGGCTGCCCGACGACGGCAGCCGCGTCACGCCGGTTCTGCAACCAGAACCCGGCGCTGTTCAACGCCACCGGGTTCGCCGACCACCCGTACCCCGACAACGCGCCGCCGAACACCGAGACGTCGGCGGATCCAGACATCGCGACGTTCCCACGAATCCCGGCGCTCGAGCGCGAACTCGACCGGATCCAGCGGATCTACGGCTCCGGCAAGCGCTTCCCGATCTACAGCACCGAGTACGGCTACATCACCCACCCGCCGAACCACGACGCGTTCGTCTCGCCGTCGACCGCGGCCTACTACATCAACTGGGCCGAGTACCTGAGCTGGAAGCAGCTCCGGGTCGCCAGCACGATGCAGTACCTGCTGAACGACCCGCCGCTGACCGCGGCCCTGCTGCGCGGCGACGGGGGCTTCACGAGCGGGCTGTTGTTCGCGAACGGGAAGCAGAAGCCCGCGTATGCCGCCTATCGCCTGCCGCTGCTGCTGCCCGTGACCTCCGCGCGACGTAGCCGTTCGCTCGAGGTATGGGGATGCGTGCGGCCGGCGCGCTACGCGATCCTCGGCGCGGCCGGATTGCCCGGGGCGCCGGGCAGCTCATCGCAGACCGGGTCCACCGGTCAGCCCCAAACCGCGCGGATCCAGTTTGCCCGCGGGTCGTCAAGGAACTTCGCGACGGTGCGGACGGTGACGATCCGCAACCCCAACAACTGCTACTTCGACGTGCGGATGCGGTTCCCCGCGAGCGGCACAGTCAGGCTCGCGTACACGTATCCGAACAACCCGTTGGGGCTGTTTCCGCCGTCGGTACAGGGGACGACCGTATACAGCCGGTCGGTGGCGATCAAACTTCGCTAGCCGTACATCGCGTCGATCTCGGCCGCGTACTTGGCCTCGATCGGACGCCGCTTGAGCTTCATCGTCGGCGTCAACTCGTCGCCGCCAGGGAGCCAGTCGCCCCGCACGACCGTGAAGTTCTTGATCTGCTCGACGCGGGCGAGGCGCGCGTTGGCCTGATCGATCGCGGTACGGATGGCAGCGATGACCGGCTCGGCGCCGGCAAGGTCCTCGAGCGACCGTCCCTCTATCCCCTGCTGCTGCGCCCATTGGGGCGCGTAGTCGGCGTCGAGCACGATCAGCGCGGTGTTGTACCGCCGGCGGTCGCCGATGCACACCGCCTGCCCGATCAGCGGGCTCGAGGTCTTCAGCGTGGCCTCGATGTTGGCCGGGGACATGTTCTTGCCGGCCGCGTTGATGATGATCTCCTTCTTGCGATCGACGATGCGCAGGAAGCCGTCGTCGTCGACCTGACCGATGTCGCCGGTGTGGAGCCAACCCTCCTCGTCCAGGGCCTCGGCCGTGCGATCCGGCGAGTTTCGGTAGCCGGTCATCACGCACCCACCGCGGACGAGCAGCTCCCCGTCGTCGGCGATCTTGATCTCGACGCCGGGCTCCGGCGGCCCGACCGTTCCGATCTTCACCTCTCCCGGGCGGTTGCAGGTCCCGACGCCGCATGTCTCGGACATGCCCCACAGCTCGGCCAGCTCGATCCCGAGCGCGTGGAAGAACTCGAGCACCTCGACCGGCGTCGGCGCCGCGCCGACGTTGACCGCGATCGCCTGGTCGAGTCCGAGCATCTCGCGCAGTTTGGAGAACATCTGCTCGTCGGCCTGGGCGACCTTCGCCTCGAGCTCGGGGGGGACGGCCTCGCCCCGCTGGCGCAGCCGCACGCGCTCGATCGCCGCCTCGACGGCCTCCTGCACCGGACGGCGCTGCTCCTCGGGCTGGGCCGCCTGCATCGTCTCGAGGCCGGCTTTCAGCTTTTCCCAGATTCGCGGTACTGCGAAGAACCAGGTGGGCCGCACCTGCGGCAGGTACGACAGCACCTCCCGTGGGTTCGGGCAGCACGTGATTGTCCCGGCGTAGATCACCGGGATGTAGTGGTGGGCCATGCGCTCGGCGATATGCGCCGACGGCAGCCACGAGATCACCCTCGACCCCGGGTCGAACGGGACCACGTGCTCAACCGCCTGCGCCCCCGACATGACGTTGTGGTGCGACAGCTGAACGCCCTTCGGCGGGCCGGTCGTACCCGAGGTGTAGATCAGCGTCACGAGGTCCTCGGGCCCGATCTCGGCGAGCGCCTTGTCGGGGTCGAAGTCGGAGTCCTTCAACGCTTCGACGTCCGCGAGCGAGATCGTGCCGCCGGGGGCGTCGCCGTCGACAACGATCACGTGCTCGAGCCCGGGCAGGTGCTTGCGCGCCTCGAGCATCGTCTGCAGGTACGCCTGCTCCACGATCGCCACATTCGAGCGGGCGTCGTTGACCAGGTATTCGATCTCGTGCGGCGGATACGTGAGGTAGATCGAAAACGGGGTGGCGCCGAGCATCGTCGTGGCCAGGTCGACGATGTGGAACTCGGGGCGGTTGCCGAGCATGATCGCGACCGTGTCGCCCCGGCCCACGCCGAGCTTGGCCAGGCCTCCCGCGACCGCCTCGACCCGGCGGAGCAGCTCCGACCACGTGATCGACACGCTGTCATCGACCGTGCGGACCGCGACGATCTCGGGGTGGTTGGCGGCGGTGCGCCGCAGGGCTTCGGTCAGCGTCGGGGCGTCGACCGCTCGCCCGACCGCCGGCGAGATCGTGCTGCTGCTCTCCATGCTTCTCCTCTATCCGGGCCTGGTGTTGCGGCGTAACGCTATCAGCGAGGTGCGTGGCCCTCGGAAGCAGCCCGCACGCCGGCGGGCGCGTCAGCGCAGGCCGATGCCGGGGCCGGACAGCGTTGAGATGTCGTTGCTCAGGCCGATCACGAACACCAGCAGGATCAGCACGAAGCCGACCACGCCGGCCCGCTCCATGACCTCGAACGGTATCCGCTTGCCCCTGACCTTCTCCGCCACGGCCCAGAACACGTGGCCTCCGTCGAGCGGCAGGAACGGGAACAGGTTGATGATCGCCAGCGAAAGCGAGATCAGCCCGAGAACGTAGAACGCCTGCGTCGTGCTGGTGGCGAACGACTCCTGCGTGGCGGTGTAGCCGTAGACGATGCTGTGAAGCTGCTTGCGCTCCTGTGGCTCGAAGATCCGCCCGACGACCGACACGGTCCGGGTGGTGACGTACCACATGTTGCTGACCGACAGCGAGGCCGCCTTGCCGACGCCGACCGGCTCCTGGGTGGAGCCGAAGTCGAGCCCGAGCAACGGCCTGTCCGCGCCGGACGCGGTGCTGTACCGCGGGCGGATCTCGAGCGTCATCAGCTTGCCGTCGCGGCTGATGACAACGCGGGCGGGGGTTGTCGCGACACAGTTGTTCACCTGCGTGCCGGCGCAGCGGTGGGTACCGATCTGGTTGCGGATCGCATCCTCGGAACCGCTGACGCCGTCCACCGAGATGACCTTGTCACCGGGGCGGATGTACGCCGCCGACGGCCCGTTGGCCGTCACCGTCTGAACGGTGGTGTTGGCGACCTGCTGGCCGTTCGAGAACGCGATCGCCCAGAAGATCACGAACGCGATCAGCAGGTTCACTGCGGGACCCGCGAGGATCACGACGATACGCTTCCAGACCTTCTGGTTGTAGTAGGCCCGCCCGCGGATTGCATCGGCGTGAGCCTGGAGGTCCGAGATCCTCCCCGTAAGCGCTTGCTCCTCGGTTCTCAGCTCCTGAGCGCGAGCGGGATCCGCCGCGGCATCGTCCCGCAGTCGCTCGACCTGCGCGTCGAGTTCTCGGATCTCGCGGTCTTCGCTCAGCTCCTCGTGCGGATTCATCCCCGTGATCCGCACGTAGCCGCCCAGCGGGAATGGGCCAATCCCGTACTCCGTCTCGCCCCGGCGGAACTTGACGAGCAGCGGGCCCATGAACAGCGAGAAGCGCTCGACGCGCATGCCCACGGCCTTGGCAGCGGTGAAATGCCCCGCCTCGTGCAGGATGATCAGCGCGACAAAGCCCAGGAACGCGAGGACGTAGGACACCGGTTCTAGTGTGGCAGCCGTTTCTGGGTTGTTCGTAAGAACGTGACCAGGGCGCCCGCTAGGCCACCGCTCGTTCGGCGACCAGCTCGCCGGCGAGCTGGCGAGCCTCGGCGTCGGCCTCGCCGAGAGCCTCGAACGAATGCACCGGTCGGGACGGAAGCTCCGCCAGCGTCTCCTCGATCACGTCGGCGATGTCCAGAAACCGCAGGCGACCGCCGAGGAAGGCGTGCACGGCGATCTCGTTCGCGGCGTTCATCGTGCACGTCGCGGTGCCGCCGGCGCGCGCGGCGTCCCGAGCGATTCGCACGCAGCCGAACGTCTCCTCGTCGACCGGCTCGAATGTGAGGCTCCCGAGCTCAACCAGGTCGAGCGGCCGGACGGGCACGTCGACCCGGTCGGGATGGTGCAGCGCGTAGGAGATCGGGACGCGCATGTCCGGGTAGCCAAGGTGGGCGAGCGTGGCGCCGTCGCACAGCTGAATCAGGCTGTGGATGATCGACTGAGGGTGCACGACGATGTCGATCCGTTCGTACGGCGTACCGAACAGGTGATGTGCCTCGATCAGCTCGAGTCCCTTGTTCATCAGGGTCGCCGAGTCGATCGTGATCTTTCCACCCATCGCCCACGTCGGATGGGCGAGCGCCTGTTCGGTCGTGACGTGCTCGAGATCGGCCCGCCGCATGCCCCGAAACGGCCCGCCCGAGGCGGTCAGGATCAGGCGGTCGACGGTCCCAGGCCGCTCCGACGCGAGCAGCTGGTGAAGCGCCGAATGCTCGGAGTCGACCGGGATGATCGCCGCCCCCGTCGCCTGCGCGAGCGCCATCACGAGCTCGCCGCCGACGACCAGCGACTCCTTGTTGGCGAGCGCGAGGTCGATCCCTTCGCCGAGGGTCGCGACGGTCGGCAGCAGCCCCGCGGAGCCGACGATCGCGTTCAGGACGAGGTCGCACTCGCACTCGGTGATCAGGCGGACGACGCCGTCCGGGCCAGCGAGTACGTCTCCCCCCGTCCACGCCTCGCTCGCGCGGGCGGCGGCGTCCGGATCGGCAACGGCGACCTTGCGGACACCGTAGCGGCGGGCCTGCTCGAGCAGCGGCTCCCACGAGCTCGAGGCGCTCAGCGCCACGACCGTGAGCTCCGGCGAGCGCGAAATCACGTCGAGCGCCTGGACACCGATCGACCCGGTCGAGCCGAGGATGGCGATGCGTCGGGGCACGCACCCAGTCTAGGGAGGCAAGTTCGGCTTCCGCCGACGGCCGCCGTCAGTGCACAGCGAGCCAGATGTAGTAGCCGACCACGACGGCGAACAGCGCGCTGTCGAGGCGGTCGAGCGCGCCGCCGTGCGGGCCGAACACGCTGCCGGAATCCTTGACACCGGCGTCGCGCTTGATCACCGACTCGAACAGGTCGCCGAGGGGAGCGACCACCGCCACCGCCACCCCGAGGAGGATCGCGTGCCCCTGGCTCAGCCACGTCTGGTAGAGGCCGGCGAGGAACACCGCCAGGATCGCCACGAGCATTCCGCACACCAGGCCCTCGACGGTCTTGTGGGGTGAGACCGCGGGCGCGAGCGGACGGCGCCCGAACAGGCGCCCGCCGAGGTAGGCGCCCGTGTCTCCCACGAACGTCCCGACGAGGACGTCGAGGAACACGCCGTTGCCGTGGGGCAGCTCGCGCAGGAGCTCGGCATGCGCGAACGCGAAGCCTACGTAGTAGATACCGAGCAGGGTGCCGGCGATCGCAATCGTCGGGCGGCGCCGGTCGCTGATCAGCACCGCCAGCAGCGCCACCGGGACCGCGGCGACCGCGACCTCGAGGACGTGCGCCGTGTCGCCGGACCGTGCGACGAGGACCATCACCGCGACCGCGGCGAACCCGATCAACGCGATCGGCCGCCAGATCGCCAAGAGCCCGTACAGCTCGTGCATGCAGATCAGTCCCGCGGCGATGATGAACAGCGCGAACGGCAGCCCGCCGATGTTGTTGAAGATGATCGTGGCGATCGCCAGCGGGATCGCGACCAAAACCCTCGTGAACAGCTCCGACCGCCGCCGCGACCTCTTGGGCTCCGCCTCCCGGCGGCGACGGTCCGGCGAGCTCGATCGGTCCGCGCGGCTCGTGCGGTCCGTGCGGCTCGTACGGCTCGAGCGCGCGGGCGGCATGGCTAGCGACCTCCGAAGCGACGGTTGCGCTCGGCGAAGTCCCAGAGGCTCTGCTCGAGCGATTCCCGGGAGAAGTCGGGCCACAGCTCGTCGCGGAACACCCACTCCGAGTACGCCCCCTGCCAGAGCAGGTAGTTCGAGATTCGCCGCTCGCCGCTGGTCCGGATGATCAGGTCGGGATCGTGCATGTCGGGGGCGTAGAGACACGCTCGGAAGTCGTCTTCGTCGCCCGAGGTGAACTTTCGCGCCGCATCGACGATTTCCGCCCTGCCGCCGTAGTTGAAGGCGACGAACAGGGTGATCCGGTCGTTGCCCTCGGTCAGCTGCTCGGCCCACGCCATACGCTCGATCAGGTGGGTTGGGACGGGGTCGCTGCGCCGCCCGATGAAGCGCATCCGCACGCCTTCGTCGTGGAGCTCCGGCGTCTCGGCTTCGATCCTCCGGGACATCATCGCCATCAAACCCTGGACCTCCTCCGGTGGGCGGATCCAGTTCTCGGTTGAGAACGAGAAGACGGTCAGCTCGCGGATTCCGAGATCGACGGCGTCGCGCAGGCGGGCCTTTACCGCGTCGGCGCCGGCCTCGTGTCCGGCCAGCGCCGGCAGACCGCGGCGGGCCGCCCAGCGGCCGTTGCCGTCAGTGATGATCGCCACGTAGCGAGCACGTGCCCGGTCGCTCTCGGCGGGCTGGGCGGGCCCCGAAATACGCGGGACCGCCACCTAGTGGACCCGTCCGCGAGTCCTACGGCGTTCGAGCGGGCCGGCTGCGGCCTGCTCGGCATCCCTGCCTCGCTCGACCGGCCGCGCCGGCGTCGTCCGGAGGCGGCGCTGCGCTTTGTCCTCGGATCCTCGTGTGGCAGGGCCACACGTCGGATCCTGCGTCCTCGCGCAGCATCCGCCAGTGACCACTCTCGGTGCCGCACGACCCACGGACGAGCCCACTAGACCTCCAGGATCTCGGCTTCCTTGTGCTTCAGTGCCTCATCGAGCTCGCCGATGCGCAGGTCGGTGACCTTCTGAAGCTCGACCTCCGCGCGGTGCTCGTCATCCGATCCGGCCTCGCCGGCCTCCTTGAGCTCGCGCAGGTCGTGCATCACGTCGCGGCGGACGTTGCGAATCGCGACGCGACCCTCCTCGGCGATGTGCCGCACCACCTTGACGAGCTGTTTGCGGCGCTCCTCGGTGAGCTCCGGAACGCCGAGGCGGATCAGGTTCCCGTCGTTGTTCGGGGTCAAGCCGACATCGGACTCGAGGATCGCCCGCTCGATCGCCTTGATCGAGGACTTGTCGTA